>Ga0157370_10004721_pt1 | contig 15532 bp, 14 predicted proteins | sample C35metaG_FD_113463 | JGI IMG/M metagenome (GOLD analysis project Ga0157370, IMG submission 113463) | Corn rhizosphere microbial communities from Kellogg Biological Station, Michigan, USA - C3-5 metaG | ecosystem: Host-associated > Plants > Roots > Rhizosphere > Soil | place: USA: Michigan...
AACACCGGATCTTCACAACGAATGGCCGTGCGCAGCAGGCCGCAAGCATCCAAGGCATTCGATGGGAACACCACGCGCAACCCGGGAATATGGGTGAACACAGACTCCGCGCACTGGCTGTGATAAATCGCTCCTCCGTTCAGGTACCCGCCTGTCGCCACGCGAATCACCAGCGGCGCCGACCACGCATTATTTGAACGCCAGCGCAGCGACGCCAACTCGTCGCGAATCTGCATCATGGCCGGCCAAATGTAATCCAGGAACTGAATTTCCACCACCGGCTTCAATCCGCGCAATGCCATACCCGACGCCCGGCCCACGATAGCCGCCTCTGCGATCGGTGCGTTGAACACACGCTCGGAGCCATAGGCGGTCTGCAACCCCTGCGTCGCCTTGAAGACGCCGCCCTTGCCCTTTACTTCTTTCAGATGTTCCTCGCGGCTGCAATCCGCGACATCCTCGCCGAAGACGACGATGTCGGGGTTGCGGCCCATTTCCTCGCTGATGGTCAACGTGATGGTATCCACCATGGTGCGCGGATCGCCCGCGCATTTGGCTTCGGTCTCAAATTCGCTCGAAGTGGGGTCGACGTTTTCCGAATATAGATACCGCAGCGCGGAACCTTTATGCGGCTGTGGCGCCTTCAATGCGCGTTCGGTCACCTGCTGGATTTCGAGGTCCACTTCCTGCATTAACTGTTCTAGTGCGCCGCGGCTGGTGACGCCGCTACTTACCAGATAATCCGAGAATTTAGTTACCGGATCGTGCCGTGCTTCTTCGGCGCGTTCGGCCGCTGTTTTATAGAGCTTCTCGTCATCGGAAAGCGAGTGGGAATATGGGCGCGTGCAATAGGCATGCACGAACGCCGGCTTGCGCTCCCGCCGGCAGTAATTCACCGTCTCGGCGAAAGTGCCGTAGGAGGCCACGAAATCGGTGCCATCACAGCGGAAGCTGCGTAGGTTCGGATGGCCGGCTACTAGCTTTGAAATGTCGCCGCCCGGGGTTTGATACTCCACCGGCACCGAGATGGCGAAGCCGTTATCTTGAACCAGGAAGATCACCGGCAGTGATTCCAGACACGCCGCGTTAATGGCTTCCCAGAATTCGCCTTCGCTGGTGGCGCCTTCGCCAATGCTGGTGAGGGTCACCGCGTCCGAGGCTGGGTCCAGGAAGCGGTTGGCATGCGCGCAGCCCACGGCCGGCAGCAACTGCGTGCCGGTCGCCGACGAGGGCGATACGATGTGCAGCTTCGCGGAACTCCAATGCGAGGGCATCTGGCGTCCGCCCGAAGACGGATCGGATTCCGCGCCCACTGCCTGCAGCAGCATGTCCTCGGCCGTCACTCCCAGGGCCAGCGACAGTGCGCGATCGCGATAGTACGGGAAAAACCAGTCGTGCCCCGCGCGAAGCGCCATGCCCGCGGCGGTCTGAATTCCCTCGTGCCCCGCGCCGCTGACCTGAAAAAAGATTTTATTCTGCCGCTTCAGCAGGATCTCCCGGTCATCGATGCGCCGCGACATATACATGATGCGAAACGCGCGAAGCAGGTCGGGTGCGTCGAGTCGGGTGGGAAGTTCGCGAAGTTCAGGGTCAGTGGCGGCGCTCGTCAGCATAAATAGCCCTAATCAGTGTAGCAATCGAGCAGCCGTTGGGTCGCGAACTCCGGCAAGCAAACTACCCGCCGGCGTAATAGCCGTCGCGGGCTTGCACCATCAGCCCTTTTTGTTTTACAACCACGTGGATCTTTCGGTAGCCTGCTTCGGTTGAGGCGGGCTCCGGGGTATAACCCAGGCTGTACTGGCTCCGCAGTTCTTGGTCTATCTGCTTGAAGATGTCATCCAGGGGGTGTTTCTTAGAAACTTCGAAAAAAGCGCCGCCGGTTTCTTTGGAAATGCGCTCAAGAACTTTTTTGCCGTCGGGCCGGGATTCCTGCCGCCGTCTGCCGCGTCCGCGTCCACCGCCGCGACCCATACCGGGACCGAATACCGGACCGAAGCCGGTTCCTCTTTCTTGCTCGCCAGCGAACCAGATGGAATAAACCAGCGTGTCGGCCCGCTGTGCCGACTCAACCGCGCTCTCCAGGCTGATTTTACTGCTAGAGTCGACGCCATCCGATAAAACAATCACCGCTTTGCGACCCGACTGTTTTTTCAAAATCTCGTTCGCGGCGAGATAGACGGCGTCATACAGCGAAGTGCCGCCGCGTCCGCCCCCTCCGCGCCGACCGCCCGGATATCCTCCGCCGCGATTGCTCCCGGGGGCGCCGCCGGACGACTCACTCGCCGGCCTCCGCAGCTCCGGCGCATCCAGCGAGTTCACGCCCGCTTCCAGATCCTTGCGAGATGAAGTCAAGTCCTTGACCAGCTCCACTTCCCGCTCGAACTGAATCAGGAACGCGCGGTCTTGGTCTTCTCGCAGGACTTGATCGAGAAACGCTATGCTGGCCCGGCGTTCTTCGGCGAGCACCCGCCGCTGGCTCCGGCTGACATCCACCAGCAGGCCCAGCGTCAGCGGCAAATCGCTTTCGCGCGAGAAATAGCGAATGGTTTCCGGGCGCGCGTCTTCTTCGATCGTGAAGTCGTCTTTGGAGAGATCGCGCACGATTTCGCCCTTGCCATTATGCACGGTAACTAACACATTCACCACTTTGACGGCGGTGGAAAAGGTATTGTCTTTTTGCGCCGTTTCCTGCGCCAATGCGGATGCGGCCCAGAGAGACGCGACAGTCCTGAGCCAGTCGCGCCGCGATACCGGACCGCCGCCATGCTTCATCAGTCCATCCGACGTGTGGGGCGGAGATTGGTTTACAGCGGAACACGCCGCCGCGCGAAAACTCAGAAAGTATAGGAAAAGCCCGCCAGGGGCACCACCCGGCTGCGCAGGCCCGCGTCGTTCAGTTGGATCAAGACATTGAACGACACCAAAAGGGTTCCAATGGGATTCACCTTGAAGCCCACCGAGCCGTTGGTGATATTGGGGTTCTCGCGCACGAAGGCGTTGTCGGCAAATTGCGTGCCGTTAGCTGCGGTGAACGTGGATGGCTGGATGCCTTGGGCATGAAAGACTTTCTGTCCCAGCACGTCGGCCGCGAAGGAAAATCGTTTGTTCACTCCGGCGTCGAAGCCCGCGGCGTAGGTAAATTGATTGGGCAGATGGCCCGAGGTGCCGGTGAAAATATCGCCGGCCAACGGGCTCGAATCGTTCCATTGATAACCCAGATTCACGTGCGGCGTCACTCTCTTGGTGCGGCCCGAAATGGCAATGAAGGGCTTAAGTCCCACGGCTCCGGACCCCAGGAAATTGTAGGCATCGCCGGTAGGCAGCCGCACATCCAGACCCAAGGCGAACCAGGCGGGTGCGGTCTTCAAAGCGGTGCCTTTGATTCGCACCAGCACGTCTCCGAGTCCGGAAGCGGCGCCGGAGCTCGAGAATTGTTTGTGGTTGGTCGGATTGCCGTTGGAATCGAGAAAAAAGTGGATGGTGGGGTCGTTGGCGGTTCCAATGCGTTGAATGGTTGCGTTTGAAACCACCGCAAGGTTTGCGTTCACGAAAGGCAGCGCCACCGAGACGTCAATTCGATCGCTCAATCCATATGTGAAGAACGCAGTGGCCTGGTCGATTTGGGTATCGACGAACGTATTAGTGGTAATCAGATCTTCCTTGATCAAAGGGTCGGGCGTCGATTGCGTGTGGCGGAATACACTATTGAAGTTGCGCAGGTTCACGCCATCGAGCGTGCCGAAGCGGAAATGCTGGAAACTGAATCCGGCGTAGAATTTTTCATTGCCGATGGTCTCGGCGCGCTCTGTGAGAACCGGTCCATAGCTTTGCGCCGAGCGGGTATAGACTCCCAGCGCGGGATCGAACGTGTAGGTGAAGCCGGAGGCAGGGGAGGGCAGCGGCAGCGACGTCAACTGGCTCCCGATGGCACTGTTAAAAGGGCCGAAATTGGCCTGGAAATCACTGTCGAAATGTGCGAGGTGATTGGGGTTGGGTAGTGTCAATCCATCCGGGCCGAACAGTTTTGGAATCAAAAAGGCCAGCTTGGCCGCGGGCGTGGCGGAGGATTGGGCTTGCGCCACAGCAGCACTGCTTAGGCAGATCAGGGCAAAAAGGTTTCGGAACACTCTTTAGGTTCTCCTTGAACGATAGTTGCTTTCACCAGCGGATTCGCTTGCCGGCAATGTCATTTCCCGGAAATATCGATGGACTCGATCACCATACTGTTTGCAGACCTGCGTAAATTGATCCGTACGGTCTGATCCTGCTGCGGCAGAGGGCCGCGCTCGTCAGTAGCGGCCATGGTCCGACGGGCGCGAATGGTGGCGCCGGCCGGGGTGATCTCGGCTTCGCCCAGCGGCTGAATCTGCAGTTTGATAGTGCGGGCGATTTTGAAGAAATTCTGAAACGCGCTCAGTTCGCTGCGCCCAAGACTGGGCCAGACAGCCTTAAGCGATTCGGAGTCTTTACTTTCAAACGCAGCGCGATATCGATTCAGGGCCTCTGCAACCGCTCTGCGTCCCGCGGTCAGCTCGGCAGCTTTGCGCTGCTCTTCGGCGCGGCGGGCGGCCTCTTCGGCATCCGGGTTGCGCGTTTCGACGCTGCGCGCGACGACCGGAGCTGGCGCCGCCGGGGCGATCGGAACGGCGGCCGGCGCAGGTGGTGGAGTATTTTCGACCACGGCAGGTTTCGGGGCGGGCGCCGGCGCCGGTATCGCCACGACGGGTACGGGCGGCGGCTGCGTCACCGGAGCTGCAGCCGGCGCAGGTGCTGGTGTCTGTGACTGTGCCGGTGCCGGAACCGGCGCGGCTTGCACCGGAATTGGGGTTGCTGCGGGCGCTGGATTGCGAACCGTGGCTTTTTGCGCAGGCGGGAGCTTGGGGCTCTCCGGCGCGGGTGCGGCTACGGGTTCTGCGGCAGACGGCGTGGGTGTGGCTGCTACCACAGGCGCTGCCTCCGTACGCGCCGGAAGCGGACGCGCGGAAAATCGCCACCACACTGCTGCCAGGACCACGACTGCAGCAACGCCCAGCAGAATTGGCGCGAGTATGGATCGACGGTTCCGCGGGGGCACGGGCACGACCGCACCTGTCGGCGCCGTAGCGCCGGTCGCCGAGGTGACCGGTGCTACGAACTTTTGACCTGTGTCCGGAGTCGCTGCGGAAGTAGCGGGAAGCGCCGTCATCGAGGATTTCTGCGAAGACGGTTCCATTACGACAGTCTCGGCCAAGCCATCGGTGCGCGGCGGGGGAAGCGGACGCTTCATGGCTTCGCTTATCGGCAGGTGCGCGGTCCGCTGCATGGTGACTCCCGTCACGGCGTGCGCCAGATCGTCGGCAAACGCGCGGCAAGTCGGGTAGCGCGCTTCCGGATCTTTAGCCAGCGCTTTGCGCAGCACGGTGGTGACTTCATCACCCAGGTCCTGACGGTGCTGCTTGACGGGCGGCGGATCCACGCTCATGATCTGGTGCATCACGCTGGCCCATGAATTCCCCTGGAACGGCTTCTGGCCGGTGAGCATTTCATAGGCGATGACACCCAGCGAAAACTGGTCCGAACGTCCGGTGGCGGGCCTAGCGGCGATCTGCTCCGGCGACATATACTGTGCGGTGCCGATCACCATTCCGGTACTTGTCAGCCCGATCTCATCGTCGAGCATCTTGGCGATTCCGAAGTCAGTTACCTTCACCTGCCCGTTCGCCGTCAGCATGAGATTCGCGGGTTTCACGTCGCGGTGAACCACATGATTGGCGTGCGCGTAATCCAGGGCGTCGGCCGCGCCGCTTACCGCGGTTAGCACCAGATCCGAAGGCAGCGGCCCGCCCGCGGCCATCTTTTCGCCGAGCGTCTGGCCCTGAATAAACTCCATGGCGATGAACATGATGTCGCCACTCTCGCTGAAATCGTGGATGGTGACGATGTTGGGGTGTGACAGGATGCCAGCGGAACGCGCTTCGCGGCGGAAGCGTTCGCGCAACGCAGCGCCGGAGGCCGAGTGCGCATCTGCCAGGATAGTTTTGATAGCCACCGTGCGGCCGATGCCCGGGTCGAGCGCGCGGTACACTACGCCGCAGCCACCACGGCCCAGTTCACCCAATATCTGATAGCGCCCTAGCGTTTCCACGATAATTCGAAACCAGTGTATCGCAGGCGGACTAGTACTTGTGTCTTACGGATTGTCTCATCGAGACGGTTGTTTTACAATGCCACCCATGCGCAAGGTGGTTCTCAGTGTGGGCGTCAGTCTGGACTGTTATATCGCCAGGATCGACGGCGCTGTGGATTGTTTGTATATACCCAAAGGCTTCTCAATGCCCTTTGTTTTGCACTGCCAAGAACCAGGAAGAAGCCGTCCGCATGATTCGGCAGCGGTTCCTGCTGTAATAAAGTGTGCATGCTTTCCAATCGGACCCGGCTGAAACCGTTCGCGAGTGGCTCGCAGCGGCCTCCTCGGTAGCGGTGCTTACGGGCGCGGGGATTTCGGCCGAGAGCGGCATTCCCACTTTCCGCGGGCCGGGTGGTTTATGGCGCACTTATCGGGCTGAGTATTTGGCAACTCCGCAGGCCTTCGCGCGCGATCCGCATCTCAGTTGGGAATGGTACAACTGGCGGCGCGGCATCATCGCGACGGCCGAGCCCAACACGGGACATGCGGCGCTGGCGGAGCTCGAACGGCGTGTGCCGAGCTTCACGCTGGCGACCCAGAACGTTGACGGCCTGCACGACCGCGCCGGCAGCAGGCGCATCCTTAAGGTCCACGGCGATATCTGGACGCTGCGCTGCACCGCTTGCACTCGCGAGTGGAGCGATCGGCGGCCATCGCTTCCCGAGCTTCCGCCCAAGTGCGAGTGCGGAGGATTGGCTCGCCCGGGCGTGGTGTGGTTCGGCGAAGGGCTGCCGGAAGACGTGTGGAGCGCGGCGGTGGACGCTGCGCGCGCCGCCGATGTTTTGCTGGTGGTGGGCACGTCCGCGTTGGTTTATCCGGCGGCGGGGCTGGTGCAGTTGGCTCAATCCGCCGGCGCGAAGGTGGCCGAGATCAATGTTGCCGAGACGCCCGTCTCCGCGATGGTGGATCTTTCATGGCGCGCCTCGGCTACCACTGCGCTTCCGCAATTGATACAATCCGCCTGACAGCAAAGTCCGCTGTCTTAACCCGAATAGGGAGGAATGGCGATGCAACACAGACTAGGCGGCGTCCTGGCGGTGTCGACGCTGGCTTTCGCAGGTGTACCGGCGCTGGCCCATCACTCGGTGCAGGCCGAATTCGACCTCGCGAAGCGGATCACGGTGCAGGGCGTAGTGACGAAAGTGGAGTGGATCAATCCGCATTCTTATTTGTATCTCGACGTCACGGACAGTGCCGGCAAGGTAAAGCATTGGGCATTTGAGATGGCGGGTCCGGGAGCGCTGCGCAGAGCGGGAATCAGCCGCGCGGATCGCGGCGGGTTGAAGGCCGGCGATACCGTGGGCGTGAACGGCGTGCTGGCCAAGGATGGCAGCGATTCCGGATTGGTGAAGGATTTGATTCTTCCCGACGGGCGTAAGTTCACCATTTGGAGCAACGATCCCAACGCTAAATAGGCGGCGGCAGGAGGCAATCATGCAACGGTTTCTGAGTACCTTCAGAACGGTCGCGGCGGTTTGCGGGCTGGTGATCTTTAGCGTCGGCGCGCACGCACAAACGACGGATGGGCATCCGGACCTGACGGGGGTTTGGAATGGCACCACCCTGAATGGTCCGTATGTCAAATCCGACGATCCGCTGGCCGCGAATCTAGCGGCACGCGATGGCACGCTGCTGAATTTCGAGCGCGACGGCACGCTGATCCGCAGAGCCAATCCCAACAAGCCGATTTACAAACCGGAATACTGGGAGAAGATTCAAAAGCTGGATCAAAGCGAGAATGATTCCGATCCTTCATTCGGCTGCATGCCGGGAGGCGTTCCGCGCATCGGGCCGCCCGCGCAGATTGTGCAGACACCCAAGCAGATGGTTTTCCTGTATGTCAGCCCCCCGGCGCAAGGGTGGGGCGATCCCTACCGCGTGATCCCGACGGACGGCCGCAAGCATACGCCGTTACAAGATCTGGATGGGACCTGGAAGGGCGAATCTATCGGCCACTGGGAGGGGGACACGCTGGTCGTCGATACCATCGGTTTCAACGACAGCAGCTGGCTCGATATCGGCGGCTATTTTCACAGCGAGAACCTACATGTGATCGAACGAATACACCGCGATGGCAACAGCCTGATCTGGCAGGCGACGGTGGAAGATCCCGACGTGCTGCTGAAGCCGTGGGTAATGAACCAGCGCGTTCAGAAACTGAACCCCGATCCGCTGGCGATGCTCGCTGAGTCACTGCCGTGCGTGGAGCGGGATCTGTCGCATCTGGTGACTAAGGAACATCACTAGACCATGACTGGTTATCTGCTCGCCGCGCTCGCGCTATTGCCATTGACCGCCGAAGCGCAGGACGCGTCCGCGACTATCAAGGCGGCCGAGTACGCGCTGGGGATGATTCGGGGCGCGCAGCGAGTCGACGCAGTCAACACTTTGGAATACTGGGGCACCGGATCCGTCACGTACCATGCAAGTGTAAGTTATGCAGTGCCGGCGATGCGTGTCGAGGTGACGCGCGGAAATCAGCGGCAAATTCAGGTGGTGAGTGGCGCATACTCGTGGAACGAGTCGGTGCCCGGCGCGGGCTTTATTCCGAACAGCACGGCCACTCCGGCGCCGGACTCACTCAAAGCCCGGCTGCTTGAACTCTGGACCACACCCTTCGGCGCGCTCAAAATGGCCGAGCGTGCCGGTACGAATGCCAAGGTCACGCGCGAAGGCGGCGTCACCGTCATCACCTTTCCACTCACGGGCGAGCTGAGTGACATCACACTGAAGGCGACGCTCAATTCAAAAAATCAGTTGGAGCGCGTGGAAACGGGACGCATCGAAATTTCGTATTGGGATTATAAAGATCTTGGTGAAATCACGAGCGATGTTTTGTTCCCGACTCACATCGTGCAGAAACAGGGCGGCGCGACGGTGCTGGACCTGACGGTTACTAAAGTAGACGCCAACAACCCGTATGTGGTTTTTCCGGTGCCTGAGGTGGTGGAGAAAGCTCCGCCAGCGCGTAGCCGTTAGCGCTCGTGTTATTCTAAAAAAGATCTTGGTAGAGGAGCGAGGGCCATGAGTAGCTTGGCGCGTGATTCCGGCGAATCCCGGAGCGCCTGGTGAAAGGGGCAGCCTTGCCGAAATCGCAGCGCAGATATTCAAAGATTCGGCGCGCGGCGGTTGGGGGGTCTGGTTAACACCGGCCCACTGTCATTCGGAACGTAGAAATGCGACGGGCCGGGTGGAGCGCTATCGGGAAGCGGCAGAAGTTTTCTTCGAGGTCCGGGCCACTCCGGTCGCCGCGCATCCCGCCTCCTCCCTATCCCAACAGTTGTGCTGGACGTTTATGAACGTATTTGAGTTGACACGCGCACTGGTGGATATCGATTCGGTGACGCCGAATGAAGAGCGGATAGGCGTGTATCTGGCTGACTATCTGTCGGCGCTCGCCGGACGCACCGGTGGGCACGTGGAGCGGATCGAAGTGGAACTCAACCGCTACAACGTGCTGGCATACTGGGATGCGCCGGTGGTGACGTTATCGACGCACATCGACACGGTTCCTCCGTTTTTCCCTTCGCGCGAGGATGCCGAGTTCATATGGGGGCGCGGCGCGTGCGACACCAAAGGGATCATCGCTTCGATGATCCTCGGTACCGAGGCGCTGCTGGCTGCCGGGGAGCGGCGGGTGGCGCTGTTGTTCGTGGTCGGCGAAGAGCGCAACAGCGCGGGCGCGTTGGCGGCGGCGAAGGATCCGCGCGGTAGCAAGTATGTGATCAACGGCGAACCCACTGAGAGCAAGTTGGTGCTGGGATCGAAGGGCGCGCTGCGCTTTGAGATTGTGGCCGAAGGACGCATGGCGCACTCGGCGTATCCCCACTTGGGCGAATCGGCGATCGAGAAATTACTGGACGCGCTGGAGCGTGTGCGTAAGATTCAACTGCCCAGTGATGCGGTGCTGGGCGCAAGCACGCTCAACATCGGCACCATTCAAGGCGGGCGCGCGCCGAACGTGATCCCGGACCATGCCATGGCGGAGGTTTTTATTCGCTTGGTCGACGATGGCAACAGCACGCGCCGAGCGGTGGCCGAGGCGGTAGCAGGGAAGGCCCAAGCGAAGGAAATTCTGTGCATACCGGCGGTGCACATGGGAGCGATCGCGGGGTTGGAGACTTCAGTGGTGGCGTTCACCACGGATATTCCTGCGTTCAACGGAGCTTGGGGCACGCCGTATTTGTTCGGGCCGGGAAGCATTCATGTCGCCCATACGGACGAGGAGCGCATCTCAAAGCGCGAGCTAGTGGCGGCGATCGACACGTATCAAAACATAGCGAGGCAACTGTTAAATCAATGAGAGAAACGTATAGAGTCGCGATTGCGGGCGCTACCGGAGCGGTGGGCGTCGAGTTTCTGCGTTTGCTGGAGTACCGGCATTTTCCTATTTCCGAACTGCGGCTGTTGGCATCGGCGCGGTCGGCGGGCAAGACCATGCGGTTTGCGAGGCGCGAGGTATTGGTAGAGGAGCTGACCGAGGACAGCTTCGCAAATATCGACATCGCCTTCTTCAGCGCCGGCGGATCCATTTCGAAAAAGTATGCCCCCATCGCGGCGCAAGCGGGCGCGGTGGTGGTGGATAATTCGTCGGCCTTCCGTATGGATCCGAGAGTGCCGCTGGTGATTCCGGAGATCAATCCGGAGGCGATTGCGGGGCATAACGGGATCATCGCGAATCCGAATTGTTCGACTATCATTGCGATCGTCCCGCTGTGGCCGATTCACAGGCAAAATCGCATCCGGCGTTTGATCGCGGCTACCTATCAGGCGGCGTCGGGGGCGGGCGCGGCGGCGATGGAAGAACTACGCGAGTCGACGCGGGCGCATCTTGAAGACCGTGAGTATGCAAACACCGTGCTGCCGCATCCCTACGCGTTCAATTTGTTCAGCCATAACTCGAAGATCGATCCGGTGACAGGCTACAACGAAGAAGAGACCAAGATGGTGCAGGAGACCAAAAAGATTTTCGGCGACGCGGAGATTCGCATCAGCGCCACCTGCGTGCGCGTGCCGGTGCTGCGGGCGCATTCCGAGGCGCTCACCTTCGAATGCGAGAGGCCGATCACTCCCGCGGAAGTGCGCGAGATCCTGGCGGCGGCGCCCGGCATCAAGCTGATCGACGATCCGGTGAAGAACTACTTCCCCATGCCCAAAGATGCGTCCGGTCAGGACGATGTATTGGTGGGGCGCATCCGCCAGGACATCAGCGATCCCAGCGGTAAGTCGATTGCGATGTTTGTGGCGGGCGATCAGCTCTTGAAAGGCGCGGCGCTGAATGCGGTGCAGATTGCCGAGGTGATGGTCGCGAAAGCGCTTCTGCAGGGGGCCGCGGCAAAGCGATGACCGTGATGAAATTCGGCGGGACATCCGTCGAATCGGCGGCAGCAATCGAACGTATAGCGGGCATCGTGCGCAGGCAACTAGCGCGGCGGCCGGTGGTGGTGGTGTCGGCGATGGGCAAGACCACCAATAAGTTGCTGGCCATCGCGGACGCGGCTGTCGCCGGCTACCGCGACCAGGCGTTAGGGCTGCTCGATGAGCTGCACAAGTTTCATCACAAAGAATCGGAGGGGTTGGGCGTTGGGGACCAGATTGATGCTCACTTCAAGGAATTGACGGAACTGGTGAAGGGTCTGGCCGTGATGGGCGAGATGACGCCACGCGCGACCGACGCGGTTTCAGCGTTTGGGGAAAGGCTCTCAAGCGTCATCGTCACGGCGCGTTTCCAAAGTTTAGGCATCGATGCTGTGCATTTGGATTCGCGCTCGGTGATCGTGACGGATCGCCGGCACACTCAGGCTGCGCCCAATTTTGCGGAAACCTACCGGCGCGCATGCGGGGCGATTCCTGCACTCGCGGCAAAACACGTGGTGGTAATGGGCGGCTTCATTGGCTCGACGGAAGACGGTGTAACCAGCACTCTGGGACGCGGCGGGTCGGATTACACGGCCTCGATTGTGGGTGCCGGCATTGGCGCCGAAGAGATCCAGATCTGGACCGATGTGGACGGAATGCTGACGGCGGACCCCACGATTCTAGCGGGCGGCTATCGCGTGAAGCAATGCTCCTTCGCGGAGGCGGCGGAACTGGCGTACTTCGGGGCGAAGGTGTTGCATCCGGCGACAGTGCTGCCCGCGATTGAGAAGAACATTCCAGTGCGGATTCTAAATTCGCGGCGGCCGCAAGTGGAGGGAACCCTGATTACGGCAGAGGCTCCGCAGTCGACAAGTCCAATACGTTCGATCGCGTGCAAGCGCAATATCACGCTGGTGAACATCGTTTCGACGCGCATGCTGATGGCGCACGGTTTCCTGAAGCGTATCTTCGAGATCTTTGACCGGTATGAGACGCCGGTGGATATGCTGGCGACCTCCGAGGTGAGCGTTTCGCTAACCATCGACAACACCGGTTCACTCGGGGCGATCACGAAAGAAATTGAAGAGTTCGCGGACGTGACGGTGGAGGAGAACCAGGCCATCGTGTGCATGGTGGGGGACAATATCCGCCATACGCCGGGAGTGGCTTCGCGCGCTTTCGCCGGACTCAAAGATATTAATGTGCGCATGATTTCGCAGGGCGCGTCGCTGCTGAATATCAGCGTGGTGGTGGCCGCGGCGGACCTGAAGCACGCGGTAGAATCGCTCCACCGGGAATTTTTCACGAACCCGGACCCGGCGGTATTCGAAAAATGAAACTGGCTATCATCGGTTACGGCAAGATGGGCCGGATGGTGGAACAGCTGGCGCCGGAGTACGGGTTGACAGTGGAAGCCTGCGTCGATATTGGCGACGATTTCACCAGGGCCGCGCGGGCGGATGTGGCCATCGAATTCACGACGCCCGAAGCTGCTTTGAACAATATCGAGAAATTAGCGGCGATGAAACTGCCGGTGGTGGTTGGCACGACGGGCTGGCTGACGCACCTGGATAAGGCGCGGACGATGGTTGAAAAGAACGGCAGCGCGCTGGTGTGGAGTCCCAATTTTTCGGTGGGAGTGAACGTATTTCTGCGCGTGGTACGCGAGGCCGCGCGGCTGCTGGCGGACGAAAAAGAGTACGGTGCGTGGGCTTGGGAGATTCATCATGACACCAAGAAAGATGCGCCGTCGGGAACCATGATCAAGCTGGTCGAGGAGATGAAAGCAGCCGGATATCCGCGTTATATCGATGTGAGTTCCAGCCGCGCGGGGCGGCATCCCGGGACGCATGAGATCGGCTTCGATTCCGCGGCGGACAGTATCACGTTGCGGCATACGGCGCGGTCGCGCGAAGGCTTCGCACGGGGGGCGCTCAAAGCGGCACAATGGATTGTGGGCAAGCAAGGCGTGTTCGAGTTTGGGGACGTTTTATTTTCTAAGAGGTGATTTATGTTCACAGGATGCGGTACAGCGCTGGTGACTCCGTTCAAACAGGATCTGTCTCTGGATGAGGCTGCGCTGCGGACGTTAGTTCAGCGCCAGATTCGCGAAGGCATCAACTTCCTGGTGCCGTGCGGAACGACGGGCGAGAGTCCCACGCTCACGCGCGCGGAGCACCTGCGCGTGGTCGAGATCACGGTGGAGGAAGCTCGAAAGGCCGGGCGCAAAGTTCCAGTGGTGGGCGGAGCCGGCGGCTACAACACGGCTGAGGTGATCGAGCTTGGCAAGGAACTGCAGCACTTGGGCGTCGATGGATTGCTCTCCGTAACGCCGTATTACAACAAGGTCACGCAAGAAGGTTTATATCGCCACTACAAAGCCATTGCCGAAGCGGTGCCGCTGCCTATCATTGTTTACAATGTGCCCGGGCGCACAGGCGTCAACGTGGAGACGGCAACGCTGAAGCGGCTTGCGGAGATCGACAACATTTGCGGAGTGAAGGAAGCGTCGGGCAACATTAGCCAGATGGCAGCAGTGTGCCACAACCTGCCGGATACTTTCGATGTCTTGTGCGGCGACGATGCGCTGACGATTCCGCTGTGCTCGCTAGGCGGGCGCGGGCTGATCTCGGTGGCCTCAAACCAGATCCCGAGGGAGATGACCAAGCTGGTGCAGTGTGCCATGGCCGGCGATTTCGCGGGAGCGCGCATTTTGCAGCGTCAATGGTTCGCGCTGATGGAAGTGAATTTCGCGGAGTCGAACCCGATTCCGGTGAAGGCTTCGATGGCGATGATGGGCTTGTTGGAACCGGTCTACCGCCTGCCGATGTGTCCGCCGATGCCGCAGACACAATCGAGAATTGAAGCGGTGCTCAAGCAGGTGGGACTGCTCGCGGGCGCGCTGGCGGGGGCTGGGAGCAGAAATGCAAACTGAGATCGAACATCTGTTCGACCACAAGCCACCCACTTACACTGCAGAACATTTTGACCTCTTCTACCAGTTCAAGCACAAGCTGAACCTGGGGGAAGTGCGCGCGGCGCAACCCGACGCGTTCTCAAAACACGGTTGGCGGGTGACGCCGTGGGTGAAGAAGGGAATCCTGCTGGGATTCCGCATGGGCGCGATTGTGGACATGTCGATCGACCGATCCCGGCAGCCGTTTTTTGACAAGGCCACATACCCCGTGCGGCAGTTCAGCGCGGACGACGCGGTGCGGATCGTGCCGGGCGGCTCCAGCATTCGCGACGGGTGCTACATCGGGCGTGGCGTGACCTGCATGCCTCCGATGTTCGTCAACGTGGGAGCGTATGTGGGCAACAATACCATGATCGATTCGCACGCGCTGGTGGGAAGCTGCGCGCAGATCGGCGGGCATTGCCATATTTCGGCGGCGGCGCAGATCGGCGGCGTGCTGGAGCCGGTAGGTGCGATGCCGGTAATCATCGAGAATCATGTAATGATGGGCGGAAATTGCGGCGTCTACGAGGGCACGATTATTAAAGAGCGGGCGGTGCTGGGGAGCGGTGTCATTATTACGCGCTCGACGCCGGTCTACGATCTGGTACGCGGCGAGGTGCTGACGGCGACGGATGACGAGCCGCTGGTGATTCCCGAAGGCGCGGTAGTGGTCGCCGGCTCACGCCCTATCAGTAAAGGGCAGGGGAAAGATTGGGGCATTTCGCTGTACACGCCGGTGATTGTGAAGTATCGGGACTCGAAGACAGACGCGCGGGTACAGCTCGAAGATCTGCTGCGTTAATCGACGATTGCGAAGGGGCTGCGAGCTTCGGTTTCCTCTGACGTCTCCGTCGCCCCGTCAAGATCCAGAAAGCGCGGGTCGAGCAGGCGGCCGGTTTGAATGTTGCCCATGGCGGAAAGCAGCGTTTCCTTGAGATGCGGGTGTTCCTTTTCCAGTTCACCGAACATGTCGCGCAGAGTCCGGCGCACCGTGCCGGTACGTTGCGAACAGCCACAGGGGATCACGGGGGCGCCTAGCGATGCGGCAA
>Ga0157370_10004722_pt1 | contig 15531 bp, 14 predicted proteins | sample C35metaG_FD_113463 | JGI IMG/M metagenome (GOLD analysis project Ga0157370, IMG submission 113463) | Corn rhizosphere microbial communities from Kellogg Biological Station, Michigan, USA - C3-5 metaG | ecosystem: Host-associated > Plants > Roots > Rhizosphere > Soil | place: USA: Michigan...
AGTTAGGTACTAATAATACATCGTCGTAAGTTAAACCTTCGCCGATAATCTTGGAGTTGTGTGCTATCATGGTGCAATTTCTAGTTGAATTGCGTGCAAATATAGTGAATAAATTGCTAACTTAAATACTAACTTATTCATAAATTTAACTTTACAGGAAAATACTTATGATTTTAAATTCCAAAAATTAAAGGTTAAATTCCAATATTTGAAATACCAAATTCCAAAATAAAATCCATTTTTTTAAACTCCAAATTCCAAAATGAAGCCCAAAAGTTCTCGACTTCACTTGAACTGACAAAAGAATTAAATAAGCTTATTTCACTTATATGGTTGGGAAAAACTATCTTTTCTTATTTAAAATTCTAAAAAAATAAATTCCAAATTCCAGTAAAAAGCGAAAAACAGAAACTTCATTTTTGATATTTGGAATTTCAAATATTGGAATTTATTCTTTTGAGTTTTGAAAAATGAAATTAAATCCAAATTGAAAAGCAGCGCTATTGGCTTTAGAAACATCTTTATATTCGAAAATATTATCTACTAAAGCATAAATATTAAATTTCCCGATTGTGCCCGAAACGCCTAAACCAACATTGGTATTAGAATAGGGATCGAATGTATAAGTACCTTTTACATCGAGTTTTTCGAAAATACTTCGTTTGTAAAAAGCTGTTAAAGCAACGTACGGTTCGTTGGGCATTGTCATAAGAAACAATTGTGCTCCAACTCCGTTTAAATATCTTTTTTCGTCTGAGCCTTTGCAATTACAATCACCATCATATCTTGATTCTCCAAAAGAATATTGTATCGATGAATTAAATTTAACCGGTCGCCAGGTGGTGTATTTTTGGTAAAGTTTCTCTTCCGGAATAGCGTCTTCAAAATCGTCGAAAATATTTCCCGGTTTATCGGTACTATCAAAAATTGGATTTACACCATTGTATATATAGTTCCCTTTATATCTTCTGGTTTCAACATCTTTTGACTGTCTAATAAAACCAACATCGAGTATACTGGCCGTAAGCTGCAGATTGTCTTTTATATTATACGTAACTCCGGCATCAAAACCTAAACCAAGACTTCCGTTAAAAAAAGTATTATGAGCCATATCGCTTGCAACACTGCCCTCGTATTCGTCTTTTGTAAATTTCGCGATACCAGAAGTTTTAAGTTCCAAATTCGATTCGACCATTTGGGTATACATATTAATTCCCGTACCCGGTCCGGTATAAATATATCCGGAATTTCGGGTTGAAGTGGCATTCGCTCCGCTGGAATAAATTTTAGCACGTCCGCCTAAAACCAGTTTTTTGCTGAGCTTTTTATGAAAACCCACATGAAAAACAGAAAGCACCTCGGCACGAACATTTAAGTCGCCTAAATTGAAGGATTTCCCAATATAATTCTGATTCCCGTCTACGGCCAAAATAGCCAGATCTTTTGGAAAATACATTAAGAAATCAAATTCCTGATAAACTCCAAACGAAATATACGATTGACTTTCCCTGCCTCCTACTCTAAAACCGCCCGAAAATATTTCAAGCTGTTCGTTGACCTGGGTTTTATCATTAGCCGATGATTTATTGATTATGTTTCGGACTTTATCATTAAAATCTACGCCGTTGTTGGCAAATAAATCATAAGCCGAGAAACTGCTCGAACCTGTATTTACAGAAACTCCGGACAATAACGGAATACCAAAATAATATTTGTACGAAACATCAGCACCCGGATTTACAAGTGAAGACTGCGGAATTGACGTAAAGTTGTACAGGATTTGTTTATTTTGGGCAAAAGAAAACTGCACAAGAAGTATCAAAATTAAAAGTGCCTTTCTCATTCGAATCTCATATAAGCGATTGCACCTGATTTTAATTTTAAATTTCCTGAGATATTCCCGGTTCCGGCTTCAACCGTAACTGTAAAACCAACTTTCATCGTTTTCTTTAACAAAGCCAGCCTATCCCCTTCATAAACCTCAGCAGGATATTTTATAATATTAGAACCGCCTGTATAAGCAGGAACATCTAAATGAATTGTTTCCAGTATCTGATCGTTTGCATCGATGAGTGCCAATTCGACCTTAAAACCTCTATTCATCGTATTTTCGATTTCGAAATTGAGTTCGGCTTTTACTAGATCTTCGTTTAAATATTTATTTCTAAAAACATCAAATTCCTCTACATCCGGCGGTATTTGATGCGCCTGTCCATCATCTGGAATTTGATTTGCCCTTAAATTAAAAAAAGCAAGATTAGCAACCAGAACAGGTTCAATTTTAAAATCATCGACCTGATCAAAATCCAATTCACTCGAACAGGAGAGAAATAAAACTGTCGAAAATAATATAATGGAGATTCTATTTATGAAATTTGACTTCATATAGATTTTTTATGAGATAAATTACAACGTTATTACTTTGCAATATATTATTTAAATGTACGAATAATTCCCTTTTTTAATGAAATTTCCCAAACAATTTTGACGCTTCGTTATAAGCACTTTCAAAGCTTAAAGAATTAAGTCCTGTGATCTTTTTATTGGCCGTAAAATAAGAGATTAACTTTTCTGTAGGCATATTTCCGGTTAGTTTATCCGTAGCCATTGGGCATCCTCCAAATCCCTGAATTGCGCCGTCAAAACGAATACAGCCTGCTTTTGCTGCAGCATCTATTTTTTCGAACCAGCTGTCGGGTGTGGTGTGCAAATGCGCTCCAAACTCAATTTCAGGATATTTCGGAATTAAATTCGAAAACAAATATGTAATAACATCTGGCGTAGAACTCCCAACAGTATCAGAAAGGGATAAAATTTTCACGCCCATTCCAGCGAGTTTTTCAGTCCATTCGGCTACAATTTCAACATTCCACGGATCTCCGTATGGATTTCCAAATCCCATTGAAAGATACGTTACTACTTCTTTATTTTTTTTATCGGCAATTTCCAGAATTTCTTCCAGCGTAATCAAAGATTCAGCGATTGTTTTATGCGTATTACGCATCTGAAAATTTTCAGAAATAGAAAAAGGAAACCCTAAATATTGAATTGCCTCGTGTTCTGCTGCTGAAGCTGCGCCTTGTGTATTAGCAATTATCGACAGCAGCTTACTACTCGTTTGAGACAAATCTAACTGCGCCAAAACTTCGGCCGTATCCTGCATTTGCGGAATCGCTTTTGGCGATACAAAACTTCCAAAATCAATTGTATCAAAGCCTACACGAAGCAGGGCTTGTATATAAGTAACTTTATTTTTTGTTGGAATAAAAGTCTTGATACCTTGCATGGCATCTCGTGGACATTCGATAATCTTGATCCCTTTATTCAAAACTTATGCATTTGTTATGGCTAAGTTAGTTCCTTTTTTAAAGAAATAAAAATTAAGTATTTATTCTGCTTATATTCAAAACCATAATAAGTACTATAAGTCCATTTAATTTTCTGTTAGTTCAAATGAAGATGTCTTCATTCCTTAATTATTACACAATATTGTAATAGCTAAATTTATTACCTAAAAACGTAATATTATAAAATATTACTAAAAAGTGTAATAATTAAAAATATTACTTATATTTGTAATACAAGTTTTATTATTTTTTAATTATATTTGATTGTTATGACTAGTGTAATTACAGGTGACATAATTGGTTCAAGACAACAGGAATCGCAGCATTGGGTGGAGGATTTAAAAAAAATCCTTGCTCCGCTTGGCGAAACACCAAGTCAATGGGAAGTATACCGGGGCGATGAATTTCAAATAGAAGTTAAAAATCCTGAAGATGCTTTTTTGACTGCTGTTTTAATAAAAGCACATTTAAGAGCCTTAAAATCTGATGCCCGAATGAGTATTGGTTTTGGTGATAAAACGCACAATGCTCAAAAAATATCCGAAAGCAACGGAACAGCTTTTATAAACTCGGGAGAACTTTTTGAGACTTTAAAAAAACAAAAAGTAACTTTAGCACTGCGCACCGGCGATATTGATATTGATGAAAAACTGAATTTAATGATCCAGCTGGCGTTGACTTTTATGGACAACTGGCTGGCGCAATCGGCAGAATTTGTCGCGGCTGCGATAGAAAACCCAACACTTTCGCAAGAAGAATTGGGACAAAAATTAGGCATTAATCAAGCAGCAGTGAGCCGAAGACAAAAACGTGCTCAGTTTGATTTGGTTATGAATTTAGATCGTTATTTTAGAACACAAATAAAACAACTTACAGCCCCATGATTTTATTTATAAAACTGCTTTTGGCACATTTATTAGGCGATTTTATCTGGCAGCCTAATTCCTGGGTTATCGATAAGGAAAGAAAAAAACATAAAAGTATTTACCTATATCTACATGTTTTACTGCACGGTATTTTGGCCGCAATTCTGGTTGCAGAAATCCGCTTTATTCCTTACGCACTTTTAATTGCCGTTACACACGGAATTATCGATTTGATTAAACTGAATTTCCAAAAAAACAAAACAAAACGCATCTGGTTTGTATTGGACCAAATTGCTCATGTTTTGGTTTTAACAGGTGTTGTGCTTTTATATGAGAACAAAGGCATCATTTACTTTTGGCAGGATAATGGCTTCTGGATTTTGATAACAGGAATTTTACTGCTTACCAAACCTACTTCCATTTTCATTAAAACCATCATTTCAATCTGGGCTCCCGAAAGCCAAAACAGCCATCAGGATAATTCACTGATAGCTGCCGGAAATTATATCGGTATTTTAGAACGCTTATTTGTATTCGGGTTTATTTTAACCGGACATTTTGAAGCAATTGGATTTTTATTAGCCGCAAAATCTATTTTTAGATTTGGAGATTTAAAAGAAGCCAAAGACCGAAAACTAACGGAATACGTTTTAATTGGCACCTTGATTAGTTTTGGAATCGCAATACTGACCGGATTAATTGTTCAGGCGCTGTTATTACTTCCCTAAAACTTTTTTGTTTATTGCTTTTATCAACGCTGGCCCTTCATAAATAAAGCCAGTATACAACTGCACCAAGCTTGCTCCTGCATTTAGTTTTTCGATGGCATCATCGGCTGAATGAATTCCTCCTACTCCAATAATTGGGAACGCTTTGTTGCTTTTTTCCGAAAGAAAACGAATTACTTCTGTAGAACGTTTCGTTAATGGTTTTCCAGACAAACCTCCTGTTTCAGATTGGTTTTGAGATTCTAATCCGTCTCTTGAAATAGTTGTATTTGTTGCAATTACACCTGCAATCTGCGTTGTTTTTAAAATATCAATAATATCTAATAATTGCTCGTCTGTAAGGTCCGGAGCAATTTTTAAAAGGATTGGTTTTACTTTTTGAGTGCTCGTTTTTTGCTTTTCGATGTTTCTGTTTTGCAAAGTCTGTAATAAAGCCGTTAAAGGTTCTTTATCCTGCAAAGCTCTTAGATTTGGCGTGTTTGGAGAACTCACATTTACCACAAAATAATCTACGTGATCGAACAAAGCATCAAAACAAATGATATAATCGTCAACCGCATTTTCGTTTGGCGTAACTTTATTTTTACCAATGTTTCCTCCAATTAAAACACCTGAATTCTTTTTCAAACGTTCTACAGCTTCAAGAACACCGCCGTTATTAAAACCCATTCGGTTAATAATCGCCTGATCTTCTTTTAAACGAAACAAACGTTTTTTAGGATTCCCTTCCTGTCCAACGGGAGTTACGGTTCCAATTTCGATAAAACCAAAACCAAAATCTGAAAGTTCTTTGTAAAGCTTGGCATCTTTATCAAATCCTGCGGCAAGTCCAACCGGATTTTTAAATTTAATTCCAAAAACTTCTCTTTCTAAACGAGTGTCTTTTACTTCATAAATTGATCTTATAATCGACGAAACTCCAGGGATTTTTGAAATGAATTTTACAAATGAAAAAGTAAAGTAGTGCACTTCTTCTGGATCAAACCAAAAAAGTATCGGACGAATTATCAATTTATACATAAGAGTTGTGTTGTTGTTATTTTGGCTGCAAATTTAAATATTATAGTTTAAAAAGGTGCTCTTTTACAGAAAACAAATTATAAGAGTTTTTAAACTGGTCTTAACTTGAAAAAAGAAATTGTTTCAGCAAAACGAAAATCAGGAACTCAAATTATTATTATCAGGTTGCAAATTATAAAATGAAACGAGTTCGAATCCCCTGACAAGTTGTTTAGATTATTAATTATTTAATTTTAAGCCATTTAAACTTTAGGAATTTCAAAAAATAAGCAACGGGAATACTAATCTCTTTTCGATCAATGTTTTAAGATCTCAAACTATCCTAAAATACTTACTTTACTTTTTAATACAAGTTCTTTTTTTTAATAACTTTAACTAACTTAAAATCCTGAAAATGAAAACCATAAACAAAACAATAAGAAAAACAGCGTTAGCCTGTTTAGCCGGATCGTTTTTTTTGATTTCAATTGACAGTATGGCGCAGCGTCGTGCTCACGGAGGCAGCGGCGGCACGGGAGTTCGTGGTGCAGCAGGGAAAACGAGACCTGCAATATCAAGACCAGCTAATCAATCGCGTCCAGCGGTAAACAGACCTGCAACAACAAGACCCGGTTCTAACGGTTCCAGCACTAAAATAAACAGACCTTCCAGCGCATCAAACACAAACATTAACAATAGAAACGGAAATATAAATAGCAATAACATTAGAAATTCGGGTAACCGAAACACTAATATTAGCGGTAATACCGTAAATAGAAACAGAAACAATGTCAATATTAATGTGAACAACAGCATTCATGTACAGAATAATCGTAATACGATAGTGAGACCTGGTGTAAGACCTTATGTTCGTCCTCCTTATGTATATGGCGGTTATCGATACAATTGTTATCATCCTTATTATCCTCGTCCGTACACACCTTTTTATTGGGGACCAGTTTGGCACCCGTGGGGATTTTTTGTAGCTACTCTGGCCGTTACTGCAATCGTAGTAAGCGTAGAAAGTACTCAATACCATTATGATCAGGGAGTTTGGTACACCTCAACAAACGGAGGTTATACCGCTGTGCCGGCGCCCGTTGGAGGAACAGTGAATAATATTCCAAGCGGCGCAGAAACTGTCAATACCGGAACGGTAAATAATTACTATTACGGAGGAACTTACTATGAAAAAGATGGAAGCAAATATACTGTAGTAGCACCAACTGCCGGAACCATAGTAGACAATTTACCCGAAGGCGGTGAAGAAGTTACGGTTGGTGATGTAAAATACGTGAAATTTGGCGAAACCTATTATCAACCCGTACAGATTGATGGAAAAAACAAATATGAAGTAGTTCAGGTTGAAAAAGAAAACTAGTTTTACTAAATCTATAAAATTACTATACTATTAAGAGTTATTTTTATATTTTTGACTCAACCTATTGACACCCAATACCACTAAAAAACCATTACAATGAAAAATAAAACCTTTTGGATTTTCGCAATACTTACAATATCCATAATTTCAATCACTTATGGCGTTACAAAACTAATTACACCCAAAGAAAAAGTAACGGAAACCGCTATGGAATGTCACGAAGTTCCAAATACTTCGGAGGCTTCTGCTTTTAAACCAACTATTGAAAACAAAAATAAACCTGCTGGAAAAGCTCCAAAAGGAATGGTTTGGATTCCGGGCGGTGAATTCTCGATGGGAAGTAATGTCGAAGATGAAAGTCTGTGCAGTTTATCGGGTGTAACAAAAGATGCCGCTCCTATTCATCGCGTGTATGTTGATGGCTATTATATGGATGAAACCGAAGTGACCAATGAAGAGTTCGAAAAATTTGTAAAAGCAACCGGCTATATTACTGTTGCTGAGCAAAAACCAACTAAAGAAGAATTTCCAACTGCATCTGAAGAAGATTTAATTACAGGATCGGTAATATTTACCCCAACTCCATCAGCCGTAAATTTGAACAATTTTTTACAATGGTGGTCTTATGTGGGCGGAACTGACTGGAAACATCCGCTTGGACCTCAAAGCTCTATTAAAGGAAAAGAAAATTATCCTGTCGTACATATTACGTATGAAGATGCTGCAGCTTACGCAAAATGGGCTGGAAAAAGACTTCCAACCGAAGCTGAATGGGAATTTGCAGCTAGAGGAGGAAAAACAGGAGAAATTTACGCTTGGGGAAACACACTTAAACCAAACGGAAAATTTCAGGCTAATATTTATCAGGGACATTTCCCAATTAAAGACGGCGATACCGGAGAAGATGGTTTTAAAGGTATTGCGCCAGTAAAACAATACCCGCCCAATGCTTACGGATTGTATGATGTTGCCGGAAATGTTTGGGAATGGACAAACGACTGGTACAGCGTAGATTATTATAAATCATTAAGCGAAAGCGGAAAAGTAGCTAAAAATCCGCAGGGACCTAATGCTTATAATGATCCAAACGATCCAACACAGATAAAACGAGTACACCGCGGCGGTTCCTTTTTATGTACAGACCAATATTGTACGCGATATATGGTAGGAACAAGAGGAAAAGGCGAAATCAGGTCTGCGGCGAATCATCTTGGTTTTAGATGCGTAAAAAGTATTTAAAAAGATAAAAACTACAAGAAGAAGGATTCTCTAAACAGAATCCTTTTTTGTTTTTTTGAAGATAAACCCCAAAAGATATCTGCTAAAAAAAATGTTTATATTTGCTAAAAATAAAAAGAAATGCAACATATCATAGATCGTTTTATCAGTTATGTAACAATTGATACTGAATCAGATCCGAATTCAAAAACAACCCCAAGTACAGAAAAACAATGGAATCTTGCCAATAAATTAGTCGAAGAACTAAAAACAATTGGTTTAACAGATGTTACGATAGACGACAAAGCCTATATTATGGCAACCCTGCCTAGTAATGTCGATCACGAAGTGCCTACAATTGGTTTTGTTTCTCATTTTGATACTTCTCCGGACTTTAGCGGTGCAAATGTAAAACCTCAGATTGTTGAAAATTACGACGGAAAAGACATTGTCTTAAACGCTGAAAAAAACATTATCTTATCTCCGGACTACTTCAAAGATTTATTACAATACAAAGGTCAGACGATTATTACCACCGACGGAACAACTTTGCTTGGTGCCGATGATAAAGCGGGAATTACCGAGATTGTTTCGGCAATGGAATACCTTATTCAGCATCCGGAAATTAAACACGGAAAAATTAGAATTGGTTTTACTCCCGATGAAGAAATTGGACGCGGTGCTCATCATTTTGATGTTGAAAAATTTGGCGCTCAATGGGCTTATACCATGGACGGAAGCCAGATTGGCGAATTAGAATATGAAAATTTTAATGCAGCCGGAGCCAAAATTACTTTTAAAGGAAAAAGCGTTCACCCAGGTTATGCCAAAGGAAAAATGATTAATTCGATGTTACTTGCCAATGAGTTTATCAACGAACTTCCAAAAGGCGAAACGCCTCAGGAAACAAAAGGATACGAAGGTTTTTTCCACGTTCATCATTTAACTGGAAGCATCGAAGAAACTGTTTTAGAACTTATTATACGCGATCACAACAAAAAGAAATTCGAAAAACGCAAAGAGCTGATTGAAAAAATCGCTAAGAAATTCAATAAAAAATTCGCTAAGAAATTCGGAGAAGATATTGTAATTACCGAAATTAGAGATCAATATTACAATATGAAGGAAAAAGTACTTCCGGTAAAACATATTGTTGACATTGCTGAAAAAGCAATGCGCGAATTAAACATCAAACCAATCATTAAACCTATTCGCGGCGGAACGGATGGATCTCAGTTATCTTTTATGGGATTACCTTGTCCAAACATTTTTGCCGGCGGTCATAATTTCCACGGAAAATACGAATACGTTCCTGCAGAAAGCATCCAGAAAGCAACTGACGTTATTGTAAAAATTGCAGAACTTACTGCAATTCCGGGTATTTTTGATGTAAAAGAAATACCTAAAACAAGAAGATAATTGGAAACCGCTTCCGAAAATAAAGGCATTTGGAAATATGGCAGCCAATGGGAAGAAGAACTCCTTCTTCTTAAGTCTATCATTGACAAAACCGAGCTGAAAGAAACCACAAAATGGGGCGGTCCGGTTTATGTTTACCAGAAAAAGAATGTCCTTGGCCTTGGAGGTTTTAAAGATTATTTTACAATTTGGTTCTTTAATGGAATTTTCCTGAAAGACGAGAAAAAGAAACTCATTAACGCTCAGGAAGACAAAACTAAATCACTGCGTCAATGGCGTTTTACTTCAAAAGAAGAAGTAAACGAAAGAGATATTCTAGAATATATCGCAGAAGCAATTGAAAATGAAAAGCAGGGTAAAATCATTAAACCTTCAAAGAAAGAAGCTATCGTTTCAGAACTTCTCGAAAAAGAAATGATTCAAAATCCCGCTTTAGCCGAAGCTTTTCAAAAGTTTGCTCCTTACAAACAATATGAATTTCTGGAATATATTGAAAGCGCCAAACAGGAAAAAACGAAACTCGCAAGAATCGAAAAAGTGATTCCGATGATTTTAGAAAATATCGGTCTGAATGATAAATATCGATAATTTTTTGGAAAACTTCAATTTTTAAAATCCAAATTCCAATCTATAGACCTTTGTCAAAGTTTAAAACTTTGACAAAGGTTTTTTTTCGTCCGTCATTGCGAGGAACGAAGCAATGACTCATTCCGTTTTAAACAAAAAAAATCCCAAACTCCATTTGGAATTTGGGATTTCGATATTGTAATTTAAAAAATTAAGCTTTTTTATTCAAAGCAGCACTCATTTCCATAGAAATAGCTGAACGCTCAATTTTTAATTTTCCAGACATTGTCTCGATAATAACTGAAGTTTCAGCAAGTTCTACAACTTTACCGTGGAAACCACTTTTAGTAATTATTTTGTCACCTACTTTTAGGCTACTTTCAAATTCTTTTTCGTTTTTCGCTCTTTTTTGTTGTGGTCTAATCATGAAAAAATAGATTACCACAAACATTAATAGAAATGGCGCAAATTGAGTTAATTGTCCCATAGTTTTAAATTCTGTTTTTTAATTTATATTAATATTTTCTTTGGAGTTAGCTCTTCTCCCGAAGCCTCGGGATCGCTCAGAGTGACACCTATAATTGGAATTTGTTATTTATTTTTCTGGAATTTTTCCTCTTTTACATTAACCCTCTTCCCACTTTCACCATTTTTTTGTTGGCTTCAAGTTCTTTTACAAGGTTATCTAAAATTCCGTTGATAAAAATACTACTTTTTGGTGTAGAATACTCTTTTGCAATTTCTAAATATTCGTTAAGAGTTACTTTTACTGGAATCGAGGGGAATTTCAAGAATTCGCAAATTGCCATTTTCAAGATAATAGTATCAATTTCTGCAATCCTTTCGCTGTCCCAATTTGGCGTTTTATCGTCGTATTCTTTAGCCAGAATAGATTCGTTTAAAACTGTTCTTCTAAATAAATCTTTAGCAAAATCTTTATCCTCAACATCTTTGTACAATTTAGGAACTCTAAAATCGTCCGGATCTTCGGTTTTAATTGCTTTCAATTGTTTGATAATATGTGTATTTACAACCGGAATATCATCAACCCAAGTCAATTTATCATCCTCTAAATACTCATATAATTTATCATTAGGAACAATAACCTCTGCAAATAAATCAGCAATAAATTGTTTGTCTTCTTCAAAAGTATTGACATTATTGCTCATGTATTTTTTATACAAGTCGCTTGCTTTAATATCATTTAAAAGTAAAATGATATAATCGTCGTTTAATGTCCAGTTGTTGATTTTGCGATTCTCTAAAGCAATACTAAGTGAGTTGCTTTCGGCAAGAAGCTGAAAAATTTTGTTTTTGATAAATTTTTCATTCGGATTACGTTCTGCTGCTGTGGCAAGATGTTTTTTACTTGAAAGATGTAAAAAAACAGATTCTTTTTTGCAAATTTCAATTAATGAAGAAAGCATTATAAGATATAAATCCTGAATATTGTCTATACTGTAAAAAAGAAACTTCTCTTCTTTTTCCATATTATCAGAACCGCTTTGATGCATTGCATAAATGGATTGCATTACTTTAACCCGTATGTGTCTTCTATTTACCACCTCGTAAGAACATTTAAAAATTAGTCTGCAAAATTAGGAATTTCAATCCTGATATTAAAATTAATTCGCAATTTTTAGTCACAGTTTTCATTCACAGTTTTCAATACTGCAGAAAATAGTTAAAAAAGTCTCTGTTTTTAGTCTCAGTTTACAGTCTCAGTCTCAGTTTTCAATAGCGGAGCATAAAAAAAATCTCAGTCTCAATTTTCAAACTGAAAACCGGGACTGAGACTGTAAACTGTAAACTGAGACTGAAAAACTCTAAAAATTACTTCTTAGCAGCGTTTTCAATTTTTCTTGCATCAATACGATTTTGAGCAATTGTAAGTGCAGCTTTATGAGTTGTGATTCCGTTTTTCACCGCGTAATCGATAATTTCTAAAGTTGTGTTGTATATATTTTCGGTTTTAGCCATGATTTCAGCTTTACCATAATGCTCTAATTCAGCATAAACATTGATGATTCCACCAGCGTTGATTAAGAAATCCGGAGCATATAAAATTCCTCTTTCCTGTAATCTTGCACCGTGAACATTTTCATCAGCCAACTGGTTGTTTGCAGCACCTGCAATAACTTTAGCTTTAATTTTGTTTACTGTATCGTCATTAATTGTTGCTCCCATTGCACATGGCGCGTAGATATCGACATCTGCTGTGTATAAATCTTCACCAGTATAAATAGACGCATTGTATTTTGAAGCAACCTGATATAATTTTTCTTCGTTAATATCCGTAATTGTTACCTGAGCTCCTTCTTTAGTTAAATATTCAACTAAAGTTTCACCAACGTGTCCAATTCCCTGAACCAAAACTTTTTTACCGTCTAAAACATCAGAACCAAACTGACTTTTAGCAGCGGCTTTCATTCCTAAATAAACTCCGTAAGCTGTAACAGGAGAAGGATTTCCAGAACCGCCTCTTTCTTCAGAGATTCCCGTAACATAAGGCGTTACATCTCTTACAGTGTCCATGTCTTTAGTTTCCATTCCAACATCTTCAGCTGTAATATATCTTCCGCTTAAAGAGTGAACAAATTCACCAAACTTACGCATTAATTCAGGCGTTTTTTGTGTTTTTGCATCCCCAATAATTACGGCTTTACCACCACCAATATTCAAACCAGTAATAGCTGATTTGTAAGTCATACCTCTAGAAAGACGCAAAACATCGTTTAACGCTTCCCACTCCGTATTATAATTCCACATTCTGGTACCACCCAAAGCTGGCCCCATAACCGAATTATGAATACCAATAATTGCTTTTAAACCTGTATCTTTGTCATTGCAAAATACAATTTGTTCGTGATCGTCAAAAGATAACTGACCAAAAACAGGATCCATTTTTTGAAGTTCCTTTCCAGTTGCGAAAGCTGCATCCATAGTATAAGTTTTAAATTTGTTTAGAAATTATGAATTCGTCAAAAAGACTTCTCAAACATAAACAAAAAATGAACTTGTCATAATTTTTTATCTATAAAATAACAATTATACAATATTTTTATTTTGATTAAATTGTAATTTATTATACTTTTAATTAAGAATAATTCATAAAATTAAATCAATACAATATTGAATCTCTTAAGAAAATGAAAGAATTAAGCTATTTAAACAAATATTTTATTAAATATAAATATAGTTTTTCACTCGGAATTTTAATCACCATAATCGCACAAATTTTTTCTTTATTTACTCCTAAACTAATCAGCAAGTCGTTAAACGCGATCGAAACGTTTGACAAATTACCGGCTGCTGAACAAACAAAACAGGTTGTAATTGACTCTTATCGTCAGGATTTAATTCATAACGTGCTGTTAATCATTGCAACAACTATTGTTGCGGGGTTCCTGACTTTTTTAATGCGCCAGACTTTAATTGTAATGTCACGCCATATTGAGTTTGATTTAAAAAATGAAGTTTTTAGGCAATACGAAAATCTTTCTCAAAATTTCTATAAGCAGAACCGTACAGGAGATTTAATGAACAGAATTAGCGAAGACGTTTCTAAAGTCCGCATGTATGTTGGGCCAGCCGTTATGTACACCATCAATACATTTATTCGTTTTGCGATCGTTATACTATATATGTATAATGTTTCGCCTTTGCTTACTTTATATACTATTCTTCCCCTGCCTATTTTATCGTATTGTATTTTTAAACTGAGTTCAGAAATCAACAAACGAAGCACGACTTTTCAACAGTATTTATCTAAAGTTTCAAGTTTTACCCAGGAAATTTTTTCCGGAATAAGAGTCATAAAAGCGAATTCATTAGAAGATCAGCATCAAAACAACATGATAAACCTTGCAGACGAAAGCAAACGCAAGAGTTTGGATTTAGCCAAAGTACAATCGCTGTTTGGTCCGTTGATGATTGCCCTTATTGGGATCAGTAATTTAGTTGTCATTTATTTTGGAGGTGTAATGTACATCAATGGTACGATTCCGAATATTGGTACGATTGCCGAATTCATTTTATACGTTAATATGTTAACCTGGCCGGTTGCTTCTCTTGGATGGGTATCGTCGATGGTTCAGGAAGCCGAAGCTTCACAAAAGCGTTTGAATGAGTTTTTGAAAATTGAACCGGAAATTAAAAACAACAATCCAAATTCTTCAGACATTCAGGGTTCCATTGCTTTCGAGAATGTAAGCTACACTTATGAAGATACCAATATTGAAGCTTTAAAAAATATTACGTTTACGGTAAAAAAAGGCGAAACACTGGCTATTTTAGGAAAAACAGGTTCCGGAAAGTCTACAATATTATCTTTGATTTCTCGTTTATATGATGTTACCGAAGGCCAGATTACAATTGATGGAAATGAGATTAGTACTTTGAACTTAAATGATCTTAGAAACAACATTGGAATCGTGCCTCAGGACGCTTTCTTGTTTTCGGATACTATAAAAAATAACATCAAATTTGGGAATCAAAATGCGACGGATGAACAAGTAATAGAAGCAGCCAAAAACGCTGTAGTTCACGATAATATCATTGCTTTTAACAAACAATATGACACCATTTTAGGCGAACGAGGTATTACACTTTCGGGCGGACAAAAGCAGCGTGTATCTATTGCGAGGGCAATTATTAAAAATCCGGCTATTTTACTTTTTGATGATTGTTTGTCTGCCGTTGATACCGAAACTGAAGAAACAATCCTACATAATTTATTTGAAATTTGTAAAGATAAAACTACAATAATTGTCAGTCATCGAGTTTCATCGGCTAAAAATGCCGACAAAATCATCATTCTTGAAGATGGCAGAATCATTCAACAAGGGTCTCATAATCAATTAATAAATCAAGAAGGTTATTATGCATCGTTATATTTAAAACAACTTTCGGAAAAAGAATTACTTTAATTGTTGCGTAATAGATAATTTTTTATGATTTTTGAGTACTATTAATTCCAAAAATGATAGAACGTATTATGAGAGAAA
>Ga0157370_10004723_pt1 | contig 15530 bp, 16 predicted proteins | sample C35metaG_FD_113463 | JGI IMG/M metagenome (GOLD analysis project Ga0157370, IMG submission 113463) | Corn rhizosphere microbial communities from Kellogg Biological Station, Michigan, USA - C3-5 metaG | ecosystem: Host-associated > Plants > Roots > Rhizosphere > Soil | place: USA: Michigan...
AGTATGAGCTGAGGAATATTTCTTGTTATCTTTTTTTAAATCCGTGTTGTTAAAATAAGTTATGCACCTAATCATCTTCTCCAACATATTAACGCCTCGGATTAAATATATTTTCAGTTTTATTTTTAAGGATATACTGAAAACGGAAGTGGAATTTACAGGCAATAGTCAGTATTTTCGGCAAAGCGACATGATAAAAATCAGCTATGGCGATGAAGCCCTGGGTGATGAGCTTTTCTTTAAAAGTACACCACTGCTTTTCTCCAACAAGCTCGAAGAAATCAAGCTCAAAAGCATTTCGTTTGGCGATTACCAGGTTCCTTTTTCGGTAGAAGGCTCTGCTTTGACATTTGATGTTTTTGCAGCTTCTTTTTTCATTATCAGCAGGTATGAAGAATACCTCCATCAAAAAACTTCTGCTACTGATTTTAATCCCTCTAAAAGCAGGCAACACCAATGGCGGGTTTTAAACCGGCCGGTTATCGATGAATGGGCACTGATCATCAAGAGCATGATCCGGAAAAAACATCCGAATTTTAAATTCCACGAGAAAAAATTCCATCATCAGCCCACAATCAATTTCAACATTACACCCAAAATGCCCAAAGGTGTTTTAAATAAGACCAGATTTATTTTTAGTTCGGTTTTCAAAAAGGAAAACAACTATTTCCGTTCAAAATTTGATCAGCTAACAGGCGTTGATGTAAAAAGCGAGGAAGTGCTGGATCAGGTAAACCAGCTATTCCGTACTAAAGCGCACCAGCCCTTATATTTTGTTGATTTCCCACCGGTGCCGCTAGCCCACAGCAACGTAAATGGAATCTCCAAAGCCCTTACCGCCAAAACAGTTGGATTATTGAGGCCATGTGCAAGCGACAAACAAAAAATAAACGAAATTAAAGACAGCCTTGCAAAACTGAAAAAAATCCGGCCGAATATTATTCCTTTGAGTAGCCAGCAACTGGAAATTTTAAAATTTCCGATTTGTTACCTGAATATCCTCAACTCGGGCATCACCACCGACTATTCCATGGGCTATAGCACGGTACCGGGTTTCAGGGCAGGAACCTGCACACCTTTTAACTGGTACGATTTACAACTCGAAAAGGTTACGCCTTTAACTGTGAACCCATACTGCCTAACCGACCACGTGCTTCAGTATTTAACTACCGATGCAGCTATAAAAACGGTGAACCAGTATGTAGATGCAGTAAAAGTGGTAAACGGCACTTTTTACAGCAGCTGGCAGCTAAAAAGTTTATCGGAGAACCCCAGATACAAGAAATTAAAAAGGGTGTTTAACGAGATGCTTAATTACGCAGGGAATTGATTTTAGTTTAAATTCTTACGCATAAAATTGCTAAATTTAGGGCAAGAAAACCTGTTATCGTCTATCTTTAAACAGGGCACAGCAAAACCAATACTATGATTTTCGATCTAAGCAAAACCCAGTCTATCGCCAATACCTTTATTGCCGAGCTTCGGGATGAAAATATCCAGAAAGATTCGATGCGTTTTCGCAAAAATATGGAAAGGGTTGGAGAGTTTTTTGCTTACGAGATCAGTAAATCACTTAAATATACATCCACAGAAATTACCACCCCACTTGGACTGTCCAAGTGCGAAGTATTAACCGAACAACCTGTGTTGGCGACCATACTCCGCGCAGGTTTGCCACTGCAACAGGGTTTGCTTAACATTTTCGATAAAGCAGAATGCTGTTTCATTTCGGCCTACCGGAAAGTTAAAAAGAGTGGCGATTTTATTATTCAGATGGATTATGTTTCTACGCCCGATCTGGAAGACAGGGTTTTAATTATGGCCGACCCGATGCTAGCCACTGGCCAAAGTATGGTGATGTGTTGTAAAGAGTTGATTAACCGCTATAAAATTGCCGAATTGCATATTGTAGCCGCTATAGCCAGTACTGAAGGAGTTACCCATGTTAGGGCCAATTTACCCAAAGCAAAACTTTGGCTGGGCGCCATTGATGAAGAAATGACCAGCAAATCGTACATTGTTCCGGGTTTAGGCGATGCCGGCGACCTGGCTTACGGAGAAAAGGTTTAATTAGCAGCCTTTTTTAAACCACAATATAAAACCCGTGAATATTCTATTTGTATGCAGTAGAAACAAATGGCGCAGTGCCACTGCTGAAACACTTTATAAAAACCACCCCGATCATGATGTCCGTTCGGCTGGAACCGCAGCATCTGCCAGGACTAAAATCAATGCTAAGCTTATTTTGTGGGCCGATGCAATTTTTGTAATGGAGAAAAAACATAAACAAATCCTTACCGAACGTTTCGAAGACGAAGCGCTGGAGAAAGAAATCATCATCCTGAACATTCCCGATGATTATGAGTATATGGACGAAGAACTCGTGGAAGAGATTCAGTCAAAAATGACGGCTTATTTATAATTCCAGCCGGGATAGCACCTACCTTTGCAAAAATTACATTAATGAAAAAACATATCTTCTTCGACCTCGATCATACCATTTGGGATTTTGACCGCAATGCCGAAGAAACCCTGAAAGAGCTTTACCAGACCTATAAATTAGACACGCTGGGTATTACATCCTGTAGCGATTTCATCAGCATTTACACCGAAAACAATCATTTGTTATGGGCCGATTATCATTTAGGAAAAATTACCAAAGATTTTTTAAGGGCAGAACGGTTCAGTAAAACCTTTATTCAATTGGGTATTCATCCGGGTGCTGTACCACACCAGTTTGAAGCCGATTACGTAAACATTTCGCCAACAAAAACCAATTTGTTTGCAGGAGCCGAGCAGGTGCTGGGCTATCTTCAACAAAAATATACCCTGCATATTATTTCGAATGGCTTTAAGGAAACAACTTTAACCAAAATGAATTTATCGAAGCTGAATCCTTATTTCGAAAATGTAATTATATCGGAAGATGTGGGCGTTAACAAACCTAACCCCATTATTTTCGAATATGCGCTCGATAAAGCAAAAGCACTAAAAACAGAAAGTATTATGATTGGCGACAGTCTTGAAGCAGATATTTATGGTGCACTAAACTTTGGTATAGAAGCCATCTTTTTCAACCCTATGCAAAAAGAAAAACCCGAAGATGTGAAGCATCAAATTATTCACTTGGAAGAATTGTTGAAACTTTTTTAGAATTACTCCTTTTTTGTTTGGTTTTGGCATCGCTTTGGCAAGGTTTCAATACACACACAAATGAAACCTTAATTAACATGAAAAAAACCATCTTATTAGGCCTGGCAATGCTCTTTGCTACCCTAAGTTTTGCTCAAAACAACCGCAGCGCAGCCGAAGTCTTTATACAAATCAGCCTACCTGGTAAGTACACAGTATATTTAGACGATGAACTTGTTGGTTCTGCTACAGGCAGGTTCCGTTTTTACGATGTATATAATTCTAAACCCCAGCTGTCTATTATGCAGGGCGATAAAATCCTGCTAAAGGAACGTATAAATGTAAATGCTCAGGAGCGACTTATTTTGGGTTACAACAATGGCAGGCTTGATATTATTAAACAGCTCAGTCTGTTTCGGAATAATCAATACGCGCTAAATGATTTTTATGGTTATAACGAGCCTTATAATGGTGGCTTTATACCAAGACCAGGCAGAGGACAAGATATGAGCTATACCTTAATGTCGCCTGAAGCCTTCCAGCAGTTTTTTAGTCTGTACAAAAAAGAAAGATTCGACGATAACAGATCGAGATTGATTAAAGCAACAAGCAAAAATGCAACCTTTAGTACCGAACAGGTAAGGTATCTGCTTAAAGAGTTTTCTTTTGATGATCAGCGTTTAGAAGTGGCTAAGCATCTCTATACTAAAACCGTAGATCCTCAAAACTATACCATACTTGCCGAGGTATTCAGGTTCCCATCAAGCAAAGATGATTTTTTGGATTTCATTGCTAAGGGATAATTCACTTATCTTTATTACATGAGGGCTGCAAAAATAAAGGCATCGATACATAAAACTGTCGATGCCTATAAATCAAAACTATCTGCTTATGCTGACGATGTTTTTCAGCAGGTACCGCCAATAGCCGGTTGGAGTTACAGCGAAGTATATTCGCATATTTTTGATTCGAGCCTGCTGTCGTTAATGGCTTTAGAACATGCCGCAAAGGGCAAAGGCGAAGATAAACCCACTCATTTTGCTGTTAAACTCATTTTGCTTTTAGGTGCACTTCCTCCTGCACAGCAATATAAAGTACCTAAAAGACTAGCCGATCGGGTAAAAAAAATCAGCAAAACTGAAGCCTTAGACTTTATTTTAGAATTTGAAGAGGCTTTAGATGACAACTATCCTTTGGTCGGCTTAGCTACCCTCACCTGTAAAACCAAACACCCGCGGCTAGGGTATTTAAATGCCAAACAATGGTTAAGGTTTATTGAAATTCATCTCAAACACCACCTCAAACAGCTCGGAAGAATAGAAAAGAGTTTTCAGGCGTAAATTAATTTCACCATATTTGAGTAATCCTTAACACTCAACCTCATGAAGAACGCTTTTTATCTATTAGCCCTTGTTTTATGCTGCGCTTGTAAGGGCGAAAAAAAAGAAACTGCACAAGCTATGATTCCTACACCAACAGGAATAGCGGGGCTGCAGAAAAGTAACGCAATAGCGCCTCAAGCCTCTAGCACAAAAAGCAATCTCATTTTTAATCCACCACACGGCGAGGTCGGACATACCTGCGCATTGGCAGTAGGAGCGCCCTTAAACAGAACGGCTACCGCTCAGCCTAAACAAGCCGTTGTACCTCAACCTGCTCCAGCACCTGCAGTGCCTGCAGCCAATACCACTGAAAAAAAACTAAACCCAAAACATGGTGAGCCTGGTCACCAGTGTGATATTGCAGTGGGTGCCCCATTAGATTCTAAACCTATGGCGGTAGCAAAAACAACTCCGGTTCAGCCTACGGTCACACAGGTTTCGAATATTAAAGTGGGTAAAGGCTTAAACCCACCACACGGGCAACCTAACCACCGTTGCGACATTGCTGTTGGTGCTCCTTTAAACAGCAAACCGGCCCCAATCGTAGTTCCCCCTCCGGCAGTGGAAACCAAAACACCCGAAACCAAAACCATAGAAGCCAAAAGCGAAGGGAAATAGCTATTGCACAATTTGAATTTTCAATATCATGCTTAACGCACATTTTTTTACATCTTTGCGTTAATGAAATTTCCCGCCATAAAAGGTTTTGACGAAGAAGCATTTAACAAGTATTTTAAAAATACAGGTTGGTTGATGTTTGGTAAGATACTCAGCATGGTTGTCGGCTTTGTAGTTGCCAGATTCCTTGGGCCAATTTCCTTCGGCGATTTAAGCTTTGCTGATGCATTTACGGCAATTGCAGCAGCTATTGGTGCCTTAGGCTTAGATACATTTATTATCAGAGAGATATTAAATGACCCTACAAAAAAAGATGAAATTTTAGGAACTTCATTACTATTAAGGCTGGGTGTTAATCTATTATTGATCCCAATTTCAATTGGTTTATACCTGATCTTTCATGAATTCTCCAATAATCCTGGCGAACCACTAACCTATGTTGTAGCGTTGTTATCCTTTGCTGCATTTTTTAAATCATTTAATGTAATCGATTCCTACTTCCAATCACAGGTACAATCTAAGTATGTGGTGCATATTCAAAATATATGCGTAATTGTTTCAGCTCTTACTAAAATATTACTTGTTGTTTTACACATGCCGGTAATCTGGTTTGCCTGGGCATTGGTTTTTGACGGTTTTATTTTGGCATTTGGCCTTATTCTACTTTACCAAAATAAGGGGTTTAATCTATTTGACTTGCACTTCAAGAAAGAGCGTGCAAAATCACTTTTGAAACAATCAGCACCATTAATATTATCAGCTGTTATGGTATCTATTTACATGAAAATAGATCAGGTGATGTTAAAATCAGAAGGAAGTAGTGCTGTTGGAATTTACAGCGCAGTTGCAAAAATAAGTGAAGCCTGGTATTTTATTCCCGTTGCTATTGTGACATCAGTTTTTCCTGCCTTAATAAATGCGCGAAAAACCGATCACGAACGCTATATTAAACGGTTACAGAATCTGTACGACTTATTAGTTGCAATAAGTTTACCCGTTGCGATGATTGTTACTTTTGCTTCAACCCTCATTATTCACATTATTTACGATAACCGCTTCGAAGGCGCGGAGCACATGTTACCAATCCACATCTGGTCTGGTGTTTTTGTATTTTTAGGAAGTGCCAGTTCCCAATACTTACTTGCAGAGGGTTTTACAAAGATTGCCTTTTATCGCACTGCTTTAGGAGCACTGATAAATATCCTCTTAAACCTTTGGTTAATACCAATATATGCAGGTATTGGCGCATCAATTGCAACCTTAATAGCCTGTGCCAGTTCAGCATTTTATATTTTATTAATCCCTAAAACCCGTCAACAGGGTATAATGATGTTAAAATCATTACTTTTGGTTACAGCATTTCAAAAAATATTTAAACGTTGAGTACTCTTAAAGCATTAACAACACTAATTGCCAAGCCAAACAGGCTTAAGGCATTATTATCATACGGACATAAAGGATACCTGAACAGCATTGGCTGGTTTACGGCCTTTGATAAAAAACAGGCCGTAGATGGAAACGGGAAAGCATTACCCTGGGTAACCTATTCTTTTATCGATTTCATTAAAGGACGAATCAACAAAACGCAGCATATTTTCGAATATGGATCAGGCAGCTCTACATTATTTTATGCAGAGCGGGCAGGTTCGGTTACATCAGTAGAGCACGATAAGGGTTGGTACGATAATGTAAAAAATACAAGCCCGGCCAATGCCGAAATGATATTCTGCCAGTTAGAAAAAGATGGCGAATACGCTAAAAAAGCAACCCTGCTTAACCGCAAATTCGATATCATTATTGTAGATGGTCGCGACCGCGTAAATTGCTGTAAATACAGTGTAGATGCCTTATCGGCAAACGGTGTTTTGGTTTTAGATGATAGCGAGCGCGAGGTTTACCATCCGGCACGCGTGCTTTTAAAAGCGCAAGGCTTCAAAGAAATCAGTTTCAGTGGAATATCGCCTGGCTTATTTTACGAAAAGGCTACTTCTGTTTTTTACAAGGAAAACAACTGTTTAGGCATTTAATCCTCCTATGTTATGCTAAGCGAAGAAGTAAAAACGGCCTACGATAATTTTTATACCAATAGCGATGTAGCGTGGCGTATGCTCGGTGCCAAATATAAAGCACAAAACATTGTTGAAGTTTGCAAAGACATAAAACCCAAAAAAGTTCTGGAAGTTGGTGCAGGCGATGGCAGTATTTTACATTTTCTAAACGAATGGAGCTTCGCACCCGAGTTTTATGCTTTGGAAATTGCACAAAGCGGTGTCGATATCATTAAAGAACGTAACCTCTCTAAACTGAAAGAAGCACAAACCTTTGATGGCTATAAAATCCCTTACGAGGATGATGCTTTCGACCTGGTGATTTTGGCGCATGTTTTAGAACACGTAGAGCACGAAAGGATACTCATTCGAGAGTTAAAGCGGGTGGCGAGGTATATTGTAGTAGAAGTACCTAAAGATTACCGCTTCGGGGTAGATCAACGTATGAAGCACTTTTTAGATTATGGCCACATTAATATGTATACACCAACTTCGCTAAGATTTTTACTGCAAAGTGAAGGACTGGAGATTTTAGCAGATAAGGTTTCGATGACGGCCACGGAAACAGTAAAATTTAATGAGTTTATTAACCGCAAGGCCCCGAAAACCTTTACCAAAAACTTAAAAATAGAACTCGAATACAGGATTAAAAAAACGTTGGGCAATTTACTGGGAAGGAAAAAACAAGAACAGTTTGCCAATGCTTACACCGTACTCACTCAAAAATCAGATCATAACCTACATATATTTTAGATAGTATTGCACGATAGCATGATCGTCATTTCGAGCGCAGTAAAACGAAGCCGAGAAATCATTAAACAATGACCATTTAAACAGACTTCTCCCTTTCGCCTTGCTTGATCCGATAACTATCAGATCTAAATGCCGGGATCAATTAATAAAAACAAACATGCAAAAACTTGCCCCAATAGCCCTTTTCGTTTATAACCGCCCGCAGCATACCGAGCGCACATTAAACTTTTTGCAACAGAATGAACTGGCGGCCAACAGTCAGTTATTTATTTTTTCCGACGGGGCAAAAACGCCGCAGGATGAGGAGAAGGTTAAGGAAGTAAGGACTATCATCAATAAAACCAAAGGTTTTAAATCGGTTAAAGTGATAGAGCGAAAAGAAAATGCGGGCCTGGCTAATTCGGTAATTTCTGGTGTAAGTCAACTAGTGGCTGAATATGATCAGGTAATTGTTTTTGAAGACGATCTGGTTACTTCGCCACATACCTTAAGCTATTTTAACGATGCTTTACACCGTTACCGCGACGAGGAAAAAGTATTGCATATTGGTGCATACATGTATCCGCTGGTTGCTGAAAAGCTCCCCCAATCTTTTTTTTATCGTGCTGCCACCAGCTGGGGATGGGCTACCTGGGGAAGGGCCTGGAAAAACTTCGAACCGGATATTAACCTTTTAATAAAACAATTCGACAAGAAAAAGAGAAAAGCCTTTTCAATCGATCATACCATGAATTTCTGGAAACAGATGCTGGAATTCAAAAAAGGTAAAAACAATAGCTGGGCCATCAGGTGGTATGCTTCTATTTTTTTAAAAGGAGGTTTAACACTCAACCCTTCACAATCCTTAGTCAACAATATCGGGCATGATGGAACCGGTGTACACTCGGGCATAAACGATATTTATAATGTAATTATCAATCCTAAACCCATTACAGAGTTCCCTACCTTAATTGCTGAAGACACTGCAGCCTATAAAGTGATTAAAGGATTTTTGGCCAAAAGGAAAGGGAATATGGTAACCCGGATTAGGCGTTTTGTTAAAGAAAAACTAACCCAGTACTTTTCTAAAAAATAGCAGTTTGCGAAAAAGCTACTCAATGCTATAGCTTCTTGTTGTAAGCTATTAAAAAAATGACAAACCTTTTTTTAATCGGCCATGTTCTTTTTATACATCGAAACTATAAAAAATAAAAACATGAAAACAACAACAGCAACCGCAGAAGTATTAAACGATCTCATCCAAATTAATAACGACCGTATTGAAGGTTACGAAAAAGGCCGTCAGGAATTAAAAGATGGAGATGCCGATTTAAAAACCTTGTTTCTCAATATGATCAGCGAAAGCCAGAAATATAAAATGGCTTTAGCCACCGAAGTATCGGCCTTAGGCGAAGATATTGAGACCGGAACTACCAATTCGGGAAAAATTTACCGGGTTTGGATGGATGTTAAGGCTTTATTTACCGGTAACGACCGTAAAACTGTTTTAAATAATTGCGAATTTGGCGAGGATGCGGCACAGAATGCCTACAAAATGGCTTTAGAGGAAGAAGATCTTCCTGCAAATATCAGAGAATTGATTTCGGATCAAAAAGCATCTTTAAGAACATCACATGATGAAATTAAAAGATTACGCGACGCACAGGCCTAATTGATAACTTATATAAAAACGAAAAAACTTCCTTGGGTTATAAACCAGGGAAGTTTTTTCATGTTACAAGCAGAAGAGATTTCTCGACTCCGTTACACTTCCTCGAAATGACGATGTTCGATGTATAAAACTAAGCTTCTAATTCTTTATCCAAATGTTCGGTAACCCGTTGAATAGTATTATCGATCGTATTGCTCAAAATCGTTAAGTAGGACCCTTTTTTTGCAGTATCAATTGCTATTTGCAAGCATTCGGTGCTTTTGTTATTGATGATAATCTCTTTATTCGGATCAACCTCCCTAATACCTTGTACCAGCAAATCAACCAGCTCCTGCTGCTGGCGTCCACGAAGGTACTTCTCCTGGCATACATAAATCTTATCGAACATTTGCGCCGAAATACGGGCAGTTTCAATAATATCAGCATCGCGTCTGTCGCCTGTTGCCGAAATAATGCCTACATGCTCAGTTGCCTCTACACCTTGCAAAAAGCCTTTAACGCCATTAAAACCATCCGGATTGTGCGCAAAATCTACCAGTACTTTAAAATCTTTAAACCTGAAAATATTCATCCTTCCAGGCGTATGTGCTGCAGAAGGAATAAAAGTTTCTAAGGCCAGGCGGATATCTTCTGGCTTATAGCCCCATAAATAAGTTGCAAGCGTGGCAGCAAGCACATTCTGGATCATAAAATTTACCGAGCCACCAAAAGTTAGTGGAATATGGGTGGCTTTATCTACCCTTAATTTCCAATCGCCGGTTTTAATCGTAATAAAACCATTTTCGTAAATGGCAGCAATACCGCCTTTTTTGCAATGTTCTTTAATTACCGGATTATTTTCATCCATACTAAAATAAGCAACATTACAGCGGGCATCTTTAGCGATACGTACACAATAACCGTTATCGGCATTTAACACGGCCCAGCCTTTACGCCTAACCGCCCCAATAACAACTGCTTTTACACGGGTTAAATCATCCAGGTTATGGATGTCAGAAATCCCCAGGTGGTCTTCCTGAATATTGGTTATCACGCCGATATCGCAGGCATTAAAACCTAATCCGGCCCTTAAAATACCTCCACGTGCAGTTTCGAGAACTGCAAATTCTACCGTTGGGTCTTTTAAAATAAATTCGGCACTTACCGGACCGGTAGTATCACCTTTCATGAGCATGGTATTGTGCACATATACGCCATCACTGGTCGTAAAACCTACACGTTTACCATTACTGCGAATAATGTGCGCTATTAAACGGGTTGTAGTGGTTTTTCCATTGGTTCCGGTTACCGCAATAATTGGAATTTGCGATAGCTTGCCCTGTGGGTAAAGCATATCAATAACCGAGGCCGCCACATTTCTAGGCAAACCTTCACTTGGTGCCAGGTGCATCCTGAAACCCGGGGCTGCATTTACTTCCAAAACAACACCTCCGTTTTCGGTTAATGGCTGGGTAAGATTTTGCGCCATAATGTCTATTCCACAAATATCCAGGCCAATAACCCTCGAAATCCTTTCGCAGATAAAAATATTCTGTGGGTGTACAATATCAGTTACATCGATAGAAGTTCCGCCTGTACTTAAATTAGCTGTCGATTTTAGGTAAACAATCTCTCCCTTTTCTGGTATGGTTTCTAAAGTATATTCCTTTTTGGCCAATAAATCCAGCGTATCACGGTCAACTGCAATTTCTGTTAACACGTTTTCATGTCCGTAACCACGGCGTGGGTCTTCGTTCTCCTTATCAATAAGCTCCTGAATGGTATGCATGCCATTCCCCCTTACATGTGCCGGATCGCGTTGCGCAGCGGCAATCACCTTATGGTCTATTACCAGTATCCGAAAATCGTATCCGGTAATAAATTTTTCAATAATAACCCTTCTCGAGTAAGTCTTTGCATACTCAAAGGCTGCTATTGCTGCTTCCATTGTTTTCACATTAATGGTTGCACCTTTTCCATGATTACCATCTAAAGGTTTAAATACCAGCGGGAAACCTACTTTTTTAACCGAGGCTTCCAAATCATCGATATTTGAAATGGTTACCCCCGCTGCAACAGGTATTGCTGCCTCGGTAAGTAAGCGCTTGGTTTCTTCCTTATTACTTGCAATATCGACTGCTATACTACTTGTTCTTTCAGTCATGGTGGCCCTAAAACGCACCTGGTTTTTGCCGTAGCCCAGTTGTACCAACGAACTTTTATTCAGCCTGATCCACGGAATGCTTCTGCTAACCGCCTCTTCAACAATTGAACCCGTACTTGGCCCTAATGCTTCCAACTCCCTGATTTCTTTCATCCGGCGGATATCGTGTTCCAAATCGTATTCTTCATTGTTTATCAGGGCTTCGGCAATTCGCACCGAGGCTTCTGCGGCGTAAACCCCCACTTTTTCTTCCAGATAACTAAATACCACATTGTAAATACCCTCTGTTTTGGTCATACGTGTTCTGCCAAAGCCAGTATCCATCCCCGCAAGGGTTTGTATTTCTAAAGCAATATGTTCAATTACGTGCCCCATCCAGGTGCCTTCTTTAACACGGGTAAAAAAGCCGCCTTCTACCCCCTTAGAGCAGCGGTGGGTAAACATGCTGGGCAGCAATTTTTCAATCCTTTCGCTAAATCCTTCGATCACATTGGTTGGCTTCTGTTCCATATCCTCCAAATCCAAACGCATTTGAATTAGCTTTTTCCGGTTAATCGACCAAATATTTGGCCCTCTTAATACTTGTATGTTTGATATCTTCATGTAGTGTTTTGCTCGCTTTTTAATGTTAAACAAGGCATTGGGGCGGCCAATTACCAGTCAATTTACAGCCTGAAATGCTGACTGTAAATTATGCATTTATTCTTAGAATAGCGCCTGCCTTTGGTTAAATCAATTTTAGTGGGTATTTGTTTTATTTTTAGGCACATGCCTGTTAATTTTATGTTACATTATTTCAACTTTTGTTAATAAGTTAAATATTATTGACAAAAAAAGTCGTGTTTTTTATCACAAGCCTATATATTTGGGTTTTTTGATATCAAATACACAAAAAATGGTTCCGGAAGGTAAACTGATCATCATAGGTGGCGCAATAAATACTGGCAGCTTTGCCGAAACGCAATTTGGATTGCCCGATAATATGAATTTTTTTGAGCGTGGGATTTTAAAACGAATTACCACAGAATCGGTTCAAGATACCCAATCGAGGTTCGAAATTATTACCACAGCATCGCTAATGCCCGAAAAGGTGGGCGAAGAATACATTAAAGCTTACGCCCAATTAGATGTACACAATGTTGGAGTATTGAATATCACCAACCGCGAAGAAGCAAATGCCGATGATAACTACGAACGCATTAAGGCAGCAGAGGTAATTATTTTTACCGGTGGCGATCAGCTACGTCTTTCTTCTATTTTTGGCGGTACCAGAATCCACCAGCTCCTGCTCGAAAAATACAGAACAGAACCAGTGGTTATTGCAGGTACATCGGCTGGAGCTGCAGCCAGCTCAAAAAACATGATTTACCAGGGTAGCAGTAAAGATGCCTTGCTGAAAGGCGAGGTTAAAATTACCGGAGGACTGGGCTTTATCGATGACGTTATTGTAGATACCCACTTTGTACAGCGTGGCAGAATAGGCCGTTTACTGTATGCCGCGGCAAGTAACCCGGGTATTTTGGGCATTGGCCTTGGCGAAGATACCGGCCTTTTCATTTCTGACGGCCACATTATGGAAGCTATTGGTTCGGGGATGGTAATTTTAGTAGATGGCCGTACGATGGCCGATACGAATTTAACGGACGTAGAAATGGGGCAACCTGTATCAATAAAAAATATGGTGGTACATGTAATGTGCGATGGCGATGTTTATGATCTTACCGATCATAGCCTGATCATTCATCACCCGAAAGTAGCTCCAATAGCCTAGTTCGGTTAATAACCACCAGTTTGAACGTGTTTGATCAAGCATCATCAAAATGACCTGGAACCAGATACACAAATTTTGTTATGCGACGCTCAAATCTTGACACTTGATACCAAAAAATGAAACTAATCATACACGGAGGTTTTTTTAGCGAATCGTCTACAAACCAGGAAACCAAAAAAGCGAAACAAGATGCCCTGGCAGAAATTGTTACGCTCGGCCACGCCTATCTACAAAACCACACGGCCCTGGAAACCGTAGTGTACGCTGTTGCCTTGCTCGAAGATAACGAACTGTTTAATGCCGGTATAGGCTCACAGATTCAAAGTGATGGAAAAGTAAGGTTAAGCTCGGCATTAATGGATGGTAAAACTGAAAAGTTTAGCGGCGTTATTAATATTGAAGATGTTAAAAACCCAATTAAAATAGCACAAAACCTATTGGCCTACGATGACCGCGTTTTAAGCGGAGAAGGTGCGCAGGATTTTGCGCGCAAAAACGGTTTTGAATACTTTAATCCCATCATTGCACAGCGTCAGCTCGAATATGAGGCTAAACTAAATCAAAATAACAATAAAGGTACCGTTGGCTGCGTAGCACTCGATGCAGATGGGAATATAGCGGCCGCTACTTCTACAGGAGGTAAAGGCTTTGAAATTCCCTGCCGTGTAAGCGATTCGGCTACAGTAGCAGGCAATTTTGCCAATGCCCATGCGGGTATTTCATGTACCGGTGTAGGCGAAGATATTGTAAGCGGCGCACTGGCAGCTAAAATTGTAACACGGGTTACCGATGGCTTTTCTTTAAAAGATGCTGCTGATAAATCTTTCGCCGAACTTAAAGCTTTTGATGGCTTTGCAGGCATTATAGGCATATCGGCCACTGGCGAAGTGTACCACTGCGATTCCCACCCATACATGGTTTGGGCATCTTTCGATGTTAATTTACAGGTATTTAGCTGAAATTAAAATTAAAGTATTATTTTTGTTGCATGACCAGGATTGTATTGGCTTTGATTGGCCTTTTTGCATCAGTACAAATACAAGCTCAAAATATAGACAAACCTGAAATCCAGGAACCAAACGGAGGTAACGCAATAAACATTGCGGTATCTAAATTTGAACTGGAAGATGGGAACTCTTTTTTTGAGGAAGCAGAAGATTTGGAGCGAAAAGGCGACTACAACGAAGCGCTAACCTTATTTGGAAAAGCAGCCTTCGAGTACAATGCGGTAAAAAACTTTAACCGTTATGGTCAGGCTGTGATCAAAATGAGCACCATGCACTACCAGTTGGGCCGCTTTTCTGATGCCGAACAAATCCTGTTAAATGTTGCCTTAAAAAATTATTCCAAAACCGGCAACAGGGCGGGAGTGATGAATACTTACAGCCTTCTGGGCAAAGTTTATCTCGCCAATACCAAGTACACCCAATCCATGTGGTTTTACACCCAACAGGGCATATTGGCTAAACAATTAAAAAGTAATAACTCCTACATCGAATCGATGTTGGGCATTGTGCAGGTTAAAATTAAAAAGAAAGATTTTACCCTGGCTCTCCGCGATTTAAAATCGGCCGAATGGTTTGCCAACTCTGTTAAAACAACCCAATACAAAAGCCAGATTAAAGATGCCCGGGACGTAATTGCCAGTAAAACCGCTGGAAAAAAGGGATAAGATAAGCGTGCTCCTGCTCCATTTATTTAATCGTTACTATTCATTTAGCAGCTATATTTTGGGAAAAGTGATACGAACACTCCATAAGATTAGTACCCTTTAAATTCATTTCTTCTATAAACTGACCATTTATCGTCTGCAAATGGTCAAATTTCGATCCCTTGTTAAAACAAAAAATTAGCACTAACGTTCTCCTATTGTTATTGTTAAATAAAAAGCTTTTAGCTAGATTTGATTAAGTTTTAACAAGAGACGGTAATAATGCTGTCTCTTTTTTGTTTTTTTGCTAAAATGGTATCATATTGGCTATATAGAATTGGAAATGGATTTTAAATCATTTAAAGAGATGTTAAGAAGAAT
>Ga0157370_10004724_pt1 | contig 15529 bp, 20 predicted proteins | sample C35metaG_FD_113463 | JGI IMG/M metagenome (GOLD analysis project Ga0157370, IMG submission 113463) | Corn rhizosphere microbial communities from Kellogg Biological Station, Michigan, USA - C3-5 metaG | ecosystem: Host-associated > Plants > Roots > Rhizosphere > Soil | place: USA: Michigan...
CTTCGGGATAACGCTTACCGCTCATGGACACCTCTCTTTAAGCCATCTTAAATGACTCTGAGGTGTCTGTTAAACCCGTGGCGATTCAGTTCTATAAATATCCTCCGCACTGCTGGTTGGACCGCAATGATAAGTTGCCCTTTGCTGCTCAACTAAATGCCTTTGCAATAATGCTGTCTTACCTTGCTTGGAGGAGCCATAAATAACGATTTGCTTAGTTGTTGCGAGAGCATCAGCTAGTGCCTGATCAACTGCATCACGCTCAATGTAGCTAGCCACAGGGTCTTTTGAGACACCAAAAACATTATTTAAATGCATAAAAACCTCCCTCATATGGTGTCAAAACCATACCATGTACTAATAGATTTATCAGATTTAACTATATTGTATTTATTATAATGTTTGTAGCTTTACCATTCATTATTCGCCTCGCCTTCCTCGCCAGGTAGTCATCAGCCACAGAATCATACTCTTCCCGCGTGAATCCCTTCTGGTCAGGGTATTTGGCTGCAAGCATGTGCTGAAACTCGGTCATCGTTAATTGCTCGGCTTCTGAGCGCGTCATGCTGAAATGGTTTCGGGCCGCACTGACGTAGTCAAAGGCATTAAACTCTGTTGTTGCTTTGCCGCTTTCATGGCGCTGTAACTGGCGAACCTTTGCCTTACCGATGATGCCATGTGTTATAAGGGACTGAGCGATTAGGAGCAGCTCAAAGTCACACATCATCCCCATGCGTCGCTTAAATGGCCTGCCTTTGGCTCTGGCTCTGGCCGGACGTATCTCACCGATAAGATCAGACAAGTCATCCTCGCAGCAGGCCTGCATCACAGTCATGGCAGCCATAAGCGCCCACTTGCCATAACTGCAACTGCGGATGTGCTCGATTAACCAGGCCGGAACGTGTCCATATGCGTCAGTTGCTCGCTCTATTAGTGGTGTCAGCTCATCGTTGTGCAGGTCTGCAAAGGTCTGAACAATCTCCTGGGGCTCACCGATTCGACTCATCGCAGCGAATGACGGGCGGAAGAAATACTCATCCTCACCGACCGTGATGAGGCACTCACCAATCTCTTTATACGGCGTCATGTGGTCTCCATAAACATTATCAAGGGCTGAAGACAGCCCTTTGGAATGGTTACGAAGCAGTAACCGTTACAGTTGTGGTACCTGTGAAATTACCGTCGTTCGACTTGAAGGTGATCGTCGCTGTGCCGGCGGCCACACCAGTTACCAGGCCGGTGCTACTGACGGTTGCTTTCGTTGCATCTGAGGTTGTCCATGTGCCGGACTTGTCAGTTGCATCAGCCGGTAACACCGTGCCATTCAGCTGGCGAGTTGCCCCTACTACGACGGAGGTAGTCGCTGGAGTTACGGTAACGCCTGTAGCAGGAACGCTGTCATCTGTATCGACCACCTGGATGGTATCGGCTGCCGCCACCTTAAACTCTGTGGAGAACGTGATGATGTCGTTAGTGCCGCCGTCAGAGCTCAATGCGTTGATCAGCATGTAGCCCATGAAAGTGACCGGACCGAATTCCATGCGAACCCACAGAGTAGGCTGGCGTGCCGCCTGAATTTCAGTGTTGAAGTACTTAATCAGGCGACCAACGCCATACTGGTCGAGCTTATCGTTACGGCGCACCTCACCCTCAAATGAGATAGTGAAGTCAGCGTTGGTAACGATGTTCTCTACGTAGCCTTTAGTGTCATCGGCATCTGACGTCACGCTGTTAGGCGAGAAGTCGAAGCCTTTACTGGTACCTGCAGCCAGAGCCTTCCACTCTGACTCCTGCGGTACTGCATCGGCGCAACCATCAGCTACTTCGAGCACAATGGCGCGGCCAAACAACTTTGTGTTGTCCGTTGGGCAATTTGCTGCCATGGGTAATTCCTCTTTTGATTAACTTTCGCCGTAAGAACAGGCAAATTGCAGGCGCCAGACCATACGCCCCTCTGCCGTGGGGATTGGTGATGGTATGCCGCCCATATTGGTGATTTGGCCGACGCAGGGGTCGCTGATGGGGTTTTGCTGCACGTAGTCGATGATGGCCTGCACGTCAGACTCTGACTTTGCGTAATCTCCTGCAGACTTGCCGGTGATCAGGTCAACAAGCACGTAATGGTCTGAGCCGATATCTCTGTCTACCGGAGTGCTACCATTCGGCCGGAACACGATGAATCGCTGCTTCAGGTCGCCTGTATCAGTCCAGATGAGTGACTGAACCGAGTATCCCGACGTCAGGCCTGCACCGATAAGAAGATTTTTAACGCGCTGATGCATCGGAGGATTCACAAGCTCATCTCCTTTTTAATGGTGCGGTCGATGAGGTCGCGGGTATCCTCGAAGCCCTTGGTCAAAAACTCCTTCTGGGCTGTCGCCCGGCGGAATGTCTGCGGCACATTCGGATCATGAACATAAACCGCATAATTCGCTGTGTAGCCAACCCGGCCTACTACGCGCGTCCCGTTAATGCTCACCTCCCGGAACTGGCTGTTGATGAGCGTAGATGTGTCTATAGGCGTGTACAGCGCTGCCTGTGATGAACCGATGATTAATGCGCTCTGAATGGCTCTGACAGCCTTCCTGCCCTGAATGTCGCCAATCAGTGCGTTTAGGTTCTGCTGAGCCTGCCGTATGCCACGGACTTTCACTCCCATATCAGCCCCCGGTCAGAATTGCATAATCATCAGTCAGACGCTCAAAGGTGTCCGCATAGCGAATAGCCTGCATAACCTCATCAGCGCCCGCGGCGATCGGGTCTGGATTGCTCGAAGCACCAATCAGGATGTAGTCACCGGTATCTGCCAGTGCGTACTCGGTCCATATGGTGTTCTTTACCACCTTCTCGCCGCCTATCGCCCCTAGCCGCTTGCTCAGCCCACCCTGATAGTCGCAGGAAATCACCAGTGGTTCAGACCAGCCAAGAGAGTCGCCGTACTCATCCAGCCCCAGAGGCTTCCAGATGGTCGCCTGAGCCGTGTATGACCAACTGGCTAAAGATGACATGTCACTCCCTCCAGCTGATTACAGTGGGCTTTTCAGTAGCGATGCGAGGGCAGTTAATCCGCCACTCGCCAGCCTCGCTAACGTATCCGGTAGCCTGAGCGCCGGTATCTGTTTTAATCCACACCCGACTGAAGGCCTTGGGTAGCCTTTCCGATACAGGAATCCACATCAGCAGCCCCCAACCACGTCAAAGAACCCAACGCTGCTGCCTACATCAATCGGCAATGATGACGTACAGCCAGACGTATCCAGCGCGGCGAGAGTGTTGCGCATAGTCTTCACATCACCGCTGTAATCGAATGACCGGGACGCCCCTGAAGGCGCTGACTGTGATTTGATGCGCTGGCTGTATGCGGTGATTGCCATCAACGTCACGGCGTACACCTGAATCAGCATCAGATCGCATTCATCGTAGCCAGCCGCCTCCAGGCACATGCTGATATTGCCTAACTTGCACAGGTAGGCATCAATCATGAAGTCAGGGACGGAGTAACCCAGCGCAGATAATTGCTGTTTAACCTGCGCCGCCGTTATCTGCACTGCCATGGTTACTTATCCTTTTTGATGGCGGCCGCCAGCGCTGCCTCGGCTTCGTCAGCTCGCTTAGTTTCTGCTTCCAGAGCAGCTACGTGCTCTTTCTCTTTGCTCTCAGCGGCGTCCTGCAGTTGTTTGACCTGTTCCAGCGCGTCATCAAGTTTCGATTGCAGCACCGATGTATCAGTGCTTACAGGTGCAGACGGTGTAGCCACTTCGAAGGTCAGCTTCTCGCCTTTCTTCTCGCTGGTTTTCTCTGCTTTACCCTGTGAGAGCCACTTTTCAGCGACCGAATCCTCTACGTCATAAACCTGACCGGCTTCCAGTTTCTGGAAACCGGCACCGGCAAAGAGGTTTGAAACCAATACCTTTACGAGTGCCATGTTTTTTCCTTAGCTCGAAGCGTGAATGACGGAGTACTTGTTGTTGATGTCCTGCTTAACCATCAGGCCCATTGCACCCCAGGTGCGCCAGATATAATCGCTGTTGTAGAACGGGCGCGGGTCGGCGACGGTGCCGATAGCCTGTCCGACGATCGGAGCAATGACACCTGCAGTCAGTGGCACAATCAGGATTTCGTTACCTGACAGCTGCGCATCTTCTTTAATGGCCGCGATGCCCGACAGCTTCAGAATCTCTTCCATCACGGTGCGGGTTGCGTTCACGTCGAAGTAACGCTCAAGGTTCGACATGATCTCTGCCGACACGTACCACGTTTGCGGTGCGTACTGGCTGTTGGTCACGCGGACCACATCACGCAGGGCGATCCCATTGGTGCGCAGCGCTACCGGATCGGTGCTGGTTGCGAAGTTGAAGGTCAGAGTCACCTGAGCAACGCGCTCGTCAGCCTTCAGGCCTTTCCAGGTCAGGCCGTCAAACTTAACGTAGTTGCCTTCTGGATCGCGGAAGCCGTTGAACATGTAGTCAACGTACTGACGCTGCACGTCTTCAACAGAGCCGCTTTGCGCATCAGCCTGAGACTGGAGCGCTGACGGGCTGTTGAAGATTGGGTCGCGCCAGGTGAACTTGAAGCCTGAGTCATGCACCGGAACCATGGTGCCGTCAAAGGTGTAGCTCTTCGCATCCAGCGCCGCGCCAATCTGACCGGACATAGATGTGTGCGCCCAGCCACGGCCACCGGTACGTGCGTAATCGTAGCGAGACTGCTCAATGCGCACTGAGCGAGACAGCGGCATAAGGTCATTCAGCAGGGTGAACTGAGTGGTTGGCTCGAACTGAGCCAGAACGGTGGTATCGAAAGCGCGATACAGGCGGCGGATATCGTCAACAGCATTGACGGCATCCAGACGGCCGGCATCTTCACGAATGCCACGCACGCGACCGAGGAAATCGGCAGCAGCCTGAGCGCCCGCATTACGCGCCATTTGCAGTTCGGCAAACTGAGACTGGTTAACCTCGAGGTTTCCAGTGCGTTCGCCCAGGGAACGGGAAAATACAAACATTCAGGTGCTCCTTACTTGATCACAACGCGCAGCAGGTCACCTGCAGCAGCGGTATAGGCTTTGTCTTCTTCTACAAAGCAGCGAATGGACTCGTCAGCGGCTTGCGCTTTAACCTGCCCATTAGCGACTGAAAGCGGCTGACCTTTTTTGTAGGTGCCGGCCGCAGCGCGTACGTTCAGGAACATGCCCTGCATTGGCTGAATACCCACGACCAGCTCGCCAGCCGGAATGCTGTCATCAACAGTCAGGCAGCGCAGATAGTCGTAGTTGGCGACATAAAGAATCGCTTCTTCATTACCATCAACCGACGCAGTGAATTTGCCCGCATCAAAGAAACCGATAGTGCCAGGCTTGGTGGCTGCTGCCGCGGCACCTTCACGATTCAGGAGAGGGTTAGGGAATACACCGCCCGCGTGAATTACATGCTTTCCATCTTTAGCCATCATTTACTCCGGCATTTCGCTGAGGGTTTTATCTGAGTTGACCTAACGGAAAGAACCGTTGAGGCCGGTAGTGGTCTGGCACTGTGCGTACAGGCCATCCAGCGCTGCACCATCGAGAGCGTTGACGGCCAGATCGTCCAGGCCAAACTTCGCTTTCACGGCATTGCGCTTTTCGCCCTTTTCTTTGTCAGCGTTCGCGTTGATCTGGGTGTTTATTGCCGACACCTGCTCACTCAGTAGCTTGGCCCAGCCAGGCATCTCTTCAGAGTTGGTCGCTTTCTCTTTGGCCTTCTTATCGTCAGCCTCTTTCTTCTCCCGGGCGGCTTTCTCTTCCGAAGTTTCTGTTTTTTCAGCGGCCTTTTCGGCTGCCATCTGGTTATATGCGTCCATCAGCTCCGCATCGGTTTTGCCATCAGTCGGCTTACCAGCAGCTTTAAGCGCGTTTACGATCAGGTCTTTCATCGGATTGTTTTCTCCGTTGGTTTTAATTTCGTACTCAGTAGGTTTGCGCACGACTTCTTGTGGTTCGCCGACGAATTGGGCTACGCCGTCATCATCGATGAGGTACTTCTGTTTGAAATAGCGGGTGTCATCCCGGTAGATGAATGTGTCTGGCCACACCGTTTCAGGCCATAGCCAGTTATCATCTGTACGGCCTTCGCGAAGCTTGTCGCTTAGGGCTCGCTGGATGTCGTCGAATGAGAAGTTTGAAGCGTTTGTGAAGTAGAAACGGGTCTTGTTGACCAGCCCTTCCTGAGTGCAGTTGGATGCAGACGCCAGGTCTACTGTTTCGGTTTCGACTTCTTCAGTGGAGTTATCCGCATTAACGAAGATGCCAACACCATCATCAGGGGTCGCTGCACCGGGCTCATCAAGAAGGATGGCCACATGGTCAAACCGCATGTTGCGCGCCACCCATGAGTAGCTCTTCCCCTTTGACTTGCCTTTGTTTTGCTCCCGGCTTAACAGCAGGCCGGTAGAGACATGGATTGGCTCAGCGGATGAGTTGGCCTGCATTTCATCAATGCGTGCCAGGACGCGCTTGCCGTTTTCAGTGGCAGAGGCGTAGCGCTTGTTAATCTTCATATCCATGACGACACGATCGCCATCTTTGCGGACATTCTCAGCCCATGCCCCGACGTGGAATTTGTTCACCGCGCGAGGGTTGCTGGCGCTGACATACTCATTCCCGATCTTCGGGTGCTGCAATGGCATTGGGTTTCCCTCAATGCTCATATAGCTTTTGTTAATTTCCGCCGCCGGGTAAAAGCCGCCATTCATGACAACGTCATCCACGACAGGCACAACGCCACGAATGACGATATGCTCGTCACCGTCGATGGTTTCGGTTGAGATGTTTGCAGCATTGATGGCGAGGGATTTAACGTGGATGCTGGATAGCTTCACGTTGCGTCCTCATGGGTAGATTTCAGGCATTAAAAAAGGCCGCCGTGGCGACCTCTGTTAAACGTGGTATTTTATTTAAATTTAAGCTCTTTCTCGGCATCTTTAACTACAGCATCTATGAGACCTTTAACTATTTTCGACATGTCGCCATAAGCCAAAAAATCAGGAAATCCTTCTTCATAAACGCTGTATTCTGTATCTTCATCTTCTTTAAAAAAATCTTTTAACAGTTCACGAGTGCATCGGCTCAATGAGATTGGCGCCAGTGCATGAAAACGACGAAGTTGTGCTTTTAATTCATGATAACGAGTCCAATCAACCTCACCTGGTGGCTCAGGTTCAAGATGATTATTCGCTTCATACTTTCTCTGATATAAGTCAGCCGCAAAACTGTAAATAGCCTTTATTTCGAATAAGCTATCTAGAAGCTGATTGTAAGCAGCATGTTTTTTCTCCCACCATTTCTCATAGTAAAAACGGTGCAAAGCCCAATAAGCTGTAATACCAGCGGCTACTGCGCCGGTCCCAATAGGCACAACAAGAGATAGAAAAAATGAACCAACCTCTGCCGGAGTCACGCTCATGTAATGGTCGCCGAATATGAAAAAGTGAGCGATTTATATCATCTAACCTACTTCTTTTGCCACGTGACTCGCTCTTTATCCAATTTTTCCACCAGCCCGCGATTAACTACCTTGCCACTATCATCGAGGATGACCGGTATCTGGCTGCAGTAGCAGTGATATCGGTTGCCATTCTCGGCGTAGAATGCTTCAACCTCTTCGGTGGTGTAGGTCTTACCATGCCTTGCTGCGTGCCACGATCGCGTTGTAGGCTTGAGCGCCGATAACCAGAGCACTGCAGTGTTCAGGCCTAACCTCTCACGTGCCCAGTCAGTTTCCTGCCATTGTGCCTTGCGTAGCGCTCCGACCTGCTCTGTCTGCGCCATGTTCTTAGCTCGAGCCATTGAGACGTCGAGCCGCTTACTGATGATGCGAGCAGTTTCTTTTGGGTTGATGCCACGACCTATCGAATCGGCTATGACATTAGCCAGGTCACCACGCGCACGATCGGACTCAAGCAGCCAGTCGCTATACGTCGAAACGTACGCTGCTGCCACCTGATTCTGATATGCAGCCGAACTGAGCAGCTGCTGCAATGTTGTCTGCTGCTCGTAGATGGGCGACTGAACAGACAGATTGGTGAAGGCCTGATGAGTACCGCGCTCATACTCTGCAGTGACGTACTGCAACGCCCACAGTTTGTTGCTGCCGCCTTCAAGCAGATAGTCATCAAGGATGAGCTGAACACGCTGCAGCAGGTCAGCCAGTTGTGGCGCTGACATGTCGTAGATGTACGTGCCGGAATTCACCTGATAAATCACGTTGCCATGCACCGCATAGCTCTGCGTGTTGCTTGCCCTCTCCTGCCCGGTCAGGCGCTCATCGAATAGCCTCTTCAGCGCTACCTTTATCTGGTAATAGCGATTCTCGATGTCGCGAAACATACTGTTAACGGGCCGTGAGGATTGCGTAGGGTCTGCTTTATTGCGCGGTACGATTGGCGTCCCGATTCGGGTTAGCGCTGTCTTCTTCATCTGTCAGCGGTTCCTTATCGGTTAGCTTTTTGTTGGGATCAGGAGTAGTTGGCGCTTTGCGCGGTTCAAGTTCGCCCACGGTTCGCACCTCGTTCTCATCAACTGCTGGCGTGCCAAACGCCTGCTGCGTGTCTTTCGCAACAGTCGCCATTGCCTGCATGTTGGCGATCTTCTCTTTCTCGCTTGGTGCTAGCAGGTCAGACCATGCCAGAGTGACTTCACCTGACGTCGGCGGTTCAATCACTCCAGTCTTCCAGCAGCGCTCAATAAATTTGGTTACTACAGCCGTTTGATGACCCCAGCGGCGACCATTGCAGCGTTTAGCCCAATCGGTCTTGTCTTCATCGGAGGCTAGCCGACCGGTTTGCTGACCAAACTGAATGGTGAAAGGGCATTGAATTGATGATGTGAACTCATTGGCTGTTACTGTCCAGCTTGGTGCGGGGTCGGCAGCAGCAACTGACAGCACCGATGTGGTACCCGACTGAGTGACTAGCGCCGAATCAGTACCGCGATTCAGCTTCATCATCTTGTCGTTCATTGCTTCGCCGAGGTTTTCGTAACCGGCTTCTTTCGCCATCTTGGCGATTGTTGCCATGTCCGTCTGCGCGTCGAAGCTGATACCCAACTGACGGCTGGCGTTCTTCAGAAAACCTTCTGCGCTACCACCGGAAATTTTTTCGAGGTCCAGCAGCTTGTTGTAGCCAGCGCGGAGGAACGGCACGCCAGAAAGCATGTTTTCATCTTCCGAGCCTTCGCACAGGATGATGACGCGGTCAGGATGGACGGTAACGCTGCGCACTGGCCCGTAAGTACCATCATCGCCAACTGGCTGCTCGTTGAACTGGTAGTTAACTGGTTCGCCGTAGGTTTCCGACATGGTGTCTGTGTCGAAGTTGCCAGGCTTAATCTGTGATTCCCACGCAGGGATGAGTTTGACGATCGCCTTATCGCGCAGCCGGGAAACAACGGAGGTGTCCACTGGCTCTTTCCATTCGCGCCCATCTTTAAACTGGATGAGTAGCGCTGAATATCTCCCTACCAGATTACGGCGGTCAGCATCTTTGATTTTCGCCCAGTGCTTGCTCAGCAACTTGGTTGCTGTCCTCTCCCACAGAGTGGTTTCAGTTGATTCTTTGTTCTCGTCACCGTCGATAATCGTCGGCTTATCCGTCCAGCATGATTCCAGCAGTTTATGCACGGCGGCATACGCCACAGGGTTTCGCTCATAGGCGCGGTAATACTGGTCGAATCCGAGTTCATCGGGATAACCAAACTCCTCGTACAACTTTGTGCGCTTGGTGTTGCCATTTCTGGCTCCATACATCATGCGTTGTCTGCCCACAGCATCAGCGAGGGCGTTCACAAGGAATTGTTCCCCGTTGCTTAGTTCACTCACTGATGAGCTCCTTAGAAGAATATTGCGCCGGTCTGTTTGTGATTCGTTTTAGCCACAGCAAAGTAGCGGAACGCATCAGCGCCGTGCGATGTGAAGTCGTGCAAAGGCTTGTCTTTCCAGCAGCCGCGTTTGTCGTCCCACTCCTTGCGGTAACCCTCAAGATGAGAGATGCCCTGCTCGCATTTGGATGCGTCAAAGGCGCACTTAGGAAGGATTTCGCGCACAGAGTCGATACCGGTATCAACACCAAGCTTTGGTGCGACCTTGAAGCGGATTGAATAAACCTGGCCGTCGATTTCAAATCCTTCTGCCGCTATCTGCTTGCGGCTCTTGCCATCCCCGGCAAACTCCCGGTTGTCGATATCGTGCGGTGCCCAGTGATCGCCATACTCATAGCCTCGGTCTTTCAGCATCTTCATGTAGTGCCGCAGGCCTTCACCACTGTTCTCGTAGTAGTCGATGACATGGAACTCATCACCAACCTCACGAATGAACCAGATGGCGGTGGAGTCACCTACGCCGATATCCCAGAAGGTGTGGACCAGTTGATGAGAGTTATCAGGCAACTCACCAACACGCTTATTCGTGTAGAGCCAGCGGAACTGCTTCGCGTAATAAGCCCCCTCAACCGACTGTTCGAACGCTTCAGCCGGTATAGATGGGTACTCACGCTTCATGTCATCGCCGAGCGTCTTCTCTTTGGCGTAATACCAGGCTTTCTGACGCTCATTGAGAATGACGCCATGCTTCTGCTCGATATCGTTAAAGTAACCGTAGAGACGTTGCGGTAGAGGCTCTACGGGGTCAATTGCATACAGTGGATTCTTCCACCAGGAGAAGAAGAAAAATTTCCAGTCGAGATTGGAAAGCGTCTTACCCTGCAACTGAGATTTCTCGGCTGCCTGGCAATAGTCAAAGAAGTAACTAGCCCGCCCCTCTGCGGTGCTCTCAATAGTGGTGAAGCAATCGCTGGATACCGCTTCAAACGCACCAGTGACAATCTCACGGGCTTTGTCGGGGAACTTTGCGCATATCTTCCCGAACTCGGAAACGTGCAGGAAGCGCAGCGTGCCGCCACGGAATGATGTGCTGACGTATAGTGACCCGCCCTTTCTGAATACCAGCTCCCCCGCCGAATCATTGCTTGCCGGGTTGGCCGCTCTTATTTCTGCCGGAAGCCGGTCATAGGCGTACTTCACCTTTTCGCGGAAGAGCCGCTTAGCATCGTTCAGGGTGTGGGCGATCAGGGCGCACTTAGCAGCTTCGAACAGTGCCGCATCCAACTGGATAATGCAGACTTCGGTCGTAAAGCCTAGCTGGCGAGCCTTCAGGATGATGTTGCGGGTATGCATGCCCTCAAAGTATTCAAGCTGCTCCGGCGTCATCTGGAAGCGTATCGGCTTACCTTCTTTATCGGTTATCCAGTAAAGGTGATTCAGGCGCCATAACTTATCTCGCAAGAGATTGAGATGTTCAGGCTTCATGCTCACCCCTTCGCGAGATCGTCCATCAGGTCAGAAAGTTTCTTCGATGCTTCATCACCGGTCGGGCCGTCGATGTCATATGCCTGACGCTCAAGACCAATCAGAGTTTTCAGCGTGTCAGATAAATCTTTCATCGACTTCACCCGCCCCGGCATGCTGATAACCTTGTGGTAGATTTCGTTGAGCTTGTCCTGCCCTTTGTCGTCAGGGCTAAGCATCAGATCGCCAAGCTGTTCCAGTGCCCCTACATCAGCGCACTGCGCTTCGAGTTCACCAAACAATGAACTGGCAATGTTACGTGCGCGTCGAATGTCACCACGATGCTCCATGCGGACGTTGGCGATTACCTCAGCGTTGGCCTCGATCAGTATCCTCTCGTTGGTAGCCGTTTCAGTGGATACCTGTTTGGATACCTCACGTTTGGATACCAGCGCATCAGCCTTGGCTTTGATCTTCGCCTTGAGGTCTCGCTCCCATCCATCACGTTTTGCACGCTTGTTTATCGCGCCGTGAGTGATGCCATGCTGTGAAGCTATTTCGCGGATAGACATCAAGCCAGCCCGGTAAGCCGATTCGATGGCCTCCCAATCTGGTGATGCCATAGTCTTTTTATTCCTTTGCAGGTTATGATGATTCTTTATTCAAGGGATATCAAAATGGATAACAAAGAAGAAGCTTACAAGCAGCAAATTTCTTTTTTAGACAGGGCGGATGAGGAAATAAAAACTCTTTTCTTACAGATGGCTAATAAAGATTTTAAGTCTGATTTTCTTTTGGCTGCTGGTATCGCAAGAAGAAGTTGCGCCCTTACTTCAGGGTTCAAGTCCATGCTCAAGGATAAAAATTCTTTGTGCGCGCTAGCAATTGTACGAATGCAACTTGATAACGCTCTACGCCTATATGCTGGTTTCTTCTCAAAAGACAGAGTGAAGTTCTCTGAAGATGTTTTAAGTGGAAAGCATATAAGAAATTTGATGGCTGATGACAATAAGCCTATGACAGACAATTACCTTGCGCGCAGGGTCAGCGAAATCAATCCTTGGGTTATCAACGTTTACAAAAAAACTAGCGGTTATATCCACTTCTCAGAGGAGCATGTTAAAGAAGCTATTCGCCATAAGGGTGGGGAAAACTATGAGCTAATCATTGGCCCAAACGACTCTGACCGAGAAGAAGTAGATTTTCTCGAGCCTTTGCAATGTTTCACTCACGTTACAATGATGATAAAAGTTCAGCTCGAAGACTGGTTAGGTCTGTTGGATAGATCCAATAAAGAGTAGTCATCAGGCGCACTTGCAAATGCGCCTTGTGATGGTCATGAAAAAGCCCCCGTGAGGAGGCTTTATTATTTATGACTTGAAGCCACGCTTACCTTGGGCTTTGCGCCATGCTTTAACAGCGGCGACAATCTTGACAGGTGTTGCGTCCTTATCTTCACTGTAAAAGATCAGGTCAGAACCTTCAGGGTGCTCACTAACCGAAATGAAGTTTTCCAGCAACTTATCCTGATGAGCTTCGCCGCCTTTAGCGCTGCAGATTTCACTCACAAGTTGGGTGAATTCTGCTTCCGTGTAGTCTTCAAATTTATGCTTCAGTTCCATATTTTCACCTTATTTCTTTGAATGAATTTCGATATGACGCTTTGGTGTCAGGACGCGAAGGTTATCGATATCATACACCTCGCCGCCTTGTGAGATAAGTTCGACATGATGAAGCTCAAAAGAGCGTCGGCCGCCAACACTTTCTTTCGCCTGTACGCGAGGTGCTAATCCTTCTTTCATTCGCTGACGGTTGTTAGTGTTAAACTGTCCTGCCAGTTCGGAATCGGCCACAACCTCCTTCCAGAAAGCATCTCGAAACGCATCAAAGCTTCGGAACTCTTTACCTGCCAATTTTTTAGCAATTCGGGTTGGTACTGGTACACCTAATTCTTTACCAGAAGCCATTAGCCACTTGCCCACAACATCTGCACCGACGCCTTCCACTTTGCCAGGCAGGTCACGTCCACTTTGCAACATGACATAGATTGGTTTCAACCCAGAATCTGCAGGGAAAATCAGGACTGCATCCCTGAAGTCCATGTCATCCGCCATTGGGAAGCTTTCAATCACCGGCGATGTATTTACAGGATTTTGATTGCCTGTATTACCTGGTACCGCATCGCTATGAGCTGGCGTTACAAGAGGCGGCAAACCTTTATAGCCAGGAGCTTTCTCAGGTGACACCAGGATTGTGCGGGAAGGCAAACCGCTCTCTGCTGGTATCGATACTGAATAAAGCCCTGTGACTTTGTCAATCGACGCATTCAATACACGAACAGCACTCGGATTAACAGTTCGTACCAGATATGTTTTGAGTGCATTCTCTGTGTAATAAAGGCGGCCACGAACGGCCATATTGACAGAACCATTAACGTCAGCAGCAGCTTTTAAAGAAGCGTCAGATGGAAGTTTGATAGCATCTGCAGGCATAGCGGACAGGAACATATTAATATCTTCTCGTCCTGGTACCTTATCGCTACCTTCACCCGCACTTGGAATGTATGCAACAGAAGCGATCAGTGCACCGATGCCACTTCCTGAGATAGCTGTCCCAATTAACTCAGCGACTACTGTTCGTACAGAATTCCATGCTGTAGTAAGCGCAGCCTCACCCAGAGTAAAACCACCCAACCCTGTTTCGGCAAAGGTAATTGGTGCGGCAGAGGCAGCTACTGCAGGAAAACCAGCAAAGGCAAATACATTCTGCTCTTCTAATTTTGAACGCGCAGCTTCAAGTGCAGCAGCTTTAGTTGCAGCTTCTGCCTCCGACTTAGCTTTAGCGTCAGCTTCCGCTTTAGCTTGAGCTGCAGCTGCCTGCTCAGCGCTTAAGCGCGCAGCTTCTGCAGCCTGGCGTGCAGCCTCGGCCTGTCGCTTTGCCTCTGCATCAGATAGAGCTCCGGAAAGCCTGGCATCAGCAGCTGATTTGTTGGAATTCGCTGCGTTAGCTGCTGCCTGAGCATTAGCAACATTGGATTGAATAGTGTTGCGCTGATTAACTTCAGCATCCAATACAGTTTTTTTTCCATCCATATCAGCTTTATTTTTAGCCGACTGGGCCAGAGCTAGTAGATATTGACGATAGTTTGGCGAAATAACATCATTTGAAAAACCATATAGCTTTGCAACCCTCTCCATAGACCTATCGTAAGCAGCCTTAGAAGAGTCATATTCATTTTGTCGCTGAGCAACAACTGCATTTTGTGCATTTAAAGAATTCTGCACATTATTCAGATTAGCGTTAGCAACATTTACGGCATCCTGAGCGATATTCGCATCACGCTGAGCCGCCTCTACAGGATGTGCAGCATCCCATTCTGCCTGTTGACGCCGGGCTTCTTCTTCGGCCTTACGTTGAGCTTCTGCGGCAGCGGCATCATTCGCTGCCTTTTGCGCTGCAGCGGCTGCGGCAGCTTTCTTCGCATCTAATTGCACCTGAACGAGTGCACGAGCCTGTGCCTGACGTGCAGTTTCACCATTTTTCCAGTCTTTACGATTATTCAAAATCGGCCGCGAATAAAGGCTTACCCCGGTAATATTGTCATTACCGTCAACGGTTACAGTATAGATATAGCCATCAACTGCTGAACGGAATCCCGATGGAACAGGTGCCGTTACATTAGTCCGAAGATTATCGCGACCTTCACTGCCTGAATGGCCATCTGACCAATGAAGCGAGTTATCTGGCACCCAATTCATGCCTCGTGAGATTTCAATCCGATATTCACCGTTAACCCACTGCCCTACAACTTCTCCAGGCTTTGCTGGTGACAGAACGTATCGACCATTACCAGCGTTGCCAGACGGGCCGGAGCCTGTATTAACACCACCGGTCGGTCCTCGCCCACCACCGCCAAACTGGTTGTTATGAGCATTGTCAAAACCATTTCCTGAACCCATAGAAAAATTCCTCTTTGACGTAAAATAAAACCAATTAAAAGCACTGTATAAATAAACAGTGAAATTGAATTTTACGCTTCATGACTTATGGGTGCAATACTGTATAAAGCAATATTTATCAGTTATTTATAGGAAATATTTGGAGTGCCCGTGTGCAATAAGATCACACTAGTATTTAAAATTTATTCAGTAGCTATATCTAATAAAAGCATTGCTCTCTGACGTACTGTTGCAGCCCGGCTATTTGCTTTCCGGC
>Ga0157370_10004726_pt1 | contig 15527 bp, 10 predicted proteins | sample C35metaG_FD_113463 | JGI IMG/M metagenome (GOLD analysis project Ga0157370, IMG submission 113463) | Corn rhizosphere microbial communities from Kellogg Biological Station, Michigan, USA - C3-5 metaG | ecosystem: Host-associated > Plants > Roots > Rhizosphere > Soil | place: USA: Michigan...
CCAAGTTTCATAACCTCTTCCATCGTAAATTAAATACGTCATATACCATTTGCCGTCTTTTCTAAATACACTCGGACAATCCATTTTGTATGAGTTGTCAGTTGGAACCATCACCAAACCATATTTATAAGGCGTTTTGATTTCTTCGTAAATCTCCTGCATTACACTTTCGGTAATTTCTCTTTTCTTGTATTTGGTCGCACAGCTGGTTATGACAAGTGCTGAAATGGCTACGATTAGATATTTAATTTTCATTTTTATGTTTTTTTTGCCTTTTAGGCGCTATCCCGATAGCTATCGGGACTAAGTTTTTTTATTTTTTGTTTCACGCAGATTTTACAGATTTAAGCAGATTATTAATTGATTTTTATCTGCGTTAATCAGCCAAAATCTGCAAAATCTGCGTGAAATTATTTTTTCAATTCTTTTAATTTAGATTCCATTACATCTTTGTTCAGTTTGACTTTTACCATTCCTGTTGGATGAAATCTTCTTTTCAGATCGATTGCGTTATAGACTATGGTATAAACATCATTTCCTTCTGGGATTAAACACAAAGGCGTTCGCATAATATCCCACCATTTATCTACTTTGGTTTCTATTGGTAAATAATGTGCTTCTACCCAATTAATTCCATCTGCTGATAATGAATACGCAATCAAGTTTGGCAAATGATGCCCCCAGCCGTCTGGACCTCCGTCGAAAATCGCGATATACATTCCGTTTGGTAATTGACTTACAATTGGATTTTCTACGAATAAAGGATGCATTGTTTTAATGGGTTCCAAACCTTTGTTCATTCTTAACCAAGGACCTTCTAAACTTTTAGATTCGGCTAAAGCCACAAACCAGCCTTTTCCTGATTTCTTTGGATAATCTGCCCATGAATTGAACGGATACGCACCGCTGTAAAATCCGAAGTATTTATCGCCAACCTGATATGGAAAAAATGAAGCTACACCCTGACGACCTTCCCAAGGTTGAGAATCTAGTCCTGGTTCCATAATGATTCCCATATCTTTATAAGGCCCGCCAATTCCGTTGATTCCGTCTACAGTCGATTCACAACGCCATATTCTTCCGAATGAATGATTTGGTTCTATTTCTTTACTTACGGTATAAGCTAAATAATAGCCGTACCATTTGTTTGCTTTTTCATTAAAAACTGGCATATAAGACCAAATAGCTGCACGACGATCATTCATTGGATTATCGTCTTCAGTAACGGCGTAAGTTCCGCTTGCTTGGTAAATTGTAGATTCTCTTTTCCAGTGAATGGCATCTTTACTTGTCCAGTGTCCGATTTTGGTTTTTACTCGATCATAATAGTAATCAACGCCTTTTTCACCAGCTCTTTCCGTTGGAAACATATGATACGTATCGCCAACTTTTACGACACGTCCGCCTTCAAAACCTCCCTGAATACCTTCCGTTCCAGACATTCCCTCATCTATAACGGGTTTATTTTCTCCTCCAATAACTTCGAAAAGGGGTTTTTCATCTGAAAATCCTTCTACAATAAAAGTTGGATTCCAAAGTTTTCCGTCTGGTAATTTAGCATCTCTCGCATTCAACTGCTGGTCGCTTTTCAAAACTCCCAAAACAGCAAATAATCCTTTTTGATTTGGCAAAATAGTGTGAGTTCCTTTTCCGTAAGGAATTGCATAAACACTTACTGGCGGTAAGCCTGTAATTGTAACTCCGTTTTCAAGAATCTCATTATTATTTCCAATTTGATTGGGTTGTAGATATTCCGCATTTTTATCCTGAAAAATACCTATTAAAACTGTCACAGGTTCTTTAAATTTTAATTGTAATGGAGTATTAGTTCCGTTTTTATATTGATCTAAAGGAAGTTCAATTCCAGTCAAACCTTGCAATTCCGGAGCTAAACGAACGATATTGTGTTTGCTTCCTGAAAATACATGAGCGTATTGTGTGGTTTTGAACGTTTTGTAATTTGATTTTACAATTTCAAATGATGCTGGTTTCCATGCTGTGATTTGTGCTGTGGCTTGGATGCAAACGGTTAATAGCATTAAGAATGCTATTTTTAATTTGAAGCTGTATTTTGTGTTTTTTGAAAACATTGGTTTTTTATTTTTTATTAACTCTGAATTTCTTCAATCTTGTCATTTCGAGGAACGAGAAATCTTCGCGAGAAACTCTACAAAGATTGGCGACATTCGGTGCGGAGCTACTTGCGAAGATTTCTCCTTACGTCGAAATGACAAACTGTACGTGATAATCTTTGTGGTTACGAGTGTGATTTGCTTCGCCCATTCGCTATCGCTCGAGTCTCCTTCGTCGGAATGACAAACAAGAAGTTATAAGCTAACGGCTAATTACTAATTACTCATAACTCATAACTCATAACTCATAACTCATAACTCATAACTCATAACTCACAAAGCCTTATAACTCACTTTATACTCTACATTCGGTTTTACAATCAATTGATATTTATTTTTTGCTAATTCTGTAATGGTACCTGAGTTTGTTTTAGGTTTGCTGGCACTTTCAAAAATCAATTTCCCTTCTCCTTCACCTGCTTTTACTTTGATTTCTTTGGTACTGCAATACACGGCAACTTCTCCGTTTGGAGTTGGCACTTTTCCTTCCATCCATTTTAAACCTCCTAAACTAGGTTTGATTTCGTATTCTGAATAACCCGGTGCGGTTGGTTTTACTCCTAAATAATATTTTCCTAGCAAATAAATCGGACTTGCGCCCCAAGCATGGCAAAGGCTTTTTCCGTAAGGGCGACCGTACATCGTTAAATGCTCTGTTCCTTTTTTGTTCGGATTGTATTCTTCCCAGAAAGAGGTTGCGCCTTCATTCAGCATTCCACCCCAATAATCTTTCATTTCTTTTAAAACGTAGTCTTGTTCGCCCATTGCGCACAAGGCTTCCAACTCGTAAAATCGCATATATGGAGTTGTGATTTGAAGAACATCTTTATTCAGCAACACTTTATTTTTCACACTTTGCTTCTGTTCTTCATTAAAGTAATTGAAGAAAATACCAAACATATTAGCATATCTGGTTACAATATCTTGCATTTTACCATCGATACGCTGGTGTTTCATGACGTTTTCTTTTTTATCCCAAAACACATCAAATAATTTCGTTTTTAAATCATCACCTAATTTTTGATATTGTTTTTGTTCTTCACTTTTACCAGCAATTTCAGCACTAACCGTCATAGCTTCTAAACTTCTTACTAAGAGCATTTGTTCAAAACTAACTTCACCCGTTTTCGGAAGTCCGTCAGCCCAATCAATAAAAACCCAATCGCCTTCTAATGGTTCAAGGAATCCGTTTTTATTTCTTCTATCTAAACAGAAATCCATAAGTGATTTCATTCTTGGATAAAAAGTTTTGATGAATTTCGTATCGCCTGTGTGCAAATAATAATCGTAAACACCAACAAACCAATACAGCGAATAATCCATTATGATATTTACGTGAGCCGTTACAGGATCTTTTCCGCGAAGTGCTAACAAAGTTCTTTCTACAGAAGCCGAATCAAAGAACAAATAATAATTCATTAAATAACTTTGATAAGCGTCGCCAGACCAAACCCAGCGGTCACGTTTGATTCCATCGATAAAAAATTCGCGGGACGTTAAGTGCATCGTGTAAGCCGACACATCCCAAATTTTGTTCAATTGTTCATCCGAAGATTTGAATGCGCCACGGTAATCTAATGGCAGATATTCATAAAGCATCGAAATTGAGTCATATTTTACCCCTGCGTCTGCTTGCACCTGAACATAACGAAAGGCTTTCGATCCATCATGCGTATAAGTTTCAGATTGTTTTCCGTCAAAAGATAAATGATCTAAAGTTTCGCATTTAGCAGAATCTAAAGCTTCTTCACGAGATTCTCCATAATACAATGCTAGTTTGCCTTTTCCTTTTAAACCGTGAATTTTAATATAACCGAAAGTTTCTTTTCCAAAATCTACTAATTGACCCGCTCCTATTTTTTCTGTTTTTTTAGCGCTTAAAGGTTTTGTCGTTAATTTGAATCCTGAAGGTTTATTTTCTGGTGAATTAAAATTCCAAGAACCAACAGGAACCCAAGGAGTACCAGATTGTTGTGCTTTTCCGGTTTCATCAATCCAAAGTTTATCTTCGTTGGTTACTTTCCAAGAAGCATCAGATTTCACATATTGACCCGAAATATAAATAGCCGGCAATACTTCCTGATTGTAAACTTTAAAAGAAATTTTGTGTTTACCGGCAGGAACTGTAATCGATTTTGGCTGTCCGTAAATTTGAACGCCATCTAAAAGTAATTGAAAAGGTCCTTCTGAAAAGATTTTTACCTCATCAGGTTTTGGAATATCTACTTCTGTCTGAAAAGTAACCAAAGCATACGGACTGTAATATTGCCAAAGCGGAGGAAATACGGCTTCACGTTCTGTACGTCTTACTTGCATTTTATTGCTTAACCAAACTTCAAAATCTCCTGGATACCAGATCCATGTCGCTTCTTTTGGTTTTTCTTGTGCAAATGACAGCGAACAGGAAAAAAGGGCAACAAAAAGAAGTAAAGTCTTAAAAATGGAAAAGCGGTTTAGCATAGTTAGTTTATTTTGGGACTAAAGATAAGTGTTATTTTTACATTTCACAAGCTGTAGTATCCTGTTATTTCATAAAAAACTATGATTCTTGATAAATTTTTAAGGGAAAAATTATGACTTATCACTTTTTTAGTATTAAAAAAAATGATGTTAGAATTTTATGGGACACGGATGAGACGGATTTTTTCTTTTTATACTATTAATAGCTTTGTCAAAGTTTTGAAATTAAGAATATAAGAAACTTTTATAAAGGCTTAAATTTAAAGCCAGCTTACGCATTTTTGTCATTTCGACGAAGGAGAAATCTTCGCAAGTAACTCCGCAACGAAAGCCCAATCTTTGTCGAGCTTCTCGTGGAGATTTCTCCTTCGTCGAAATGACAAAGATTGTGTTATTTTGGATAACTAAAAGAAAAAATCCGGATTAATCCGCGTCTTTACGAAGTAAATCCGTTTTATCCGCGTTCTAATTTAGGCTAACAATCTAAGCAATCATCTTTTCAGATTCATTTTCATCTTCTAAAATATAATTAGAAGGCGTTTTGCCCAAATGTTTTTTAAACATATAGATAAAGGCACTTGTAGTTTCGTAACCTAAGTTAAAAGCAATTTCTTTAATAGATTGTTTTTCGCCCAAACGTTTTATAGCTTCGAGTAATTTTAAACGAGTACGCCAGTCGCTGAAATTCATTCCCAATTCTTTTATGAATAATCGCGATAAAGTTCGGCTGCTCATAAAAGAAAGTTCGGCATAATAATCAATTGTTTGTTTACTCGAAACATCACTCATTAAAAGTTCTACCACTTTCTGTAGCCTTTCATCATTTGTAGTAGGCAAAAAAGTGGCGCTTGGCTCTATTAAAGCCAGTTCATCTAAAAAGACATAAATGATTCTTAATTGTGATTCTGTTAAGTTGCCACTTGTTCCAAAAGAAATGATTTTGAAAACCAACTGCTTTAAAAACATCGGAATATCAAACGAAAAACTCTTTTCTGGCAATCCTCCAATTGCAGAAGGATCAATAAAAACACTGTAATAGTTAACGTCTTTCTGAAAAGTAACCTGATGCTCTACTCCGCTTGGAATCCAAAGGCCTTGCAACGGATTTACAACCCAAATGTTATTGCCCACTACAACATTCATTACACCACGAGTTGCGTAAATCAATTGTGCTCTTGGATGCGAGTGGGAGATACACATTTCGTTGTTAACTGTTTCAGTATAACCTATAACTGGGATTGAGGAATCTACTTGATATCCAAAATCCGTTGCTACTCTATATGTCCGATATTGACTATTCATTGTCCAAATATAGCAATTCTGACATTAGTATTCTTTTAATCTTTGCAAAAAATAATACAGCTGTTGTTTTTTAGTCTAATTTAAAAATCAAAAAATACCACATGGACACTATTAAAGCAAATCCTGACATAGTTAAAAAAACCACTTATTCGATCTTATTTATCATTAGTTTTTCTCATTTAATTAATGATCTTTTACAGGCTGTTGTTCCTTCAATTTATCCGCTTTTAAAAGATAATTTCAGTTTAAGTTTTACTCAAATTGGTATTATTACTTTGACTTACCAAATGGTAGCGTCTATTCTACAGCCATTTGTGGGAATGTATACTGATAAAAACTCAAAACCATACTCGCTAATTGTTGGAATGTGTTTTACAATGGTTGGTCTTTTCTTTGTTTCAATCGCTTCGAGTTTTATCAATTTATTATTATCGGTAAGTTTAATCGGAATCGGATCTTCAATTTTTCATCCTGAATCTTCACGCGTTGCGCATTTGGCTTCGGGCGGAAAAAGAGGTTTGGCGCAGTCTATCTTTCAATTGGGAGGAAATGCAGGAAGTGCTATCGGACCTTTATTAGCTGCTTTTATTGTTATTCCGCACGGACAATCTTATATCGCTTGGTTTTGTATTATTGCGTTAGTGGGTGTTTTTGCTTTGTATAAAATTGCGATTTGGTACACGGCACATTTATCTGAAAGAAATGCAAATAAAGCTTCTCACCAAATCGAGACGCATCATTTATCTAAAAACCGAGTAATTGCTTCGTTGATTATTTTATTGGTTCTGATTTTCTCTAAGTATTTCTACATGAGCAGTATTACAAGTTATTATACTTTCTTCTTGATAGATAAATTCCATATTACGATTCAGCAATCACAAGTATATTTATTCTTGTTCTCGGGCGCTGTTGCAGCAGGAACTTTAATTGGAGGACCAATCGGAGATCGATACGGCAGAAAATATGTAATCTGGGTTTCTATTTTAGGTGTTGCTCCGTTTACTTTAATGTTACCTTACGTTTCTTTATTTTGGGTTGGAACTTTATCTGTAATTATCGGATTGATTCTTTCTTCTGCATTCTCAGCAATTCTAGTTTATGCAACTGAATTATTGCCCGGAAAAGTGGGTTTAGTCGCTGGTCTTTTCTTCGGATTTGCTTTCGGAATGGGCGGTTTAGGTTCTGCTATTTTAGGAAAAATTGCCGATGCTACTAGTATTGAATATGTATTTAAGATTTGTGCGTTTCTGCCTTTGATTGGAGTAATTACTGGGTTCTTGCCTAATTTGGAGAAGAAAAAGAAAGCTCAGAAATAATTTAATCTCGCAAAGTCGCTAAGACGCAAAGTTTTATTTGCAAAGCTTAAAAGAAAAACCTTTGCGTCTTAGCGACTTTGCGAGCAATTTTCAGCATAAAAAGATTTTTTCTTTATAAAAAACACACACAGTTCTGATTGAGAATTATGTGTGTTTTTTATTTCGTTTCAATTTCATTATTGGTTGTAATAATGATTTTATTTTGCTGATGTTCAATCGTTACGAAATTCCCGCAATTAAAACCGATTTTCTGAAGCCATTTTCCGCAAAGACGTATTTCTGGAAATATAACGTATCGATGATCTGATCTTGCAATATGTTTTGGCTGGATTTTTAATCGTCTTTTCGCTGATTGTTTCATTTTATTTTTTATTTCATTGAAACAAAAATAGTAAAAATTATACTACAAATAATATTTTTAAGACACTAAATTATTGTTTTAGGGCAATTTTGATGATTTCAACTATTCTTTTTCTTATATTTAAATTATAAGATATTTGCATGAAATATCAATAAATCAACATTGTGTCGAAACTTAAATTAAATAGAATAAAAGTTGTTTTGGTTGAAAACAATCGAACTAGCAAAGAATTAGCCATTCATTTAGGTAAAACTGTATCGACTGTCTCGCGTTGGTGCACAAATGAAGCTCAACCTTCTATTGAAACACTTTATGAGGTTGCTAAATATTTGAAGGTTGATATTCGGGAGTTGTTGGTTTCGACTGGGAAGTAACAAAAATTAGATGTATAAAAAAGAATGATAAAAAAAGCATAATATCCATATGAATATTATGCTTTTTTTACATCTTAATTAACTTCTCTACAATTTTATATACATGTGAACCTAATGATGTGGGAAAGTCTTCATTTTTCGCATTTAATCTTTTAGCTTGGTCAATAGCAATTTTTAAATGAGGAATAAATAATTCAGGTTTGGGATTACTTTTATTATAAGAGCCTAAAATTTCAGTTAGCTTAACATCAAGATAGTTTTTCTTTGAAGTTACCTTGGCATTTCTTAAAATTAATTCTAGTTCTTCTTCTTTATAATCAGAAACATTTTTAATGTGTAATAACAACCAAAGTTCGAAACAAGGGTTACTTACAGCAACGAACATATTGTCTAATTTCTTGCATTCTTCAATGATTTCAGGGATATTTTTCCATCTATCAGTGTCAATTACCATCCATAATTCGTCATGCTCATTAAAATTATATTCATCTTTAGCTTCCTTTTTTAATTTCTTAAAAACATGATTTGGAGCACTGTTTGTATCACTTTTTGGTCTTTTAAGCAAATGCAAATAAATTAAATCATCATTAAATTTTTCCGAATCTTTAAATTCTTCAAAATATATTTGTTCTGTATCATTTCCTTCAAAAGCTAAAACGATAATTTTTTCTTTATCTGCAAATCCACTATCTCGAAATAATTCTTCTCTTTCTCTAGGCATAATTACAAATTACTTTTATTTAATATTGTAAGTCTGCTTCTATTTCCAATACGAGGAATAGCCTTAAATCTGCCCAACAAATAATCTTTTCTAATTTCTTTATCAAATCTAATATTATAATCTTCAAGAGAATGCAATTTACTTGAACCAAAATTATCTTTTACTACAAACCAAACTTCATCCTTTCTTAACAACTTTTGAGTCAATAAAGAAGATTCATGGCTTGCTAAAATTAATTGACTATTAACATTGACTGCTTTTGATATAAATAAATCTATTAAATCATATATTAAATTTGGATGTAAACTTCTTTCCATTTCATCAATAATGAAAACATTATCTCCCTTTAGCAAGTCCATCATCAATGGAATAAAATCCATAATTCGATTAGTACCATCTGACTCGTCACTTGTATCAAATTTTTCTAATTCTTTTTTTCCTTTTACTAGATGCTTAGTCATGAATTTTTCATAAACTAAATCATTGTCTTTAACTGAGAGAAAATAAGTTGTATTCTGAATTGATAGAATAGATGCACGAAAATTTTCTGATTTTTTACTTAAAAGATCTTCCTTTATTCTATTTAAGATTGACTTAGGAACATCAACACTTTCAAAATCAACCTTTTCCAAACAAACACCATTTATACCTGTATCAAAATATTCTAAGAATTGCTCAAAAGTTGTAAGCAGTTCTTCATCTTGTTTTAATTCAAATTTAAGACCTTCGTTATATTTATCTTCAGGAAATATAACTTTTAACGAATTTTGAAACCAATCAATAACGTTTAATAAATCATCTATTTGTGAAACATTTTCTTTAACTTTTCTAGTTCTTATTTCATTCAAAAAAAGTTGATTATTAGGTGTTCCTTTTGCAATGAATTTCAAGAATTGTTGTTCTTCCTGAGATTTTATTTTTTTTGTTATATTGTCTAGGTCAAATATCTCTTCATCTTCAATATTTCTTTCAAAAATTTTGTTATCGTTTTTGATAGTTATTTCATATAACCATTCTTCTTTAATAATATCAGAATTAAATGTAAATCCATAAGCATAATTTTTACCTTTATGCTGTAGTTCATATTCGATTCTTGAATATTTATTTGCTGCTTGTAAATCTAATCTGAAATTTTGATAATCAATTTTTGTTTCTGATTTTGTTCCTTTTAGAACTAATTTTTGACCAAAATCAATTGCCTTTATTAAATTCGATTTACCTGATGCATTTGCACCAAATATAACAGAAGTTTTTAATAGTGAAACTCCCCTAATTTTCTTAGTTTTATGTTCACTTTTCAAAGTTCCTTTACCTGGTATTAATGAAAAAACCTGTCGATCACTAAATGACAAAAAATTCTCAACTGAAAACCTAATTAACATAATATACAATTTTACAAATACAAATGTAGTGATTTTTTCACATCCTAGACTATTAATATCTTATACAGATTATCTTGTCGTATGTTTAAAGTTTTAGTTATATCGTTTTTTGCATAAGTGAAAAATTAAAATCAAAAATCTGCATGTTTAAGAAAACTTATAAATGTTTAAATTAAAAAAAAAACGCTTTCCTTTTAAGAAAGCGTTCCAAATATAATTATCTTTCAAACTATTCAATTCCCATTAAAAACCAAATACAAAACCAAAATCACCAACCCCAACATCCCAAATAAAAGTTTCACCTTTTTGCTAGTTTTAGGAATATCCGTTTCATCTGAAACATTCACTTCAGGATTTTTATCGGTTAAAGAAATAATAACGGCTGCAATTAAAAGCGTAGCAAAAATGTAAAACGAAATCAATAAAAAGTGAGGCCAAACTGGATATTTATCTGCAGGTAAAATCCATAAATATAAAACTCCAACAAACAAACTAAACGCAGAACCCCAAGAAAGCGTTGCATTTACTGCTTTTTTGGTAGTGCGTTTCCAGAAAACACTCAAAAGAAAAACAACAGATAAAGAAGGCGCCAAGAAACCTAAAACCGCCTGAAAGATGTTGAATAAATTCTGCCCTTTTATATTGTCAATCGCAACAGCAATGAGAATTGCAAAAACACATCCAGCAGCAATTGTCAAACGGCCAATTTTAATCTGATCCTGAATCGTCGCCGTTGGGTTTATTTTCTTTACATAAATATCATTCGTAAAAACGGTACTTAAAGCATTTAACGAAGAACCAATTGTTCCTACTAAAACCGCAATCATCACACAGATTACCAAACCGTTCATTCCGCTTGGGAAAAGATTCGTAACCATGGTCATATAAGCCAAATCTGAATTGCTTCCTAATTCTGGATATAACGCATAACACAAAATTCCAGGAAGAATAAACAACGGCAAAGCCATCACTTTTAACCATCCAATAAAGTTTACTCCCAATTGTCCCTGCTCCAGATTTTTAGCTCCTAAAACACTCTGCACCATCGATTGATCGGTACAGAAAAAGGCAACCGCAGCAACAGGATATCCCAACAAAATAGCAGGCCAAGGATAATGCGCATCATCAGATGGACGAACTAAATTCCAAAAATTAGAAGGTGTTTTAGCAATTAAAACATCTATTCCGCCCAGTTTTTGCAAACCTAAAAAAGAAAGCGTCAATGAAACTACAATCAGCAGAATCATTTGAAAAACATTGACTTTGGCAATTGCTTTTAATCCTCCAGCAAACGTGAAAATTCCAGAGAAAATCACTAAAACCGTAACGCTCTGCCACATCGGAATTCCCAAAATCTGACGTACTAAAACGCCTCCGCTAAATAATCCTAAAGACAACCAGCTTACTAATATTTTTACCAAAGCGTACCAAGCCAAAATATTCTGGGTACTGTCGCCGTAGCGTTTTCCCATATATTCGGGCATGGTGCTTACTTTACTCGCAATATATCTTGGTGCAAAAACCATTGCCAAAAGCAGTAAAAACACAAATGCGTACCATTCGAAATTTCCTGCTACAATTCCCGTAGCGTAACCAATACTCGCAAAGGCCAATAATGATGAAGGCCCAACATTAGTTCCCCACATATTAAACCCGATGCTGTACCAGTTTAATGAATTTCCGGCCAGAAAAAGCGTTTCGTTTTTCTTTCTCTGCTTCATACTTACTACATATCCAATGACCAATAAAGCCACCAAATAACCCGCAACAATTACAAAATCGAGCGTGGTTAATTTATCGTAGATACTGTTCATAGTCCGTATTCGTTAAGAATATCGGCAATTTTAACCGGCATTCCAGTTTGCAAAGATTTATCCATTGCTTGTAACAAAGCCACAGTTCCAATTCCTTCTTCCATGTTTGGATAAGCTTCAAAACCTTGCTCGATACTATCTGTAAAATATTCTAAATAATTCTGGTATTCCCCGCCATGATGACTTTGTCCTTCAAAACGGAAATAATATTTTATCGTGCTATCACCCCAAGTAATTACTTTTTCTTCGCCAGTTTTGTCTGTAACGGCATAACGCAATTCATGATAATCAGCCTGACTTGCTCCTTCTGTTGCTCTCAGAATCGTACTCATTCCGCTGTCACGTTGTGCTGGCTGAGTTGGCGAAGTGTAAACACCGCTTACGCGAGCAATTCTACCGTCAGTTGCTTTGAAGATAAAATGCATCGTATCTTCATTCTTCAATCCTGCATTTTGTCCGTTACTGCTGATCATTCCGTACCCCATTACTTCCTGAATGTTTGGCAAATACCATCTGATGAAATCTACAGGATGGCTCAAACCTCCGTATAACCATTTAAACGATTGCAAAAGCGACCATTCTTTCTTTAAAAACCATCTATGATCGGCATGATATTGTGCTTCAATTGTAATTAAATCTCCAATTAAACCTGCTTCATAATCGGCTCTTTGTCTTTTGGCTGGTTCGAAAAAACGAGAACTTTGCCCAATGAAAACTTTCTTTCCTGTCGATTTGCTTAATTCTAGCAATTCTTTGGCATCAGAAAGATCATCGATAAATGGTTTTGTACAAACGACGTGTTTTCCGTGCAATAAAGCTTGTTTTACATGCTGTGCATGCAAGTGATCAGGCGTATAAATCGCTATAATATCAATTGACGAATCGTTTAATAAATCGTCGTAATTGGTGGTATACGAATGAAAATCGAATTCTTTTACTCGCTGTTTACACAATTCTTCGTTTCGGTCGCATATTTTAACTAGTTCTAGTTTTGAACTTTCGATTGCAGCCGACATTGTGCTTCGTCCTTCTCCAAGTCCCAGAATGGCTATTTTTAACATGGCATTTTATTATTTTTGATTGTTGATTAACGATTTTTGATTGCTGATTTGAATAACACTCGTTAATTTATTGTACTTAAAAATCTATATTTTTTTGATTGTTGATGTAGAAAAATCTAAAATCAACAATCGTTAATCTTAATTCTTAAATCTATACTTTATTCAAGAAAATCCAGGTTTCATCTGGTTTTGCGCCTTCAATTCCCGATTGGTATTTTTTCATTAAAGCGTTCCATTGATCTACTTTCGGATTATTTTCTGTTGTTTTCGGATTTAATTTATCCAGGTTTTCACCTTTCGGAATACTGATTACCAAGATCAATTGTCTGTCTTTCTTGAAAACCTGCAATTGCTGGAAATCAGCGTTACAGAAACCTTTGGCAACTTCTGGCCATTTTTCGAATTGCGTTTTGTGATACTCCACATATTCTTTTTGCAGTTTTTCATCTGCAGGAAGATTCGCTGTTAAAACAATATTTTCCCAATCCGATGCAGGTTTTGAATCTTTACATCTTTCGAAATTTTGGAAATCATAAACTAAATCTTCATATATTTTAATTTCTAAAGAAGGAAAAGCCCCCGCCAGTTTTCGTTTCGTCCTTTCGGGCTGATTCATTTTTCCGTAAATCACCAAATGATTTTTCCATTGGTACAATTCCTGACCTACAATTCTAAATCCAGTTAAAGTCGATTTGATTTTTTCAATATCAAAATCAGATCCTATCAATTCGATCGCATACGGTTTTGGCATTTCCTGCAATCCCCATTTTTCATCGATTACCACTTCTTTTTCTAAATCTTTATAAGGCGCTCTAATTCCCGCTGCATCTTTTATTTTAGAACTTACATACGGATCATTGTGTTCCCAAATATTTCCTTTCGGACCGTTATGGTTTTTAAGAATTTTCTTTTCGGCAATCCAGTTGTTTTTAATGGTAAAACCTTCACTTCCTTCATCGGTATACAAATACAGCCATAAAAACGGATCGTGCGCATACGGACTGTTATAAACCTTATCAATATAATTTTCTTCAATTCTACTTCCTGGCTGAGCCGAAAGCGTATAAATTCCCGCTACATCATGTAAATGTTTGGCATAATGATGAATTTTGTTTCCTAGAATTTTATTGTTCTGCATCACGTTTGGTGTGTGCGTCCAACCCCATCCCATTGCCATTCCGGAATACGATACATCCGAAATTTCGTTGTGTTCAATTGTAATGTTTCGAACAAATCCAGCGCTGATTCCTAAAGTTCCCCAATCTTCATTGGTTACGTTGGTTATTAAATTATCTGAAATCACTTCATCCGAACACATTTCTCTTTCGTCTTTTATAATTAAAGGCAAATGCGCTTCAAAAGCTTCTTCGGAGAAAATTCCAACATTGATGGCACTTCCGCCAATATCTTTAAATAAATTTCCTTTTACGGTATTATGATTTGTTCCTTTATTTAAATCTAAACCAGTCGAAGACAGATGCTCAAAACGACAAGATTCAAACTGAATATTATTAGCATAATTTACTTCAACCGCTCCGCGAGGCCTTCCCACCCAAGCCTGATTTTCTAAATTCGCCTGATTTGGCGTTCCCGGTTGTTTCAGTTTGTAAGCATCTAACAAATACAAACCGGACTGCAATGGCACATGACCTTGCTGTGAAGGACGAAGCCAGTTGCTGTATTGAAATAAAATTCCTTTAAATTGAAAATGATGTACAGGCGAATCGATTGTTCCTTTTACTTCAACTAGATTTTCTAAAACAGGCGCAGTTACAATTGCAGAATTAATATCTTCTCCAGCTCTCGGAACATAATAGATTTTAGCATTTTTCTTGTCTAAATACCATTCTCCAGGCTCGTTTAAAAGCGAAAAAGCGTTGTTTAAGAAATAAGCCGAATTTCCGTTGTTTTTAGAAATCCAAGGTGCTGGCCACGGATGTTCGCTTTGAATACGGCTTTCGGGTTCTTCAAACGAAAGTCGGGCGCTGTCTTTTTGTACTTCAATATTTTTGATTCGAAGATTAGCGTTCGACCACCATTGCACAATAAACATTTCCATTCCAGGTTCGAACTTAACCGACTTGTCTTTAAACGGAATCCAGCAGGTTTGCTCCTCATGATTCCAAGATAAAATACGTTCCATTGTAGTTCCAGCAGTATTTTTGGCTCTTACGGCTTTTTTACCGTTTACCCACAATTGTCTGTAATCAATTAGACTTCCTGCTTTTTTTGGAGCATCAGCTACCCAAACAGAGCCTTTTTTTAATCCGTTGATAACCGTTGTCGATTTTGTCCAATTTTTAATTTCGATTCCACCGCTTATAATTGGTTTTGCATTTACATCGGCTTCAATTGTTGTCGGACTTTCTGCTGTTCCAGAATCTTCTGGTCGTACAAATAATGGTTCGTTTAAATAATACATTCCATTCATTACTATGATTCGGATTCCGTCTTTTATCGATGGATCTTTTAAGCGACGAAGTTCTCTCGCTTTTCGCATTGCCATGTGAACTGTTGCCAGCGGGTTTGATTTTGTTCCGAGGTTTGAATCTTTTCCTGATGGCGAAACCCAAATTTCAGCGCCACTTGCCGAAAGTGTGAATA
>Ga0157370_10004727_pt1 | contig 15527 bp, 13 predicted proteins | sample C35metaG_FD_113463 | JGI IMG/M metagenome (GOLD analysis project Ga0157370, IMG submission 113463) | Corn rhizosphere microbial communities from Kellogg Biological Station, Michigan, USA - C3-5 metaG | ecosystem: Host-associated > Plants > Roots > Rhizosphere > Soil | place: USA: Michigan...
AAAATGGAATATCCCATTAGTAGAAGATGCTGCTGAGTCCCTTGGCAGTGAATATAAAGGAAGAAGTACCGGAAGCTTTGGTAAGTTGGGCATATTCTCTTTTAATGGGAACAAAACGATCACCTGCGGAGGTGGTGGTGCCATTGTATCCAATGATCTCGAAATTGGAAAAAGAGCAAAGCACTTAACAACTACTGCAAAGAGACCTCATCCTTATGAGTTCTACCATGATGAATTGGGATACAATTATCGAATGCCGAATTTAAATGCCTCATTAGCATGCGCGCAATTAGAGCAACTTCCATTTATGTTAGAAAGTAAAAGAGAACTGGCAGGCATATATCGCAATTTTTTTGCTGAAAAAGGCGTGAATTTCAGAACAGAGCTTCCTGATACAAAGGTGAACTACTGGCTGATGTGTGTAGAGCTGGAAAATAAAGCAGAAAGAGATCTTTTCTTGAAAGAAACTAATGAAAATAAGGTAATGACACGCCCTATCTGGCAATTGATGTATCGTTTGCCTATGTATGTGCATTGCCAACGCGACGGTCAGAAAAATGCGGAGTTTTTAGAAGAGCGTATTGTTAATATTCCAAGTAGCGTTAGATGACAATAAGTTTTGGTAAAGGGTTAATTGGCAGGAATAGTATGGTCTATCAAAGTTTTAAACGTAATCTTTAAATATGAGTAATTTTCGAAACAGGGAAATAGACAGGTCTTTCACGTTAATTGGGGCCTTAAGAAAGATGGATGTGTTGGATAAAAAGTTGTTAATTCTAGTAGAAAACGATATTTTTTTTGGGTTGTTAAGTGCTGGCGATATTCAGAGAGCAATACTTCAAAATAAGGCGCTAGAGACCAAGGTTATCGATGTTGTTAGAGAAAATATAAAAGTAGGAAAAGTAACTGATTCACTTGAGGATCTGAGAAATATGATTCTTGAATATAGGATGGAATTCTGTCCTATAATAGATGACCAAGAAAGAATAATTGAAATATTATTTTGGGAAGACATATTTGGGACCCAAAAGCATCATCCTTTAGAGCAATTTAAGGTGCCGGTAGTCATTATGGCAGGTGGCTTTGGGACTCGCTTAAAACCAATAACAAACGTTTTGCCTAAACCTTTAATTCCGCTTGGAGATAAAACAATTTTAGAAGAAATTTTTCATCGGTTTAACGTGCACGGTTGTAATGAATTTCACATATCTGTTAATTATAAAGCAGAACTTATTAAATATTATATTGAAAGCCAGAATTTGACCGTAAATACACATTTCTTTACGGAGGACAAGCCGATGGGTACAGCAGGAAGTTTAAGTTTGCTCAGAAATAATATTAAGTCAACGTTTTTTGTTACAAATTGCGATATTATTATCAATCAAGACTATTCTGAAATTCTTAAATTTCATCAAGATAATAAAAACGAAATAACCCTTGTTGCGGCGTTCAAACACCTTGAAATTCCTTATGGTACTGTTAAGATGGGAAAAGGTGGAGAGTTGACAGAGATAGCTGAAAAACCTGAATTAAATTTTTTGGTTAACGCAGGAATGTATGTTTTAGAACCACATTTATTAAATGAAATTCCAGAAGATACATTTTATCACATTACTTTTTTAATAGAGGCTTTAAAAGAACAGAAGAGAAAAGTAGGAGTGTTTCCTGTTAGTGAAGGATCTTGGATGGACATCGGCCAGTGGGATGAATATAATAGAACTTCTAAGAAATTAGGTTACTCTGGAATTAATATCTAATTATGAAAAGAAATGTTCTTGTAGCGGGTATTGGTCAAGTCAATTATCTTTTTCAACTATATGGCAATATAGGCCCAAAATTAAACTCCTTTAATTTCAATTCTTTAAATCTTCAAAAATTTGGAGATGAAGATACGGCTCTGAAATCAAAAGAAATATTTTGCAATAATTATCAATTTAAGTTTAACTATAGAAATGGTTGGATGCTCATAGAAGGGATCCTAAATACTGTCTCAAGAAAGCATTTTTGGTTAACACAACGGATAATGTTAGCTGAGAATGGCTGGAGGTCTTTTAGGTATTTTTTTGGGATGCTTAAACAGCATATTGCCGCCTATCATTTAGCCAAATTCATCGATGGAAAGACAAATACTGAAATAATTCATGTACACTACCCAAAATATAACTATATACTATTCTTAAAGTACTTGAAGAATGATTATAAGGTCATTCAAACATTTTGGGGTTCAGATATTTATAGAATTAATAGTTGGATTGATCACGAAATCCAGCAATCTACATTACCTAAGTCTGATTTTATAACAGTTACTACGCCTGAAATGAGATTTTGCCTTTTGACGAGATATGGAGACAGTTTTTTTGACAGAATTAGGCTGACAAAGTTTGTATCAGACGATACTTATTATACTTTAGCAGGCAAGTTGCTAAATGACTTTACTTGGCAGGAAACGTTTAAATCAAAGCTAGGTATTAGCGAAAATAAAATAATAATACTTTTTGGCCACAATGCTCATAAACCTAATAATCATCTAAAATTACTTGAAGAATTGAGGAAGCTTCCTAGCAATATACTTGCCGATTATCATATTATATTTCCTTTAGCCTACGGTGATCCTAGTGGAAGATATATAAATGAGTTAAAGAATCAGTCAGAAAATATACCAGCAACCTTCACTTTCTTAACTAATTTTATGAATTGGGAAGAAATGGCTAAGTTAAAAATTGTTTCTGATGTGTATATTCATGGCCCCACAACTGATGGACTAAGTGCTTATTTAACAGAGTTTTTATTCACTGAAAATTTGGCCATCGTAGGTGACTGGTTACCATACAAAACTTTTTCTGATGCCGGAATTAGATATTTAGAGTTCAGTAATTTTTCGATGTTAAATAAATTGTTATTAAGATTAAGGCAAGAAATAGCTGTAAATGCAACCAATGTTAAAGGCAACAGGGCAAAAGTTTTGAAATATTTTAATAACAGTACTATCGTTGATGAATGGGTAAGTTTTTTTAACGAAATACCTGTAGACCTCTGATTGAGTCTTACATTTAAGACCAATAGACTAATAGAATTCTAAACATTATATCTATATTTTATCCTCAGAACTTAATCTAAAATGGAAGCCTTATTTGATTTTGCAATAGTTATACCACTTTATAATAAAGCATTCTATATAAAACAAACCATCGAGTCCGTAAAAAATCAAACCTATGGAAGTTGGCAAATAATTGTTATTGATGATGATTCAACCGATGATTCATATGAAATTACTGAGACTTTAAAGCAAGAGTTTTCTGACGATAATAAATTTAAATTGGTTCGGAGAAGAGATTTCTCTCCTGATAAGAAGGGTGGGTCAGTTTGTAGAAATATAGGACTAAAGCTTTCCTCATCAAAATTTCTACTATTCCTAGATGCTGATGATCTACTTTTACCATTCTGTTTGAAAAACAGAATTGATCACATACAAAGATACCCATATAATGACATGTATATATTTAATGTTGCTTATTGTAAAGGGGTTAATAAACAAGTATATCTAAAACAGATGCCTAGCACTTGGACTAAGTTTTGTTTTTATATTGCTCACAATAAAAGGCGTTTCTTTTTGAAACATTTTTTGGTGTCAGACGTTATGTGGCATACATCTGGCCCCATCTGGGATAGTGAATTTATTAATCGAATTGGTGGGTTCAATGAGGACTTTCAAAGATTACAGGATCCTGAAATACATACCAGAGCATTACTTGAAACTAATATTAAACTAAAGTACTTAATGCATAGAAGCGATTATGACATATTGCATAGAACAGATGATGATAGAATTGTTTGGGATAGAATGGAGTTCTTTGATAAGAGAATTAAGGCTATTGAGCAGTATATTAAATATTTCAGTAATTCCATCGAACACAGTGAGAGAAAATATTTGAAGTATTTACAAGGATATTTGATTTTAGCTGAAACGTTGGCCTACAGACACATGCGATCAGAACTTGACAATAGTAACATTGGCGTTTATTTAAGTGAAATTGACAAGTTATACCAAATAAACCTGGTTAAAGTACTGTGCGATCAGAAATTCTACTTTTTTAAAAAAATATATAGGAAATTAATATCAAATAAAGCGCTAATTAAGATGAAACTACCAGGGGTTCTGTTGATTCTTTACAAGAAAGTTATTTTATGAATAAGCGAAGTATTTTAAGTTATTCTTTTGACATCCTATTAATATTTGTCTTTTTCTATGCAATGGTTTTTAAAGGAATTCCATTTGCTACCTCAAAATTTGTTCTTTTATATTTGTTCATTGTTGTTAATAAGAAACTACTAGTAACAAAAGGTGTTAATAATTCGTTTTTAAAGTATTGCTTTACAGTTGGGGTAGTCTTCAGTGCATATTATTTCTCCATGACTGTTTTTTCAGGAAATTATAATTTTGGATTCTTGCAGCAAACCTCCTGGTTCTTTTTTGAAGGAATATTTGGAAGCTATTGCTTGTTTACTTATTTATCCAAAAAGTACAGCCCAAATCAAATTTTGTATTTAATTGTTTGGGTTTTCCTTGCCCAGAGCCTTTTTGTAATAGCCTGTTATATAAATAGCAATTTAAGAGACTTAATAGATAATGTTCTGGTCATAAATGACGACCGATACCTTTCTTCTTCCAGAATGAAAGGGTTCTCAAATAGTGGTGGTGCAGGACTTTCCTATCTGCAAACAATCGGTGTCTTTACGGCATGCTCACTATTTTTGGTTGAGAAAACGAAGAGGAACATTTACTTTCTAATCTTATCAATTGTAATAATTACAGTGTCTCAGATCTTTATAGCAAGGACCGGTATGTTTTTCTCGATCTTGATAATAGCAGGAATGGTATTGCAAAGGGCAATAAACAAAGGTTCTTTAGTAACTTTTTCTAAACAAGTACTGGGAATTGGAATCCTTGCTTTTTTAGTATTTAACGCATATTTTCTCCTTATTCCATCTGATAAAGCGGAGGCTTTTAATGATAAAGTTTTAGGAAGAGCCCTAGAATTTTATGAGAATTATGAGTCAAGTGGTGAATTTTCAACAAACTCCACGACGGCTTTAAACAGCATGTATTTTCTTCCAAAAACGGAACTTCAAACGCTATTTGGTGCTGGTATATGGGATGATGCTCCTGGAACTAGGAAAACTTATAGTAGGCAAGTTGATTCAGATGTAGGGTATGTTCGCATAATATTTGCTGTAGGTCTATTTGCTTCTATCTTCTTTTATTCAATATATTTTAGATTTTTAAAGGGGCTGTATGAAAGTGAGTTCTCTAGATATTTTAAACTAGGGTTATTGTGTTTATTATTAATTTTTGTGATGGGGGAATTTAAGGAGCCATTTTTAATTCGATCGTCAGGGATAATTAAATCACTATGCCTAATATATTTCATTTATACCCAGAAGCTCAGCAAGGAATTAAAACCTAAATTGTCATGAAGTCTGTCTTAGTTTGCTTTACAGCATCTTTCCCGTACGGTACAAAAGAAACGTATTTTTACAATGAGATAATGAGCATTGCCAGTGCATTTGATCAGATTTACATAGTTCCGACATATAATCCTTACGGAAAGATGAAAAGAGATACGCCAAAGAACGTGATAGTTTGTGAGCCACTTGTGGAACAAGGAATAAGAAGAGTTTTTGCGGGCCTATTTAATTTTAGCCCAATTAATGTTTATTTTAGTGATTTTTTTAAACAAAAAGTATATCTAAGTCTAAAGAGAATAAAAAAATGGTTTAATTCTTTTCTGGTGTTCCGAATAACATACAAAAAATTCGCATCGTTGGAATCGGCTTTTGGCGCAGATGCCATTCTGTATTCATATTGGGCAGAAGCACCACTTTTTTTTACAGAAAGATGTAATAAGTATTTGAAGGTTGTCAGAATGCATGGAGGCGATTTTTATTTAGATAGAAATGATGACTATTTGCCAGTAAGAGAATATATATATAGCTTTTCAGATTTAATTCTACCGATTTCAAATGATATTAAACTGATATTGGAATCAAGATACAGAATTGAACCAAGAAAAATTTACATTAGTTACCTGGGCACAAATAATTATTCTAAATCCTCAGCAATAATAAATGATGAAAAAATTAGAATTGTCTCGTGTAGTAATGTTTACGATTTAAAAAGAATTCCATTGATTCTGGAGGTAATAAAGCAATTTAAGAATAATATAAAAAATGTAAAAATTGAATGGCATCATTTTGGCGATGGAGAAGGTATGACTGAATTGAGAAGAATGGCTAATAAAATTGAAAATCATGAAGAATCTATTTTTTTTCATGGTTCTGTGAGTCAGTTAGAGCTTTTCAATTTTTATAGTAACAACTTTGTCCATTGGTTTATTAATACCAGTAGATTTGAAGGTCTTCCTGTAAGTATAATGGAGGCTTTTTCATTCGGAATCCCAGCTATTGCCACGGACGTTGGAGCTACTCGAGAAATTGTGAATAAATCTAATGGATTTTTAATCCCCTTAGATTTTGATTTAGTGGATGTCATTGAACAGATATTAACTGTAGTTAAAAAGGATGAGTATTTTAGGAAACGCAACAAGGCATATGAAACATGGTATTCAAAATTTAATGCGTCAACAAATTATAAGAATTTGGTTGAAGTTTTGAAAAGATCGCATTATTCAAAAAAAGAAAATATTTAGCAAAATGAAATTCAAACTGATAATATATTCATTATTGTCCTTCCTCACTCCTAATGCAATGAGTCAGGATATTAATTTTAGTTCAAAATTTAACTCAGTTTTGAATTCAGGGAAATATTATAATTCTAAAATAAATATTAGAAGCTACTCGAAGGGTGGGAACGCGCAAAACTTCCTTTTACTTGGTTATTATTTGAATTCTAATGATATTATGTTTAAAAGCACCGGCAACATTAGTTATTTAAAGAATAACGAAGAAGTAATAAACGCTATAAAGAAGTCAGGATTACAAGTTGATGAAAATGTATCCAAGAAAGAATACAAATGGCAAGCCAAAATCAAAAGTGGCCAATCCAATTACTCTATGAACAATCAAGAGTTTATGTTGTATGAAGGGTATATTTTAAGGTATATTGCAGAATACTATTTTTTGTTAAAGAAAAACCAGAATAAGTTAAACTTAGTTGCTGATGTTGATTTTTTAAGGACTAATTTTTTTAAATGGTATGATTTTTCACTCTCAAATTACGATGACGATTCATCATTACAGTCTTTGAGAACTCACATGGGATCGCATTGGGCGACTTTAGCGATGTATTTATATCTGCTTGATAATAATGAAAAAAATAAAACTATATATAAAAGTGTGTACACAAGGTTTAGCAATTCGTTAGCTAAGAATCTAAAATTAGTAGATATGCAAAATGAAAAGGGATATGTCTGGAATTCTACTTGGGATACCCCTTTTACTAACTATCTTGTTGATAAGAGGAAGTTACGTAAAGAAAGGAGCGAAATTCAAGATGTAAGCCATGGGAATCATATAGTGCAGTTTATTATAGATTCTTATGAGCTAGGTTTGAATAGTTGGACACTAAAAGATATTCAATATTTTTCTAATACTCTAAAGCTAAAGATATGGAATGCTTCTTCACTTACATTTTCTGATAATGTTGATGGTTCACCACTAATTGGCAAATATAAGGGTTCAGGCTGGAAGCAATCTGATGGTTGGATGAAGTTAATGATGTACGATCAAGATTTGTATCCTATTTATAAAAGGTTCTACTTAAAAAATGCAAGAATAATAGACGGATCATCTTTAAATCTACAATTCTATTCAAACTTTGTTGAATTTGAAACCAAATACAGAAAATAAAAGCCTGAATATTTATTCTCTTAAATATTCTTTGATTAACCATTAATACTTAACTGATAACAATTATTTTAGTGAATAAAAAGATTCTACATCTTACGAATGATTTCTCGGGATCAACTGTCTATAAAAATTTATGTGAAGCGTTAGATACCCTTAATTTTAGTCAAATCATTTATACCCCTATTAGATTAAATAATCAAATAGATAAAAATAAGATCGAATTCATAGTCAAAGATTCGAGAATTCTTTATAGAAAGGTTTTGAGTTTTTATACACGGATCAATTATCGAGGTAAAATTAATAGGGTTGTTTCAGACGTTCTTACAACGTTAGATATAAATGAGTTTAAGCTAATTCATGCCCATACATGGTTCAGTGATGGTGGCGCGGCCTATGAGTTACACAAAAAGTATAATATACCTTATGTCATTACTATAAGAAACACTGATTTAAATATTTTTTTTAAGTATATGTATCATTTGCGCTCCTATGGGTTAGAAATCTTACTAAATGCTAGTAAAATTATCTTTATCTCTCCAATATATAAAGAGCGGCTACTGGGACATAGTTATATGACAAAACATGTAGAAAAACTTACTTCCAAGTCTGAAATGGTGGTTAACGGAATTGATCCGTTTTGGTTAAAAAATATCGCAAGTCGTAAACAGAGTATCTCTAAGCCCATTAAGATTCTTTATATTGGTAAATTTTCGAAGGGGAAAAATGTCGCGGCTTTAATCTGTGCAATCGAACTTATAAGGACAAGAGGAATAGATTGTATTCTAAATTTAGTAGGTGGGGATGGGAGTGAGTTTAACAAAATCATGAAATTTTGTCAAAATAAGAGTTGGATATTTTATTGGGGGAAAATTTTTCAAAAAGATAGTCTTATGGAAATTTATAGGCAAAACCATATTTTTGCAATGCCCTCTAAAAATGAAACTTTTGGACTTGTTTATATAGAAGCCTTAACGCAAGGCATTCCCGTTGTATACACAAAAAATGAAGGGATAGATGGCTTGTATAGAAATATAGGGGAATCAGTTGATGCGAGAGATATTAACAATATCTCAAGTGGAATAGAAAATATAATAAATAATTATATAGATTATGATTTCGACCCCAATAAAATAGCAGAAAAACATGACTGGAAGATGGTCGCTGATAAGCTTCAAGTTATTTATAATCAAATGAATTAATGAGAATTCTATATATTCATCAATATTTTAAAACTCCCCAAGAGCCCGGAGGAACCAGGTCTTATTGGATAGCTAAAGAGCTTATTAATAGCGGACACGAAGTAGTTATGCTTACGACAAGTTCAAAAATTAATTGTAAGAAAAGTGTCCAATTAATAGATGGAATAAAAGTAATTTATTTAAAAGTTCTCTATGAGCAGGAGATGAGTATACTAGCTCGCCTAAAATCATTCGCAAGTTTTATGATTAAGGCATCCATAGAGTCCTTTAAAGCTGACAATATAGACATGGTAATTGCAACTTCTACTCCCCTTACAATAGGATTACCTGCACTTCTATTGAAGAAGATAAAAGGGATACCTTATGTTTTCGAGGTCCGGGACCTTTGGCCGGAAGTTCCAATTCAAATGGGGGGACTTAAAAATCCGATAGTAATAAAACTTGCAAATTGGTTTGAAGAGACTATATATCGAAATGCCGAACATATTGTAGCCCTTTCACCTGGAATGGCAAAAGGAGTTATTTCCAAACATGTGCCTGAAAAGAAAGTTACGATGATTCCCAACATGTCAAAGGGAGATGAATTTTGGCCAAGAGAGAAGAATTATGAATTAGCCCTCAAGCTTGGATTAAAAAGTAAAAGTTTTAAGGTTATACATTTCGGGTCTCTAGGTATCGCGAATGGTGCTTCAACAATAATAGAAAGTGCAAAGCTTTTGCTTGGAAATGAGAAAATTGAATTTGTTTTTTTAGGTGGTGGCTCGACCGAAGCATCTTTAATCCACCTTTGCAAAATTCATGCACTTACAAATGTTCATTTTTTAGGTGCGTTTCCCATGGATGAGACTTCTGAGATCGTAAATATGTGTGATGTTTCCGTGGTAAGCTTTCTTGATTTACCTATTCTCTATACAAATTCTCCCAATAAGCTTTTTGATTCTTTATCTGCGGGAAAACCAATCTTGGTTAACTCAGCCGGTTGGACTAAAGATCTTGTAGAGACGCATCAATGTGGATATTATGTGAACCCTAATAAACCTATTGAAATGGCAGAGAAAATTGCTTTTTTAGAGGAAAATCCCGAGGTGGTTAAAAAGCTTGGACTGCAATCTAGAAAAATCGCTGAAGAGAGATTCGATAAATCCATCCTATGTCAACAGTTTGCTCAGATGGTCAAAGATTTACACATTGATAAATATGTATAGGATTTTTTTTAAGCAATTTTTAGATTCTTTTTTGGCACTTCTTGGCTTTGCAATCTTTTTGCCGATATTTATAGTATTGGTTGTTCTATTGTTTATTAATAATAAGGGGAAACCTTTCTTTTATCAGAATAGGCCTGGGAAAGACGGGATTTGTTTTAATGTTATAAAATTTAAAACTATGAATGATAGGAAAGACCAGCAGGGAAACTTCTTAGCGGATGCCGATCGGTTAACTTCTTTAGGAGCTTTTATACGTAAAACTTCTCTTGATGAAATACCTCAGCTAATAAACGTAATAAAAGGGGATATGAGCTTGATAGGCCCTAGGCCATTACTGCCAGAGTACCTGGCTTTATATAATGAGCACCAATCACAAAGACATAATGTGAAGCCCGGCATAACTGGTTGGGCACAAATAAATGGTCGAAATGCTATTTCATGGCAAGAGAAATTTGATTTGGATGTTTGGTATGTAAATCATATGTCTCTCTCTTTAGATATAAAAATTTTCTTTAAAACTATTTTAAAGGTTTTTAAAAGCGAGGGGATTAATCAAAATGGACAAGTAACGATGGAGAAATTTAAAGGTAATATCTAGATGATTTATTTAATAGGTGCTGGTGGGCATGCTAAGGTGATATTGGAGATGCTAGAAGATCATGCTGAAGTTATTGGGGGAGTTGTTGATAAGGACCCATCTCTTGTGAAGATTTTTGATTATGATATTTATAGAGATCTTCCGAAGGAATTCGATCAAAAAAATGATGCCGTTGTTATCGCGATAGGAAATAACTCTATTAGGAAACGATTGTCTATGGAGAATCAATACAGTTACAGATTAGTTGTACATCAAAGTGCAATTGTTTCTAAAAGAGCAAGTATTGGATATGGAAGCGTAGTGATGGCCGGGGCCGCGATTAATAGTCAGGTTAGCATTGGGAAGCATGTAATTATTAATACCAACTCCTCAATTGATCACGAATGTATAATTGAAGATTTTGCCCATATTTCCCCGAACGTAGCGCTGGCAGGAAATGTTTTTGTGGGGGAGGGGGCCCATGTCGGTATTGGGGCATCCGTTATACAAGGGATTAGAATTGGGAGATGGGCTACTGTCGGTGGGGGAGCTGTTATTATTAAAGACGTTCCTGATGGATGCACGGTGGTTGGGAATCCAGGAAGAATTATAAAAAAAACGCCTTAGTTTATTGGAATGATTGTTGGAATTAAAGGAAGAAATAAATAAGTTTTAAAAAATAATTAAGAAATGAATATAAAAAAAATTTGTTGCATTGGAGCGGGCTATGTGGGCGGACCAACTATGTCAGTTATTGCAAAACAATGTCCAGACGTTGAAGTAACTGTTGTTGATCTAAATCAGGCGCGAATAGCTGCATGGAATGATGAAAATATTAACAACATACCGATTTATGAGCCAGGACTAAGCAATATTGTGGCTGAGGCTAGAGGACGTAATCTTTTCTTTTCCACTGATGTCGATTCTGCTATAGATGAGGCCGATGCAATTTTCATTTCTGTGAATACTCCTACTAAGACTTATGGGTCTGGAAAAGGTCAAGCTGCTGATCTTAAGTGGATTGAGCTTTGTGCTAGACAAATTGCAAAAGTTAGTACCACCGATAAAATTGTAATTGAAAAATCAACTTTGCCGGTTCGTACTGCGAGTGCAATAAAAAATATATTGACCCATAATGGGAATGGTGTGAAGTTTCAAATATTGTCAAATCCTGAGTTCCTGGCAGAGGGGACTGCGGTTGAAGATTTATTATCTCCTGATAGAGTTTTGATCGGGGGTGATCAAACTGATGAAGGTAAAAAGGCAATTGAATCTCTTGTTGAAATTTACGCAAGATGGGTACCCCGAGAGCGAATTCTAACAACTAATGTCTGGTCGTCTGAATTATCTAAGTTAACAGCTAATGCCTTTTTAGCTCAGCGGGTTTCTTCAATTAATTCTTTGAGCGAATTATGTGAGCATACCGGTGCAGACATTGGTGAGGTAGCTCGGGCAATTGGAACGGATAGCCGTATTGGGTCAAAGTTTTTAAAAGCCTCCGTTGGTTTTGGAGGATCTTGTTTTCAAAAAGATATATTGAACTTGGTTTACATTGCTCGTTCCTACGGATTATCAGAAGTAGCAGATTATTGGGAGCAGGTAATAATAATGAATGATCACCAAAAGCATCGTTTCGTAAATAAAATTATTCGAAGCTTGTATAATACCGTTAGTGGTAAGAAAATCGCCTTTTTGGGATGGGCATTTAAAAAAGATACAAATGATACTCGTGAATCTGCTGCGATTTATGTAGCAGATGGATTATTATTTGAACAGGCAGAAATTTCGGTTTTTGATCCAAAAGTTTCCAAGCAGAATATTTATTCTGATCTGGATTACTTGGCTACTCGTAGTAGTGAAGAAAATCGGAACTTAGTTAATGTTGAAGATGATCCTTATGAAGTTTGTAAGAATGCTCATGCAATTGCAATTTTAACAGAATGGGATGAATTTAATACCTATGATTGGGAACGAATCTATGAGAGTATGTTAAAGCCAGCACATATCTTTGATGGACGAAATGTTCTTAACAAGTCGAAACTAGAAAATATAGGATTTACTATTAGTGGAATAGGCAATTAATTGTTGTTATGACCATCTTGTAGAATTATCTGTGTAAAGGAGATAAAATTCTAATTTGGAAAAAAATAAGATGTATTTGAAATGAATGTAACTGTCCCAACATGGATCAAGGAATAAGCATTAAAGTTAAGAGTGGCTTAAAATGGAATCTATTAAATAAAATAATATCACAATTAATATTTGTTTGGTTTGGGATTTATCTGGCAAGATTAATTGGACCAAAGGCATATGGGCTAATTGGAATGGTAACGATATTTTCAAGTTTTGCGAATGTTTTTGTTGACTTTGGCTTTTCATCTTCTGTAATTTATTTCCAAGATTTAAATCGGAAAAAGTTATCCTCGGTTTTTTGGTTTAATTTATTGACCTCCATATTTATATATTTGATTTTTTACTTTTTAGCACCAGTTTTAGCTGATTTTTATAATGAGCCTAGAGTTACATTTTTAACAAGAATAGTTTCATTGAGTATTATAATTTATTCACTGACGTCATTGCAAAATGCCTTGCTAACAAAAAAACTAGAATTTAAGTTAATTATCTATGCGTCATGGATCTCAATGATTATTAGTTACTTGGTCGCATTTTATTTGGCTTTTAAAGGATATGGAGTTATGAGTTTGGTAGCTCAAACCTTAGTTCAGTCCTCTGTTAATTCACTTTGTTTATGGTTTACGAGTAAGTGGAAGCCGCTTTTATTTCTTTCTTACGGGGATTTGAAGGCTATGCTTGGTTACGGCTCTGGTGTCGCCGGCACTAACATTTTAGGGTATTTGACGAGAAATGTTGATAATCTTATTGTAGGAAAGTTTTTGGGAGACGCCACCTTAGGACTGTATACTAGGAGTTACAGTTTGATGATGCTTCCGATTACGAATATCTCATCAATTTTTAGTAAGGTATTGTTTCCTGCTTTTTCTTCGATGCAAAATGACAAAGAAGGTTTAAGGAATTACTATCTAGTTGTAGTTAAATACATAGCGTTTGTTACATTCCCACTAATGTTTGGCTTTTCCTCATGCGCTAGAGAATTTGTATTTGTTTTCTTGGGTAATAAATGGCTTGAAGCAATTCCTCTTATTCAGATGTTAAGTGTCTTAGGGGCTTTCCAGTCTGTTTTATCTTTAAATGGAATTATTTTTAATTCTACTGGGAGTTCAAAAGTTGGCTTAACTACAACCTTAATATTTAATTTGATTTTGATACCAGCTTGGCTTATCGGTATTTTTTTATATGGGATAAAAGGAATGGTCTTCTCATATACACTCGTAGGTATAGTAGGTGTCTTACCAATACTCTCAATAGCCGTAAAGAAAATTGGATTATCATTATTAGATGTATTTAACGAATTGAAGGCTATTCTAATTGCTTCAGTGGTTCTAATGTTATTTAATTACTTTGTTCTTGGAGCTCTCATGATTGATAATAAATTAGTTTTACTACTGAAAATATTTTTGGGAATAATAGTATACTTCTTGGTGCTTTGGCTGCTTGACAAAAAGATTGTCAAGTTTTTTTATAGAAAAGTGATTAATGCATATGAAAAATTTTTTAAGAAAAATAATAAGGAAAATATTTAGCCCTGACAAACCAATTCAGGAGAAAGAAACTAAATATAAGATAGGAAACGTTAAATATCACAACTCATTGATAGATGGATTGATACCGCAATTTGTGGAGATTGGAGATAATTTTATCTCAGCGCCTGGATCGATTATTCTTGCTCATGACGCCAGTCTATTTATTCATACTGGAAAATATAGGCTTGAAAAAACAATTTTAGGTAACAATGTTTTTTTAGGTGCCAATGCAGTAATTTTGCCAGGTATTCGTGTCGGGGATGGCGCAATTATTGGTGCGGGATCTATTGTGACAAAGGATGTAGATGCATACTCCGTTGTTGCGGGTAATCCTGCCAGATTTATTTCTACTGTAAGTGATTATATTAAGAAAATTGAAAAAAAGGGGGCATTATATACCCCTCCAGAATCCTTTAAAGAATTTTTTAAGGGACAAAAAATATCTAAAGACCAAATTTTGGAATTTCAGAATCATGTTATTTTTGAGTCTAAAAAGTCTAAACAGAGTATCTAATCTAAATATATTTTAATCGTTAATGACTAATGGTTAAATCCTATGAATTAAATAAGATCTAAATGAATAATAAAATATGGCTTTCTTCTCCTCACATGGGAGATAATGAACTTAAATACGTTACTGAGGCTTTCGAAACTAATTGGATTGCTCCTCTTGGACCTCATGTAGATGGCTTCGAGAACGACCTCGTTAGTTATACTGGTTCAAAATATGCTGCTGCCTTAAGTTCTGGGACTTCTGCAATTCACCTTGCTTTAATTATGCTCGGTGTAAAACCAGGCGATGAGGTGATTTGTCAATCTATGACTTTTTCTGCAAGCGCCAATCCTATTGCATATGTAGGAGCGACACCAGTTTTTATAGATAGCGAAAAGGAAACCTGGAATATGTGCCCGGATTTGTTACGTGAAGCGATCATAGACCGAATTGCAAAAGGTAGTAAACCTAAAGCGATCATCCCTGTACATTTGTATGGGATGCCCGCGCAAATGGATAAAATTA
>Ga0157370_10004728_pt1 | contig 15526 bp, 6 predicted proteins | sample C35metaG_FD_113463 | JGI IMG/M metagenome (GOLD analysis project Ga0157370, IMG submission 113463) | Corn rhizosphere microbial communities from Kellogg Biological Station, Michigan, USA - C3-5 metaG | ecosystem: Host-associated > Plants > Roots > Rhizosphere > Soil | place: USA: Michigan...
GCTTTGGATTTGCTGGGTTGTTTCATAAGTTGGACAATAAAATTCCCTTTCATATTGCAACCCCTCATACTCTATTACCAACGAATTAGGATCGAGCTGATAGCCACCTAAATTTCCATCATAAGTTGCATAGCTTACAATACCCTTGTATTGTTCATTTCCTTTAACAAAGTTGGAGGCAGTTATATCTATTCTTTTAATTTTCAAGGGATCAAGATCAAGTATCTTGCTGATGTTAAAAACCGGAACTCCATCAATTAAAGTAAGTGGTTCCCCTTTAAAATAGCTGACATCTGCTTCATTAAATACTTCAAACTGAAATGATTTATTTCTCTTTTTGAGATGCACTTCTTTTACATATTCTTTCATTACCTCTTCCATTGTATGGAAACGGGTATAGTCATCGAGGTAATAACTTTTAAAAGGATTTCCATAAAAAGGAGTAGTATCATAATCTTGGGGTAAGATTATATGTTCGTTTTTTTCAGGATAATAAATTTCAGGTACCTGGCCGGCGATTGTTCTTAATAAAATTTTATCTGATAATTGCGAAGCAAAGTTAAAAGGCCTTACATAGTTATCAGAAAACTGCTCAAAAAAAGGATTATCAATAAGTATTCGGTAATTGCTATCCGGCAAATTTGTTTGAACTATTAATTGATTGCTTCCATAAAATTTTTCAACATTAAATCTTATTCTGCCTGAAGAGGAAATGCTGTTTGAAAATTTAAAACTTTTTCCCGGAACCGAAAGATATACCGGCGTTCCGGTACCGAGTAATTCTTTATTTCCTGAAACCAATCTTCCGGTAATAATATCCCCTTCGTGTTCAGGCAAAAAGGCAAAAGAAGGAGTACTGTTTTTTAAAACATCTTCCCACTTAAATCTTCTCCATCCTTGTGTAAGCATCAGATTGTCAGCGTCTCTCTCTGCTTCCGCTCCTGAATTTTTAAAATAATAGTCAGGCGATTCTATTTCTCCTTTTATCTCTGAATTGAGCCACAAATAATTCAGCAAATTAGATGTTTGTTCCGGTTGCAATGAATCTGTAAGATAAACGGCAACCGACATATCCGCGTTTATCGCATTATGGGCAGTGTCAGTGGTTGTAACGTTTATAGTTACTTTATTTCTTACTTTGTAATCGTCCTGATTTTTTTCAAACTTTATTTGCATCACATTTTCGGGCTTTTTAAAATAAAGCCGTTGGCAAACAGGTTGCTTCTTTTCATTAAAAACAGTTATTTCCGAAACGCCTTCTCCCAATTCTGATTTGTCAATATATGCAGTGCTCTTTCCATTATTTAATGGCAGCATTACCGCTTTTTTTACGGTATTTCCGGTGTGGATAAATAAAAAAGCATATTGTTCAGATTCAATATTAGAAGCGATATGTATGGATAAAGCGTCGTTTTCATTTTTTACCTTTATTATCCAGCCATTGTTCAATTGATTCGGCAACCCTTTAACCACAGTTGAATTATTGCATTGAATTATTGCGTGATAGGATTTTCCATTTTGCGGATAAAGGGAAAATCTTCCCATTCCAAAGTTTTCCGTCTCAAAAGTGGTAATTGTATCTTTTCCAGAAACAATTATACCTTTTGCCTTCAGTCCTTTGCCATAAGCATCCGTTATTTTAAATGCTATATTATTATCCAGTCCATTTACTAACTGGCCGCCTTCCGGAAAAAAGCCGACCACTATTGAGTCAGGATTATTTATGCTTTTTACGTCAGGTTTTTTATTTGGATTGATAATAGTAATTGCTTGTTCAAAAAAAGCGTTCGGGCCAAAATTCTTCATCCAGTTTGTATATGCTCTTAATAAATAACTGCCACTCCCGATCGAGGATGGCAAAAGGAATGAGCCATTTCCTCTCCCGGAATCAATTCCGATTTTTCCCTGCAATAAAACTTTTTTATCAGCAGTGATAATTTCAACATAACAAATCTTGCTTAATAAAGAAAAATTGTTTGCAGCATCTGTAATATATGCCTTAAACCAAAGCGTTTCTCCTGTGGCATAAACTGTTTTATCCGTATGCAAAAAAACTTTTTCAAGATAATTATTATTAATAAAGGTTTCAAAATTTTGTTGAATCGAAGAAGTTTTTTCCTGTGAAAACACATAGCCTGCCTGCGTTGCCAATAAAAAGGCGATGCACCAATATTTGTAACAAGGTCGTTTGGAAGATATTTTATTTTTCTTTTTCATTTTATTTTTACCAATACGGTGGTTTTTGATTTACTCCGCCCTGCGTTCTGCAATCCACACATTCTTTTCTGGCAATAAATAAGGAGGAAGAACTGCTAAAATAATATGGAGCAAAGCCAGGGTCAGGATAATTATATAGATAAATATCCGGATTGGTGCTTATTGTGGTAGCATCACACTCTCTGCCGCTGTAAACATAATTCCAATCAGTAACCTCATTTTTACTAATAAATATTCTTTTTTGGGTAACTGATGAAGCTGTAAAATAACCAATCACTATTTCAGAAGGGTTGGAAACTGAATGGATATTTCCGCTTAGTTGTGTGGGTTGTGCATCGAAAATAGAACCGAGGTTTTCCGTAGTCTTTTTTAATACCTGGAAATACTGATAAGCTTTTTCTGAAAGGCCGTATTGCTTTACAAGAATACTATAACGGCTGCTTATCTTTTGCGAGTTTCGGGGTATTGTAGCTATGGCAGCCTTGTTGATTACGTTTTGAGTCAATGCAACAGATGTTCCGGTTAATAATTGAGTAGAATTGGTAGTTCGCCAGCAGGTATGCGTTTGGTTTGTAGAATCTACATAAAATATGTGTCCTTTATCCTGGCTAAGCTCTGCATCGAGAGGAGATGTATATTGCCATGTTTCTGCAAAATCCCAACGATAGTAGACGGTATTATTTGAAGGATCATGAGTATTGAGAAAAATAAATACATCATTTTGTTGCTGCCAGGAGATACTATCTATTGGTGGTGTCTGCTCTACATTAATAAAATCAGAAGCGTACTGGCCTCCGGACGAAGTAGCAATCTTTAAACGATATTTGTCTGAAGCATTGAGCGATAGAGGAGCAGATACATACTTTCCAGGTTCTCTTTCAAAAAAGGGAAAAGAACTGCCGGTACTGTCTTCAACAGAAACGATTGCTCCTGATTCAGGGTAAATTGACTGTGTTGTGTCAGTTAGTTTTACAGTCCGGCTTATCGTGAAAACACTTGGTGAATCAGCGCTATTAATCAACGTAGCATCTATTGCCAGGAATTTGTTATCAACCTTGATTGCAGGTGGCTCATAAGGCCTTTTACAACTGATAAGTAAAGCAGGAACAGTAAAAATAACCGTCAATATAGAAAGTGTTTTTTTCATTCTAAAATCTGAAATTATAGGATATAAAAGGGATTGCGGTGCCGAATATGGAAAGCTGGTAACCTTTTATAGCGCCATTTTCTGAAACAAAATAAGCGGAATACACATTTTTTCTTGCCGTAAGATTGTATATCCCTAAAGACCATGAATTGTGAAGCGCCTGCTTTATTTTATGGTTCCCATCAAGGTTTACAGAAATGTCAGTTCTGAAATAATCAGGAATCCTGTATGCATTTCTGCGAGAATAAAAAAGCCGTTGTGCCCCATAAGAATAGAAAACCGCAATAGGCAAAGTAATGGGCCTACCGGTGCTGTAAACTACATTCAGCGAAAGGCTTAACCGATGGGAAAATTTATAATTGCTGATGAAGTTCACAGTATTTGGCTTATCATAACTGGCTGGATAATAAATTCCTTTATTAATGGTTTCCTGGCCTACCGGGACATCCGATTTAAGAAAAGTCCTCGAATAAGTATAGCTAAGCCACCCGTTTAATTTTCCAGAATTCTTTTTGATAAGAATTTCTGCGCCGTAAGCTTTTCCTTTTGAGTTGATAATCTCTGTTTCTAAATGAGGATTCAGCAGGATAGAAGCACCGCTTTTGAAATCAATCATATTGCTCAGTTCTTTATAATATACTTCAAAAGATGTTTCAATGGTATTTGATTTGAAATTTTTATAAAATCCAATAGAAAATTGCTCACCTGTTTGCGGCTTAATATATGCATCACTGAGCTTCCAAATATCTGTAGGAGAAATGGAAATTGTATTGGATAATTGTTGTATATGCTGTTGCAACGTATTGTATCCTATTTTAACAGATGCATCTCCTGTCAAGGAATAGCGCAGTGAAAACCGGTATTCGGGTCCCTGGTATTGCTTTATTGTTTTTCCGGCGCCATAAGAGGTAGTATCTGTAATTGTGCTTGTCTCTTTTGGTATGCCAGGAACGTAACTGTATTTATCATGTGGCCCAAGATAATTATATATCGAATAGCGAACACCTGCGTTTAAAGATAAATTGGGTGAAATATTATACTGATAACCAATGTATGCGGCGCTTTCAAGCGCTTGTTCAGCGGCTAATAGATCCGGTTTTACTAAAGATTGTTTTCCATCCGGAAGTAAACTGCCTGGATGAACTGAATAAAATATAGTACTGAATCCAAAATCAAAAGATTGTCTATTTCCCGGTCTGTAGCTAAAATCCGTGCTAAAATGTGTTTGATTAATATTATAAGCAAGATTATAACCGTTCACAGGATTTGAATTGCTGCTTACCTGGTATTGGTAATGATCAAAGCCTACGGAAATAATACCATAAAGTTTATTATTAAAAATATGCTTCCACTTTACAATGGCATTTTTGTTTCCATATTTATAAGTGGTGTCCCCGTCAAAGCTGAAATTATCATTGCTGATATAGCCAGTCAGATATAAATTGTTTTTCGCATTGACTTTATGGCTAATGTGAATATTGGCATCATAAAATGAAGCCCTGCTATTACTATAAGCTGAACTAGGAACAGCCTTCAGTACCCAATTAGAATAGGTAGTACGTGCGCCAAATATGAATGAAGTTTTATTCTTTTTTATTGGCCCTTCGATCATAAAATTACTGGTCAGCAAACCGATACCGCCTGATCCGCTGATTTTTTTATCGTTGCCATCTTTAGTTGTTACATCCAGTACTGAAGAAAGCCGGCCGCCATATTTTACAGGAATCACGCTTTTATACAGTTCTACGCTTTTCACCACGTCAGCATTAAAGGCAGAAAAGAAACCTAATAAATGCGATGGATTATAAACAGTAGTGCCATCAAACAAAATAAGATTTTGGTCTGTAGCGCCACCGCGAACATTAAATCCGGTACTTGCTTCGCCTACAGAAGTAACGCCGGGCAATGTAAGCACTACCCGCAAAATATCCGCTTGGCCAAATATCACAGGCACTTCCTTTATTTTTTGCACAGAAAGCCTGTCAATACCCATTGTTGTGCTCAGGGTATTCGATAATCTTTCTGCAGTAACAATCACGCTTTTCAGCGTCGGGATATCACCTTTTAACTCTATATCTAAGGTTCCGTCTGAATGAACTAATATATGCCGGATGCCTTCTGACATGCCGATACCGGAAACTGTGAGCAAATGCAAACCGGGTTTTACTGCAACTGAATAATATCCAAACCTGTCTGTAACTACTTCTGTAAAAACACTATCAATATAAACGGAAGCACCGGCTAACGCTTCCCCGTTTTTTATATCCTGCACGATGCCGGTAAGAGTGTAACTGCTCTTTTTAGCAGCCGTTTTGGAACCAATTTCAAATAATTTATTTTGTATAAAAGCGGGCTGCGATTGATGTTTTGGCGTTTTTTTAATTGAAGTGGAATCATTTTCTTCCATGGGATTATTGGAATCGGGTATAAAAAAATCTTTTGATAGGGTTGTTTGCAGAAATTTATTATTAGTAATAAAGACATGATTGGTTGGGTCAATTGAAAATTTGAAATTTGTATTATTAAAGATTTTATGCAAAGCATCAGAAAGAGGCTGGTCTTTAAGTGTAATATTCAAAACAAAAGAATCAAGGGCGTTTGAGTCATAGTAAAAATGATAAACACTTTCTGCCTCAACCTGCTTCACAAAAGCGGGAAATGGTACCTTATTAAATTGTCCGGTAATTTTTTTTGTTTGCGTCAAAGCAGGTAATGCTATGCTGAGGCAATAAACGGTTATAATACATAAACGGACAACAAAACGCATTGCATTACTTTAGTGATGAATAATAAGCGGCAGTCGTAACAAGTTCTTTTTCAATATTTTTTTTAAAGCGAAAATGATGGTTCCTGATAAAAATTTTTATCGCAGATTTCTTATCCTCTAATGCATTTAATAATTCATTCTTTCCGGAAACCAGAAATATTTTATTTCCAATTTTCATAAAAAAAACATCATTTTCTATAAAGAAGTTTGGAGCTGATCGAAAGTTGGGATTATCTGATTTTTCGCCATTCTTTAAGATCTTCTGACGTTTTATCATTACGGCTGCCTTGCCGGTAGAAACAATTTCATAAAAACCGTTCACACCATCAATACTTTCACTGTCGTTAATTATTCCATTGAAATTTTCAAATCTATGCCCATCCAGCACAAAATATTTTATTTTTTCCTTCAGCAATTGCAGTTGGGTAGACAGATCATAAGTATTGATAACAATTTGCTGACGCGAAATATCATATAGCAGTGGTACATTCCTGTATAAATTGCCATCATAGAATATTTCACCATTTTGCATTGTATCAGTTCTAAAAAACGGGTTTCCTTTCAGACCCGGTTCATAAGCGGAATACTCATTGCCGGTATATAAAAAAGCACCGTCTTTAATTTTTTCCTGATAATACGCTTCAGTATTTGCGAAGGCGGAATTTGTGTCCATTTGATTCTGAGCTTGCGTACTTAAGCAGCAAGCTGTGAATGGTACTATTAAAATAAAGCAATCGAACAAACGCATCTGGGTTAAAATTGATACTAAAAATAGTTTTAATTGCTGATAATTCTAGTGAATAATTTGTGATCTTGCCGACAAATGGAAGCCAGGATGGTTTGTTTGGTGAATTCAGGTTGCACAGATTGTAATTTCCTCATAATAAAAAAGATTTTCAAAACCTGGAAGTACAAAAAATTATCCTCTTTTTATTAGCAAATATCAATCTTCAACCCTTACCTTTAATTTCCGGAACCATATACTAATTCTTTCTTTATTTAATCGGACTAATGAAACATGTTCTAACTCTTGCCTTTGTTGTGATTCTATTTTCATGCAATAAAAAAAAGGAGCTGCCTCTTTTTCAATTAATGGAAAATACAGGTATCAACTTTAATAACCAGGTAGTGGACGGTAAACTTGACAATAGTTTTCTTTTCAGAAACTTCTATAATGGTGGAGGCGTGGCTCTTGGTGATTTGAATAATGATGGCCTCGCCGATGTGGTTATGACCTCAAACATGGGTGAAAACAAAATTTATCAGAATAAAGGCAATTTTAAATTTGATGACGTTACCGCCAATTCAGGATTGAAGCAGGATAGCATGTGGAGCACCGGGGTTGTGCTTGCCGACATTAATAATGATGGTTGGCTGGATATATTTATTTGCAACTCTGGTAACATGACCTCAGGTAACAGGCGAAATAAATTGTACATCAATAACCATGGAATGAATTTTACTGAATCTGCAAAGAAGTATGGTTTAGATGTAGTTGGCTACACAACACAGGTTTCTTTTTTTGATTATGACAATGATGGAGATCTTGATTGTTTTATGATCAATAACAGCCCCATCCCCGTAAATACTTTGAATAATGCTAATAGACGTGATCTTCCTGAATCGCAATGGAATGTAGCTGATTTCCTGAAAGGTGGCGGTAATCATTTGTTCAGGAATGACAATGGTCATTTTACTGAAGTAACTGAACAGGCAGGCATTCATACCAGCCTTATCAGCTTTGGTTTGGGTGTTTCGGTGGCCGACATCAATGGTGATGACTGGCCGGATGTTTATGTTTCCAATGATTCTTATGAGCGGGATTACCTTTACATTAATCAAAAAGATGGCACCTTTAAAGATGAAACAGATTCCTGTATTCAACACATGAGTATGTCCTCTATGGGTGCGGACATTGCAGATATCAATAATGATGGCTATCCGGATATTTTCACGACTGATATGCTTCCTGAAAATCATTATCGATTAAAAACCATGGGGTCTTTTGATAATATTGATCTCTTCAACAGTAAAATAAAATCAGGATTTTCTTATCAGTATCCAAAGAATTGTTTGCAATTAAATAATCAAAACGGGAAGTTTTTAGACATTGCCAATATTACCGGAGTTTCGGCCACAGATTGGAGTTGGGGGGCACTGATGTTTGATGCCGACAATGATGGCTATAATGATCTATTTGTTTGTAATGGCATAAATCGTGATGTGACCAATCTTGATTTTATGGATTTCTTTGCCAACGATGTCATTCAGAAAATGGTATTGACAGGAAAAAAAGAAAGTGTGGATGAGGTAGTAAGAAAAATTCCACAAACGCCTCTCCTCAATAAAGTATATAGAAATTTAGGAAATTTAAAGTTTCAGGATATTGGAGAATCCTGGGGCTTCACTCAACCATCTTATTCAAATGGCGCAGCTTATGCTGATCTCAATAACGACGGCGCTTTAGACCTGGTTGTGAATAACGAGAATGGGCAGGCATTTGTTTATAAAAATAATTCTCGGCTGATCAATAAAAATCATTATATCGGTATCTTTTTAAAAGGTCGCGATAAAAATACTTTTGCCGTTGGAAGCAAGATAAAAGTATATGTAAAAGATCAGGTTCTGAGCCGTGAAGTAATCCCTAGTCGCGGTTTTCAATCTTCAGTAGATTACAAGCAAATTATTGGCTTGGGAAAGGCGACCGGCATAGATTCGATGATCATCATGTGGCCGGATAAAACGTTTACAACTTATTTAAATCCCACGATAGATACAGTCTTGGTAATTCAACAGCCAATCCATGGAAATATCTTTACCCATACTGCAACTGTAAAAGCCGCAGATCCGCTTTTTGTTCCTGTAAAAAACAATTTTGAAAAACACCAGGAAGATGACAATATCGACTTTTATTATGAAAGAAACATCCCGGAAATGCTTTCACGTGAGGGGCCGAAAGCAGCAGTTGGAGATATAAATAATGACGGCCTGGCAGATATTTATATTGGGGGAACAAAAGGGCATCCTGGGCAAATCTATTTACAAACAAAATCCGGCAGTTTTAATAAGAAGCCAGAGCCTGTTTTTGATCAGTACAGTGATTTTGAAGATGAAGCAGTTTTATTTTTTGATGCCGATAATGACGGAGATTTAGATCTTTATGTTGGCCCGGGAGGAAATAGTAGTCCTTCCTACAGCAGGCAAATGCAAAGCCGGCTTTATAAAAATGATGGCAAAGGAAATTTCACCATTGATGTAAATGCATTCCCTCCTGATGGCATGAATGCAGGTGTGGCCATTAGTTACGATTTTAATCATGATGGATTTCCCGATCTTTTTGTAGGTGGAAGGAATTACCCAAGGGAATATGGGGTTTCCCCTGCCAGTTTTCTTTATGTCAATGATGGCAAAGGCCATTTTAAAGATATTGCCAAAGAAAAAAATCCCGATATTGCTTCGGTCGGAATGGTAACAGGTGCCGTTTGGGCTGATGTTACAGGTGATTCCTCTAAAGAACTCATTATTGCAGGGGAGTGGATGGCGCCCAGAATATTTTCTTTTAAAGGTGATCATTTTGTAGAGATCAAGTCGAATCTGAACAAACTTTTCGGCTTATGGCAAACGGTTTCTGTTGCAGATCTAAATAATGACGGAAAGCAGGATTTGATCTTGGGAAATATTGGTGAAAACTTTTATCTGCGACCTGATTCGGCTAATCCCGTAAAAATCTGGATCAATGATTTTAATGACAATGGCAGTCTTGATAAAATTTTGACCTCCACGGTTAATGGAAAGGATATGCCCGTGTTTTTAAAACATGACCTGCAGGTGGAAATTCCTTCTATTAAGAAGCAAAATCTAAGGCATGAAGCTTATGCGACAAAATCTATTCAGGAATTATTTTCTGAGGAGGTAATGAAAAAGTGTACGATGAAAGAGTTTAATTTTCCTGCTTCCATTGTCGCGATTAATCAAGGGAACGGAAATTTTAAAATCCAGAAATTGCCTGAAATGGCGCAGCTTTCATCCGTTAATGCAGTTCATTGTATGGATGTGGATGACAATGGAACAAAGGATTTAATTATGGGGGGAAATTTATTATGCTTTTTGCCGCAATTTGAAAGGTTGGATGCGAGTTTCGGTGATGTTCTTCTAAATGATGGTAAAGGAAATTTTAAATGGGTGTCGCAAAAAGAAACCGGATTAGAGGTGAAGGGAATGGTAAGAGATCTGGTAGAAATTCCGACTGAAAACGGACCTCGGGTCTTATTCCTTAGAAATGATGATTACCCTATTTTATATAAGGTCCGTAAAACTGTAAAACCTATTGTAAAACCGCTGCGAGCTGAATAAGTATGTTCCAAAATAATTCTTTTTTTGCGGGTAAGTTTTCGTTGAGAATGATGGTGATATTACTTTTAATCACTGTGTCATTTGCAGCCTGCAAATCAAAAACAGATGTCCCTGAAGTTTTTCAATTAATGACAGATGCTCAAACTGGATTGCATTTTGAAAATAAGCTGACACCCACCCAAAAGTTCAATATTTTTAAATATCTCTATTTCTATAACGGTGCAGGAATTGGTGCCGGCGATTTTAATAACGATGGTAAAATTGATTTGTTTTTTGCAGCTAATCAGGGCGATGACAAACTTTATCTTAACAAAGGAAAATTACAGTTTACCGATGTAACTACAGAAGCAAAGATTCCTAACGATGGAGGCTGGTCAACCGGCGTTTCTGTCGTGGATATCAATAATGACGGTTTACTCGATTTGTACATTTGCCGGGTAGGAAATTATGAAACCTTGCATAGTCATAATCAACTGCTGATCTGCAAAGGGATTGATAAAAATGGCGTTCCTTTTTACAAAGATGAATCTCATGAATACGGCTTAGACTTTTCTGGATTTAGTACTCAGGCTGTTTTTTTTGATTATGATGGCGACGGTGATTTGGATATGTATTTATTGAACCACACCATTCATCAGAACGGCACTTTTGGTAACAGGGCAAAATTGTTGGCTACGAAAAGCCCGCTTTCAGGGGACAGAATCTTTAGGAATAATGGGAATAATACTTTTACTGAAGTAACAAATGAAACAGGAATTCACAGTTCTGTTTTAGGATATGGCCTTGGAGTTTGCGTTTCAGATATCAATCTTGATGGGTGGCCTGATATCTACGTCGGCAACGACTTTCATGAAAATGATTATCTCTATATTAATCAGCATAATGGCACTTTTAAAGATGATCTGAATAATGAAATGATGCATACCAGCCAGTTCTCCATGGGTGTGGATGTGGCCGACCTGAACAATGATGGTTATTCAGAAATTATATCGATGGACATGTTGCCTTCTGATCCTTATATTTTAAAAAGTGCTTTGGGAGAAGATGAATACGATTTGTTTTACAGTAAACTCACCTATGGTTATAACTATCAGTACACAAGAAATAATCTTCAGCTAAACCGGCGCAATGGAATGTTTAGCGAAGTGGGATTATATAGCGGGGTTTATGCCACAGACTGGAGTTGGGCACCATTATTTATGGACTTCGACAACGATGGGTTGAAAGACCTTTTTGTGTCGAATGGGATTTCAAAAAGGTTGAACGACATTGACTACATCAATTATGTTTCCGGAGATGAACTACAGGCAAAAATGCGAACTGATAAATTGAATGATGGCGACATGGCCTTGATCAATAAATTTCCTCAAACCAAGATTCCAAACCGGTTTTTTAAGAATGAAGGGAATTTGAAATTTGAAGACATTGGAAATGAAATCACTGAAAACAAATCTTCTTATTCAAATGGCGCTGTTTATGCGGATCTGGATAACGACGGCGACCTCGATGTTGTTGTAAATAATGTTGATCAGCCGGTGTTTTTATATAGAAACACAACCAACGATAAGATGAAAAAGAATTTTCTTGACCTTAAATTAAAGGGATCAGCAAACAATATCAATGCCCTTGGAGCAAAAATTATTCTTTATGGAAACGGAGAAATCAGAACTTATGAAAATTATCCTGTGCGGGGTTTTTTATCCAGTTTTCAGATCCCAATTCACATTGGATTAGAAAAAACGAAAGTTGATTCACTTTTGATTGTTTGGCCTGATAATACTTACCAGCAAATTCATTACAGCAAGACAGATACTTTACTAAAAGTCAATTACCAAAAAGGCCTTCCAAAATTTAATTACCAATCCATTACTACCCATTGGAAAAATCCGGCCAAGCCAATGCAGGATATTACTTCAGTTACCAATCTTTTGTATAAACATGTAGAAAATGATTTCCAGGAATTTAACCGGGAAGCATTGATTCCGCATATGCTTTCTACAGAAGGACCCGCATTGACCGTTGGAGATTTGAATCATGATGGCCTTGAAGATGTATATATTGGTTCTTCGAAATGGCAGAAACCAGCGGTTTTTCTTCAACAATCAACTGGCAAATTTATAAGAAAACAAGAGCCGCAACTTGATAAAGACAGTACTTATGAAGATGTCGACGCGTGTTTCACCGATGTAAATAATGACGGCTTTCCGGATCTGGTTGTTGCAAGCGGGGGAAATGAATATTTTGGGGAAGATCCATATTTAACTCCACGCGTTTATCTTAATGATGGCAATGCAAATTTCACTAAGCTCAATAATGCATTTGACAGTTTGTTTATAAATGCTTCGTGTGTGGTTCCTTATGATTTTAATGGTGATGGGAAGATGGACCTTTTTATTGGAGCACGTTCAGTTCCATGGAATTATGGCGAAACTCATCAATCCACTTTGTTGCAAAATGATGGCTCAGGAAAGTTTACAAATGTTACAGATAAATATGCCAAAGGCTTATCAGACATAGGGTTTGTAACATCGGCTTTATGGTTTGATATTGATAAAGACGGTGATAAAGATCTAATTCTCACATTAGAGTGGGGCGGGATAGTGGCTTTTATTAACCAGCATGGCAACTTTACAAAAAAGATTTTATGTGACAAAAAAGGCTGGTGGAATTTTGTTTTGCCTGTTGATTTAAATAATGATGGAAACATTGATCTGGTTGCCGGAAATTTAGGATTGAATAGCCGTTTGAAAGCTTCACAAAAAGAACCGGTACGATTGTATTATAATGATTTTGACGACAATGGTAAAAAGGAACAGGTGCTTACTTACTATCTTGATGGTAAAGAAATTGAGTTTGCCAACCGGGGCGAGTTGATTCGTCAGATCCCTGTTATTAAAAAGCGCTTTTTGTTGGCACAGGATTTTGCAAAAGCATCTTTGGATGAAATTTTTACTGAAGAAAAATTAAAAGGCTCTGATACATTAACCGCTAATTACTTTTCAAACGCCATTTTAATGAATGACGGAAAACTAAATTTCTCTGTACAGGCAATGCCATGGCAGGCCCAGTTATCACCTTATAAAACGGCAACGGTTGTGGATGCGAACGGTGATAATTTGCCTGATATTTTATTAGGAGGAAATTATTACGACAACAATATCCAGATGGGCCGCAACGATGCAGATTTTGGAACTATTCTCATCAACAAGGGCAATGGAAAATTTGAAACGACTTCTATAAATGGCTTACAAATAAAAGGACAGGTACGCCACATTCAAAAAATCAACATCGGCGGTAAAGAAGCTTTCATTCTTGCAAAAAATAATGACAGTACGGTGGTGATACAATTTAAAGATCAATTAAAAAATAAAAAGTAATCTTCTTTACCCAGGCGCATTCATAAAAAAAACCCCCGGTTTTTCCGGAGATTTTAGTGCTTGTTATTAAAGAAAAACTATGCAAAGAATGGAGTCACTATTGCTACGATCTGGTCTTTGGTGAGTGGTTCATCAAAAGCTTCTGATGCAGCTGAAGCCGATATATTATGGCCGCCGATATTGGTGATCGCCACACCGGCCTGCGTTACATTTTGTTCGCCATCATAACTTGGCTGAACTACTGAGGTGGCAATACCACTCTGATCTAAAGTGATCCAGGGTTTTACATCAACTCCTGCAGGAATCAACAGATTAGCCGTCTTTCTCATTTCACGAATATGAGCTGCATGTCTTGCTTCCACAGAATGAATCTGAAGAGCGGCAGTTAAATAATCGTTGTTTGAAATAAGATTGGGCGCTTGTCCTTTATAAGCCCGAACGCCGGTGTCTTCAAAGGTTTGAGCCACAGCTAACATTAATCCGTAATTTGAAAATACATCAGGGAAAGTTCCCTTTGCAGTAAAATCAAAACTATCGGCTGTAAATGATACAGGAGTTCCGCCGGCAGCAGTGATGGCTGTTTTTAGAAAAATCACATGCTCATTTTCATGGTCGCGAATAACAGTTAGCGCACTCATTGCATCGGCGGAGGGTGCGATTGCAGAGGCAACAGCCCTGATGTAAAAATTTGATTCAAGATACTCAAGCGTGAGTGCAAAATTCAACGTATCAAGGATCAGGTCCGTTGGTGCCGATGGGGAAGAATAAGCCTTTTGAAACATCGAACCTAATGCAAAGGGGATTGAAGCCAATGCGATTTTTCCGGATGTTTTTGCAAAACTTTTCATTGCACTTCTGCGGGTATCGAGCCTGTCGTAAACTTCAGGATCTGTTTTTTCTATTTCTGAAAGAATATTTTGTAAGTTCATAATGATTAAATTTTAACTGGTGGGTAAATTACTTGCATTGATTTTTGTTTTAAGAAAAGCGCCGGCGATAGAAAGTACTTCCTGTGGTGAACGGGCTTTATCAAGGCCATTGGAATCGACTGCAGTCATATCTGCAAAACTTCCTGCAGTCACCATATCACGGATCCACGCTGCGTGCCTTGCCTCAACGGAAACAATTTTTCCTGCAAGGGTGAGATAATCCGGATTGCTGAGTAATTGTCCGGCACCGTTATAAGCAGAAACGCCAAGGTCTTCGAACGCTTTAGCAGTGCCGAGTACACTGTTTCTGTCAGTAAAATCAATTGCACTGAAATCTACTTCCAAAGATTGAATTGCTTTGGTAGAAAGAGCGGCTTTAAAAAATTCCCGATGCGCAATTTCATGATCCCTGATGTCGGTTAAATAAGATTTTTCCATCGCACTCATTTGCGTATAAGGAGATGCAATTACTTTTACATAAAAGGCGGCCTCCAATTGTTCTAATGCGTACGCGTAATTTAAAACGCCTACATCACCACTTCCTAAATCGACACCACCATTATTTCCTTTTCCTGGTGAATGCATTTCTTTTCTGCAAGCCGCTGCAGTAACCATCAGAGCGGTACCTGCACCCATAATTCCAAAGAATTTCCTCCTTGAAAATGACCGTGCCATACCATCATTTATAAGGTCTGGCTGATCTTCTTTTGATGTGTTGTTTAACATAAATGAATTA
>Ga0157370_10004729_pt1 | contig 15520 bp, 13 predicted proteins | sample C35metaG_FD_113463 | JGI IMG/M metagenome (GOLD analysis project Ga0157370, IMG submission 113463) | Corn rhizosphere microbial communities from Kellogg Biological Station, Michigan, USA - C3-5 metaG | ecosystem: Host-associated > Plants > Roots > Rhizosphere > Soil | place: USA: Michigan...
GCATTGGTCAATAAGTTAGATACCAGGATTTCCATAAGAAATGAGCTGGCATACACTAGTTTGTTTTGAATAAGTTGCTCTACATGCAGGCCCTTGTGTTCAAACAGATCTTCCATTAGATCTAAGTTGCGTTTCAGCACATCTTGTAACGAAACCCACTGTACATCGGTAAATGCATTGTTTTCTAGCTTGGCCAAGAGTAGCAGACCTTTATTTACTTTGCTTAGGCGTATGGTTGCTTGTTTTGCATCATTAAGTAAACGAGCCAGATCTACAGTTAATGGCTGTTGGCTAATGCTTTCTAATCGGGTTTTTAGTATACTTAATGGTGTTTGGATTTCATGAGAGGCATTCTCGGTAAACTCCTTTAGTGCAGTATATTCCTTTTTACCTCTGGCGGCTAAATCAATAAGCACCTTGTTCATTTCTTTGAACTCTTTAACATCGGTAAGGGTTAGCTCCAGTTCTTCCTTAGAGCTAACAGAATAGCCCTGCATACGCTTCAGATTTATTAAGAATGGCTTCCAAATCCGGCGACTGATAAAATAGTTAACCAGGGTGCCAAGAATGATTAGCAAGGCCGCTATGGATAAGAAAATGTAAATGATGGTTTTAGAGTAGTTGTCCCAGCCAATGTAAGTGGTCATGACCATGATGCGGTAAGGCCTACCATTAATTTTTCTGCTTTCAGAAAAGTAATAATAGCCTTCTGTTACTTTCTGGACCTTATCATATATAAGCGTGTCTTTAAAAACTTTGGGTAATTTCATCAGGCTTTCATTGCCCTCGGTAATGTTTACCAACGGGAAAGCGACATTTTTGCCCATATGTATTTCTTCTGCAACCATATTGGTTTGTAATTCCAACTGCTCCTCTATTTCTTTAGATATCTCATTTCTTAGAAAAAAAAATAGCATACAGCCCGTAATGCCAAGTACTATGGCGCTAAGCCAAAAATGATAATAACTAATTTTTGATAAGAGTTTCACTAATAGGTAAACTTATAGCCCATTCCATATACTGTTTTAATGTAGTCTTTTCCCGAGATATTGCATAGTTTTTTTCGCAGGTTCTTCATATGTACATATACCGTGTCAAAATTATCACTTTGGTCAAAATGGTCGCCCCATAAATGTTCCACTATCGAGGCCTTGCTCACTACACGGTTCTTATTAATTACAAAATAAATAAGCATGTCGTATTCCTTTCTGGTCAGACTAACTTCATTGCCTTTAAAAAAGAACGATTTAGAGGCAGGGTGCATGGTGAAATCGTCAAACATGATTTGTTCGGCGCCTTTCAGCGTTTTTCTCCTGTATATTGCGTTAACGCGGGCATTTAACTCCTCCAGATAAAATGGCTTGGTTAAATAGTCGTCTGCTCCCAGGTTTAGTCCATTCAGTTTATCCTGTAAGGAGTCTTTTGCTGAAAGAATTAGGATTCCGGTTTCAAGATGACTTTTCCTAATGTCTTCTATCAAATCTATCCCGTTTCCATCAGGCAGAGTGATGTCAAGAACCACAACATCGTACATATAGTCCCTCAGTTTTTGTTCTGCCTGACCAAAAGTTACTGCTTGTTCGCATATACAATCATGTGAGTTGAAATAGGTTTCCATTTCTTCCAGTAATACTGGCTCATCTTCTACAAACAATACCTTCATAAATATTTTTAAAATTATTTTCGATTTTTTTAGACTCTTTAGAAATTCTTTAGAATTGGCTTTAATATTTGCAGCAAGATTAACACTTATTTAGACTTATTACAAACAATATAACAATAAAATACATAATCAAAATAAAAAAATGAAAATTCAATACTTCAAAAGCTCAGTATTTGTTGCCCTTGCAGTTGCGGGTCTTACTTCATGTAAGAAAGATAAAGTTGATCAGGAGGGAAGCAAATCTTTGCGCCCGACAATTGACTATACTAAATTGGTTGATGGAACTAAGTACGATGCATCAAATACTATCTTTGTAGATGCAGCTGGTAAAACTACAATTGATTTAACTACAGGTAATTTCCGTTACAGAGTATTTCAAGGTATAAATACTTATGGTGGAGTATGGAAAACTAAATTAGTTGATGGTAATGTATTGAAAAACATGTATTCAAATACCGGTAATCCATTTACTGCTGAATCTAATCCTGCTCCGGCTGATTTTGCAGCAATAAATGCTTCTGGTGTTCAGTTGCGTAATGTTACTGCCTCATCTTGGGATGCTGCTTCAGCTGAAGTTGTACGTAAGAAAATCGAAGCAGATCTTGCATTGCTTGCTACTATAAGCGCTTCTGGAAATGTTGTTGCTACAAAAGGAAATGCTGGCTACATTGCTAATAATGGGGGCTCTAAATATCTGCTTGATGCTAAAGGACTAGAAACCGGTCAATTAATTCAAAAAGGTTTAATTGGTGCTTTTGATCTGGATTATATCGGTAATGTTTTACTTAACAAAGGTCTGGAAGCTGATAACAAGACTTTAGTATCTGGTAAAAACTACACAAAATTAGAGCAAAACTGGGATGAAGCTTATGGTTCATTAACCTTAAACCCAATTTATCTTGCAGGTTCAACAGATGCTGTGAGAGGTACTACTGAATCTTTTATCGGTTCTTACATTTGGGAATATAACAAGACAAATTATGCTAAAATTTTCCCTGCATTTTTAAAAGGACGTGCTGCGGCTGTTAATAATGACGCAACAGAATTAAAAGCCCAAGCTTTATTTATCAGAACCCAAATGGAATATGCAATTGCTAATGCTGCCTGGAATTATCTTAAAAAATGGAAAGACAATAGTTTAACAGATGCAGGTGCTGCTGCCCATGCATTAGGTGAGGGTTTGGGATTTGTTTACTCTTTACGTTTTGCAACTGTTCATAAAGCTGATGCTAAATTCTCTGATGATATTCTTAACGCTCTAATAAATACTGATGGTGGTGCATGGGATTTAACTCCTGCAAAAGTTACTGCCGCGCAAGATGCTATTAAAGCCAAGTTTGGTTTGTAGTAACTATAATATAACTTTTATTAAAGTGGATTACTTTTCCGGTCGGGAAGAGTAATCCACTTCTATCGTTTATAACATTTTGATATGAATCGCTTAAAAATTAAACAAATTGGTCTTGCCTGCTTACTGGTTTTAACAGTATTTGCCTGTTCAAAAAATAAAGGTACGGACCAGCCTGATGAGACTGGCAAGCCTGGAATTGACCGAAAGGCCTTATTAACTTACCTTGCCGATGATATAATAATCCCATCTTATGCTAACTTTAAGGTAAAGCTGGATGCTTTGCAGGCAAAAAGTGATGCATTCACAGCAGCTCCCACAACTGCAACTTTAATTGAGTTTAGAACGGCATGGGTAAATGCCTATGTAGAATGGCAGAAGGTTGAGTTGATAGATGTAGGTCCGGCAAATGGTCAGGTGTTGAGAGCATATTTTAATGTTTACCCCACCAATGTTGCTAATATCAATTCAGGTATTGCAAGTGGCGATGCTAATTTTGATTTGCCTGTTACTTTTGCACAGCAAGGTTTTCCCGCATTAGACTATCTGATAAACGGGCTTGCAAATAATGATGCTGATATTCTTGCATTTTATACCACTGCGCCTGATGCTTCAAAACGGATTACTTACGTAAAAAAGATCCTTACGGAAATGAATGCCATTTTTACAAAGGTTTATACTCCATGGACTACGGGAGGGTACCGTGCAGAGTTTATTAGCAGATCGGGAACAGATGCAAGCTCATCATTAGCTGCACTGGTAAACGGCTATGTTTTAAACTACGAAAGATACATTCGCTCTGGTAAATTCGGTATCCCTTCAGGGGCAATGATGAACGGAGTGGTATCTGCCGAAAAAGTGGAAGCACTTTATAAAAAAGATATCTCCCTAACATTAGCTAAAGCAGCCCAACAGGCTTCTTTAGATTTTTTTAACGGAAAAAGTGTAAAAACCGGAACTGAGGGAAGCTCTTTTAAGACCTATCTTGATGCTTTGGGAGCAAAGGACAGTAAAACAAATGTTAAGCTTACACAAGCTATTCAGGATCAGTTTGCCATTACCTTAACAAAACTGAATCTTTTAACGGAAAACCTGAACAATGAGGTGAAAACAAACAATCAGAAAATGATTGATGTGTACACTGAAATGCAAAAATCTGTGCGTATGCTTAAAGTGGATATGACATCTGCGATGAGTATTACCATTACATATACAGATAATGATGGAGATTAATTTCATTTTTTAAATGAACAGTTATTTCCTGAAAACAACACATGCAGCCCCCATAGCCATTTATAGAATAGCTATGGGGCTAATGCTGTTTATCAGTATCCTGCGTTTTTGGACAAAAGGGTGGATAAGTGAGCTTTATATAAAGCCCCTGCACTTCTTCTCTTTTTATGGTTTCGAGTTTGTAAAACCATTGGGTAACTATACCTATGTGCTGTTTTTTGTTTGTGCTATAGCAGCATTAATGGTAGCATTTGGATTGTTCTATCGTGCTGCAATTGTGGTGCTGTTTTTTAGTTTTACCTACATAGAATTAATGGATAGAAGTACCTACCTGAATCATTATTATTTTATGAGCCTGGTATTGTTTATCCTCATGTTTCTGCCCGCAAATCGTTATTTTTCAATGGATGCAAAGCGTAAGCCATCACTGTTATCAGATCAGATTCCGCAATGGAATATTGATGTGCTGAAGTTTATGATGGTTATTTTGTATTTTTATGCCGGACTTGCAAAGATTAATAGCGATTGGCTGCTAAGTGCATTGCCTTTAAAGATCTGGTTGCCTTCTCGTAATGACCTGCCAATAATAGGAGCTTTGTTAAGCTATCCGGCTACTGCATTTTTATTTAGCTGGTTTGGGTGTTTGTACGATTTAACTGTAGCTTTTTTTCTTTGGAATAAGAGAACGCGTTTATTGGCTTATGTAACAGTGGTTGTATTTCATGGACTTACCGCTGTTTTGTTCCCGATCGGCATGTTTCCTTATGTAATGATTGTAGCGGCTTTGATCTTTTTCTCTGCTGATTTTCATTTACGGCTAGTAGACTTTTTGAATAGGCTATTTAAATGTCCACCTGAATTTATCAGACCCAATATCAAGTTTACCTATAAGCCAACGGTACAAAAAATCACGTTGGCAGGATTTGGACTATTCTTTCTGTTTCAGATGATATTTCCATTCAGGTATATGTTGTACCCGGGAGAATTATTCTGGACGGAGCAGGGCTATAGATTTTCATGGCGTGTAATGTTAATGGAAAAAGCTGGCTATGCACAGTTTACAATAAAAGATGCTACAGGGAAGTTTGCTGTTGCAAATAATAATGAGTTTTTGACCGTATTGCAGGAAAAAATGATGAGCACACAGCCAGATATGATTTTGCAGTATGCTCATATATTACGTGACTACTATGCCAAAAAAGGTTTTAAGTCGCCACAAGTTTATGTTGATTCCTATGTGGCCTTAAATGGTCGCAGCGGAAAAGTTTTTATCAATCCACACGTAGATCTGGCTAAAGAGAATGATTCATTTAGCCCTAAGGAGTGGATTTTACCAATGAATGATGAGATTAAAGGTTTTTAGTTTATTATGTTGCTGTTTTATTTCAACAGCTGTTTTTGCTCAGGATACCACTAAGACGAAAGCACCCGATACGACTGCCAAAGTAAAGAAATTAAAAGAGGTGGTGATTAAGAATAAAAAGACAGATTTTGGATTTTCACATTTAAAAGGAGTGGAAAACTCCGGTATTTATGAAGGGAAAAAATCGGAAGTTATTATTCCAGATCAGTTGGTAGCTAATTTAGCCACTAATAATGCAAGACAGGTTTACTCTAGGGTAGCTGGTCTGAACATTTGGGAAAGTGATGGCGGAGGAATTCAGTTAAGTATTGGAGGTAGAGGCTTAGATCCGAATCGCACTTCTAATTTTAATACAAGACAAAATGGATATGACATCAGCGCTGATGCACTCGGATATCCTGAAAGCTATTACACAACGCCTACTGAAGCGCTGGAACAAATTCAGATTGTAAGAGGCGCTGCATCTTTACAATACGGAACTCAGTTTGGAGGTCTTCTGAACTTTATTATGAAGAAACCAGTAAAGGATAAACCTTTTGAACTTACAGTACGCCAAAGCGCTGGATCGTATAAATTTTATAATTCATTTACCAGTGCAAGCGGAACCGTTGGAAAGGTGAGTTACTACACATTTTTTCAATATAAAAAGGGCGATGGTTTTAGAGGTAATTCTGATTTTAACAGTTACACGGGATATGCCAATATAAACTATCAATTTAATGAAAAAACAAAATTAGGATTAGATTTTACACACATGAACTACCTGGCGCATCAGCCGGGCGGTTTAACTGATGATATGTTTGCTGAAGACCCTACACAAAGTAATAGGGAGAGGAACTGGTTTAAGGTAAACTGGAATTTATATGCATTACATTTTGATCATAAATTTAATGCATATAACGAATTTAACCTGCGGTTGTTTGGCCTGTCAGCAAACAGGTATACTGTTGGGTTCAGGCCAAATCGTGTTGCTACGGTTGATGATGGATCAGAACCGAGAGATCTGATTAAAGGGGATTTTGAAAACTGGGGGGCTGAAGGAAGGTACCTTAAGCGTTATAACTTGTTTAATAAACCTTCGGTCTTATTAGTGGGAGTGCGTTATTATCATGGTCTTAACCATAGCGTACAAGGCTTTGGTAGTTTGGGTAAAGATGCCGATTTTAATTTCTTAGATCCAGACAAATTAATTTTAAATGACTATCGTTTTCCAAACAGGAATGTCTCGGTTTTTGCGGAGCATATACTTCATGTAAATGATAAGTTTTCTGTTATACCAGGGATTCGTTTTGAATATATAAATACAAAGGCAAACGGTTTCTATGCAGGAAAGATACCAAGTAATATCCCAACTGATATTGAATTGGGCGAAAGAACTTATGAGCCTAGAAGTAATCAACGTAAATTTGTTATTGCAGGACTTGGCTTGAGTTATAAACCAGTTGAAAGTGTAAATGTCTATGCCAACCTATCGCAAAATTACCGCTCTATTACTTTCAGTGATATGCGTATAGCAAACCCATCAGCAGAAATTGATCCTAATTTGCAGGACGAAAAGGGATACTCATTTGATGTAGGTATACGCAGTCAGCAAACTAAGTTTTACGCATATGATGTAAGCGGATTCTATTTAAATTATAATAATCGGATAGGAGAGGTTCAGACCTACGATGCCTCGGAACGCATCATTCGTTTACGGACTAACATTGGTCAGGCAGTAATTATTGGGGTTGAATCTTATGCTGAAGCTGATTTTCTACGTTTGTTAAAACCAGAGGAAGAAGATTGGAGCGCAGTTTTGTTTGCAAATACAGCATTTATTAAATCGGAATATAGAAAGAGTGAAATTACGGCTATTAAAGGAAATGAGGTTGAGTTTGTTCCTGCATTAAATTTTAAGGGTGGTTTAAGGGTTGGATATAAAAACTTAAAGGGGTCATTTCAATTTACCCATCTCTCTGATCAGTATTCTGATGCAACTAACGCAATTAAAGGAGATGCATCTGCAGTTGTGGGCTTAATTCCAGCCTATACCATTATGGATGCAAGTATATCGTATGAATACAAAAGATACAAATTGGAGGGAAGTATAAATAATCTTGCAAATGCTTATTACTTTACGCGTAGGGCAACCGGTTATCCTGGGCCTGGTATTTTGCCTTCAGATAACAGAACATTTTATTTAACGCTTCAAGTTAAGTTGTAAATTTAGATAGTGGACCTTCGTAAGAACTTCGTGCCATAATTGGGTTTTATTCGGAATAAGGTACCTGTTTCCCGAATAAGACCCAACTATGGCCTTAATTTGCCCTGACTTTGCCCAACAAGAGAGCTTGGCGATAGGATACTAAGCCAATTGAGATTGGGATGTTTATTTAAACATTAAATGTATTACCATTAGAGATAGGCTCTGTGTTTAATACGTCTTTGCAAAGAAATTTGAACTTGAAGAGCCGAATTGGAAATCGGTTTCGTTTTAATAAACTGACTTCCAGATTTTAAAGGTATTCTGATTGTTTCCATCAATCTGCCTGATAACAAGGCAAAGATGCTCCTCTCTTTGAGGGAAATATTTATCAATGATTTGTTGAGTTTGCTGTATTAACTGTCCAAGATGTTGTTCAAAATCAATGTTTTTAACATTTAAAATAACCTGATTCATTCTTGCTGAAATTGTGCATTCGAAGGTGAATTCTCTTTTAAGTGCTTTTACTACTTTTGACCTCAGTTTTTTCATTGAATTCTGATTTGGTAAGTTATTAAATAGGGTTTCCCCATTAATTATCAGTCTAAACGTCGGCTGCCTTTAATAATTGTACGGAGAAATGTCATTATTTTATTTCTCTGATTTTATTTGGCAACATTCTAAATTAGTAAAAATAGTATAAGAACGAACCTTTTGTAAGTTGTTTTAATGTAACAAATTTGGGTGATATGTGATTGCTTAATTTCAAGAAGTTGGTTTGTTGTTAAGTGGAGATGTGTGGCATCAGAAAGGTGAATTATATGTGCTTGTTATGCCAAAAACGCTGAATATTTTGTCGAAAATGTAAAATAAAAAGGATTGTAAAACGCGTCCTTTGATCTACCAAATATGAGTTAGTGAAGGATGAGAAAAAGTTCTGTCTGGCTCCCTCTTAAACAATGCATATGAAAAGAATTATAATCTCTTGTTTTTTTGTTGCGCCATTGGCGCTGAATGCCCAGCAAATTGTATTAAAAAATGATCTTGTGCAAAGAGTTCTGCAGTTTGATGGGAAAGTTTGGCGTAGTACGCGATTTTCAAATTTAAAGGGAGATAAAAGCCTGATTGTAAAAAGTGAGGAGGTAAATATATTACCTATGAATACCAGTAAAACTTATGGGATTACTGACTTTGTGGCAAACGAAAAGCCATTTGCATACAGGCATGGAGATACTAATTTCGTCAGCATCAATTACCGCCCATTGCCAGCAATAAAAGGTAAAGATGCAGTTCCTGATGCAATGAATATTAAATACTTTCTGGTAAAAGGTGAGCCTTATACCCGTAAAGTAGTTACTCTAAATTATAATAAGTTGGCTACGATTGATCGTTTGGAAGCCGAGCGTTTTACTACCCTTAAACCCGCAAAAGGAGGAGGGCGTGGTGAACCAGTTTTTGTAAATGGTGAATGGTTCTTTGGATTGGAGTATCCGGGGGGCTATACAAGGCATACTAATGGCAATACACCTCAAAACTATACGCGTAGTTATGATAGTGTAGGTAATTATAGTAATATAAATCTTGATAGAAGGGATATTGAACCTAAATCGGAAACGGGATTAATTAGGCTGATGCATTTTCCAGGATATGCAAAGCAAAGTGCTGCAGGATTTAGCATTATTAGCAAAACAGCAGTGGCAGGAGTTGTATTGAAGCATGAAACCTTACAAACTGCTTTTATGAATTATTTAGCGACACTTTGGAAAGCGCCACGCTCTTTTCTTCATTTTAATAATTGGTTTGAGCCAAAGGCCAAAGATTTAAAAGGAGATGGATTAGTAAGCATTTGGCGTAATTACAAGGCAGCTATCAGCCCTTATGGCGTGAAAATGGATGCAATGGTAGCTGATGACGGGTGGCAGGATAGAAAGTCTATTTGGGAACCTTCAAAAACTTATTTTCCGAATGGTTATGAAGATGTAAGGATTTTGAGTGATAAACTGAAAAATGAAGGAGTTGGTTTTGGTTTGTGGCTTTCATTAAATGGATATACCAATAATATTGATTGGGGAAAGGAGAATGGTTATAGAGAAGCTAAGCGTAATGCATATTTTAGCCAATATGGCCGTAATTATAGTTTATCTGCAACAAAATATAAAGAAGAGGTACTCAAAAAAATTCCAGAAATTGCCAAACTGCTGAACTTAAACTATTATAAACATGATTTTAATGTGTTGAGTGATATGGATGAGGGTAATAACCATCCTGCAACTGACAGGCATGGTCATGAAGCTACATTGAATGCATCTATCGAAATTTTGAAGGCAACAAGAAAAGTAAACCCTGATATACATCAGAATATGACCAATTGGGTATGGTTTTCGCCATGGTGGCTTATGTATGCAGATTATTTATGGATGCTTGCCGGGGATGATGGGACAAATGGTAACTGGCCTGAAATTTCGACCCGTGCAATGGGCTCTACTGATAGAGATGCATATATATGGCGAATGTTTGGAAATCCAAATGACAGACCGCTTGTTCCTGTATCACGTTTAATGACTCATGGGATCATTAAGAGTACCACCGGCAGAATGGAAAGCAAAGAGGATAATTTGCAGGACTGGGCAGAGTATGTATTGATGCATTATGGACGGGGTACGTTATTAAAGGAGTGGTATATTTCGCCATCGGTAATGAAGCCGGAAGATTGGAAGGTATTATGTAAACAAGATAATTGGGCTAAAAATCATCGTGATGCACTAACCAATACTGTATATGTAGGTGGCCGGCCAGATGAAGGCCATGCTTATGGTTATGTTGGCTGGAGTGGAGATAAGGGAGTATTGGTAGTCCGAAATACTAATGCGAACACACAAAAGCTGATTATCCCATTTGATCAGTCGGTTAATTTTAAAGGGGCTCCCGGTCAGACCTACCATGCAAATGTTGTTTTTCCGTATCAGGATGCCTGGCCTGCAAAATTTACGTCGGGTAAGAATATGGAGATTGAACTTGCAGGGTATGTTACCATGGCATTTGAACTGGAAAGGGGTAGTCCGGGGGTAGCATTGCCCAAACCACAACAATTAGAGTTTTTGACCAAAAAAGAAGGCCTGCCATCAACCAATTTAATGATTCCTGAAGATGTTGAAGGGAGGTGTGATCTGATGATAATTGGCTGGCCTGAGGCACCTGTAATTAAGATTAATGGAGTTGCCGTGAATCCAAAGCGTAGCAGTAAAGCGGATTTGAACAATTTTGCTAGTTATGCAAAGGCAGGTATGATTCTGGAAAAGGCCAGGCCCTGGACAATGTATACTTATGATCTGTTGCTTTATGCAGGCAAGCGTATAAGTATTGAATATGGGAAATCATCTGGTTTTGAGGTTCATATACTTGCAGAAAGAAAAGTGAAGGCCCCTGTAGCAAAAGATGATAATGATAAGTTGTGGGCACTTACAAATGGGACAAGAAGGCAAACAATTAAAGTTTTTTAGGTGTTGGCCTTCTTGTAATATCTGTGACATATTAGATCCTCAGCGCACCTCTAAAGCCTCTGGCAGCATAGTAAGATTCGGCACCATTGTGATATATGAAGATAGTTTCATATCTGTAATCTCCAAAAATGGCTCCGCCATGTTTTCTGATGTCGGCAGGTGTTTTTAGCCAGCTCGATGTTTTGGTGTCGAACTTGCCAAATTGCTGTAGCTCGCGGTATTGTTCTTCTGTTAGTATTTCAATACCCATGTCGGCAGCTGCATCAATAGCGCTGTTTTGTGGCTTATGTTCTTTTCTCGCATCTAAAGCAGCCCGGTCATAACAAAAGCTTCTGCGTCCTTTTGGGCTTTCGGCCGAACAATCATAAAAAATATATTCACCGGTCTTTTTATCGTAACCAACAACGTCTGGTTCACCACCGGTTATTTCCATATCATCAAGTGACCAAAGTTTTTCTGGATTAGCATGGAGTTTGGTTTCTACTTTTTCCCATTCAATATCCTTATGACGGTTTTTGTTTTTCTCAAAACGGTCTTTCAAGGTTTTGATTAATTCTTCGCGTTGTTCTGTTGACAATTCTTTTTTATTGTTTTTCATAACTTTTTATAGATTAACTGAAATGAGCTTTCTGTCTGCAGGTCTGAAATACCAAGATACAAAAGTCAGCACTAGTAATAATATTGGACCAAAAAGATCTTTTCCTCCATCGCCATTAGCCAGGTGAGAGAATACGGCTCCAGACATGGCAAAGAAGAAACCTGCATAAGCCCATTCCTTTAGCAGGGGGAGTTTAGGAAGAAGCGTTGCTATGACTCCTAATATTTTCCAGATGCCTAGTATTGTTAGAATGTACAGCGGGTAACCTAAGTTTTTCATCATTGTAACCTCATTGTCCATTTTAATTAATTGTACTATGCCGGTTGATAACATTCCTAATGCGAGCCAGAGTGTGGCAATCCAATAGATGATTTTATTTCTCTTTGTCATGATGTGTTATTTTAATTTGCTTACAATGTTTTGCAGTTTGTTATGTGCCATATTTATACCCTGCGCAAATGGCAATTGTAGTACTTTATCTCTTATTTCGCCTGATTTGTATATAATATGCATCGTGAGTTTACTGGTGTCATCGGTAAGTTTTTGAAACTGCAGGAACTCAAGCTGGGCATCGAAAGGGGCATTGTCCATTTCAAATGTCCGGGTAATTTTCTGGTTTGGAATAAACTCATGGATGACACCATTAGCTAGAAATGCTATATTCCCTTTAGGATCACTTGTTTGGAACTGATAGCTGCCATGTTTTTTGTTTTCTAGTTTCAGTACTTTTGTTCCCATCCATTGCTCAACAATTTCGGCTTCTATATATGCCTTAAAGAGCAATTCTAGAGGTAAATCAAATTCTCTGGTAATTATTAATTCCTGTTTGCCATTTTCGGCATGGATTTTTGTTTTTTGTTCCATAGGGTTTATTTTTTCGATTGGTAGTTTTTCATTATGGTTTCCAATTTGTTGAATCGATCATCCCACATTTTGCGGAACGGCTCAATAAAGTCGGCTACGTCTTTCATTCCTTTTGCATTTATGTAATAGTGAATTTCTCTACCATTTTGTTTTTGTTCCAGCAATTCACACTCAGTTAGGATTTGCAAGTGCTTTGAGACCGTTGGCCTTGCTGTGTCGAAATTTGAGGCTATTGCACCAGCTGTCATAGCTTGTGATGCCACCAGCAGAAGTATTGCCCTTCTTGTTGGGTCGGCAATGGCTTGAAATACATCTCTTCTTAAATTCATTGTGTAGCTATTTGACTACAAATATATGTGTAGTCAAATAGCTACGCAAATTTATTTTGAGATTTTTTTACGATGATCCTTTGTATGTGGTTGGTTGTAAGTTGAATTGTGTATTTTGGCAGTATGCAGAAAAAGGAAATAGAAACTTTTTGTCCGGCAAGCAGGAAAGAATGGAGGCAATGGCTGAAAGAAAATCATAACTCAAGCCAATGTGTGTGGCTTGTTCAATATAAACAGAAATCTTCTAAGCCAAGTATACCCTGGAGTGATTCAGTAGATGAAGCGCTTTGTTTTGGCTGGATTGACAGTACCAGAAAAACGATTGATGAAGAAAGTTTTATACAGTTTTTCACTAAGCGTAAGCCAACAAGTAATTGGTCGAAAATTAATAAGGCGAAAGTTGAACGCCTAATAGAAGAGGGGCTGATGACAGAGGCAGGTTTACGCAGTATTGAAATTGCAAAGAAAAATGGCTCATGGTCTATTCTGGACGATGTAGAAGAATTAGTTGTTCCAAAAGATTTACAGGAAGCATTCCAGCTGCAGTCTGGTTCTGGTGATTATTTTGGCAGTCTGAGCAAGTCGGTTAAAAAGATGATACTGCAATGGGTTACTCTTGCCAAACGGCCAGAAACCAGACAAAAGAGAATTGCTGAAATAGCAGAGCTTGCAGCTCAAAAGCTGAAGCCGAAACAGTTTAGATAATATTTATTCTTTTAATCGTTCAAATCAATATAAGTTCCCACTTTTGTTGAAATTTTGAGTGATACTCATACTGTAATTGAATAAATACCATAAAAATTGAAACAAGCCAACGAAAAGCCTGCCGAGCAAAAACTTAAAAGAGGATTGCAAAACAGGCATATTCAACTAATTGCCCTTGGAGGAGCCATAGGGACAGGATTATTTTTAGGCATTGGTCCGGCAGCTGTATTAGCTGGACCTTCTGTGATTTTAGGCTATGCCCTGGCCGGTGTTATTGCCTTTTTTATTATGCGGCAGTTGGGCGAAATGGTAGTTGAAGAGCCTGTTTCAGGAAGTTTTAGTCATTTTGCTTATAAGTACTGGGGGTCTTTTGCCGGTTTTGCGTCTGGGTGGAATTATTGGGTTTTGTATATACTTGTAAGTATGTCGGAATTGACGGCTATAGGGATATATGTGCATTTCTGGTGGCCTGAAATTCCTCTGTGGTCCTCAAGTCTTTTCTTTTTTATTGTGATTAATGCCTTAAACCTTACTTCTGTTAAAGTATATGGCGAGGTGGAATTTTGGTTTTCAATAATTAAGGTAGTAGCTATTATTGCAATGATCATTTTTGGTGGATATTTGCTTTTTAGCGGTAGTGGGGGTGAACAAGCTGGTATTGAAAACTTATGGAATGACCGTGGTTTTTTTGCCAAAGGTTTATTTAGTGCTGATGGTAAAGGAGGTTATCAGGGATTGCTTGCTGCTATAGCATTAATTATGTTTTCTTTTGGTGGGTTGGAGCTAATTGGGATAACGGCTGCGGAGGCCGAGCAACCTGAAAAAACCATTCCTAAAGCTACGAATCAAGTGATTTACCGGATTCTGATTTTTTATGTAGGGGCATTGGTAATTTTATTCTCTTTATCTCCATGGAAAAATATTACTACTGATAGTAGTCCTTTTGTAATGGTGTTTGAGAGTTTAAAGGGTTTTCAGTTTACACTTTTAGGTAAAACTGTTTATTTTACTAGTGTAATTGCTAATGTGCTTAATGTTATTGTACTAACTGCTGCTTTATCTGTTTATAACAGTTGTGTTTACAGTAACAGCCGGATGCTATTTGGCCTGGCCGAACAAGGGAATGCACCTTCTTTTTTATCGAAGTTGAATAAGAATTCGGTACCAATAAACGCAATTTTAATATCGAGTCTATTTGCAGCAATATGTATTATAATTAATAAGCTAATGCCTGAGAAGGCGTTAGAAGTTTTAATGTCGCTGGTGGTATCATCACTAATTATCAACTGGCTGATGATTAGTATTACTCATTTGAAATTTAGAAAGAGTAAAGAAGCTGACCAGATTAAGACTAAGTTCCCTTCTTTTATTTATCCTTTGTCGAATTACCTATGTCTGATATTTCTTGTAGGTATTTTAGTTATTATGTGGATAACAGGATTAAAAATGTCTGTTGAGCTTATTCCGGGATGGATCTTATTACTTTATGTTTGTTATCTGTTGGTTAGTAAAAAGAAAAGCGGAGATAAATCATAAGATTTACCCCCGCCATCTAAATTAACGCTCTCATAAATATAAACGAAGAAATGAGTAAATGGTTTAATCGTTTCAGTGTTTTTTTGGAGGTATGACAGTAATATGATATTGTGTGAAGGCAATTTCTCACTTTATCTTAAATGCAGTATTGTTTGGAAAGAAAGTTGTCGGCCAGAGCGTTTGTTTTGATAAACAA
>Ga0157370_10004732_pt1 | contig 15515 bp, 22 predicted proteins | sample C35metaG_FD_113463 | JGI IMG/M metagenome (GOLD analysis project Ga0157370, IMG submission 113463) | Corn rhizosphere microbial communities from Kellogg Biological Station, Michigan, USA - C3-5 metaG | ecosystem: Host-associated > Plants > Roots > Rhizosphere > Soil | place: USA: Michigan...
ATGTAGCCCAGATGCGCGCCGACCCCGGCCACATCTCGTCCACCACCAGAAACCTTCACCATCACCTCAGGTGTGCGGGTCACAGTGCGCTTGATTTGTGCGATCTGGTCGACGCAAAAGCGCAAGTTGCCCCCCGGCCCTCGCCGGCCATAGCTCACGATATCGAGCGCCATGTCGCTCATTGCACGAGCCGGCCCGCAATTGCTGCGCCCGAGCCGGACCGTCTGCTTAGGCATGACCCATCTCGCTGCCGGTCTCCCAGCTGACAAGGTTCCAGCGCACAACAGCAGCCGTAACTTCACATGCCATCTCGACTTCTTTCCGGACCAGTGTGATCACCTCGATCAGTTCGGACGTTGCCGCCGCCGAGCTGTTCGACATGCCGAACATCCGAAGCAGCCGTCCGAGCGCGGCCAGTTGTGCACAAGTCACCCTAATCTGGTCTAGTTCCTTCGGGGGCAACACCGCCGGACCACGGACATGGTTGTGGATTAGCATGGCCAAGTAGGTGCCGGTCTTCATTCGACGGGCAGTGGCTCGCTCTGCTGCCAACCTTCGATCACCCTCGCGAAGCCGCAGTGTGACGCGATCTTCGAGAGGGTCAGGGGCGATCGAAACGGGGGTGAGCGACCGCGTGGCTGACCCGCATGTCACCGGGTCGTTGGTCTTCACCACTTCGTTGATCATCGCGGCGAGCAGCCCTGCCTCGCTGAGTTCATGGCGCGCGGCCAGCGCGGCGAACCGCGCCCTCGCTTCAGGCTGCACCCGGACACCAATCACGCTCGATCGAGAGGGCTTGGTCATCGCAACGCCATGGCTGTTAACAACGTCTGACGGCAGTCTATCCTGCCCTCATCACCGCACAAGAACCTCGCTCAGCACGCGTGCCCACGACCTTCACCGCCCCCTCGCGGCAGTGCAGGGAGGCGCGCCCCCGCCCCGTTTCAACCAGGGCGCGCCCGCCGTCACCGCTGCCGCCTCTCCCCCCTGTCGCCAAGCCGAACGCGTCTCGATGTTCGGCGCGCCGAACATCGACTACGACGCCTCATCTGGCGTCGACTCCGAGATCACGTGCAGCGGTGCGGGCAGCCAGCGCGAGCCTTCCAAGCTGACGGCGCAGTGCACCAAGAGCTCGGCTGAGCTTAAGGCTAGCCATGGCCTGCGCGGCATCGATGTCGCTGACCTCCTTCACGGCATCCAGCACCTTGAGGCCGATGCCGCACGGCGCGTAGCGCAGTGGCTGGGCTGGCAGGCCCAGGAGCGCGTCCGGTGAAGCCTCGAGCGGCGCCTGCGCGATACGCATATCACGCAGTTCAAGCTCATCGCAGACTTCGACTGCAGCTGGCCCACGCAGGTCGATCGCTCGGTCATCGAGGAACTCATGACGCTGTAGTTCCTCGCCGACGCCACCCACGGCGTGGGCAAGAAGATGTGCGCCTGCAACCTGGGCTGCCAGGCCATACTCTCCAGTCAAACGGCGCTGTTCGTCATCGCCGGGCAGTTGCTGGGAGACCTCGCCGCCCCGGACAGCGACTCGGCCCTGCGCAGCAAGCTGCACCGCGCCCGACGTACTGCTTATCGACGAGGTCGGCTACCTGTCCTGCTCGAACCTTCACGCCGACTTGCTTTTCGAGTTCGTGAGCCGCCGCTATCAGCACAAGAGTACCGTGGTGACAATGAAAAATGGCATTCGCAGACTGGGGCGAGGTCTTCCCCAACGCGGCGCGCGTCGTTTCGCTCGTGGACCGCCTCATGCACCGCGTCGAGGTCGTGCGTATCGAGGGCGAGTCCTATTGCGCCAAGGAAGCTCAGGAGCGGCTCGCCGCGCGCGCCGGGCAGCGCTCGGGCAAGTCTGGCAGGAGCAAGTCGTGAGCTCGCCAGGCGCCGCACCACCGCCACGACGCACGCACTGGACGCCGCAGTAGGCCCTGGCCGTCTTCGAGTGTCTGCATGTGCTGCGCGAGCAGTTGTGGTCGATGTCTGGATCGGCCGCGCAGCAGGCCTGGCGGGAACAGCTTGTGCAGCACCCGCCTGAGTCGTCCTTCGATTCGGACGAACCGTTCTGAGCTACCGCGACTCCTCCAATGCAACGCGGGCCTCTCACGGGCCCTCAGCGTTTGCGACTCACGCGGCCGGCAAACCCGCCGCCTCGCCGCCGAATTGAAGCGGATCTACGCCGCGCCAACAGTTGGGGCCGTTCGAGCGCGGCGCTCCCGCTTGAACAAGCTAGACGACCTTGTAGACCCGGATCACCACCGCCTCGCGCTCCGGCCGCAGCGAACTGAGTGTGCCGACATAGACGAAGTCGTTCAGCCAGCCGTACTTGCCCTCGGGCGCGGTGATTTGCAGGGTCGAGAACACGTAGCGCGGGCCGTCCTTGGGCGAGCGCGAAAGCACGGTGTTGCGCACCGAGATGATCACGCCGTCCTCGGTCTTCAGCTCGTAGATCGCATCCAGGTTCTTGGCGCCGTCGTGGCGCAGCAACTGGCGGTCGGCGCCGCCGGCCATCACCTTGCCGCGCAGGCCAGGCCCCTCGAAGCTGCCACCGATGATCGGCACCATGAAGCGCTCGCCGAAGGGGCGATGCGCCCAGCGGCAGCGAAGGCGACAGGTCGACGATCGACTCGTAGACGAACTCAGTGCGCGGCAGCCCGACCGGGATGCCGGCGCTGGTGGGCGTGACGGCGGCCGAGGGTGCGTCGGCCGGGGTGGCGGCAACGGCCGAGCCGGACACCGCGGCGGCCAGGCCGGCCAACATCAGCTGGCGGCGTGACCCGGCGGGCGCGAAGGAAGTGGTGAGCGAAGGCGTCATCCGGCGGTCTCCTGGAAGCCGGCGCCACGCGGGATCAGCGCGCCGGGCACTGTCGATCATGGTTATAGAAAAAATCAAATAGTCGGGACTTACTCGGGCGCCTAGCCCGGGCGCCGATGCACCAACGCTTCAGCCCATCACGTGCGCGCAACCCGACACCCGCACGCTCGCCCCCCGCTCCGGCGTGATGCCGACGTGCAGGCGCGACCGCATGCCCATGTCGTCACCCTGCACGATCTCGATCGCGCCTGCGTGCGGCCAGCCGATGTTGCGCAGATAGCCGCCCAGCGCCGCGGCGGCCGCGCCGGTGGCCGGGTCTTCAAGCACGCCGCCGATGGCGAAGGCATTGCGCGAATGGATCAGGCGCGGCGTCTCGGCATGGATCAGGTCGATGGTGCCGATGCCTTCGGCCGCCATCAGCGCGCGCCCGACCTCGAGTTGGTAGTGCATCGCCGCGAGGCGTTCGCGGCTGCGCAGCGCCAGCACCGGGTGATCGATGCCGGCATTGGCGATGGCGGGCGGGATCCGTGGATCCAGGTCGCCGCCGTGCAGCGTGAACAGTCGCAGCGCGGCCTGGAGCAGTGCGCCGTCGCGCCGCCCCTTGACGCTGATCCGGGCGGCATTGAGTTGGAGGGCGTAGCAGGCGTCGCCCAGTCGCATCGCCAGGACGGCACCGAGCGCGATGGTCGCGTGCCCGCAGAACGCCACTTCCACTCCAGGCGCAAAGTAACGCACCCGCCAGCCGCCTTTCAGCAGGGTCCTCGACCAGTTCAGCGCACTTCTTCAACCTGCCGGACAGACGCGCATGCATGCAGGATTCAATACCTTCGAGGATAGGAGCCCAGAAGCCGGAACTCTGCGTGCTTCGCCAGCAGTTGGACGATCTGCGGCTGCGACGCATGACCCGCGACATCGACCACATACCGGTGCCCATCCAGCGACTGCTTGCCAGGGCGTTCGTAAATGGCGAGCACCCGGGCCGACCTCGCGAGCGCCTGCAGCGAACGCTGGAAGCGGGCTTCGTCGACCGTCAGCAGCAGGCTGGTCTTGTCGTTGCCGCTCGGCGCGGGCAGTGCGTGCCCCAGCACCCACCAGCGTGTGGTGTTGTGAGGTCCCTCCTCGATGCCGTCGGCGACCGACTTCAGCCCGTGGATGCGCGCCGCGCTCGGCGGCCCCATCGCCGCCATGTCCAACCCCGTCGCCTGTGCCACCAGTTGCGCCGCGGCGCCAGCACTGGCCGCGGGCCGGCGCTCGACATGCGGCATCTGCTGGTCCAGCCAGGGTTTGACCTCCTGCAATGCCACAGGATGGGCAACGACCGTGCGTATGTCCTCCCGGCCGGCCCCCGGCTTCGCCAGCAGGCTGTAGCCGAGCACCTTGGGGTACTCCGCCACCACCTGAACGTTCTCCAGCGCCAGCACATCGTCCAGGTAGGGTGTGGCGCCGACCACCGAGGTCGTGACGGGCACACAGGCGCGCTCGATGGTCTTCGCGCGCATCGCCTCGAACAGCGCGGCCCCGTCGAGGGCGATCAGGTCGGCATCGCCGAAGAGTTCGAGACAGGCCTGGTGGGTCCAGCTGCCGGCCGGCCCCAGGTAGCCGGTGCGTACACCGGCGGCGGTGCAGAGACTCATGGACAGCATGGTAATCACGGCGGCGCATTGGGAAGGAATTTTCATGGTCGGTGCAAGACAAGAAGGCAGCAAAGCGAAATGTGGTCCTTGGACAACGGAAGCCAGGCAGCTTGCACATCTGAATCAGGGACGACACCATGATCCGGATGCGGGACATCTCCCGCAACGCTTGCATGGCATGCATCTGCCGCACGTCGGCATGCCCTGCTCTTCCGGGCGCCAGGCTCATCGGCATTGCGCCGCGGGAAACCCCTCGCAAGCCGGACGCGCGAGCGCAGCCGATCAGAATGACAATGTCCGACGAGATTTCCGTGTGCCTTCGATCAGGAGTGATGGCTGGTATTCGGCGCCAGCGTCCCGACGTGCGCTGGCCCGTGCGTCGACAGCCAGCGGTCCGGCAGCGGAATCGCGGCCCCTTCAAGCGCAGGCATCTCTGGCACTTGCAATGAATGCGCAGGCGACCTCGTCCCGCCCCCCCGTTGCCGAGAAACCGCCGTGCGATCGGCGCGTCGCACGCGCAGCAGGCGGCCATGCGAAGGTCTTGCTCGATCGGCAACCCCAGCATGCCGCGCAGCCCGGCCAGCTCCGCAAGGCTAACGCAGCCCAGCTCCGCAAAGCCCATGCCGAGGTCGCACAGGGTGAACGCGATGTCGGGATCCTCGAGGTCGATCTCGCTGAGCAGCCAGGTGGCGCCCGCATCGGGCGTGAACAGCTTGACCACGGACAGCGGATCGAAATCCGCCTGCGCCCTCGCGGTCAGGCCGTTGGCCACCAGCTGGTCGAACTGCGCGTCGGTGAGGAAGGGAAAGATGGAAGCAGCCATGGCGTTCCCTTGAACGGTTGAGGGCGGGATTGCCCGGCACCGCCCTCGGGCACGCCGCAGCGCAGCGGTGAGTGTTCGAAGGCGGCCCGCGCACCGCCAGCGCGCCACGAAGAGGCGCGCGCAGACTTTGACGACGAGACCGGCGTGCCCCGATGAAGGGGACAGCAAGCCAGCCCCAAACACAGCCACCGCTTCCTTCGCTTCTGGCCGCCGCTCTCCCCTGCCTTCCTTCTCCGCGCCCTTCTGCCGCTCTTCCCCGTTCAGGCACAGCGAGCCGCGCCTGGGACCGACGAAACGGGCGGGAGGCCTGTCACGCCGGCCCGGGTTCGATCCGGCTATTCATGCCAAAATTTGCCATCGCATCCATCATCGCGCCATGAGCATGGTGCACATTTCGCTGCCCGACGCGCTTAAGTCCTTCGTGGACGAACAGGTCGAAAAGCGCGCATTCGGGACCCGCAGCGAGTACGTGCGTGAATTGATCCGCAAGTATCAGGACCGTCTGCAGCTTCGCGGCTTGCTGCTCGCAGGAGCCGCGTCGGCGCCGGGTCAGCCGGCCGACCCGTCTTACTTCAGGACGCTGCGCGGGCGGGTTCGTGCGGCCGGCAAGCGGCAGGCCAGCGCGCGCAAGTGACCGCCAGGGAGATCGTCCCTCGCGCGCAAGCCCACGAGGACGTGAACGCGATCGTCGAACGCTGCGTGAGCGAGGATACCGAGCATGCCGCGCAGGGCTTCATCGCCGCATTGGAAAAGGCCTACGCGCACATTGCGCGCCACCCTTCCGCCGGCTCACCGCGGGACGCGCACGAACTGAACCTGCCGGGGCTGCGGCTCTGGCCTGTGACGCACCATCCGCACCTGGTTTTCCACGTCGAGCACGGCCTCCGCCTCGATGTGTGGCGTGTGTTGCGTGGCCAGCAGGACATTCCTGCGTGGATGCGGGTACCGGACGCGATCTGAGAAGGCCTGGTTCGAGGCTGGCCTCAAGCCGCGCCAGCGCGCCGCGAAGAAAGACAAGAGAAGAGGCGCGCGCAGACCTTGACGGCAAGAAGGACGTGCCATGCTGAAGGCGCCCACAGCAAGCCAGCCATCCCCCTTCCGCCTTGCTTCTTGCCGTGTTTCTTTTCTGCTTCTTCAGGCGGCCACGAAGCGAGCCGATGCGGGCCGCGCCCGCGAAGCGCAGCCCACGGCCCCCGGATGTCGTCGCGTGAGCGCACGCGGTTAGGATCGACCTCTATTCACAGGAGCGAGGCAATGAAGAAAAAAGCGGGATGGCTGATCGGAATCTGCATGACCGCGGCAGCCATAACGGCAGCCGCCGGCCCCTTCGGGCTCAATGCAGGAGACACGGTCGAGACTGTGGGCAAGGTCGCACAGCTCAAGCCCACCGAGCAGCAAGGCGTCTACACGGTGAGCCGCCTTCCCAACGGTCATCCCGACCTCGACGGCTACCGGTTGATCTTCGGCACCACCACCGGGTTGTGCCGCATCGCGGCGTGGACACCGATCGCCCAATCCAGCGCATACGGTGACGAGATCCGGCGCGATTTCCGCTCCTGGCAGGAGGCCCTGACCTCGAAGTACGGCGCGCCCGAGAAGTTCGACTACCTGCGCTCCGGAAGCATCTGGAACGAACCGAAGGACTGGACGATGTCGCTCGCCAAGAAGGAGCGAAAGCTCGTCGCGTTCTGGACGCCCACGCCGCCCATCGATCAGGTCTCGAGGATCGCCGTGGAAGCGATCGCGACAAGTGCCGGCAAGTACTCGATCAACCTGGAGTACGAGTTCGACAATTTCGATGCATGCAGCGCGTCGCTCAAATCGAAGAAGAACGCCAATCTCTGATGGCACGCGGGACCTGCGCCCGCTTTGGTTCTTGCCGCCCCCTCTCTCGGGGCCGCCCCATCGTCTGACCAGACCGCGGCTGGCCAGTCGCGCCGCCAGGTTGCCGAGCTAGTCAAAGTGGCCGAAGACCTGCACGCGTGGGTGAGCGCCGGTTGCAGGCCGGCGCCGGCACGCCGCAGCGCGGAGGGTTCGAGCGACGGCCACGAGGCCGCCAGCGCGCCGCAACGAAAGAGGCAAGAGGCGCGCACAGACCTTGACGGCGAGAACGGTGTGCCACGATGAAGGAGCCAACAAGCACATCCACGCACCGCCAGCCCACGCGTCAGCGCACGGCTGGCCCGCCTTGTTTCTGCGCTCCTCCTTCGGGCATGCGCCAGCACCTGCTTGGGTTTTCGTGCATGCCCGTCGGGCAACGGAGCCCGTGATTTGCAACCGTCGCCGAAGGGAAGCGCCGCCTCGAGCTCGGCGAAGCGGCGCATCAAGCCTTCAGCGCGGCATCAATCCGCCGGCCCCACCATCGCCTGCAGCCGCTCGATCACGCCTGGCTCGACGAAGACGCAGGGCACATCGGGCGCCAGCGCAATGTCGGCCACCCTCGCGAAAACCTCGCGCTTCAGATGCGCCAGCCGCCCCGTGCGCCAGGCCTGCTCGGGCCGCATGTGGTGCTGGTCCGCCGGCACGCCGCTGCGCTCGGGGTCGCATTCGATGAGCGCGACAAAGCCTTCCTCGAACAGCTTGCGGTGCGCGTCGCACAGGCCCCAGCCTGTCACGGTGTGGCGCTCCATGCTCTGGCGCAGGCGCCTGTCGAACAGGATGCCGCCGGTATCGAAGCCGAGGCCGCATACCAGGCAGAGGTGCTGTTCCAGCGAAACGTGTGATTTCTCGTTCATGACGATCTCCGGTTGTTCGGGCGGAATTGCCCGCCGCCGGGACCGCACGGCGCAGCGCAGCAGTCAGGGGTCGACGACGGCCGCCAGCCCGCCAGCGCCGCACCGCGGCGCGCAGCCCTTGACGGCGAGAACGCCGTGCTACGGTGAAGGCCACAGCAAGACCGCCCTCCCCTTCCCGCTTCTGGGTGCGGCACGGGGCGACACGGACCGACGCGTCCATCGCACGGCCCGACCGGATGTCGCACACCCAGGGGCGCCCCAGCGCCCCCGGTCTCGCTCAGACGAGGCCGCGCTCGGCCATCGAGACCGCCCGGTTGCCGGCGACCACGAAGTGGTCGAGCACGCGCACGCCGATCAGTGCCAGCGCCGCCTTCAGGGCTTCGGTCACGTCCAGGTCCGCAGCCGACGGCTCCACCGCGCCCGAAGGGTGGTTGTGCGCCAGGATCACGGCCGCCGCGTTGTGCCGCAGCGCGCGTTTGAGCACCTCGCGCGGGTAGACCTCCGTCTGGGTCAACGTGCCGCGAAACAGGTCCTCGAAGGCCAGCAAGGCGTGGCGCGCATCGAGGAACAGGACCGCGAAGCTCTCGTGCGCCTGTCCCGCGAAGTGCAGCTTGAGGTAGTCCGAGACGGCCGACAGGGACCGGAACGCCTCGCCCGGGCGCAGTTCCTCGGCCAGCAGTTCCCGCGCCAGGCGCAGCCCGCACAGCAGCTGCGCGCACCCCGGCAGCGAAGAGTCCTGCGCAAAGCAGACCAGCTTGTGCAGCGAGCGGCCCTGCGCCGTGTACAGCCCCTCGGCCTCGGCACCGAGAAACGGACGCAGCGCGTCGAGCACGCCCAGCTCGCGTGCCGTGAAGACGCCGGACGATGCGGCGGAAGAAAGCGACGACGGCCCGGACGCAGAAGTATCGACGGGGCATGAGGATGTGTTCATGACGAACTCCTGTGGATGACACAGGCGGGATTGCCTGCGAGACCCCGCCACCCCCTCGCAGCGCAGCGCTCAGGGCCGCCGCAGGCGCGCGGCACGCGCCGAGCACGCGAAGCGCGCGCAGGGCCTTGAACGCGAGAACGAGGGGGTAGCCTCAGGGCTTACAGGCAAGCCCTCCCCCACCCGAAAAGAGGCCACGGAGGTGCCCGCCTCCGACCCCATTCGCCGACGTGCGGCGAGCGCCGTCACAGGCCGCAGGCAGGTCCGACAGGAACAGGATGCCCAGGGGGCGCAGGCGCAGCGGCAGCGCGCGATCGAACCGTCAAGCCTTGTCCGTGACCACTGTGAGGTGCCGCTTCGGGGGCCTCCCTCTCAGCGTGAACACCATCGACGCGGCGGCACCGGCCGGACCTCGCTCGCCTCGATCCCGAGCAGTGTCTGCGCGTCGAACCGAGGCAAGCCCTCTGCCCTCGCCTCGACCACCTTGGCACCGGCCCCTTGGGGCCGCATTCGGTGATCGATCAAAACCGTCAAGGACCGCACGATACGGCAGCGACGATGCGGCCCCGCGCCCTGGCAGCCCATGAGCGAAACCGCCTCTCAGCCACGATCGAACGGCCGGGACGAGCCCAATGGTGCTAGCTGCGGCATCTCCCTGGCAACGATGAACGCGAAGGCTGCGCTCGCATCGCGTGCGGCTGCGAAAATGGCGCTCGGGTCGCTGCGCAGCATCCGCAGCCACGCATCGAGACAGGAAGAGGCGGCATGCCCTTGCATGCCCGCCCCGGTCAGGCCGCAGTGGCCCATGAGGAGGATGCTGCCGAGTTCGGCCACCAGCTCCTCGAATACCCAGGCCGCCTCGCCCGTGCAGCGTCCGAAATCGCGGTCCAGCCGGCTCGCATGGCCGCTCCAGTGCACCAGCGCGCGCAGCAAGGCCGCGCAGTGGGCCTGCGCGCTCGCGAAGCTCGCGGGCCACGGCAGGCGGATCTCGTCGAGCACCGGCAGGTAGGCGGCGCGTTCATAACCATGGCGGATGACCGCGTCGCAGCCGCACAGCAGGCGCAGCACACGTTCGACGGGCGAGAAGGACGACGGCAGCGTCGCCTCCTCGGCGCAGCGCGCGAGAACCTCGGGCGGCAGCCCATCGATCTGCGCGACGTTGAAGAGCCAGAACGGCTCGCACCGCAGCACGCCGCGCGACCGCGGCACACCCCGCGCCCTCCCCGCCTTCGGACCTTCCACATCCCCGGCGGGATTGCCACCTCCCGCACCACCACGCCCGCTACGCGCGAACCGCGCGCACAGCACTGCCAGCTCTCCCCGGCGCACCTGGGCGCCGAGGCCGGCGGCCTGCCGGTAGGTCAGCCACACGTTGGAGGTATAGCCCTGTGCGGCCATAACCTCCAGCAGCAACAGCACATTGATGCCACGGTACGGCACCTCGGTCCGCCCATTGCGCGGCATCCCGTGCATCGCCGCGCGCCCCCAACGATCGCGGAACACGGACTCGCCCGCAGCAAGCACTGCGGCGACCCGATCGGTCACGACCCGCTGGACATCCATGTCCCCGCGCCCGCGAGGACGACCGCCGCGAAACGGGCTACCCGATCTCCCCTCACCTGCGGCAGCCCGGAGATCACGCTTGCGCACAAAAGGAACTGGCGTCAATGACAACGAAGGACTCGCATGCATGGCAGATACCTCCAGCAGAGCGCGCCGCAGCGCGAGAATTGACCGAACGTCGGACCCGCGATACCTTCTCCGACATCACAAGCGCGAGCGATGCCTCTGCCGGACGGCGGCCCCAGGGCAAGCCCTACAAGGCCTCAACTACGCCCTGAGCGTGAACACCACCGAGAGGTACGACACCGGACCCGAATGGATCGCCTCGATGCCATGCAGCGCCGTCGCATCGACCAGCAGCGTGCCCCCCGCATTCACCTCGAACGCCTTCGAACCGTAGCGGTAGGTGGCAGCCTCTGACAAGAAGTACAGGCGCTTGAGCCCCGGGTGCTGGAAGGTTGCGTACGGCCCGGCCTCCGGCACCAGCGTGACCAGGTAGGGCTCCACGAACAGGTTGCCCGACAGCGAGTGTCCGAGCAGCTCATACCGGTAGCCCGCCACGGCGCCGATGCGATCGACCACCAGCCCCTGCCCTGCACGCACATGGCAGAAGTCCGTGCGCCGGGCCTGATCCCCGAAAAAGCGCGACACGGGCACCTGCAAGCCCTGCGCGAGCCGCTCCAGCGTCGCCACCGAAGGCGAGACCAATCCGCGCTCGATGCGCGAACGCATCGAGGCCGAGATCTCCGACGCTAGCGCCAGTTGACCGCCAGACAGCCCCGCCGCCATGCGAAGCGCCCTCACCTGCGCACCAATACGAGCCGCGGACAGGCTGCGTACAACAGGTGCGGGTCGCCGGGGCCGCGCGCGCATGATCGGCGCCGGCAGCTTCGGCAAGTGCCCCGTAGGAAACGGAGATGGAAGCCAGACATTTCGCATGAACACAGACCCATTGCAGAAGCATTCAGCAGGTCTATTGACTGTGACTCAAACACGGCTGACTTAAAAGCATCTTTCTCGAAGACTTCCACTGTGACTAGTTCTAGGAATTCTTCGAAGCAATCGGCAGCCTCGGCAAGAGAAGTGCTTGCGTTGAATTTGATCCGGCAGCGCGGATTGAGGGGATGGTCACAGGAAGCCCTGGCGTTCGAGGCAGGACTGCATCGGACCTTCGTCGCTCACGTTGAACGTCAGGCTCGCAACATTTCACTTGACAATCTTGAGCGTCTCGCAGTGGCATTGGAGCTCAGGCCGTATCAGCTTCTTGAAGAGTAAATGCCGTCTCTCTTCCGAGGCGATCATAGAAATTCGTCTTACGTGAAGCGCGCACCAAGGCGCACTACACCCGGGGTGCGTTTGCACGCACCGCAGACCCAAGAGCGGATCGATAGTAAAAATATGGCACCGAAGCGCCGCTGCGGCGCTCGCCCCGCCTGCATCAACAACACCTTCTGTTGATTTCCATGGAGTCCTGACCCACGGGGGGTGCGGCGATCCCAAGGGCACCTCGGTACTCGACGGGGCTGCAAGCGCCCAGTGAACTCTTGATGCGTTGCTAGTTGTACGAGCGAGGGCCTGCATACCGCGGGACAACCTATCATGTTCAAAACGATAGGAGCCGAAGGGTGATCGAAATCATGCTCAATGGCCGTTCTCTGGAGGCAGCCTCGCTCGAGCAACTGGATGTTTACTTTGACTTGGTCAACGCCGTTCCACAGTTCGAACTGTGGGTGTCAGTGCCGGAGGGCCCGTCGATGTGCATGCTGCGCAATGGCCAGAGCGCTTGGCTGATGTACCTTCGAGGATCAGGTGACAGTGGCTTCAGATCGTGTGGTGAGCCAGGCCGACTCGGGGACGAGAATTTCGTGTTGAATAACGGACAGGTTGATGAGTACCCGCTGTCGTGGTGCATTGATCTTGAGCAGTGCTACAAGGCTATCGCCTACTTCTATCTGAACGATGGCGCGAGGCCCGAATGCATCACGTGGCATGAGGAATAGTGACGGTCTTCAGAGCCAGTACGTTCAGTGCAAGATCCAAACCCATAATTGCCCAACACGTTACGCCGCCGAGACGACTCGGCTTGGGCCCGAATCTGTCGACGAAGAAGGCACGCAAGCGCAAGTTCCTTGAGGAGATGGATCGGTTGGTTCAGTGGAATGCGCTGGAGTAAATTGTCGAGCCGCACAGCACGCGGGCCAGGACAGGACGCCCAACCTTTGCCGTCGAGACGATGCTGCGGATTCACCATATGCAGCAATGGTTCGGGTCGAGCGACCCTGCTATGGAGGAAGCACTGCACGATGTGCGTTGTACCGAGAGTTCGATGCACGCGGCATTCGGCGACTCGGTCTATCGGGGCACGCACAAGTGAGCGGAGGCTGCGGGACGGACCTGGCACGTGGCGATGCGCCCGGGCAATCGCAGGCTGCTGAATCCGTTCATTGAACCTGACTTCGTGGCCGAGTGGGTGAAAAAGATGAACGCCAGCATCCGAGCCAAGGTCGAACACCCGTGCCAAGTGCGGAGGGCGCTTGCAGCACTCGAATCTGGCTGATAAAGCCCATGTGAGCGTGTCTGGTGCCGCGAAACGATGTTGGAATTGATCGCCCGCATGGCTCGCCGTCACCCAATTCAATCCGCTGCGATTGCAAACCACGTTCTGCAGACCATCCCTGGAAAAACTGCCACGAGTAAAGCGAGGACGTCAGATGCTGCCCCTTCAATCGAGGACCAATTCTTGGGCGGCGCCAACAGGACAAGGTCTGCTTGTCACGCATCATCGAATGCTTCGATGGGATAGTGGCGAGTTGAGAAAGTTCTGCTGCCACGACGCTGCTCGCACCAGGCGGACATCGCGCGGAAACCGCGCGATGTCCGCACGACGCTGGCTTGACAAGCACGGCTATACAGTCGGGACTGTTCCGCCATCAATCACGTGTTCCGAGCCCGACACCGATGCCGCGCGCGGCGACACCAGGAAGGTGATCAGGTCTGCGACCTCCGTCGGCGTGGCAGGCCGCCCGACCGGAATTCCGCCTAGCCAGTCCATGACCATCTTCTTCCCACCTTCGTAGTCGGTCCCTGCTTCAGCACCCATTCGCTGGGCGAACACGATCGACGCTTCCGTTTCAATCCAGCCGGGTGAGACGCGCAGAACGCGGACACCTTTGGGCGCGACCTCCTTCGACAAGGACTTACTGTAGGTCGAAAGGGCACCCTTGGCAGCCGCGTAGGCGGTGGTCGATTCTGGAAGCGGAAGCACACGCTGGATTGAGGTCACATGGAGCACGACGCCTGCTCCTTTGGCCAACATCGCCGGCAGCAACGCACGGTCAAGACGAACTGCGGACATGAAGTTCAGGTTGAACTCGTTGAACCATACCGCATCATCGAGTGCGGCAAACCCGCCTGCTGGCGCGCTCGAACCGCCCACGGAGTTGATCAGGATATCGACACCGCCCCAACGCTGCTTCACCGCGCGCGCCAGCTCGGTCACTCCTTCCCCGGTCGCGAGGTCGGTCTGGACGTAGGTCACTCCTTCCAGCGGATTCTCTGGTGCAGCGCGCGCACTGGTCATGACCTGCACGCCGACCTCTCGGAGACCCTTAACGAGTGCAGCACCCAGACCCTTGGTGCCGCCCGTGACCAGGGCACGCTGCCCTTGCAGTTGGAGGTCGAAGTTCATGCCGTGATCTCCAGCGATGCGATCAGGCCGCGTTCCAGGCGAAACCGGTACGACAGATCGATGGGGCTACCGGGGAAGTTGCCAGTGACCTTGGCGCGGACAATCTGGAAGTCATCCTCACGCTCCAATGCAAACGGCATGCTTGTGGCGCTGTACCTGGCGGACGCCTCAGCGATGAAGGCCTTGATGGCATCAACGCCCGCGTAGGTGTGGCCGTCGTCTTTCATGACGGCTTGCGCTGTGAAGCAACGCGCAAGAGCTTCGGGTTTGTGCTCGGCCGCGAAGTAAGCGGCAATGGGCTCAGGAAGGGTCAAGCTGTTCATCTCGATGGCTCCATGCAGTGAACGAAGGCTTGAGAATGCGCGTTGGAGTGAATTTAGTGAATACTCTAGAATTCGGATGGGCTATGTAGAAACGGATGCATGATGCGAGGGTCTGAATTTGCGGAGCTGAAAGCCTTCGCTGCAGTGGTCGAGCGGGCAAGCTTTGCCCGGGCCGCTGAGCATCTGGGCCTGTCGCCTTCCGCACTCAGCCAGACCATCCGCCAACTCGAAAGCCGGATCGGTGCTCGACTTTTGAATCGCACGACACGAAGCGTCGCACCCTCGGCAAGTGGCGAATTGCTCTACCGGCGCATCGCACCGTTGTTCCGCGAGATGACGGCCGCGGTCGCTGAGGCTAGCGAAGCCGCCGGCCATACACGTGGCACGCTTCGTATCAACACGCTGGGTATTGCGGCGAGAACCATCATCGCGCCCAGGCTTCCACGCTTTCATCTGGCGTACCCTGACGTGGTACTCGACATCGTGGTCGATGACGCGCTGGTCGATATCGTCGGTGGCCGATTTGACGCCGGCATTCGCGTGGGCGGACGGCTCGAGAAAGACATGATTGCCGTGCGTCTCACGCCAGACCTGAACATGGTCGCCGTGGCGTCGCCCGATTACCTCGCGCGGCGAGGCACACCCAAAAAGCCCGAAGAGTTGCATCAGCACGCGTGCATCAACTGGCGACTCCAGATAGACGGCAGGTACTACCGCTGGGAGTTCGAGAAAAGGGGAAAGCGTCTCGAAGTGCCGGTAGACGGTCCTGTTGTCACCAACCACGCTGACATAGGCCTTGCTGCTGCGCTCAATGGGCTGGGCATTGCCTATCACTTCGGGCAGGACGGCGTGGGTGAGCTATTGGCGCAAGGACGGTTGGTCCAGGTCCTCGCGGACTGGTCAATCTCCCGGCCCGGACTGTTTCTCTACTACCCCAACAGGCAGCACCGCCCAGCCCTGCTGGGTGCCTTCATCGACTGCCTGTTAGACAAAGATTGGGCATGAGCCC
>Ga0157370_10004735_pt1 | contig 15512 bp, 12 predicted proteins | sample C35metaG_FD_113463 | JGI IMG/M metagenome (GOLD analysis project Ga0157370, IMG submission 113463) | Corn rhizosphere microbial communities from Kellogg Biological Station, Michigan, USA - C3-5 metaG | ecosystem: Host-associated > Plants > Roots > Rhizosphere > Soil | place: USA: Michigan...
CGCCACCTCATTGCGAACCAGCTCGTCGCCCACCTGCGGTCCGTTGCCGTGCACGACGCACACGCTCCATCCGTCGCGCGCCAGGTCCACGATCGGGCCGAGGCTTTGGCGCGTGTGGCGGAACTGATCGTAGACCGTCGTCTCTTCGCCCGGCGGTGCAAGGGCGTTTCCGCCGAGCGCCACGACCGCGGTGCGCTGATGGGAATGCGTCATCGGATCGTGGCTTCTATGGTGCGCGCTGTGGCCCGAGCACGCGACCGAGCGCGTCGAAGGCGCGACCGAACGCCGCCCAATCGCCGCGTCGCAGCGCGTCGCGCATCGCGGCATAGAGCGCAGTGACCGACGTCTTCAGATCCCCGGGCGGCAGCGGTGCTCCGTGCTCCTGCGCGATCGGCGAGGCGGACGGCGACAACGAACGGGCGGTGTCTCCCGCGAGCAGCGCGATGCGATCGAGCGTCGGACTGTTCTGCGGGCGCCAGTGGTACGCCGGCTGCATGAGCCCGATGCCGCCGCGAATCGGAACTGTCCGCACGCGCCCGTGGACCAGTGGTCCGTCGTGCGCCGCGGTCCCGCCACTGTCGAGCGCGCGAAGACGATCCAGCACGGCGCTCCACCGCGGCCCTGGAGTGGCAAGCGGATACCAGACGGTACTCTGCGATGCTCCGCCGCTGCCGATCAGTAGCCCGCGAAGCCGCTCCGTCTGGTCCACGAGCGGGATCGCGAGAGCCGTCGTCTTCGATCCGGACAGCACGATCGGGATGTCGTCGCCCGTCAACGCGCTGTCGGTGCCGCTGAATACGGGCACATGGCGCACCGGCTCGCCCGCGCCGAGCTTTCCGTACTGTCCGAACGCGGCAGCCTGCGCGTAGAGGCCGTCGATGGGTGGCGGCAGAAGGTTGCGCAGTCCGGCAGGCAGCGCGCTCCAGGTACCGAACAGGGACGGCAGGCGATGGGTCCACGTCGACGCGATCGGGTCGAGCACCGAGTCCGGCACGATGACGACGTCTCCCGTCGTCGCCAGGACGACGGCGACGGCCGCGTGATGCCAGTACGTCCGATCCTCGCGCGCGATCAGCGCATGCCGCGCCATCGGGTACGTGCTCGACGTCGAGTAGAGATCGACGCTCCAGTAGAGTGAATCGCCGACCAAGACCGGCGCCACGTCGCGCCCCTGCGCGAAGAATGGCGTGAGCAGATCCAACCGCTCGCGGATGTCGCGATGCGTGATGACCGTCGGATGCGGTTGCGGCAGGTCGTCCGACAGCAGGCGCAGTGTCTGGAGCGACCACGCGTTTGCGAGCCGAGACAGGAATGGCTCGAGCGACGTCCCGGCGGTGCGACTCAAGGAATCTGATACGATCGCGACGCTCGGCGCGCCCGGATAGACCAGCGGCGTATCCAGCACCATGTCCTCGTCCACTGTCCCCGCGCTCGGAACGTGGATCGGCGAGCCACGATCGTCCGCGCTCGCGGCGAGGATACGGTCGATCGTCCAGGGCGCGCGCAGGGATCCGCCCGCAGTCGGCGGATAGACGATGTCGGCGGCCAGACCCGCGGCCGACGCGTGCCAGGCGATGGGCAGACTCTGGCTGTCGTTCGATCGCGCGCCGTCGACTGCGTGGACGAGCGCGGGAAGATCCCAGAAGGAGACCCACGGCATCGCGGCGGCGAGCGACGGGTACGCGATCGACGAATCGGCGATGCCCACGGCATCGGCGGCGTATGCGCGGCGTGAATAGGCGGCGCGTGTGTCGAGATAGGGATGCTCGCGCGCCTCGCGCACAGCGTCGGGCGCCACATGCTCGACCACGACGGGCGCCACCTCGCGGACGAGGAGCGACAGTCCGACCACGGTGAGGACGGAAATTCCGGCCAGCCGGAGCTGGCCGACGTATCCCGACCACATCACGATCAATCCGGCCCCGAACGTGACGAGCGCGAGGAGCAAATCCCCCGGCACGCCAACGCGATGATCGACATATCTGAACGCGCCATCCACGCCGCCCCCGTCGATCAGCAACCCGTACATGTCGAGGCGAAAGCTCCAGGCGAGCATCAGCAGCAGCACGCCGACGAGCACCGTGAGGTGGCGACGCACGTACGTCGACGCGTAGAAGGACCCGCGCTGCCACTTCAGGCTCGGCGTGAGCGCGTAGATCAGCACCACGATGACCAGCACCGCGACGAGGGTAAAGAAGGCCCACGTCCAGAGCATGTTCTCGAACGGCAGCCAGTAGACGAAGAAGCCGAGGTCGGCGTCGAAGTAGGGATCGGTCTCGTAGAACATGCGTCCGGATCCCGCCAGGACGACGGACGTCCAGTCCGTTTGCGGAATGGCGACGAGCAGGGCGACGACGATCGAGAGCGCGGCGGCCACTCCGACGAGATAGCGGCCGGGCACTTCCTCGCCGATTTCCAGATTGGCGAGCCGGCGCGGGAACACCAGGGACACGATCGACTGCCGGACGGCGTAGAAGTTGGCAAATGCGAACACGCCGGCGACGAGCACCGACGATCCGCGCAGGATGGCCAGCGCGCCGAGTCTCGCCCGCCAGAGCGCCACGGCGCCGAGCGAATCGTACCAGAGGTAGTCGGCGTAAACGCCGGCCACGGCGCGGCCGGCGATCAACAAGACCGCGACGGCGCCCAGCCCGACCATGAGCCACCGCCGCCTCGTCATGTCACACTCGAACGCCCTGCTCGCGGAGCCAGCCTTCCATCTCGCCGCGAATCGCCGCCAAACGCTCCGGTGTGGCCGCCTCGTAGCGCGCGACGATCACCGGCTGCGTGTTCGACGCGCGGATCAATCCCCAGCCGTCGCCGAACAAGACGCGCACGCCGTCGACGTCGATGACGTCGTGACGGGCGCGAAAATATTTCACCGCGCGCTCGACCAGCCCGAACTTGAGCTCGTCGGGGACCTCGATGCGAAGCTCGGGCGTGGACACGAACTCGGGGACGTCGGAGAGGAGCTGCACCACGGTGCGTCCGGAGTCGGCGAGGATGCGGAGCAGGCGCGCGGCGCCGTAGAGGGCGTCGTCGTACCCGTAGAATCCCTCGCCGAAGAACATGTGCCCGGACATCTCTCCCGCCACCGGCGCGTTCAGCTCGCGCATCTTCTCCTCGATCAACGAGTGACCGGTCTTCCACATGACGGGCGTTCCACCCGCCTGCTCGATCGCCATCGGGAGCGCCTGCGAGCATTTCACGTCGAAGATGATCGGCTGCCCGCGTCCCGTGCGCGCGAGCACGTCGCGCGCGTACAGAATGAGAATACGATCGCCCCATACGATCCCGCCATTGGCGTCCACGAGCCCGATGCGATCGGCATCGCCGTCGAACGCGATCCCGAGCTCGGCGCCGTCGGCGCGTACGGCGGCGATGAGGTCGACCAAATTCTCCGGAACGGTCGGATCGGGATGATGATTCGGGAACGTACCGTCGCTCTCGCAAAACAGCCCGCGTCCCTGGAGGCCGAGTCGCGCGAACAGTGCCGGCGCGACCAGCGCGCCCGCGCCATTGCCGCAGTCGTACACGGCGCGGATGGGGCGCGAGAGTTTGCCGATTCGCTGAATCACGTCGTCGATGTAGCGATCGACGACGGCCTCCTCGCGCAGCGTTCCCTTCTTGCCACCAGCGGTCTGCGGCCGCTGCGTCAGCGCGTAGAGACGTTGAATTTCGTCGCCATACATCGACGCCGTGCCGACCGACAACTTGAATCCGTTGTATTCGGGCGGATTGTGCGATCCGGTGATCTGAATGCCGCCGACGACCGGGAGGTGATGCAGCGCCCAATAGTTGAGCGGCGTCGGGACGACGCCGATGTCGATCACATCCACGCCCGCGCTGGTGAGGCCGTCGACCAGCGCGTTCTGAAGCGCCGGTCCGCTGGGGCGATTGTCGCGACCGACAGCCACGGCGCCGCGGACGTCGTGGCCGGCGAGATAGGCGGCGTACGCGACGCCAATGCCGCGCGCGGATTCGGTCGTCAGGTCCTTGTCGATGACGCCGCGAATGTCGTACTGCCGAAAAATTCCGGGTGAGATGGCCATCGTGAATCTCTGAAAGAGAACGGGGCCGCGCGCGGCCCCGTGAAGTCAGCGGATACGAGCGGCCGCGTTCACGATCTGTGCCCCACCAGCCGGCGGCGATCCCAGCGGCGATCCCATTGGCGCAGCGGCAGGCGTCAGCTCCGCGGTGGGCGTAATCTCCATGCGCAGCCGCCCGCCACCGGCGAGTCGTACCGCAAAGTCCGGCACGACCCCGAGCACGAGCAGGAGCACGACGCTCACGGCGAGCACCATGCGGGTCAGTCCGCCCGAGCGCTCGGGCACCAGCGCATCGTCGGGCCGCGGACGCATGAACATCAGCATGACGACGTACAGGTAGTACCCGGCCGACACGACCGTGGTCAGCACGAGCACCACCGCAAGCGTCGTCTGCCTGACCGGGGCTTGCAACGCCGCCTGCAGCACGTACCACTTGGCGAAGAACCCCGCGCCGCCGAAGATCGGGAAGCCCAACAGCGCGAACATGAGCACGCCCATCGAGAACGCGAGCCACGGGCGAACGCTCCACAGCCCCGCCAGCTCGTCGAGCATCACCGACTTCTGTCCTTCGCGCGTGAGGGCGACGACGACGGCGAATGCGCCGAACGTCGCCAGCGTGTAGACGAAGAGATAGAACAGCATCGCCGACGACGCCTGGAACGTTCCCGAGGCGACGGCGACGAGCAGATACCCCGCGTGCCCGATGCTCGAATAGGCGAGCAGCCGCTTGAGATTTCGCTGCAGGATCCCGATCGCGTTGCCGAACACCATCGTGGCGATCGCCAGTCCGCTCACAGCCGGATGCCACACGGCGGAGTTGTACGGAAATGCCTCCAGCCAGACACGGATGAACGCGGCGAATGCGGCGGCCTTCACCGTCGCGGCCATGTAGCCGGTGATCGCCGATGGAGCGCCCTCGTAGACGTCGGGCGCCCACATGTGGAATGGCACGGTGGCGACCTTGAAGCCGAATCCGATGAGCAGCATCGCGATGCCCGTCGCGAGCAGCGGACTGCCGGCGAGACTGTACATCGTGATGCGGCCGGCAATCATGGTGAGATTCGTCGTGCCGGTGGCGCCGTAGATCAGTGCAATGCCGTAGAGGAGGAACGCCGTCGAGAACGCCCCGAGCAGAAAATATTTCAGCGCGCCTTCGGCCGACCGGATGCTCCGTCGATTGATGCCGGCGAGCGCGTACACCGAAATCGACATCAGCTCGATGCCGAGGAACACGATCATGAGGTCGCGCGCCCCGGCGAGCAGCATCATTCCCGACGACGCCAGCAGGACGAGCACGTGCGATTCGGCGACCCGCACGCCCGTGCGCATGTTGTCGTCCATGCTCAACGCGATGGTGAACACGGTGCCCAGGAGGATCACGATGTCGACGAGCCAGCGGAAGCTGTCGACGGCGATCGGCCCGGGCCCCGCCTCGAAGCGGCCGACCCAATTCAACACGAACAGCATCGTGACGCCGGCCAGGATGATACTGGCGATGCCGACGCGTCGCTGATGCTCGTCGCTGTCCGGGCGCCAGGCGGCCCAGAGAAGAATGACCATCGCGCCGCCCATGAGCACGAGGTCGGGCACGAGCGCCACCGTCAACTGCAACGGGACGGCGAGATCGAGTGTCGTGATCATCGCCGGCCCTCGGCGACGCCCGTCATCAGCACGTTGCGCCGCGCGTCGACGGTGTTGACGAATTTGGTGGCGGCGCCTTCCATCCGATGCAGCACTGGGGCCGGGTATACGCCCAACCATACGATGGCCGCGACGATGGGCACCATGATCGCGAGCTCGCGCCGGTTCAGGTCCCGAATGTGCTCGTTCTCCGGCTTATCGAGTGGGTTGAACAGAATTCGCTGGATCGCCCACAGCAGGTACGCGGCCGCGATGATCACGACCGTTGTGGCGATGAGCGTCAAGACGGGTTGCGTTCGGTAGGAGCCGACCAGGACGAGAAACTCGCCCACGAACCCGTTGGTCCCCGGCACACCGATGCTGCTGAACGTGACGATGGTGAGCACGGCGGCGAACATCGGAACCACGCGCGCGATGCCGCCGTATGCCTCGATCAACCGCGTATGGCGGCGCTCGTAGATCATCCCGATGAGGAGGAACAGCGCTCCCGTGGAGATGCCGTGGTTGATCATCACCATGAGCGCGCCCTGCACGCTCTGCACGGTGAGCGCGAAGATGCCGAGCATCACGAAGCCGAGGTGGCTGACGGACGAGTATGCGACGAGCTTCTTGAAGTCGGGCTGGACGAGCGACACGAGGGCGCCGTAGACGATGCCGATCACGGCCAGCCCGAGGATGAGTCCGCGGATCGTCGGATCCATGGCGGCGCCCGGAAAGAGCGGGACCGCCAGACGGATGAAGCCGAACGTCCCGAGCTTGAGCATGATGCTCGCCAGGACCACGGACCCGGCCGTCGGCGCCTCCACGTGCGCGTCGGGCAGCCAGGTGTGGAACGGGAACATCGGCACCTTCACGGCGAAGGCGAGGAAGAACGCCCCGAACAACCACTTCGCCGCGGTCGACGTCACGAGGACGTTCTGCAGGATGTAGTCGTAGTTGAAGCTCGGAATGCCGGTGGCGGGGTTCCGGGCCGCGAGCCCGAGGTAAATGATGGCGACCAGCATCAACAGCGAGCCGACCATCGTGTAGAGGAAGAACTTGAGACTCGCGTAGATGCGCCGGTCGCCGCCCCAGATCCCGATGACGAAGTACATCGGGATGAGCATGACTTCCCACATCACGTAGAACAGGAAGAGATCGAGCGCCAAGAAGACACCGATCATTCCCGTCGTGAGCACGAGGAGGAGTGCGTAGTAGCTGTGGGCGCGAGCGCGGATGCTGGTCCAGCTTCCGCCCACGGCCAGGAGCATGATGAAGGTCGTGAGCAGCACCATCATGACCGCGATCCCGTCCACACCGATGGTGAACCGGATGCCCCATGAGGGGATCCACGCCAGGTCGACGACGGACTGCCACGCGGTGTTCGCCGGATCGAAGCTCCACCAGAGCCCGAGCGAGACGACGAACTCGGCGGCGAAGGCGGCCAGGGCGATGCGCCGCGGCCCCGACGCGACGCCGCTCACCACCTCGTCGCCCTCCGGGCGGCTGCGCCTCGCGCCGAGCAGCCAGATCACCGCCGCTCCGGCGAGCGGGATGACGAGAAGCGCCGGCAGAATCCACTGCGCGTATCCGATGGACGTCAACAGAGCGTTCATGTATTAGTCAGGCGTAATCATCGAATGCTGAACGCGCCCAGGACGGCCAGGACGCCCACGACCAGGACCCAGGCGTATGTGCCGAGCTGGCCGGACTGCAACTGCGAACCCACCCACCCTACGAAGCGCGTGAAATACGCGCTCCCGTTCACTCCCAGGCCGTCGATGAGCCCCGCGTCGACGCCGCGCCACAGCAGGCCGCGCGAGATGCCGATCACCGGCTCGACGATCGCCTCGTCGTAGATCTCGTCGACGTAATACTTGTCGAGGAGCACTTTCTCGAACCCGTGCTCCGGCGCGGCCTCCCGCTTCGGCACGAGCGTCTCGGGCGAGAGTCGCGTCCACGCCAGCGCGATACCGCCGACGGCGATGAGCACGGCGAGTCCGACCAGTCCATACTCGAGCCCGGCCGACGTCTCCCCGGCGCCCTGGATGACGCGCGCCGTCGCCGGGCCGAGCACCGGATCGAGCCAGTGATCGAGCGCACCGATCGGTCCGAGCGGCGCGAAGGCGGGCAAGTTGATCCAGCCGCCGGCCAACGTGAGGATTCCCAGGACGACGAGCGGGCCGGTCATGATCCACGGCGCCTCGGCGATGTGGCTCCGCTCCTTCTCGCCGGTCCGGTTCGGGCCGTGGAACGTGTAGAGCATCATGCGCGTCATGTAGGTCGCCGTCATGAACGCCGCGACGAGTCCCAGGATGTACGAGAAGTACAGCCACGCGCTGCCCGGAATCCCGAACAGATGCGCGCTCGCGATCGTCTAGTGCTGCGCTCTGACAAACAGGCCGCCGAGAATCTCGTCCTTCGAGAAGAAGCCGGCGAAGGGCGGAATACCGGAGATGGCCAGCGTGGCGATCCACATCAGCCAGAACGTGAGCGGCATGTACTGCTTGAGACCGCCCATGTTGCGCATGTCCTGCGCGTCGTCGTGGTTGCCCGTGTGGTGATACGCCCGGTGCATGGCGAAGATCACCGAGCCGGAGCCGAGGAACAGCAATGCCTTGAAGAAGGCGTGCGTGACGAGGTGGAAGAGACCCGAGACGTACGCGCCCGACCCGACGCCGACGAACATGTAGCCGAGCTGCGAGACGGTCGAATACGCCAGGACCTTCTTGATGTCCCACTGCTTGAGGCCGATCGACGCCGCGAAGATCGCCGTGAGCGCGCCGATCAGGACGACGACGATCTGGGCGACGGGCGCGATCGAGAACAGCATGCCGTTGCGCGCGATCAGGTAGACGCCCGCCGTCACCATGGTCGCCGCGTGAATGAGCGCGGACACCGGCGTGGGACCGGCCATCGCGTCGGGCAGCCAGACGTAGAGCGGAATCTGGGCGCTCTTTCCGACGCAGCCCAGGAACAGGAACAGGCAGATCGCCGTGACGAGCGCGCCGCCGACCGGGAGCGACCCCGCGGCCTGCTGCACGCCGACGAAGTCGAGCGTGCGCATGTTCGCGAAGATCATGAACATCGCGATCAGGAACCCGACGTCGCCGATGCGGTTCACGATGAACGCCTTCTTTCCGGCATCGGCGTTCACCTTGTCGTCGAACCAGAACCCGATCAACAGATACGAGCAGGTACCGACGCCTTCCCAGCCCACGAACACCAATGGGTAATTGCCGCCCAGCACGAGCAGCAGCATGAAGAAGACGAACAGATTCAGGTACGCGAAGTAGCGCGGGTACCCTGGATCGTCCTGCATGTAGCCGACGCTGAACAGATGGATCAGCGCGCCGACGCCCGTGACGACGAGCGTCATCATCATCGACAGTTGGTCGAGCTGCAAGGCGGCGTCGATGTGCAGATCGCCGACTGGCATCCAGGAGAAGTACCGCTGCACGAACGGCGCGGTGATCTCCCCGGCACCGCGCATGGCGACGAAGATCGCGGCGCTGAGCAGGAACGAGAGGATCAGCACGCCGGGGCCGACGATGCTCGCCACTCGGGCGAAGCGGTGTCGCGCGACGGCATGGTGATCGTCGCCCGACGCGTGCACGCCGCTCTGCGCGTGCGCGTTGCCATGCGGCAGCGACGGGTCGGCGGGGCCGGCGCGATACGCGCTGGCCAGAGACACCAGGCCGTTGATGACGAAGCCGAGCAGCGGAAGGATCGGAACGAGCCACACCCACTCGGCGATCGTTCCGGCGAGTGGATGCGGTCCGGCGGCGGCTGCCTGCAAGAGAGGAAGCATCAGCCCTTGAGGAGGTTGATGTTCTGAAGATTGACCGTCTGTCGGTGGCGGAACAGCGCGATGATGATCGCCAATCCGACTGCGGCCTCGGCCGCCGCGACGGTCATCACGAGGAACACAAACACCTGGCCGGCAGCCCCGTACGCCTGGGCGAAGGCAACGAACGTCAGGTTCACCGCGTTGAGCATCAACTCGACGCACATGAAGACGATGATCGCGTTGCGGCGAACGAGCACGCCGAACACGCCGATCGTGAACAGCACCGCCGAGAAGAAGAGCGCCTCAGCCAGCATCGTGTTCCCCTCTCTGTTTTCCGAGCACCACGGCCCCGACGATCGCCGCGAGCAGGAGCACGCTCGTCACCTCGAACGCGAGCAGGTACTGATTGAACAGCGGACCGGCGATCGGAGCAATGGCCCCCGTTCGCTCGACCTGTTGAGCGGTGTAGCCTTGCGGCAGCGTCAAGTTCGCGGGCGTGGACGACCGGACGACCGCGAAGACCTGCGCCAGGATCGCGATGCCGACGGCTCCGGCGGCGAGCTTCCACCAGAGGCCGCGCGCGTCGCCGACCACACCTTGGCCGAGGTTGAGCAGCATGACGACGAACAAGAAGACGACCATGATCGCGCCGGCGTAGACCAGCACCTGAATGGCGCCAATGAACTGCGCGTCGAGCATGACGTAGAGCGCGGCGAGGCTGAACATCGTGGTCACCAGCCAGAGCGCCGCCGCGACGGGACTCCGCCGCGTCACGAACAGCAGCCCCGACACGACGGCGATGAGGCCGAACAAGTAGAAGTGGAACGTGTAGAGAAGCGGGAGCGTCCCGTGCGGCATGCCTTGCGCGACCATTACTCGCCCTTGGGGTCGGCGGGATCCCACATCTCGCACACCGGGTGCGTCTGCGCCATCAGCCGTTCCAGATCGTAGACGAACCCTTCGCGGCTGTATTCAGAGTTCTCGTAATGCCGCCCGACGTGGATCGCCTCCTCCGGGCATACCTCCTGGCAGTACCCGCAGAAGATGCAACGGAACTCGTCGATCTCGAACACCAGGGGATAGCGGTTTCCCTGCTCGTCCTCGCCCGGCACGAGCTTGATGCAGTTCGCCGGACAGACGGTCGGGCACAACCCGCAGGCGACGCATTTTGCCTTGCCGTCTTCCGTGGTGAGCATGCGATGCGTGCCCCGCCACCGCGGCGACAGCGACCATTTCTCTTCCGGATACTGATAGGTCACCTTCTCGCGGAAGATGTGCGACAGCGTGAGCCCCATGCCCTTGAGGGTGGCGCGCACGTAGCTGGTCTCCGCGATCGGCCGCTCGAGCACTTTCACTCCGATGGCCATCAGTCGGCTCCCCCTTCACTGGTTGCAGGCTCGAGCCGGCCGCGAACGAATCGCGCTCGGCGGAGCTTGTCGAGATTGCGTTTATCGAGGCGCGAATAGGCCGGGCTGATGAGCCGGCCGCGGTCGATGAGACCGAAGAGCAGACCCGTGAGCAGCACGTTCACGACCAGCATCGCCACGGCGAACTTCCAGGAGTCCGGGTGGATGCCGCCGAATTCGAGCCCGAGCGTGGCCCCGGCGACGACGACGATGTACGCCAGCGCCGTGGGCAGCATGAGCTTCCAGCCCAACGCCATGAGCTGATCGTAGCGGAAACGCGGCAGCGTCCAACGGATCCAGATGTACACGAACACGAATGCCATGATCTTCACCCAGAAGAAGGCGAAGGTCACCAGCGTCTTCAGGAGCGTGTGCGGCGCGACGTTGTCCCACAGCGTGAACGGAATGTCCCATCCGCCGAAGAAGAGCGTCGCCATGAGTGCGCTCGCCGTCATCATGTTCGCGTACTCGGCGATGAAGAACATCGAGAACTTCATCGCGCTGTACTCGGAGTGATAGCCGGCGACGAGCTCCGACTCGGCCTCGGGGAGATCGAACGGAAGCCGGTTCGTCTCGGCAAACGCCGCGACCATGAAGATGATCCAGGCGATGGTACAGTTGATCGCGTTCCAGTGAAGCCCCCATCCGCTCTGCTGCGCGACGACGCGGTCGAGCGAAACGTCGCCGGCGAGGATCAGGACGGGGATCGTCGACATGCCCAGCGCGATCTCGTACGAGATCATCTGCGCGCTCGACCGCAGGCCGCCGAGCAGCGAGTACTTGTTGTTCGAGGACCAGCCCGCGAGCACGATGCCGTACACCCCGAGCGATCCGATCGCCAGGATGAACAAGAACCCGATCGGGAGCGGCGCGAGCGCGGTGTCGATCGTGCCCCAGCGCGAGTCCCAGGCCGCGCCGTACGGGATCACCGACCATGTGATCAGCGCCGGGATGAACGACATCACCGGCGCGAGGACGAAGATCGGCAAGTTCGCCTGGTCCGGATACGTCTCTTCTTTCATGATGTTCTTGACGCCGTCGGCCACCGACTGCAGCAGACCATGCGGTCCGACGCGATTCGGGCCCCGGCGATCCTGAATGAACGCGCAGACCCGCCGCTCGAGCCAAATGACCATCATGACGCCGATCATGTAGATCGTGAACGTCAAGAGCAGCTTGACGACGGTTGCAAGGAACCACGCCCAGCCGCTCGGCGGCGGAGGCAGGTGCTCGAGACCGTTGCCCTGCGTCGCGGCCTGGAGCAGCGCGAGGAGCGTCATGCCGTCGCTCCCGTCGTGGCTTCGGCGCCGGCGATCGCTTTCCCCTTGAAGCCCAATCCGTCGTAGGTCATCCCCGCGAACTCGGCGTGTTCCGACGCGAGCGCGGCGAACACGTCGCTCGCCAACGAATAGTTGCCGCGCGTCCCCAGGGCAGCGAGCAGATCGGCCAGCACGAACCAGCTTGGCCGCGCGAACCCCGGTGCCGCCTTGGCCTGCATGAAGCGCTGCACGCGCCCTCGCAGATTGGTGAACGTCCCCTCTTCCTCGACGAAGTTCGCGATCGGGAGCACGACCGCGGCCGCGTGGCGAGCCCAGGGCGGCAGCGTGGTTCCGACCACGATGATGGCGCTCGCCTTCGCGACGTCGGGCACGTCCACGCCCGACAACTCCTCGTCGGCGACGACGAGCACGTCGCCACTGGTGAGCGTCGACAGCGGTGTCGCGCTGTTGGCGAAGCCGAGCAGCTCGGCGCCGCGCACGTTCGCGGCGCGATCGTGCCGCAACGAGAGATCCTCGACGCCCGGCAGGGGTGCTTCCTCGCCCTGCTCCACGCGGAAGGCGCCCGCGCCGCCCGTCTTGGCGACGAGCTCGGACAACAGAAACAGGGCCTCATTCGAGAGCATGGGCGACGCGAGCACGAAGGCGCGCTTGCCCGAGAGCAGCCGCGCCGCCTCGCTGATGGCGAGCTGCCAGTCCGTGCCGTTGAGCGTCGCCCCGTGCCGCACCATCGGCACGTCGACCCGGTCCTGCCGGTTCATCCACCGGTAGTCGAGCCGGCCGTGGTCGCACATGAAGTACTTGTTCACGTCCTCGTTCGGCCGAGGGCGGAGCCGCATGACGACGTTGTCGCGCGTCTCGACGATCATGTTGCAGCCCTGCGTGCAATTGGGGCAGACCGACGCCGTGCGGTCGAGCTCCCACGCGCGCGCCTTGTTGAGCGAGTCCTTGGAGAGCAGCGCGCCCACAGGACAAAGCTCGATGACGTTCCCGGCCCACGGGTGCGTGAGATCCTGGCCCTCGAACTTGCCGATCAACGCGCGATCGCCGCGCTCACTCACGTTGAGCACCGGATCGTGAGCGACGTCCTCCATGAAGCGGACGCACCGCGTGCACAGGATACAGCGGTTGGGCGTGTACAACACGTCGCCGCCGAAATCCTCCACCGGGTTGAAGCGCTTGGGGTCGCGGTAGCGTCCCTCGGCGCGGCCCTCACGATAGGTGTAGTCCTGCAGCTCGCACTCGCCGGCCTGGTCGCAGATGGGACAGTCGAGCGGATGGTTGATGAGCAGCATCTCGAGCACGCCCTTGCGCGCCTCGAGCGCTTTCTCGGAATGCACGTGAACGACCTGGCCCTCGGCCGCCGCGGTGGCGCACGATGGCGCAAGCTTGGGTGCCTTCTCGACCTCGACCAGACACATGCGGCAGACGCCGGCGACCGGCAGTCCCGGATGGTAGCAGTAGTGCGGGACGAGGACGCCGGCATACTTCGCCGCCTCGAGGATCGACGTGCCGGCGGGGACGCTCACCGGCCGTCCCTCGATGGTCAGATTGATCATGTCCGCCATCAGGCCACCGCCGGCACGAGGAAGTGCTTCTTCTTTTTGATCAACGCTTCGAAGTCTCCACGGAATTTCTTGATGCCGGAGGTGACCGGTGTCGCGCACGAGTCGCTCAACACGCAGATCGTCTTCCCCGTCATGTTCTCCGCGATCTCGAGCAGCGTGTCGAGATCCTCCGGCGTTCCGTCGCCGGCCACGATTCGCTCGAGGATCTTGGTCGTCCAGGCCGTGCCTTCACGGCATTGCGTGCACTGGGCGCAGCTCTCGTGCGCGAAGAAGCGAGCGGCGCGCGCGATCTGTTTGACCAGATTCTGCGCGTCGTCGATCAGGATGACGCCGCCCGAGCCGAGCATCGTCCCCTGCGCGACGAAGCCCTCGTAATCCATGAGGCTCGCCTCGGCTTCCTCGAGCGTCTGGATCGGGACGGAGATGCCGCCGGGGATGATCGCCCTGAACTTCCGTCCGGGAAGCGGGCCACCGCAGAGGTCGTATAAGAAGTCTTTGAACGGAAAGCCCATCGCGACTTCGTAGTTGCCGGGCCGTTGTACGTTGCCACAGACCGAATAGAGCTTGGTGCCCGTGCTCTTCGGGTTGTCGGCGCGCATCCATTGCTTGTACCAGGCGGCGCCGTTGTTGATGATGTGGGGCACGGCGGCCAGCGTCTCGACGTTGTTGACCGTCGTCGGCGAGCCGAAGACGCCCGACACCGCCGGGAACGGCGGCTTGATCCGCGGATTTCCGCGTTTGCCCTCGAGCGAATTCATCAGGCCCGTCTCTTCGCCGCAGATGTACGCGCCGGCGCCACGGTGGACATAGACGTTGATCGTCTTGCCCGAGCCCATCGCATTCTTGCCGAGAATGCCGGCGGCGTAGCACTCCTTGAGTGCCGCTTCGACGCGCAGAATCGGCTCGGTGAACTCGCCGCGGATGTAGATGTAGCACGTTTCCGCCCCGATCGCGTGCGAGCAGATCGCGCAGCCCTCGATGAGCGCGTGCGGCGTCCAGCGCATGATCTCGCGGTCTTTGAACGTGCCCGGCTCCGATTCGTCGGCGTTGCAGCAGAGGTAATGCGGCTTGCCGTCGCCCGGCTTCATGAACGACCACTTCACGCCGGTCGGGAAGCCGGCGCCGCCGCGGCCGCGCAGTCCGGAGTCCTTGACGATCCCGACGACGTCGGCCGGCGACATGCCGAGCGACTTCTCGAGCGCGGTGTATCCGCCGCGCTTCTTCCAGCCGTCGAGCGTGGTCGCCTCCATCTCGCCGAAATGGGCCGAGAGCACCGGCGTCTCGCGCGCGTGTGACTTGTGCGGGTATCCCATGGCGTTATTCGAGCGACGACAGAATCCGGGGAACGTTCTCCGGCGTCACCGACTCGATGAAATCCTCGTTGATCATGATCGGAGTGGCAAAACCGCACGCGCCGAGGCATTCGACCTCGATCACCGTGTACTTGCCGTCGGGCGACGTCTGCCCCAGCTCGAGGCAGCCGGTGTGGCGGAGCAGCGAATCGACGACGTCTTCGGCGCCGCAGATGTTGCACGGCGACGTGGTGCAGACCTGGATGAAATGCGTCCCGACAGGATGCTGGTGGTACATCGTGTAGAACGTCACCACGCCTTTCACGTACGCCGGCGTGAGCTCGAGCACCTGCGCCACCTCAGCCATGCCGTCGTCGCTGACCCAACCGCGCTCGTGCTGGACCATCCACAGCGCGGGCAGGAGCGCGGCCATCTTCGTGGGGTACCGGGTCAACAGCTCGTCCAGCTCCTTACGGCGTGCGCTCCCCGGCGTGAACACCGGCTCGTACG
>Ga0157370_10004737_pt1 | contig 15508 bp, 11 predicted proteins | sample C35metaG_FD_113463 | JGI IMG/M metagenome (GOLD analysis project Ga0157370, IMG submission 113463) | Corn rhizosphere microbial communities from Kellogg Biological Station, Michigan, USA - C3-5 metaG | ecosystem: Host-associated > Plants > Roots > Rhizosphere > Soil | place: USA: Michigan...
CTTTTTTTTATCGACGGGGCAAAGATGTATACGCCAAATTATACCCCAAAATTATGAGGGTTACATAAAGGCAACACCGTTACAAAAGGCATAAACCAAAAAGCAACACAAACACATAACAAACTAACAATGAGCACCTTAAGCACAAATAGAAACGCCATTATGCTTTTATTACCGTTACATTAACAAATTGTTAAGCAGGCAAATACACATTAAAATCTGGATTTTCAGCTTTCGGATGTAACGGTTAAAGGGCCTGTATAAAAGCCGATAAATTATCGCCATGCGCTAAGTTTAACTTCTTCCTTAACCGGTACCTGGAAACCCTCAGGCTATCGGTAGAAATTCCCAACAAGGTGGCAATATCGGCTGAGTCGAGATTCATTTTTAGTAAGGCGATCAGGCGCATATCCGCAGAGGTAAGTTCGCTGCTGAACTTTTTTAGTTGTTCCAGAAACTGATGGTGCACTTGTTCAAATGCCACTGTAAATTCTTTCCAGTTGCGCTCGTGGTTAAAACTTTGGTTAATCTCGGTGAGGATTTGATTCATTTGCCTTTTCTGATCGCGCTTATCGTCTTTAACCATTGTCTGCAAAGTATTGCGGAGGTTTTCGAGAAACTGGTTATGCTTAATCAGGTTTAAGGTATGTGTAGAAAGCTCGCGGCTCTTCACTTCGAGCTGTTGTTTAAGGTGCTGCTCTTCGAGCTGCAGGTTTTTAAGTTCCAGGCTGGTTAAATCGTGCTGGATATCTTTTTGTTTGGCCAGCATTTGCTGGTCCTTTAACTTTAAACGTTGCCTGCTAAAAATAACAAAGCCTAAAACAACGATTAACAGCACTACAATCGTGGCCGAAAATGCAATAATCCGGTTTATCTTTTTATCGCTCTGTAGCCTGGTAATTTCATCCGATTTTTTATTAATATCGTACAGTACCTGCAAAAAAGCAACCTGACGGGCACCATCTTCAGAGTATAAATCGATGGTATATTTATAGCCCAATTTAACATAGTGGTAAGCACTATCCATCTGGTTCATTAACTCGTATGCCTTGCCCAAATCCCTGCAACACGACGCCAGCTGATAGATATTCCCCAGTTTATCGGCTAGTTTCATTGCCTTTTGTGTTTCTGCAACACTTGCCTGGTATTTGCCTGTTTTACGCAAAATATCTCCCAGGTTATTAATTACCTCTATGCTGCCCAGTTCGTTATGGTCTTTTTGATATAAATAGAGCGATTTTTTGAAATGCTGGTAAGCCTGGTCGTATTTCTCCAGGTCTTCGTAAATACTACCTAAGTTTTCGTAAATTTTGGCCGCACCACTGATATCGTTCGTCTGCTCATTTGCCTTTAAAGCCAGGTTCTGATAGTAAAAAGCACTGTCGTAACGGGTACGTTTTTCATAAAGCTGGCCAATCTGACCAAAAATAGCCGCCTGCCCCTTTACATTATGCTCTTTTTTATAAATGCTCAAAGCCATTAAATAATTCTTCATGGCTTTATCGGGCTGCTTAATATAGTAGTATAATACACCAATATCGCTCAGGTTTGCGGCCAGCAATAAAGATTTATCGTTACTGTTAAATATTTTTTCGGCCTTTAAAAAAAAGTCGAGCGCCTGCCTGAAATGCCCCTGACGGTAACATACCTTGCCCATTTGCTGTAAACATTTCCCTTCTAAAATCGCATCGTTGTTTTCTATAGACTGGGCATATATCTTTTTCAGTTCAATAAGCGATTCAATTGGTTTTTTCGATTGATGGTCAAAAAATAGTTCCGGTTCTTTTTCCTGCGCGGTAGCAGTAAAACACAATTGGAAAAATATCAGGATTGCACAAACATATCTCATCACGCCGAAAAGTAATTTTCAACAAAGAAAGAGCGCAAAGGTTAAGTTAATGTTAAGGAAATTAACAAAATAGCTTTTATTGCCGGACTAATTGCAACATCGCTCCCTATAACCGCCTTTTTAATGTGGTTGTGGCGAAGAAAAAACAAATGATTCTACTTTAATCTCCCTGGTATCTTAAAAGCTTTCGCATCTGGTAAAAAATCCTTTCTATCAATCTTAAATCCTGTGTTACAATTTCGGCATTGCCTTTAAGTTCTTTATCAAAAGCAAGATTTCTGTGATATGAGGTTTTTAAGCCTTTGGGAAGCGTAACATCTACATAATAATTCCCTTTGTCATCAGGTGCGAAAGCTATATTTTGTACCCTTCCTTCCACAATCCCATATTCCTGGTAACGGTAGTTGTCAAGTTTGATTAAAACCTTTTCACCTGGACTAATTTTTCCGGAATTGCTGGCTGGAACCGACATCCTGCCAACCAGTGCCTGCTTATTATCGGGCAAAACAGATAAAACTGCATCCCCCCTTTTTATAAACTGGTTTTCGCCCCAGAACTGTTGAAAACTAATCACGCCATCAGTAGAGGAAACAATGAGGTAATCCTGTTCCCATTTTCGCAACGATTTTCTTAACTGCTCAAACAACTGTAAGGTTTGCGAAGCAAAATTAATTTTGTCTTTTTCGGCATTAATTGTGGCACCGCTTTTTGTTTTATTAAGGTTTGCAATGCCCTCTTCGGTTTGAGAAAGTGAAATATTTATAGCTTCCAGGCTTTGCTGCGCCTGCAAGAATTTAATTTTTTCGGTTTCGAGCTCAGTTGCCGAAATTACGCTCAGGCCAAAAAGTTTCTGCGCACGCTGATAGCTTTTCTTTACCAGTTCGTGTTTGGCCAGCTCGAGTTCTTTTTGTTGCCTTAAGTTCGTTATCCTGCTTCTGTAGGCGGAAATATTCTGATCGGCAGCGATATTTTCGGGGGCATAAGGCCGCAGCCGGCTAAATAATTGCTCATCCTGAAAGGCTTTGGCAAAAGCATTGTAATCGGCCTGGAGTTCGCCCAATTTCAATTTCGAGATTTTATTAACCGGAAAAGAAGATAACTGATCCTGCGAAATTGAATCGGCTATTTTTTTAAGTTCAAGCAAATCGAGATAGTTTGCGGTAGATTGCAAAACCAGCAGCACCTCCCCTTTCTTTACTTTTTGGTGGTTGCTCACAAATACTTTCTCGATTTTAGCATCGGTTCTGGCCTGAAGCTTTTCGGGTGGGTTTTGCGAAGTAACTACAATGGATGCAGGCACAAATTCGGGATATTTAATGAAATAGCTCATCAGCAGCCCCATTAAAATTGCGCCCAAAATAATGACGTTTCCCCAACGGAACATCCAATGGGGTGGTTGTGATAGAACATCCTGCACACCTTCTGAGCGCAGTTCGATATTGTCCAATATATCTTTCTTAGTTTCCAAGTTCGAGCTGGTTTTTAATTAGCCTGTAATATTCTCCCTTTTTGGCCACCAACTCTGCGTGGTTACCTTCTTCAACAACCTTTCCTTTATCTAGCACCACAATTTTATCGGCATGTTTTACTGTCGATAAACGGTGGGCAATAACGATTGCCGTTTTCCCTTTAAAAAACTGCTCCAGGTTTTCGATAATGATTTTTTCATTGTTGGCATCGAGCGCGCTGGTAGCTTCATCGAAAAAAATAAATTCGGGCGATTTATAAACAGCCCTTGCGATAAACAACCTTTGTTTCTGGCCACCACTAATGCCTAACCCTTCGTTACCAATTTTGGTATTATAGCTTAAAGGCAAACTTTCAATAAAATCTTTAATGTTGGCAATTTCAATTGCCTTTCTTAATTTTTGTTTATCCACGGTTTCTTCACCAATAGCAATGTTATTGGCAATAGTATCATTAAATACATAACCCTCTTGCATTACTACCCCACAGTGGTCGCGCCAAAGCCTCGACGAGATATTTTTCATATCGGTATGGCCGATTTTCATCTCTCCGGTATTCGGATCATAAAACTTCATCAATAATTTTAACAGTGTAGTTTTTCCACTGCCACTGGCCCCCACTATGGCTGTTGTTTTCTGATACGGAATGGTGAGGTTCAGGTTTTCGAATACAAAAGCATCAGAACCGGTGTACCTGAATGATACATTATTAAGCGCTATATCGTTTTGTGGAATTTCAGCCACATATTGTTCTTCATGGTTATCCTCATCTGCTTTGTCGTGAATTTCACCTAATCTTTCTAAAGAAATCTTGGCATCCTGACTCTGCTTAATAAAATCAATGAGTTGCATGAGCGGGCTATTCAGTTGTCCGATAATGTATTGAACCGAAAGCATCATACCCAGGGTCAGGTTGCCGCTTAACACCAATTTTGCGGCAAGAAAGCTCACCAGGATATCTTTCATCTGGTTGATAAAGTTCCCACCTACCGATTGCCACTGCTCTAAGGAAAGCGATTTAATCTGCACTTTGAACAGCTTCACCTGCAGAAATTCCCAACCCCAGCGTTTTTGCCTTTCGGCATTATGCATTTTTATTTCCTGCATGCCGTTAATGAGTTCAATTACCTTGCTCTGCTCCTGCGAAACCTGCGAGAATCGTTTGTAATCCAGTTCTTTTCTTTTCTTCAGAAAAAAACTGATCCAAATTACATATACAATTGCGCCCGTTAAATAAACCAAAAACAAGCGATAATCGTAGCACAACAATACAATGCTAAAAATGATCAGATTAACCAGCGAGAAGAGGGTATTGAGTGATGAATTGGTTAGCAGTTGCTCTATGCGGTGGTGGTCGTTAATGCGCTGCATAATATCACCGGTCATTCTGGTATCAAAGAAACTAATCGGCAGTTTCATCAGCTTGATAAAAAAATCGGAGATAATGGATATGTTTATTCTGGTAGAAAGATGTAATAAAATCCAGCTGCGAATAACTTCAATACCAGTCTTGCCAACAAAGAGCATTACCTGCGCCAGCAAAATCAGGTAAATAAAATTGAGGTCCTGGTTTTGAATACCCACATCTACAATGCTCTGGGTAAGAAAAGGAAAAACCAGCGACAATAAACTGCCCGCCAGCAGGCCAATGGCCAGTTGAAAAATCAGCGATTTATACTTGAAAAGATATTTGGAAAGGAAAGAAAAACTGGTTTTCTTTTCTGCTTCATTAAATTCATCTTTAAAAAAAGCCGGCGTAGTTTCTAAAACAAGCGCAATGCCTTCTTCTGTATCTTCCCTGGCATTTTCGCCTATCCAACATTTAATAAATTCTGCCTTGCTGTAAGTAATCAGCCCATGGCCAGGATCAGATACATAAACCTTTCCAGATTTATCAATTTTGTATACTACAACATAATGGTTTTTGTTCCAGTGTACCAGGCAGGGCAATGGCACTTCGGTTGTTAAGGTATTAAAATCGATTTGTACCCCTAAAGTCCTGAAGCCTAAGTTTTCTGCAGCATTACTTAAGCCCAGCAAACCACTTCCCTCTCTTGTGGTTTCAGCAAGATCGCGAATTTGCTGTAGGGGAATACTCTGCCCGTAGTATTTAGAAATAATACGCAGACAGGTTGGACCACAGTCTTTAGAGTCGGGTTGTTTATAAAAGGGGAAAGACTTCATGTTAAACAGACCAGGCTTTTTTAAACTCCTGCTTTAATTTCTTTTTATTGATCTCACATCCCGAAGCCGAAATTGTAATCCCGGCATTGCTTAAATTAAGATAGCCCGGTTCATCATCCCACTTAGACATAAATGGATTATAGCGGCATTCGGTTTCATGATACCACTTTTCATCACCTTTTATGGGAACCCGGCTATCTACGCACATGTATCTGAATTCGCAATCCTTACACACCAGCGTATCGCTTTTTTTGATGTTTCCCAGCTCGAGAAATGCACTTGAAGAGATGGTATTCAAGAATTGAGCTTTGCTCATACATTGTATATTGCCATAACTTGCCGAATTGTTTAAGCCGTTTTTAATGTGGCCGGCTGCATCAATGTATATCTTTCCAAAATAATAGGAATGGTAATTGTAAGCCTCAAAAAAATGTTCACCATTAATATCCAGTTTATCGATGGTGAGTTTGCTTTTGTAATCGGCAAAGCTTTCCTCAAAAAAATTATAGTAGATATTACTAATCAACTCTGTTTTCGCGGTGGTACTGGTGCCGAAAAAATTAACTGAAAAAATCAATTGGTGGGCGCTAAAAGCCTCGCAATATTCTTGAAAAAGTTCAGCATTAAAATTTTCAATATATAAATAGATACCATCTGTTTCCAGCGTATTTATTTTTTCTACAATCTTTAACAGATTAGCATCCAATTCAGGCGCTATTATCGAGATATTCATTAAATACTCTTCTGCAATAAAATCGAAGAAATTGTGATCAATATTCGCATGAACAACCAGGTTGCTAAACTGATTAGGGGTGTGTAAATTTCTGTCTAATGGGGTAAATCTTTTCCGTTGATCCGGATCTGAAAGTTCAAATATGATTTCCTCCTGAATCAAAAAATTCACCAGCTCCTGTCGTTCATCAGTATCCTTAATTTTAAGAAACGGGATAAAATCGTCGGTGTTTAAAATCGTGTAGTACTCGTTCGGGACAAAAAAATAATCTTTCCTGAGTATATCATAAATAATTGCCCGATTGTAGCCCTTAACAGGAATACACAACTGGTTTCTCAAAAATAATTGGTTCATATTGGTGATTTATAGAAAAGATCTAACTGTAAATTACTGGTGCTAAATATTTTTGAGCACCTTGTTTTAACCAGATATTTAGGTTTATCTTTTTTCAGTAAGGATTTTAGGTGCACAGGTGCTGTTCCTTCTTGAATTTCGAGTTTTATCTTGTCCATTTTATAGCGCTAATGCAATCTCCTTTTCAAGATTATAATTGCAGGGGTTAGATACCATTCCAAACTGACCAATGGGGTTGAGATCTAAAAAATAGTATTGCTGATCTTCTTTCGCATAGATAACATCAAACGAAGCGCAGTTGAGTCCAATCCCATCTAATAATTTTTTTATTTTACGCTCGTAAGCTTTAGGAAACTGATATGGATTTAACCGGTTGGGTTTCACCTGGTCGTAGTTTCTAAAATCTACGTTGGTATTTTTGTTGTTCTGAGAAAAAATAGCCATCGCGTAAAAATTTCCGTTCAGGTAAAAAACCCTGATCTCGTAGGCTTTAATGATATTTTTCTGGAAAAATGTAGGGACAAATTTGTCAGGTAAATGATTGATGTCATCTAAAGTAATTTCAGCAGTGTAGGATAAATGCGCGAAATCATCAGCATCAACGATATTAAACGGAATGCTTAAGGGTTTTGAGATTAGTTTTTTCTCCTGATGATAGAAACTCAATAAAGTATTTTTACAACTTGTGACGAGAAAATTGGGTGCCAGAACATCAAATTTCTTGCACAAATCCATCAGATAAAGCTTGTTGATATCCCTTGTCCTAAAATTATTTATACCCGGTTTCTGATCCAGCACATAGTAGAAATACTGCACTAAAGTTGCAATTTCGGTAGGCAGATAATCTTTTAACAGCTCACTGCTGAGGTTTTTTAACAAGTATACTCCTCCCCTGCGGTACCATATTTTTGTGATTTGAGCACTGTTAACCGTTTTACCATCGATTTTTATCGTAAAATCATCTTTCGTAAGCGCTATGATTTCTACATCAGAATTTTCATTCAGCCGAATAAATGGCTTTTTCATATTTATTAACCAGTTAATTACCTTACTGGTCGAATAATCATCATGGATGGAGAAAATTAATATCATAATTACGGCTGATTATTGGCTAATGTTTTCAGTTTAATTTTTACTAAAATGGAGGATACTGATCCTCCATTTTAGGTTGAGAAACCTGAATTTTTACCAGGTACTTGTAGTCTGGCTTATTACCGTACCTTCATCGTTGGTCATTGTAGTTACACTATCACGACAACCAGAGCTTCCGGTATAAGTAGAACATGAACTAAAAGTCCTTGCTAACTTTCCACCATTGATTTGAGCATTTTTTAAATCAATTTTTTTTGCAAATAATCCTTTGTTGATTTTCATAAGTCTAATTATTAGTTTTCTTTTAATTTTCTATTACTTACAAACGTAATCTGTGCAGGCCGTGATAGGTTCTCCGCAATCGTTTTTGGTTACATACTGCGTATCGGTACAACCACCGCCACTAGTCGCAGTTGCTGTTGTAGTGCTACATTCGGCAAGTCTGCCACCATTGATTTGACATTTTTTTAAGTCAATTCTTTTTTCGAATAAACTTGTGTTTTTCATAATAAATGAAGTTTTAAAATTTGATAAATATTTCGCCATCTCACCCTGACGATTTGGGGTTTATAGTTGGTCGTTGTTAAACCCGAAGAAACCATTAGGCTTACTCCTGTCAAATAAAATTAGGGGGAAGCGATAATTCTCACAAGCGAGAGTTTATATTTGAGGTATGATTCCAAATATTCGTTGCGTTTGCGCTGATATCTGTTAAAAACGCTTATTTACAGGCTCAATTTCAAATATGAAGCTAAATGCTACGGATATAGAACGGAAACAGGTGAATATGCATTAGCTGTTTTTGGCAAGAAAGCTTTGGCTATATTTAAAAAAACCAGACCAGGGTAACGCAAAAAACGACTAAATAATTGTCCCCATACTTATGCTTTTTCAATTGGTGCAAACATTTAAATCCATAAAGATCAAATCCATTCTGCCTGTTTTTATCAGTTTATCCCTCTTGTGTACCAGTGCCTGCAAACAGGAAAAAAAACTGCAAAACCAGGATAATGCACAGGCTCAAAACATGAGCAATACCGATTACCGTGAGCAAATTATTGCGATGGATACACTGCCTCCAAACGAGTATAAAAAAGCTGTTTACAGGGCAGACAGCCTTCTAAATCTTTCAGCAAATAAAACAGATGCTCCATTCGGGTATTATTTCAGGGCGAGGAGGCTGATCCTTGAAAAGCAGCCCGACAGCGCCAGGGTTATATATAAATTGATGGATAGCAGGGGTAAAAATCCGGAAACAGATCTGTTAATGGATTACAGCATTTTAAGCAGTCAAACCAATGGTGGCGCCGCGGTAAGTGCAAGCTTAATGAAACAAACCTTAGCCAAAATAGAAAAGGCAGAACAGTTAAAAAGCAGAAGTACTTATTTGTTTTACGATTTGCTGGCTAAAGTTTACTATCAAAATGATAACCCGAAAGAAGCGTTGAGCTACGCAACCCGATATTACAACAGTCATCCGTATAAAGGCCACCGCGTAATTCAGCAAAGGTATTTCGACATTTCATTTTTGCTGGTCACGAAGATGGGCGACTATAATAAAATGATATTTTATAACAACAAGGCTCGTACGCTGGCTAAAAGTATTAACGATAGCCTTGCGCTGGCCCGCACTTATGATAACGAAGCACAAATTTACGATCGTCAGGGTCAGTTTTCCAAGTCGCTTGCCAGCAGCAAAATATACTTCAATTACCTAAAAAAAACCAACAACCTGAACGATTTTGCTTTCAATAACCTGGCCACTAGTTTTGAGCACAACCAAATGCCCGATTCTGCCATTTACTATTACCGTCAGGGGATTGCGTTCGAAAAAAAGAACCCTTCGGGAAGAAGAAAAAATATGTTTTATAACGGCCTCATCAGTGCCTATAAAAAAAAAGGTGCTTATGCTGAAGCACTGGAAGCCGCAGATTCTGCCTATAATATGGAAATTCGTGATATTTCGGCCATTGATGCGGTAAAAATTGCCGAGCTGCACGAAAAATATCAGGCAGAAAAAAAGGACAGGAACATTACCGAGCTAAACAGCCGGAATGAATTGTATCGAAAAATCATTACCCAGCAAAGGTGGACCTTAGCGCTAGCCTTTTTTGTGTTCTTAGGCGTGCTTTCCTTTCTGTTTATCATTTACCGGCAACAAAGGTTAAAGGGACGAAATATCCTTTTGGCTTCAGAGAATAAGCGGTTAAATATTGAGCAGAAATTATTGCAGGTACAGCTTAACCCACATTTTATTTTTAATGCCATTGCCAATCTGCAAGGACTCATTTCATCCGGCGATTCGAAAGAAGCAGTTCGTTATCTGAGTACCTTTTCTAAATTATTGCGTAATGTACTGGAACAGAACACGAAAGAGTTTATTGAATTAGATGAAGAAATAGCCTCATTGCATAATTATCTCCAACTGCAACAAATGCGCTTTACCGGCCTGTTCGATTACCAGATCAATGCTAACCACCTGCAGTTGGAAAACGTGCTGATTCCACCTATGCTTATACAACCTTTTGTAGAAAATGCTATCGAACACGGTTTCAGGAATATCGCTTATCATGGTAATCTGGCCATTACTTTCACTACAGCACGCAATCAATTACTGATCACGGTGGATGATAACGGATGTGGCGTAAGTGCCAAGGCAGCGGTTCAAACAAAAAAATCACTGGCCCAGGTTATTTTAAAAGAAAGGCTCGATGTACTTTTCAATTCAGCCAACCAGCAGGCAGGCTTCGAACTTGAAGATAAAAGCGATAAGGGTGGCCGGGGTGTAAGGATAAAAATTAACATACCGTTGGTTAAAGATTAGCTCAAAAACTTATGAAAATCTATATACTCGAAGATGAGGCGCATATTATGCAACACATTTTACAAATTGTGAACAAGCTCAGCGCTTTCCGGATTGTTGGCCATTCGGGCGAAGTAGCCAGGGCCGCTACAGAAATACCTTTACTCAAACCAGAGCTCATCCTGGCTGATATCAGGCTAAAGGATGGCGATAGTTTCAGTTTGTTTAACGAGATCGGAATGGAAGATTTTCAGGTTATTTTCCTTACCGCTTACGATCAATACGCCATACAGGCGCTGAATATGGGAGCCTTTGCCTACCTGTTAAAACCGGTTGATGAAGTATCGCTTGGCGAAGTATTGGGCAAATACCTGCGCCAACGTGAGCAGGAACAGTTTGACATGCAACAGCTGGAAATTGCCCGAGATCATTACCTGGCCCAGGGCGTTAACGGCATTAAACGAATTGCACTGAAAAGCCTTGAGTATATTGAGGTTGTAAATCTGGATGATATCATCTATTGCAAAAGCGACAAAGGCTATACCACATTTTGCCTAAGAGATAAACGCGAAGTACTGGTTTCAAAAGGCCTTAAAGAATACGAAAACATGCTGGCATTTTCCGGTTTCCTGCGTTGTCATCAATCCTACCTGATTAATTTCCAATATGTAAAAAAGTATTACCGCGAAGGCTTGCTGCTCATGGAAAACGGAGAAAAAATACCCGTTTCGAGCCGCAAGAAAGAAGAAGTATACCGATACCTGCAAAATATTGCCTAACAAATGTTAAGCTTTTTACTTTAATCGTTCTCCTCAAAAGGGAGAACGATTTTTTTAAAATTATTCTTTAACATCATAGACCCACTCTTTCCTGAAAAGGTTTCCCTGCCCGTCAAAGCCTTCAAACACAACCCGATGTTTTCCGGTTAAATCTCCATTAAAATAGCTAAAATTAATTTTGCCTTTCTTATCGGGGACAAGATTGGGTGCCCAGTATAAAGTAGTTCTCAAATCTTCCTCGCTACGTTCTTTTTTCACGGGATATTTTACTTCATAAAAAGCCTTGCTTATGGTATAGCCCTCCTGTTTCAAATAAGCCGTACCAGGCGGTGTTCCTTTTCTAAAATTCTGATATAGGATGTTTTTGTCCTTCATCGAAATGGTCATTATGGATGGATGTGGCGGAGTACCGAGCAAATACACCTGTATTTTTTCTATCTCCTTAACAGGTAATGCTGAAAGGTCAAAATATTCATCTACAGGAAAGTCGTTTATGCTGACTGATATTGGCATCATTTTAATTGTATTCATTCCTTTAATGTAGAGTGGGTACATCGGTTTCATTACCCCATAATCATTCATAGCAATAACACCATTACCTCCCAGGTGCCGGGCCAGGTAATCCATAATATTTTCAACATGAACCAGGTCTTTGGGCAAAATAACCTGAAATATATGTCCTGAATTAAGCGGTGCTCCTGAAGAGCTATATTCTAACTTTTTACTTCCTTTTATTTGTACCTCTTTTAGTTTTATCCCTTCTTGTTTAAGGTATTTTTGGGTATTTTTCTGCATTACTTCTTTTGAAAAAAAGGATAAAGTATCGCTGAGATAGTTTTTGATAAAAGCGTTAGGCAAAATGGGTATTGCTGGCAGTGAATCGAGTTTAACTTCTAGCCGTTTGGATTTATCACTTTTAGCCTGAACTACGAAATTTCCCACACCGGTATACACCAAATCGAATGAAAACCTACCTAAACTGTCAGTAACAGCCTGTTCTACACCCAACTCTTTACCGGTACGCATTAGGGTAACCCTGGCAGCTGATACAATTCCCTTACCGTCAGTAACCTTACCACTCACCCGAATCGTTTTTTCAGGGTTATATTTTTTCTGCCAGCTTATTTTTCGCCAGCCCTGGGTTAACATGAGATTATCCAGGTGCATCCTTGTCGAATCGGAGCTATCCATAAAGTAGCGGTTTGGATTTTCGACATGTCCCTTAAGATCCGGAGAAAGTAATAAATCGGCTAAGATATGGCTCTCATTATCGAGATCTGGTATACTTACCTCACTATTGGTAACGGCAACTGAAAATGAACCATTTGTTACAGGCCCACCATCAACCATAGTTTGCAATTCGAGTCTGGTTTCGCCCCTTTTTGGATAAGCTGTAATAAGTCCGTTTTGTTTTATAGCATCACTATTTCTCCCCTGGCCAATAAAGGCGAGCCGTTCGCACAGAGCCTGCCCGTTAGCTGCCAGCAAAGAAATTTGCACAATCCCTTGTGGTAGTTTCGCTGTCGGGACAGCTATTCTTGCCATCTGGCTATCCATAACAAAAGGAATGCTCAGTAATTCAACTCCGTTTTTATGTATACTTAACTTTAATTCTCCCTTACCTATCAAATCTTTGGTACACATTGATTTAATAACCAGCTCACTCGTGTCGCGTTGTGAAACAGCAAGTGTATAGCCGCTGGATTGCGCGAGTGGGAGATCAATTTCTCTTTCAACTCCGTTAACTTTAACAATCGCTTTATAGGTAATTCCTTCTTCAGGAGTAAGGAAAAAAGACCCCATCCCCTGGTAAGTATCCTGAATCAGGCACATTTCAGTTTCTTTACTATTTAGCACTCTCCCTGTTATGTTTACTCCACGGCCATTTCTGCTTACTGCCTTATAAGCAATTCTTGAAGGTAGCCCCATTAAAAAATTTCCACCCTCAGGCAGAAAACGAACATCAATATCTTGTATCGCTGTTATTTGATCTTTAGTTTGCTCAACATCACCTATTTTAATTACCTGATCAAAAAACGAAACAGGTGTAATATTGTCCATAATTCTGGTATAGGCACGAAGGCGGTAGAGGCCTTTGCTATTTTTGATATCGATTGGAGCATTACCAAAAGATACTCCATTGAGTAAAGGAAGTGTAAGCCGATTAATAAGTGAATCCTTTTCATTAATGAGGTCTACATAAAGCGTTCCGCTGGTTTTCGAAGGGAGATTGGCTTCATCAACCACATAAGCTTTAAACCATATGGTATCACCAGGTAGGTAAAATGATTTATCCATATGCAGGTGCACCCGCTCCTGAAAATCGGTCATGCCTGACTGTGCAGAAACGTTTTGTGCATTAGCGTTTTGAACAAAGCAAACTGCTAAACAAAAAAACAACAGGCAAAGAGTATTACATAATTTTGCTGGCATGAGGAGAGAACTAATTTTTAGATATATTTTTTTTAATTTATTAAATAAAGTAATCTTATTTCTTCAAAAACAATGCACAAACGATTGATTTGGCAGCCAGGTGAATAAATTATCCAATAATTTAATATCAGTGCTACCAAAACAAATACATACTTGTTAATCGCTTAGTAAACTGCCTGCAATATAAAGCAGAATGATGCCCTTTTAACAAAAATCGTATCGTAAAATACAAATCGAATAATAAAATCAGTACCTCTGGCCTTTAAATTCTAGCAAACGTTTGCGTGATTATTTATTTCAAAGCACACCAAATCCATAATATACTAGTAGCTAATACACTAAAAAGCAAACCATATCATTAACCCACATTTTTTAAACCTTAAAAAATGTTAAATCTAAACCCGGCGGCTTGTAGTTAACTTATTTTATAGTTATTATTGTTAACCGCAATTGCATTGCGGCACACCAAATCTAAACACACTTATGAAACGCTTCAAGCATAAATTATGCTTACTGGCACTAACCTGCCTTTCTTCTCTCATGGCTTTTTCGCAAGAAGGAGTAATTGACAGCTCGCATGCTGTAACCTTAAGAATCGACCCGCAAAGCGCACGCGGAGCAGCGGTTTCGCAAATTTTCGACGAAGTTAAATTTGTCCCGCTTGAAACCACCAAAGAAAGTTTGTTCGGTAATATTGCTGAACTTCAAATTGCCGGCAACAAATTTTTAATTTACGACTACGATACCCGAGCAGTACTGGTTTTTACCAATGAAGGAAAATACCTCACCAAAATCGATGCCGCCAAGCTACAAACAGAAAAGGCCGATAAAGAAAAAGCGGTAACGCATGGTTTTACATTGGTAACTGAAGGAAACACCGAATATATTGCCGTCTACACCCCAAACAACGTGCAGTATTTTACGCTCGAAGGTAGTTTTGTAAAAAAAGTTAAAAACTTCAATTATTACTCACCCAAGTTATCTTTCGCAAATAGCGATGTGGTACTCAGACCTTATACCTATATCAAAAAGGGTAAAGACAGTACCCGATATTCGCTTGTTACAATCGACAAAAAAAAGAAAGATACCGTGGGCTACTTTAAAATCGACGATAAGTTTTTCGAAAGAGACGATTGGTATGGCGATAATCCGATAACCAAATACAATGACAATGAGGCTTTTTACACCAGGTATTACGATTACCGTTTGTACAAGCTCAACGCAAAAAAAATGGAACTGGCTTATAAATTTATTTTTCCGGCCATAAACACCCTGCCTAAAGATTTTATCACCAATCCCGCTTATGTTAAAAAAAGGTTCGAATACTTCGAAAAAAACAAGAAAATGATTCATGGTATTGGCAGTAGTTATTTAATTGGTGATCAGCTTTACCTCAAACTATCAAACATTTTTTGGGATAAAGACCAGAAGAAAAGCCTCATTTATAACACCAAAACAACTGAGCTGTTATCTTTCCAGGATTTAGAGCCAGATAGTCTTTCGAGTTTCTTACCCATAACCGACTCTGGCTTTGCCTACGATTTCGAAAACCGCGGATTCTTAGCCTATGAAGATAAAAAGTTTTATACCAGTTACTCTGCATTGGCCATGTTTACTTTTAAAGAGCGTAGTGCCGGTAAAACAACCCAATACCCTCCCCTGCTCGAAAAATATTTTAAAACCGGCGACCGGAAAAGCAATCCTGTAATTATCATCTTAAAACCGAAGCAAATCTAAAATCATGCGCGCTCATTTTTTATTCCTTTTAAGCATCTTTTGCTTAGGAACAGGCTATTCTTTTGCCCAAACCGCAAC
>Ga0157370_10004740_pt1 | contig 15494 bp, 16 predicted proteins | sample C35metaG_FD_113463 | JGI IMG/M metagenome (GOLD analysis project Ga0157370, IMG submission 113463) | Corn rhizosphere microbial communities from Kellogg Biological Station, Michigan, USA - C3-5 metaG | ecosystem: Host-associated > Plants > Roots > Rhizosphere > Soil | place: USA: Michigan...
AAAAATTTGGTCATGCAGGAGCTATACCTGCAAAAATTATTAGCAGAATTTATATACATTTGTTTGTTTGTTTTGGTTTCTATTATTCTATCGCATAGTTTATTTTGAACTGATCCAAACATTCGCCGGTTTACGCCGGTTCAGGGTCAGTAATGTTGGTAGCATTGCTGACTTTTTTTGGATTGCAGTTTTAAGGTTTATTTCATTACTACAATCCTCCTTCCTTCGATTTTAAAATGAACGGATCCTGTTTCTTCTATCTTTCTAAGCACCTGCGATGCATTTCCAAACCTGGAAACGGTACCGCTAAAACCTTTGGTTAACAAACTTTTATCTTTAAACACCACCTCTACATTATACCAGCGCGATACTTTGCGCATGATGCTCTCAAGGTCTTCATCATCAAACATAAAAAGACCTTCTTTCCAGGCCATGGCTTCTTCGGTATCTACCTCGCTTACTTTAACCGATGCGCCTTTTAACACCGATTGCTCGCCAGGTTTTAAAACTTTGGCCAATACTGCTAAATTTCCGGTTCCGGAAACCGGTGTAACCCTTACCGATCCTTCAACAAGTGTGGTTTTGGTATTATCTTCATTATCGTAACTGTTGATGTTAAAGTGGGTACCCAAAACTTCTACTACCTGCTTTTCGTTTTTTACACTAAATGGAACCCTTTGTCCATGGGCAGTTTTTTTGGCCACTTCAAAATAGGCCTCGCCGGTAAGCTGTACCTCGCGACCTGTATTAGCAAAAGATGTTGGATATTTTAAAGAAGAAGCAGCATTTAGCCATACTTTGGTGCCATCGGGCAGATTGATCTGGTACTGGCCACCTTTTGGTGTTTCGATGCTATTAAATTGCTGTTTCCCTGCAACAAATTGAGCTGTGGCATTTTTAGCGGTATACACCAGCTCGCCCTTAGCTGTTTTGGTAATACTAACACCTTGCTGTTCGGCTATCTTACCATTCTGTGTATCATCGAGCGAAATTTTAGTTCCATTGGCGAGCGTAAGAAAAGCCTTATTTCCACCTGGCTTAATGTCGTTGTTGGCTAAAGTCTCAACATTTGGTATTTCGGGCTTACTGGTATTTTTGAATTGGTATAAGCCAAAACCCAGTGCCAGCAAAATAACAGCCGCTGCTGCCCAGCCCCATTGCAGTTTTACTTTTTTAGATGGATTGTTGCGCGCTTGTATATTTGCCCACATCGTATGCTCAAGCGAAACATAATCCGGTTCGGAAGCTAAAGCCTCAGGATTTTCGGTTACTTGCAGGTACCACGACTCTACAATAGCCACTTCCGTGGGTGTACAATTCCCAGCCAGATATTTTTCCAGTAATGCTTCAGCTCTTTTATGCTCCATAACTAACACTTATAGGTTGATGTATGGTTATGAACATTTGCCCGGGGCCAGGGCGTAGAAAAAAATAAAAAAAAATTAAAGCAGTAAAATCAGAAGATCAAAACGAATAAGCTACCCAGTTTTAAACGGAGTATTTTTAAGGCATTATTCATTTGTTTTTTAACGGTTTTATCAGAAATATCCATGCGCAGTGCAATTTCACGATGTGATAAATGTGCATTCCGGCTTAGTTCAAAAACCTCGCGCATTTTTGCGGGCAGCTGGGCAACTTCAAGCTCGATCCGTTTGGCCAGTTCGCGGTTACGCACCAAATGATCGGTGGTATCATTGTCTGCCTCGATAAATTTCTCGAGCGAGTTTAAATAGTTGGTTTTTACTTTTCCGCGCTGAAACAGTTTAAGGATGCTGTTGCGCACAGCGGCATATAGAAAGCATGATAATGAAGTGTGGATTTCGAGTTCTTCAGATTTCGACCATAGCATCACAAAAACATCCTGCACCACATCTCTCGATTCTTCGTCGTTCTGAAGGATTTTACGCGAATAACGGAACAAAATTGCCCAATAGCGCTGGTAAATTTCTGCATAGGCGCGGTGGTTACGCTCCTTCAGAAGTAGTAAAAGCTCATTATCAGTATTCAGATTATAATCACCCATTACCCTGCCTAAATTTCAATGCAAAAAAACCATTTAGATGTTAAATATACAATTCTCTGCGTATTAACAATTTGTTAAGTATAAAAATATTTTTGTATACAAATACTAAATACTTTCCGGATTGAATCAGATTAATCTAATCTTATTTAGAATGAATACAAATAATAATGTATATTTGTCATTACCTCCTCTAAAAAACATTAATTAACGGCATGATTGTAAAAGCGAGAATAGAGCATCAAAAGGATTTTCTGTTCATGGAAGAGATCCCGGATAAGTACACGCCAAACAAAAGGTTATCAGAAAAATCGATGACCATTAAAGATGCTCCCGTAGGAATTAAAAATTATCAGTTATCTACCAACGGGCTTTTCCTGGTATATTCTGAAATGAAATTTGATGGCCCCGCCCGGATCATGACCGAAGTTCAGGGAGAAGCCGTTACCAGTCAGTTCATTTTTAGTAAAAAGAGCGCCGGCGAAAGGGCCAGTTACGGCCGCAGCAGGCACAATATCCGCTATATCCCATCCGCCAAAGAATCGTACGATGTTAAGCCCAATATAGAATTTGTTTATTTTCTGATTGTTCTTTCTAAAGACTATTACCTGCGCCTGGTCGATCTTTATTCACCGTTGCATGAGCAGTTTGTGCAACAAATGGCCGAAGGAAATTCGGTTTCCTTTGCTGAGGAAGATTTACTGATGACCCCCGAAATGCGCCGCTCTATTGATGCCATTATCACTTGCAGGCAGGATGGCGAGCTGAAACGCATTTTTACCGACGCGCGCATTACCGAGCTGATTATGTACCAGTTAGAGCAATTTAGCCAGCACCTTGAAGGTGGCAAAGATGTACTGCAGGACCGCGATATCCCCAAGCTGGAAGAAGCCCGCGAAATTCTGGAAAGCACTTACATCGATCCGCCCACGCATAAGCAGCTCAGTAAAATGATTCTGTTAAACGAATTTAAACTACGCACCGGTTTTAAAAAGTATTTCGGGAGTACCATTTACGATTTTGTAACCAAGTTGAGAATGGAACAAGCCAAAAAACTGATTTTAGAAGAAGGAAAGAACATGTACGAAGTTGGTATTGATGTAGGTTTTAAACACCAGGCCAGCTTTACCAACGCCTTTAAAAAGTATTACGGCATTTTGCCTAGTGATGTGAAGATTTGATTTTGTAAAGCGTAATCCGCCCTCCTTCGGTTGTGGTAACAGCTAAATCTGCACCTTTCATTACTTTAAGGTTGGCATATACACAGCCAATGCTTATAGGATTGCTTTCTTTTTTGAGCATGAGCCACAATACCTCCGGACTAATAAATTCGCCGATTTCTAAAAGTTTAAGGGCAATAACCTGTCTTTTTTCAGAAAAGGCCATATTATTTGAGCGGCAATAATTTTTAATGGCCATAATAAGCTTTTGCTTAAAGCATTCGGTTGGGGCAGTTTTTACCCATTGGTTAGTTGGGTTAAAAGTAGTTAACGGCATGTTTTTCATAGCAGATTAGGTATTTAGAGGTTAAAAATTAGTTTTTCATCGGTATTGTTGTGGTTCAGGCTAAAGCTGTTTGCAGTTTTTATATTTGGCTGTACTGCATGCTTAGCTAAGTTAGAGTTGAATGTGGCACCATCAAGCATGATTTCTTTAGGTACAATAACAGTTTTTAAACTGCGTTGATCGGTGTACGCTTGCGCGTGAATGCCAAATGCGGTAAACATGTGCTGTTCGGTAAGTACCTGTACCGGCGTTCCATCCCACCATTTACGTCCGTCTTTTAATATCATTACCCGGCTGGCGTATTGTGCGGCGAGGTTTACATCGTGCAGTACCACAATTACCATGTAACCTTTTTTAGCCAGCGCAGCAGCAATTGCCAGTGTTTGGTGCTGAAACTGCAAATCCATGTTGTTGATCGGTTCATCAAGCAGCAATACGGCGTTTTTATCGTCCCAAAGCTGGCAAAGCACCCGGGCCAGATGCACACGCTGCTGCTCGCCTCCCGAAAGGCTCAACATAGAACGTTCGGCAAGATCGGTAAGCCCGCATATTTCCATGCATTCGGCCAATGCTGTTTCATCGGCTGCCAGGGTCGATATTCCTTTTAGCCCGTAACGACCCATCATCACAATTTCCTTTACGTTAAAAGCCATACTCATCGGGTTATGCTGTTGCAGGTAAGCACGTTTCCGGGCAAGCACTTTGCGGTCGAAGGTTTGTAAATCCTCTCCATAAAGCATTATCCGGCCACTATCTGGCTTATTTTCGCCCGAAAGCAATTTCATCAACGTAGATTTTCCTGCACCGTTAGCGCCCAACAGGGCAACCATTTCGCCCGGTCGGATACTGAACGATATCTGCTTTAACAAAGGCCTGTTTTTTAAACTGTAGCTTATGGATTCTACTCTAAGCATAAATTGTTTGTTAGTTAATTAGTTTTTTGTCTCTAATTAAGATATATAAAAATATAGGGGTACCCATTAAGGCTGTTACTACCCCAATAGGCAATTCAATAGGTTGAACAATGAGGCGCGAAATCATATCGGCAATGGTAAGTACCAGCGCTCCCATTAAGGCCGATACCGGAAGTACAAAACGGTGATCTACCCCACCTAAAAGCCTTGTCATGTGTGGAATTAGCAAACCAATAAAACCAATAATGCCCGAAACGGCAACCGAAGCGCCTACCGCCATTGTTGAAAATACCACCACCCATATTTTAATGCGGTTAGGATCGAGGCCGATTAAGGCTACCTGGTTTTCGCCAATGGCAAAAAGGTTAAGTCCGCGGGCTAAAAGTGGCAAGCCGATTAAGGGAATTATAACAAACGGTGCTAAACACATTACATTTTGCCAGGTGGCACCGCCCAAACTCCCCATCATCCAAAAGGTAATGCTCCTGAGTTTCTGTTCATCGGCCAGGTAGGTAACCAGTCCGGTTAATGCGCCGGCCAGTGCATTAATGGCTATACCGGCCAGCAGCATGGTCGAAACATTGGCCTGACCATTTATTTTAGCAATGTTATACACCAGCATAGCCGTTATACCCGCCCCTGCAAAAGCCCCGAAAGCCAGCAGATAATAGCCTAAAACCTCGCTTAATCCCACAAATAGAAAAGTTTCGAAGGCAATAATAATTACTGCCATTAACGAGGCACCGGCCGAAATACCAATTAAACCAGGCTCGGCCAAAGGGTTTCTGAAAATACCTTGAATAGCCGCCCCTGAAATACCCAGCGCTGCCCCAACCAAAATGCCCAGCAAAACCCTGGGCAGCCTGATTACCATAATTACGCCTTCGTTTAAACTACCTTCGCCCGCTGTTAAACCCGAAAAGCCGAGGCTTTTGGCCAATGTGCCAATTACTTCGCCCAAAGGAATGCGCATCGCCCCAAGACTTAAAGAAAAACAAGCCGCAACAAAAAGTCCAATGCCCAGGAAGCAGTAAATTAAAGTCCTTTTCATTATAAAATGCGGTTATTAAGTGCCTTTATTGCTTCGGGCAGGCGGTTACTGAAATTAATCAGCAAGGGCCCGTCCATTTCAATAATGCGTTTGTTTTTACCTGCTGTGGTATATTTCACACCGGGCATATCTAAAAAGGCCTCTTTACCGCCTATACTGGTTAAGCTAAAATCGAACATCAGAATCACATCCGGATTACTTTTAATCAATGCCTCTGTGGTATAAGGTTTAAAATCGCTAAACTCCTGAATGGCATTTTTGCCTCCCGCAAGTTTAATCATCGCATCTATGCTGCTGCCTTTACCGGCTACATTCATGGTGCCTACACCGCGGGCATAAATAAACAATACCTTAGGTACTTTATTGCCTCTTTTTAGCTGTGCCGAAACGTCGTTAATACTGCTTTCGGTTTTTTTGGCCAGTTGCTCGCCCCTATTCCTATCGCCTATGGCCTGGGCAATCTGCCTGATAAACTTTAACGAACCTGCAACCGAAAACTCCTGGCGCACACTCACCACCCTGATGCCCAATGATTTGAACTGGAACAAAGTTTCTTTAGAAAGATCGCCTTCGGGAACCAGAATAAGATCGGGCCTGTAAGCGGTAATACTTTCTACCGAAAGCGAACGGTTGCGGCTCACTTTTGGCAAACGCTTCACCTCTTCGGGCGAAACACTGGTAACATCGGTAGCCACCATGCTTTTGCCATAACCCAGGGCATATACTGTTTCACTAATGGCACTGTGCAGGCTAATAATCCGTTTGGCTTGCGCGGCCACTTCATTTGATAAAAAGAAGCAGGGAATACAAAACCAAAACACACACTTTTTTAAACTCATTTACGATTGATTATGGAACAAAAAAAGCTTTTAATTAACCGAAATACAAGAAATACCAGGCAAGCAACCTAGCCTTAGCTGATGAAGCAGGAAGAATCACAATCAAAACGAACACAAAATAACAATCTGATAAACAAATAGTTAAAAATAAAAAAACATAAAGCATGCCTGGGTTGCCCTGCTATTTTGTGCTAAAAAAATACAGATACAACAAATTAAAATACGGATTGAACAAAAGAAAATACGGATTGAACAAACCATTTACGGCGCTTAATATGGATGTTTGCAGTGTTCTTATTTAGAATGATTAAAAATAATATCCCGCATGAATATCGTAAAATACAGGAATCAACTCAATCGCAAATCAGTAGCTGCCGGCTTAATGCTGTTGGTTATTGCTTTCACTTCGTGTAAAAAGGATGAGCCAGACCCGAATGAAATTTTACAGGATGGCAAAAGTACCGTAATTACCGATCTGGCCGGCGATACACAGGCAGCGATGGGAAGTGGCACACCAGGTAAAGAGGTACGTTCCTTTTATACTTTCCTTTTTCGCTTTAGCGATCAAAAACAAATCTGGATCCGCAATGCTGCTGATTCGGCACAATGGCTAAAAACCAGCAACTGGGACCTCGCCTTTACCGGGCCATACAACAGCGAAGTTTATGTAAACGATAAAGACTATACCTACAACCCCGGCTACGGGGGTACTGCAAAAAGTGCGGTGGTAATGTTAGAGCAGGCCTACGATACCGTTAACCAGGCACCATCCGATCAGGCTTTTGCCAATAGCGAAGTCACCAAAATAGGCTGGGCATCGTCGGCAGCTTCTAATGGCTGGTTTTTTTACAGCCTCAATACACACATTATGCAGGCTATCCCCAACCGTACTTATGCCATCAGGTTGCCCAACGGAAAATACGCCAAACTGCAGCTCATTAATGCTTACAAGGGCAATCCGCCGAGTGTTACCGACTTAAACTGGCCGGCACCTTACTATACTTTTAAATACTATGTACAGGCCGATGGAAGCAAAAACCTGCAAACCAAATAACTGAAATGAAAACAATAACCACCATAAATCATCAATTTTCCAAATGGGCACTGGCCTGTTTAGTGCTGCCGCTGCTTTTTACCGCTTGCAAAAAAGACGAGGTAATTACGCCTGAACCCACAAAGGAAGTACCCACCCATACCGAAGGCGGCATTCCATACTATAAATTACAGCGGGTTGAGAATTTAGCTGTAGAAACAGACGACGCTAACCCAACGGTACCGCCAACAGCTGTTTTATTTAGTCTCGAAACCAAAGCCATAGTACCCCTGCTCTATGCCAAAACCAGCCGCTGGGACATTTGCTTTAACGGTTTATACAATAGCTTTTTGAGCAGCAACAACGGCCAATCCAATACCAGTTTAGGTTCGGGCAGTACAGGCACCGGAGCCATAGCTATTCAGCAAAAACCTTTTGATCAGGTAGCAGATGTACCTGCCGATGCTACGCTTAATATTAGTAAAACGATTGGCACCGACGATGAAGGCGATTTTGGCGAAGGCATTGGCTGGTACCTCTATGATTTTGGCGGCACCAAAAGAGGCGATGGCAGCTACGATAAACAGCATGTGGCTTATGCCATGCCCGAAAAACGCACCGTCATCATCCGCACGGCTAAGGGCGATTACGCCAAAATTAAAATGATAAGCTGTTATAAAGATGCCTTTACAGCCGATAAATGGTTCAGAAACACCCCGCACATGTACTTCACTTTCGAGTACGTAATTGTACCTAAAGGAAGTACCAAATTCGAAATTAAATAAACCACTATACATTTCAATACAATAAAAATGAAAAATAAATTAACGCAACTGCTTTGTTTACTATTAACAGTTGCTACGCTTACCGCCTGTAAAAAAACAATCGGGCTCGATCCCCTTCCAGCCAATAAAATTACCGAATTTAAGGTAGCGGTATCGGATGGAAACATTTTCGGCGCGATTGACGAAACCGATAAAACCATTACCCTTTACCTGCCCTATTACTACGAACTGGATGTAATAGAACCAGTAATTAAACTTTCTGAAGGTGCCAAACTTAGCGAAGCCATTGCGCCGGTTGAGGTGCTGAACACCCAAAAAACCTATACCGTTGTAGCTGCCGACCAAACTACATCAACCTATAAGCTGATTATTAAACTGAATCAGGTTGCACCTTTGGTACTAAATGAATTATCGACCGCTACCACGACAGCAACCATAGGCATTGGCGCTGCTGATATTAACTTACAGGGCAATTTTAATGTATCAGATATTAAAAAGATTAAAGCCTTTCTGGTAGATGAGCGCAATAATGAATTCGAATTTTTGGCATCACCATCTTTTGGGGCACCGGCAGTAACGGTTAGCATGGTAGGTACGAATAAAACCTATACCTATGGCCGCTTAATGGCCCCGCAAACTTTAGCAACCGGAACTTATAAAATCAGGGTTAAAGTTCAGGCTTTAACAGCAGAGATGAAATACCCGGTTAATGTAGTTTATGGCCGGCCAGGTATTAACTATGGCCCGGTAACTGCCAAACAGGGCGAAACCTTTAAAGTGGTTACCACAACGGCCGTGTTTAACGAATTCAACGAGTTTTACATTATGGTTAACGGGCAAAAAACACTGTTGCCAATTGTTTCCTACACGCGCACCGAAGCCATTATCCGCATTCCCGACACCGTGCCGCCGGGGGTATATACACCAACAGCTGCCTTTGGTACCTGGCCTTTGCTCACTTTAAACTGGGGTGTTACCGTAACCGCAAAATAAAAACCTATTTATTCAATCTTGAAAAACGATTCGGGAATTATTCCCCACTTACATAAAAAATCATAAATCTAAAAAACAATGAAAATGAAATTTTTAAAACTTACGTTCGCCGTTGCAACTTTAGCCATATTAGGTACCGCTTGTAAAAAAGAAACCGCTCAACCAGAAAACAAACTTGCCTTACAAAATACTACCGCTGTTATTGCAGTAGATTCGACCGAAGCAGGTGTGGTAAGCAATTCTTCAACTTCACCTACTTCGTGGACAGCAGTTGGTTACGATTTACACAATAATGTGGTAGCCAGTGCCGGCAACCAGGTTAATTTCGACAGCAACTTTAACGGTAACATTACCCCTGCAAGCGGTTTCTATTTAGGCTATTACGATTCTCCATCAGTAACCAACGTAACCGGTATCACTTTAACTGATGTTTCTGCTGTGGCACTGAATGTGGCTACTTTAGGCAGTAACACTGCAACCGTTGTTGGCTGGTACAATTACGACAGAATTCTCCGCACCATTACGCCTGTAGCCAAAAGATATGCTATAGTTGGTAACGACAGCACAATTGCTGGTTCTACCAGACTTTACGTGGTTCAGCTTGATGGTGTAACTACTTCTGGTACTTACAACACTACTGTTAATTTCCACACCAAGAGATTAAAATAAGGATTAACTAATTAAGGGATATCCTGAATTGAAAAGATTTTAAAAAGGGGCGAAAACACTACTAGCCGCCCCTAAAAAATCATAAACCCAAATAAGGGAATAATCCCGAATCGTTTTAAAAATATTAGCCTTGGGTAAGACCAATATTTGCGGGCTCTAAATTGCAAATCTAACAATTATTGATTATGAATACAATATATAAACGCTTCTCTACCAGCACCTGTGTTTTGCTTTTTTGCTTACTGAGCCTGTTTACTTCGTGCAAAAAAGAATACGAAGAATTTCCTTACACTGATATTGTAAGTTTTACGGTTAAAGATGCTGATGGGAATCCGCTTAAGGCTGTAATAGATGGTAAGCAAATTATACTTTACTGGCCATCCAACCAGGCCATACCAGATAATATTGCACCGGCAATTACGGTTTCCGAGCGTGCAACTGTAAGTCCGGCTTCGGGTAGCACTGTTGCCTTTAAAGAAACAACCAAATTTGTGGTAACCGCCCAGAATGGTACCACAAAAGAATACCTGATAAAAAAAATAATCAATCAGCCGTTGCTTAAAATCAATATCAGTTCGGGCATTTCGGTATATAACACCAAAAATTTTGTAACCAGAGGTGGTTTCATTAATGTTACCGGCGATAATATTATTGCCAGCAAAGAACAAACTAAAGCTTATCTGGTAAACACCAGTACCAATGCCGAAAAAGAGCTTACCATAAACACCATAACGCCTATTGCCCTTAGCGCAGCAGTTGATGCAACAGTGAGCGACGGTATTTACAAGCTAAAGATCGTATCGGGAGTAAGAAGCGTAACATTCGAAAACACATTTGGCGTATCTTATGGTCGCCCCAGCATTACACCTGTAGAAATGAGTGTAATCAAACTTACCTTTAAATTAGGAGAAGAATTTATACTGAAAGGGACCAACAGGATCGAACTGCTAAATAAATTTTCTATCCGCAATGCCACCAGCAAACAATTGTACGATTTGATTATTAAAGAAACCAAAACCGGACAGTTAACCTTAAAAATCCCGGATAATCTTCCGGTTGGCAAATATGATTTATACAGCTACGATTATCCCGCAGGAGAATATTACGCTGCTGGCCCAACGCAACGCGCTTTTGATGATATCATTACCATTACCAACTAGTTTCCCCTTTATAACACCATAAAGTGCAACATCAAGCTAAAGTATATATTACGCTCCTCTTGCTCATTTTAATAGAAGCCGCTGCCTGTAAAAAAGCAGCGGTTTCTGTTGATGAAGTGGAGGAGCTTGTTTCGCCTGCTACGGGTACGCGCAACCAGTTTACGCTCGATTCTATTTTTTTGTATGCCAAACAAATCTACCTATGGAACGACGTACTGCCTGCTTATAGCACTTTTAATCCGCGGCAAAAATATGCAGGTATCGCTTCCGATATCACCGCATTTAAGCAAGAACTATTCGATATTAGCCAGCTCAAAATAAATCCTGTTACGGGCAAGGCTTACGAAGCACCGGTTTATTTCGAAAATCCGAAGTATTCCTATCTTCAATCTGGCCGCAGTACGCCGGGTACTACCGCAGCAGTGGCCAATCCAACCACTGCTGTTCTGGCCACCCAGCTAATTGCATCGGGCAGCGAAAACATAGGTTATATTGCACTCGGTTCTTTCCCCGCCTTAAGTAGTTGTAAAGCCAGTTTAGATGAAGCATTCGCCCGGCTGGCAACAGGCAATCCTAAAAACCTGGTGGTCGATCTCCGCAGCAATGGAGGTGGCTATTTAGCAACATCGGCTTATGTAGCCAGTTTAATCGCGCCAAATACCTTAAATGGCAAAATAATGTACAGCGAGCAGTTTAACGCACAAATGCAAAACAGCAAAGCCAGTATATTAAAGCACCAGCCCTATTTAGATGCAGCTGGCAAAACCGTAATTTACAAGGGGCGTGCCGCCAACATGGCTGATGTTGATTTTACGGAAGCCGCCAATACCTATCGTTTCGATAAAAAAGGAACACTGCAGGGGATTCAGAACCTTTATTTTATTGTTTCGGGCAATACCGCATCAGCGAGCGAAATGCTCATCAGCTGTTTTAAGCCCTATTTAAATGTAAAACTGATTGGCGAGCGCACTTACGGTAAACCTGTGGGTTTCTTCGCCGTCAATATCGATCAGTACAGTGTTTACCTCAGTAGTTTTGTGATCAAAAATGCCGCGGGCTGGTCTGATTATTTCAACGGCATGCAGCCCGATGTTACCCTGAAAGGCGATGCTCAGCCCGATTTGGGCAACCCGGCCGAAACCTGCCTGAACGCGGCCATCCAGTTAATTAACGGAAACCGGAAACTGGCAGTAACTAAACTGGCTGCTACATCTGCCCCCAACCAAGCCGCTGGTAACACAGCAGCAACAGCGCCGATCCTTTTCGATATGCAGGTACAACGATTAAAACTAAAGCCATAAATAACCTGGCTTAGGCCCGGCAACAAAACAACATGTTAAAATACTTTTCGATATTATACCTGCTCATCATTTGCCAAAGCAACCTGTTTGCGCAGGATTATGCTAACCTGAAAGGCACCATTACCGATGCTGGCGGTAAAGCTTTACAAGGCGCAACCGTGCGCCTGGCTCCCGATGGACACACGGCGCAGACAGATGCTAAGGGTAACTTTTCATTTAACAAAATTTTTGCGGGCAGCTACCAGCTAACCGTAAGTATGGTGGGCAAAATTAACCACCAGGAGCAAATTAAGCTTAACGGCACAGATACAAACCTGAAAATTACTTTAACCGACGATCTGCAATACCTGAACGAGGTGGCAGTGGCCGGCAGTCGTGCGGCACCCGATAACCTGATTAAAATGGAACGCAGTGCCATGCCTGTAACCGTAATCGACCGGCGTACCATTGAGCTGATGGGCAGCAGAAGACTGGATGAAGTATTGAAAGAACAAACCGGGATGGCCATAGTTAACAACATTGGCGGTGGTGCCCGCTCGGTAGGTGTGCAAATGCAGGGTTTTAGCAGCGAGTACATCATGATTTTGATTGACGGACAACCCATGGTGGGGCGTAACAGCGGTAATTTCGATCTTTCGCGCATCAGTGTTTCCAATATCGAGCGCATCGAAATTATTAAGGGTGCATCTTCCTGCCTGTTTGGTAGCGAAGCGCTGGGCGGTGCCATCAACATTGTTACCCGTTACGGTGCCTTGCAGCCACAGGCCTTAATCGCTGCCAATTACGGCAGTTTAAATATTGCCGATATTACACTCGAGGGAGAAACACCTTTCGATCATCAAAGGGGAAGCGCCAACCTATCTGCCAATTACTACCGCACCGATGGTTTTAACACCAACCCCAAATACATACAGCTGGGTACCACTGCCCCACCCTACGATAATTATGCTTTACAGGGTCGCTTGCGTTACCGCCTTACACCCAACAGCACGGCGGGTTTCAGCGGTCGTTATGGTTTACGCAAATCGTTTATGGCTAAAGATTTCGGCCTTGGTGCCATCTCTAACGATAGCCAGGACGAACAAGACCTTAACCTCTCGCTTACCTTCGATCATCAGGCACAATCGGGTTTGCGCAGCATGAGCCGCTATTATTTTACCAATTTCAGGTCAGATCAAAGTGTGGCCTGGCAACAAAGCAGCAGCAACATTACGCAGGATGTATTTGTACAAAACCTGCACCGCTTTGAACAGCAGTTTGCCTATGGCTTTAGCAATACACTGAAATTTACAGGCGGCTTGGGCGGAAGTTTCGAAACCATGAACGATGTTTCTTTAACCAATCCGGGTACCATTAGCACAGGTTTTGCCTTTTTACAGGGCGATTGGCAGCTAAGTACTAAAACGGGCCTGGTAGGTGGCTTGCGTTACGATTTAACCAATGCTTATGGCAGCAGGCTAAACCCCAGCATTGGTTTACAATATAAAGTATTGCCCAAACTTACTTTTAAAGCAGGTTTAGGAACTGGTTTTAAAGCGCCCGATTTTAAATCGAGATACCTTGTATTTTACAACCCTACAGCCAATTACCTCGTTATTGGCAACGAAGTACTGCGACAAACTTTGGCACAGTTGCAGGCACAAGGCCAGATTAGCGAAATGAGGCAGTTCCTGTTAAACCAGCTCGATCAAAACCTGCAGCCCGAAAAAAATACTTCGCTTAATTTAAGTCTGGCCTGGAATCCAAAAGAAAATATTAAAATCGAGGCCGGTGTTTTTCATCACAGTTTGCGCAACCAGATCAATGCCATTCAAATTGCTACCGGTAGCGGCAACCGGAACATTTACACTTACCAAAATTTGCCGAAAGCGGTAAACAAGGGTGTCGATATTTCTTTATCGGTTAGTTTGTTAAAAGATTTAGAAATTGGGGCCGGTTACCAATACCTTATTGCCAAAGACCTCAGCGTAATCGATAGCATTAAAACCGGGCATTATCCTTACAACCAGAATATCCACGATCCGGCTACAGGCAAATCGTACCCACCGGGCACCGCCGATTACTGGGGCATCGAAAACCGATCGTGGCATATGCTTAACGTAAAAGCCTTTTACAATTACCGCCCATGGGATGCCAGCATTAACCTGCGCGTAAATTACAGGGGTAAATATCCATTTGGCGACCGAAACGGCAACCAGTTTATTGATCGTTATGATACTTTTGTAAATGGTTTTTTCCTTTTTAATGCTGCTGTAGAAAAGAAACTGATGAAACAACATTTCAGTATCAGGCTTACTGCCGATAATATACTCAACTATACCGACCGGCTTATGCCCGGGCAACCGGGAAGGGTATTTTTGCTCGGCCTCACCTATCGTTTATACCGGGATTAAAATCAAAAAAAATCAATTCAAAACATAAATTTAAAGCACATGTTAAGTACAATAATTAAAGAGGCTACCAAAGCCGAACACCAGAACTTAGAGAAAAAAGTAATTTTAAAACTAAAATCTATCCGCAGCAATGCCGATTATGCCGATTTGCTGAGACATTTTTATGCCTACTTTAGCCATATCGAAGCCAGTATTAAACCTTTTATAACCGCACCGGTATTACCCGATTATGCCGACAGAAGAAATTCGAACCACATTAAAGCCGATATTTTAGCCCTGGGCGGCGATCTGGAAAACTTACCTGTTACAACCGTTCCGCAAATCGAAAACACAGTGCAGGCGCTTGGAGCCTTATACGTACTCGAAGGTTCGATTATGGGTGGCAGCATTATTGTTCAAATGCTGGCAAAAGGTGGCATTACCGAAGGTGTTTCTTTCTTCTCGGGTTATGGCGAAGCAACCGGCATGATGTGGGGCCGTTTTATCGAAGTATTAAACCAATCGGCCTCAGGTACCGAACAGCAAAACGAAGCGGTACAGGCAGCCAACGAAACTTTCAGGCATTTTGGAAATGTTTTCGAAGCAGAAACTGTTTCGGCACAATAAACAGCCTAAGTTATAGCCTCATCAGCGCCTTGTTTCTAAAAGTTCAAGGCGCTTTTTTTATATCCGTCTGCTTCAACAGGCGGGCTTTGCTGCAGCCTTTCCAAATACTGCACAAAACAAGGCCCCTGCTATTTCAAACACGATGTTTCCTGTTTTATGGTTTTAGTTTTGCTATTATTGCCCCAAGTTTGATGAAAATCAACTTAACATTATGAAAAAAATAA
>Ga0157370_10004742_pt1 | contig 15490 bp, 11 predicted proteins | sample C35metaG_FD_113463 | JGI IMG/M metagenome (GOLD analysis project Ga0157370, IMG submission 113463) | Corn rhizosphere microbial communities from Kellogg Biological Station, Michigan, USA - C3-5 metaG | ecosystem: Host-associated > Plants > Roots > Rhizosphere > Soil | place: USA: Michigan...
CTTCTTCAAAAATGTTGATTTTTAAATTGTCACCCATTTCTGAGATAGCATCTACTGCAATACTTGGGAATTTTTTTCCTACTAAAGACATATTTTTCGTTTTACGTTAAAAATTTATTTCTGATGCAAAAGTAGGGCATAAGTACAGGTTCTTACAATAAGATGTGATTATAAAAATTTATAAGTTGATAAATTTTGATTATTTAATGTTTTAACTTATTGAATTTCAATATTTACTGGAAGAACGCCGTTGAAACTATTTTTTTCTAAAAACTGAATTCCTGCTGTTTTTTGAAATTCTTCAAAATCCTGATATGCCTGAATTAGTCCCGAAGCTTTTTTCAGGTTAGGAATTAAAGGCAATGCATACGGATTTCCGAAAACAAAGAGAATACATTTTTTAGCTGTTAATAATTCGGAAAGAAGGTCTAAAATTTCGTTATCAATTTCGAAATTATTTAGTGGTTTTGCTTTCGGAATAAATAATGAAATTAAAATCGTTTCGAAGTTTTCTAATTCTTTTTTAATTGAATTAATATTTGAAACTTCTGAATTTTCAAAAGCAAATTCTGGAGAATCAAGCTTTGAGTTCAGCGTTTTGAAAAATGTATTTTCGGTATTTTTATATAAACTTAGTTTAGCTAATTTGTTATTTTTCTGTGCTTCAAACGCTAATTCTGCACTCGAGTTATCGATGATTTTAGTAATTGCATTTTGCGCAATTTCTAAATTTATTTTTGATGTTTTTTCGAAATCCAATTCGCCGAAAGCAGCGTTATTTCCAGAAAGAATTCCTGCTTTTTCTTTAGCTTTCATAATTCGGTTATAGCTTTCGAAAATGCGGTCTGGCGAAGCATTTTTAAAGATTGCTTCAATTCCTTCGGGAACATTTTCGGCGAAGCATAAAACGTCATTTCCTGCATTGAAAGCTTCCCATTCTAATTGTCCTTTAGTTTCATATAATTTAGAAACGCTGTGCATGTTTAAGGCATCCGAAATGACCAAGCCATCATAACCTAATTTATCGCGTAATAAATCCTGAATAACCGCTTTTGATAATGTTGCAGAAGTATCTTTTCCGTCGTTTAAACTAGGAACCGCCAAATGTCCAATCATAATTGAATCAACATTGTTTTCGATTCCTTTAATGAACGGATATAATTCGTTTTCCATTAATTCATCCAGAGTTTCTTTTAAAACAGGTAATCCTAAATGCGAATCGACATTGGTATTTCCGTGTCCGGGAAAGTGTTTCAGACAGCCAAGAACGCCAACTTCCGACATTCCTTTTAAATATTCAATCGAAAAATCGGCTACTTTTTCTTTGTTTTCACCAAAAGAACGATATCCATAACCGGATTATTTGGATTATTGTTGATGTCTGCCAAAGGCGATAAATTGTACTGAATTCCAGCTGCTTTTAAATCCAATCCAATTTGCTTTCCAACTTCGTAAACCAAATCAGCTTTATTTTCTGGTAAAGCGCCAAGTGTAATCGCATACGGATATTGAGGTGTTTTTTCTATTCGCATTGCTAAGCCCCATTCGGCATCAATACTAATGAGAAGTGGAGTAGAAGCCGCTTTTTGATAGCGAACAATTAAAGCTTTAATTTTTTCGTAGCTGTCATCATTAAAGACTACTTTTTTCTTGCTTTCGTAATTGGTTGCAGCGCTAGCCCGACTATGGAAAAAGGTCAATCCGCCAATATTGTGTTCTTTTATAAGGCGTTCTGTTTCCTGAATGTTCTCTTCAGTATCGTTTATAAAAACGGCAGGAAAGAAAAATTGTCCTATTCTTTGTCGTAATGCTTCGGCAGTAATTTTCATTATTATAGAGTCTTTTTCATGCAAACGCTATTATCCATTTTTTCGTAAGGCGGATAATTGGGAATGATGGTATAATTTAATTTTTGATATAAGTTGATGGCTTCCGGCTGGTTTTTTCCGGTTTCGAGAATCGTGTAGGTGTAACCGACTTCTTTTGCCCAAATTTCTAATGCTGCTAAAACGGCAGAAGCAATTCCTCTTTTTCTATAGTCAGGATGAACGTACATTCGCTTGATTTCGGTCTTATCGCTTTCTTTTTCTCTAAAAGCACCGCAGCCAACAGGAATGTCATTTTCATAATACACGAGAACATGTTTTATCTTATCAGTTTTATTAAACTGATTGTAAAAAGCATGATCGTCTCCATCTCTTACTGCTAAATCCTTATCTAATAAAGCAACGAGATTTATAAAATCGATGTCGTCAGAATTGGTTCGTTTTATCGTAATCATGATAAAAATTATGAAAGTATTTTTATTTCAGTTTCGCTTTCTTTTGTTTTGCTAATTGTTTTTTGGTTTCAATTGCTTTTTCTAATCGGTTTTTAAAACGAAAAAGTTTTGGCAAACCCTCAATTCTATCTTCGATTGTAATTTCTTCATAAACTACAATAGCTTTTTCTAAAATCCGAATCTCGTTGTCGAGATCGTTTTGATTTTTATAGATCGTAGCCAGTCGATCATAAGGATGGTTTCCTTTAAAGCTTTCCTTGACATTTTCCTCATATAATTCAATTGCCTTTTCAAGGTTTCCGGTTTTCTCGAACTCAGCTCCTTTTAAGTTGCGTTCGGCCTGCAAATTTTCATTGATTTCCATATGTAAGATGTTTGATTTGGGGTTAAACTTCTTCTGATTTTTTCCCAAAATCTTTCGGGAAAGTTAAAAAACGTGATAAAATAAGACCTGGAATTGTAGCGATAAGAACCCAAATAAAGAAGTTGTCATAGCCTATATTTCTGAATATAACCGCTTAACATTCCCGGAAGCATCATTCCTAATGCCATAAAACCGGTTGCAAGTGCATAATGTGCTGTTTTTGATTCTCCTTCGGCAACATGAATTAAATACATCATGAAGGCCGTAAAACCAAAACCGTAACCAAATTGTTCTAAAATCACGACAGCATAAATGTAATAAATTGAGGTTGGATGAAAAAAGGCCAATAAAATGAATCCAATAATGGGTAAATGCATCGTTAAAAACATGGGAAGCATCCATTTGGTAAGACCTTGTTTAGAAATCGCGATTCCGCCTAAAATTCCACCCAGGGTCAAAGCACCAACACCAAAAGTTCCGTAAATTATTCCAACGGCTTCGGTATCTAATCCCATTCCGCCCAGTTCTTTTCCATCCAATAAAAACGGACTTAACATTTTAAGCAATTGCGATTCTCCTAATCTGAAAACTAATATAAAAGCCAGGATTAACCCAATTTGTTTTTTCTTGAAAAAGCTGATGAAAACTGTAGCAAAATTTTGGTTTTTGTGAGTCTCTTTATTATCTGCAACCGCATTTATTTCGTTTTTTGGAGTAAAAATGAAATTGTAAACCGTTATGAAAGTCATTAGTAAACCAACCGCAATCATGGTGTACGACCAAGCTTTGGTGTTATCACCGTATTTATGTTCCAGATATCCTGCAAAAAGTACAATTAATCCGTTTCCGGCAAGTAAAGAAAGTCTGTAAAAAGTACTTCTGATGCCGAGGAAAAACGATTGTTGATTTTCGGGTAAAACCAATAAATAAAAGCCATCACTCGCAATATCATTAGATGCCGAAGCAAAAGCCGCAACCCAGAAAATCGCCAGCGTCATTATAAAAAATCCATTCGCAGGAATCGTTAATCCGACTAATAAAAAAGCAATCGAAATTAATAACTGCATCGATAAAAACCATTTTCTTTTGGTTCCGTGAAGCTCGATAAACGGACTCCATAAAGGTTTTATAACCCAAGGCAGATATAACAAACTGGTGTAAACGCCAATATCTTCATTTGAAATACCTAAATTTTTGTACATAATTACCGAAACCGAAATAATAACGGCGTATGGCAATCCAGAGGCGAAGTTAAGAAGCGGAATCCAAAACCAAGGTTTGTTATCTATTTTCATTAGGCTGAGCTGGGGAATAAATTTTAAAATTCTTTTTTAAATCGGCAGCAGCTGGTGTGCTTTCGTTTGCAAAATAATCAATAAATGTTACAGCACAAGCTTTATACATGTTGATTTTTTCGGCAGGGATAGAAAAAGAAATAACACCGTCTTTTTCAACAGCTCTAACTTTGTCAATTATTTTCTCGGCATCGTTTGTATTGACTTTCGAAATATGTTCGCCGCCATAAATTACAATATAACGCACTTTTGTATTAAGAGGACTTTTGATGCTGAATGTATATTTTAAACTGTCTTTTGTAAATTCAGTAAAAACCGGATTGTCTATTATAATGCGTTTCAGGTTAGGGACCGCCGCCGGAATTGCCGGATATTTATATTGATTTTCTTCAAGAAGACGAACAATATCATAGTTTTTATTCATAAACCATTTAGCACTGAAATAAGCACTTCCGGAAACGTTTTTAAAACTTCTGGCAAAATCAATCTGATTTGGAATTTCGGTTGCAAAATTCCAGCTTTTATCAGCGTCTCCTCTTATTTTATATGTAGAATGACCAATATAAACCGCTGTATTATTTGAATTTTCTGCCCACCATTTTACCAATTTTGAATAATTGGCTCTCGTGTTATTCATGCTCCAATACAATTGAGGCAGAATGTAATCGATCCATTTTTGATCCATCCATAACATAGGATCAGCGTATAAATCATCATAATTTGAAGTCGACTGCGTTTCAGAACCTCTCGGATCCTGAGATTTATTGCGCCAAACCCCAAACGGACTTATTCCGAATTGAACCCAGGGTTTGCTCTCTTTTATAGTGGTTGAAATGGTGTGTACAAAGTTGCTCACATTGGCACGTCGCCAGTCAGAAAGACTTAAACCCGAACCGTATTTTTTGTATGAAGCTGTATCGTTAAAAACTTTTCCTGGAACAGCATACGGATAAAAATAATCATCAAAATGAATCGCGTCGATGTCATATTTGTCTACAACTTCTTTTACCACTTTGGTTAAATGTGTCTGAACTTCCGGCAATGCGGGATCATAATACCATTTTCCGCCGTATTCGATCATCCATTCCGGATGTTTAAAAATATCGTGATTTGGGCTTAAAAGATTTTTATTTAAATCGAAAGTTGCACGATACGGATTCAGCCACGCATGAAATTCAAAACCTCTGTTATGCGCTTCTTCTATCATCCAGGCCAATGCATCATAATATGGGTTTGGAGCTGTGCCCTCTTTCCCGGTTAAGAATCGTGACCAAGGCGCAAATTCTGAGGGATAAAAAGCATCGCCAACACTTCTAATCTGAACGATAACAGCGTTGTAGTTTAGTTTTTTGTAAGTATTTAAGATTTCTAAATAATCAGCTTTTTCTTTTTCGACATTGTCAATTGCCGTTTTAGGCCAGTCAATATTTACTACAGTCGCAATCCAGACCCCTCTAAATTCATTTTTAGGATGCATTATTTTTTCTTGTGAGAAAGATTTCCATCCAAAGAAAAATAAAAGTATAATAGAATATAGTAAGTGCTGATTTTTATGCATTTCAATCTTTATTTTAACAAGAACCAAAAATAGTTTTTTTAAACGATTATAATTAATAACGCTGCGTTTTTTCCGCCACGAATTTTTTTATAGCCACAGATTACAGGATTTTATAGATTAATCTTTTTAATCCTTTAATCTGTGGCGAATAATCTGTGACAAACTTATTCTTTAATCTGGAAAAGAAATTTTTCCCATTGTTACGGATGGAATTCCTTTTTGTGAACCAAAATTATAATTGCCGCCTGCAACAGTTTCATTAGCTAAAACAGCAAACAAAACCGCTTCTTTTGCATCGCCGGAAATACCCAGAACGTCGCTTTTTTCGAATTTACAAGATAATAATTCCTGTAACCAGCTTACTAATAAAGGGTTTCTTGCGCCTCCGCCAGACATATAAACTGTAAACTCTTCGATAGGTGTTTTAGTATTTTGTACAACAAACAAAACCGCTTCGGCAATTGTCTCGGCACTAAAGCGTGTTAAAGTCGCCAGCAAATCTGGTGCCGAAATATTATGCAAACCTAATTTTACCAAAGCCGAGTTCACAAATTCATGATTGAATAATTCCTGACCAATGGTTTTTGGGAAGCTTTTCTGGAAGAAAGCATCGCTTTTTAATTCACATAAAAGTTCTTGATTTACGGTGCCTTGTTTTGCGATTTCAGCATCTTTGTCGAAACTTTTTTCAGGAAAAAACTGTTTAGTGAAAATATCAATTAAAGTATTGGCGGTTCCGGTATCGGTTACAAAAACCTCTTCAGCGTTTTGTGATGCTGGTAGATAAGTGAAATTTGCGATGCCGCCCATGTTCAGCATGATTCGGTTTTCATCTTTTTTGCTGAATAACAAATAATCACCATAAACAGCCAAAGGCGCACCCTCACCACCTGCAGCAACGTGTTTTTGTCTGAAATCAGATAAAGTGATAATTCCGGTTTTTACCGCAATATGATCGCCGTCGCCAATTTGCAAAGTCGCATTGGGGAATTTTTCCTGTTGATGCAGAAACTTTGGCGCATGTAAAACCGTTTGTCCATGTGAGGCTATCAAATCGACTTCACTTGCGGGAATATTCCATTTAGACAGACAATCGTTAATCATTCCGGCATGTAAATCTGCAATCCATTCGTTTAGTAAAACTAAATGCTGAAAATCGATTGTTTTTTTAGCAAATACTTTTCTGATTTCGGTTTTAATATCGTCGTTGTAATCAACGGTTTCAAATTGTTGGATTTTTACAACCGTGTTTCCGCCTTCGCCCGAAACCTCGCAAAGAGCCAAGTCAAGTCCGTCAAGAGAAGTTCCCGACATTAAACCTAGTATTTTTCTAGTCTCTTTTTGAGCTATTTCGTAGAGAGCTTTTATATTTTTATTCATTTCAAGTAATCTTAAAAAACGCATTTAATTTGGAAACGCTAAAATGGGATTATTTTGAATATAAATTTAGAAAAAAGAGATTTTTGTTAGTTTGCTTGATTTTTGATCAATAATTTCACTAGTAATACATTGCTATTAAACAAGTAAAAATACTGGTTTTTTGTAATTTATTTATTGTTATACTTGTCGCAGTAAAATTTCTTTTTTTTTGGAGAATCAATTTATGACAAAATGTTGTGCTGTAAAAAATCTAAGAAAAAATAAAAAAAATAAAATTAAAAACTTTAATACCATGAAGCTTCTCAATTTTTCAGGTGTAAAAATTAATGAATATATTGATGTCAATCTGGATTTAGAAAAAGATTTATCAATAATAGTTGGCACGAATGGATGTGGAAAAACAACTAGCTTAAATTTGATTCAAGCAATCTTATTACCAAAATTTTCAGATATTTTTTTAACTCCTTTTGATCTAATATCTTTAACTTTTGTTCATAAAAAGATTTTGCATCTTATTACGGTTGAAAGAAATAAAGTAGATATTATATTTAAAGCACAAAATGTTACAAAAAACATTCTAATTTCTCAATTAATAATTCCTAAAAATATTATTAATGAATTTGATATTTATAAGTATAATAAAAATGGATTAAATTTAAATGATTTAATAACTAAAAAAAACATTGATCATACTTATTTAAAATTCGTAAATGAATTGCAAAAACCTGTTTTTATTGGTCTTGAGAGAACAAATGCAGATATAAAAGATGATTATAAAGATTATCTGTTAGAGAGGAAATATTTCTTGAGTAACAATAAAAAGGATGAGGGAGATTTTAGAAACTTTAAAGATAACTTAGGAGTTTCAATATTAGAAACTGAAATGTTAGTTCAGTCAATATATAACAGACTTAAATTGGTTCAAGAACGATTTTTTAAATCAATACAAAGAGAATTGATTAGTAGTTCCTTTGATTTTATTGAATTTGATGTTAATGATTTTCCAACTGAAGTTAATATAAGAGAAAAACAAAATTTTTTCTTAGAAAGACAATCTGAAATTGAAGATTCATTAAATAAGATAGGAATTTTAGATGAGCAAACGGAAAGTAAGTTGCAAGTATTCTTTGAAAAAATAACAAAACTTTTTGAAAGAGGAGATTTAAAGGAAAATACAAGTTTTGCTATTGAGTGGTTATTGAATAAATCACAAATAGATAAAATGTTTAACCTAGTAAAAATTTTAGATGACTATAAGTTAAAAAAAGATGAAACCTTTTTGCCTATTGATACTTTTCTTAATATAATTAATTCCTTTTTCAAAGATACTGGTAAGAAATTAAATGTAGATCAGGTTGGTAGACTTTTTGTGCAAAAGCCACAAGGACGACCATTAACAGTTGATGAATTGTCGTCAGGAGAAAGACAATTAATTATTTTGTTTGCAAATGTTATTTTTAACAAATTTAAAAATAAAAGCAATTCAACCGAAATATTGATAATTGATGAACCAGAAATATCATTACATATTAGATGGCAAGAAAAATTCATAGATTCTTTAATTGAGGCATCAAATAATACTCAATTTATTATAGCAACACATTCGCCAGATATAATTGGAGATTATAAGTTTAATACAATAAAAATTCAAAAGAAATAAATATGCTAAATAGAAAAAATAATTCTAAGTCGGCACGTTCAGTTCTTTTAGAAGATTTTAATGACTTAGATATTTATATAGAGGATACAGCAGTAGAATCAAAGAAAATATATCGAGAATTATTGAAACGCGTTTTTGAAGGAAAGTATCGATTAGAAGATGTTTTTCCCATTGGAAGCTGTTCAAAAGTTATAAAAGAATGGGAAAGGCATAAGCAAATTGACGATAAACGAAAAAAAATATTCATAATTGATGGAGATTTTATTTTACTTAATAATGATTTATTAGATAAGATTAATTCTGCATTTCATCAAAATTTAACAGGACTTTATGTCTTACCAAGATACTGTATTGAAAATTTTTTAATTGATAAGGAGCCTTTGTTGGACGTTGCACATGATGAAGATCCAACAGATGATATAGAAAAAATCGATTATAATATTAATTTTGAAGAATGGGTAAATCACAATGAAAATCTTTTAATAGATTTATTTATAACATATTCAATAATAATTAAAAATGACATAGGTGAAAAAACGATAAAGTTTAAAGTGTCTAATCTTGAAGATATTGTAAATCCTGGTGTTGTTTGTAAGGATATGATAAAATTAAGGTTGGATTACTTAAAATCTAAAATTTTAGAAAAGAAACCTAGTTTAGATCTTGATTCAGAAATAGATTTAAGAAAAAAACATATTGAAAATCTTGATTATAAACTTTTAAAGATTGTTTCAGGTAAAGATTATTTATTTCCTCTAATTAAAAGAAGAATTAACAATAAAAATAGATTTATTCCAGAAAGTATTTCTCTAAAAATTAGATTGGCTAAAACATGCAGTGTAGATGACTTATTGGATATTGAAAAACATATTATGTAATGTTAATGTAAATTTGCATTCAGAATTAAATATTTATTGGAAAGTAAACCTCGACTTAAAAAATCGAGGTTTTACTTTTTTAAACCTTACTTCAAATCCAAATAAGGATTTAAAGTTTCAGCTAATTCATTGAGCCAATAAAGGCCGTCTCTTAATTTGTTGATTTCATATTGAAGAGCTTCGTGTTCGCTCATAACGCCTAATGCAAGTGTAAAATTTATTTGCCTTAGTGTTTTAGCCATTTCTTCGGGTTCGATTCTGTCGTTGAAAAAATTCAAAAGCCTGATTTGGGTTTCTGTGGAAAGTGTGTTGATACTCATATTGTTGTAGTTTTTAGAGATAAAAACCCTTGTAAATTAGTGTTTCTAACGCCTACAACAGCGCTTACGGTCGTTTCCGATACCGTACACATAATACAAGGGCAAGTCTTATTTCGTTCTTAATGTTGTAGTTTAAGAATTGTAAAAGTATCAAAAAAAAAGACAAAAAGTAAGAAAATTAATATATTTTTTATTGCTTGAAACTGTGCTAAATACTATACATTAATCATATCTACATGGTAAATATAAAACGATATTTTGAGAAATGACAGACTCATTTAAATTTCCACGCAGTTTGTCATTTCGACCGAAGGGAGAAATCACACTCATAACCATAAAGATTGTCGATTATGTTTGCGGAATTTCTAATGCGATTTCTCCCTTCGGTCGAAATGACAATATTGGGGAAATTTGTTGTGTAAATGTTTGCTAAATCTTCTAATGAAACCAAGTGCCTAGCCCTGATGGATGCGGCATCTCCCGATTTAGAAAAACAAGGCTTTTTAGCCATAGTTTTTGTTTATCGGGAATATAGCGGACAGCAGGAAATAGCTCCTAAAAAATAAAATCCTAATTTTTGTAAGTACCAAATTCCAAAGAAGAAATTTGTTTTTCATAAGCCTTCGACTTCGTTCAGGATGACAATTGAGTAGAGAGAAAACCTTTGTCACTTTGCTACTTTGAACCTTTGTACCTTATTTAAGCACAAACCCATTTTCTTTTAAAGTATTCAGTACTTCGGCGATGATTTTAGAACGGCATTCGGCGCTTTTTCTATTGGTTCCTGTTTTTACCCAATAACGGATGTTTAGCTGAATAATCGATGCGGTAACATCGGTAATTACGGCTGCGTCTTCGTGATCTTTTTCGGCTACTTCTTCGTTTCGTTTTAGAACTTCTTTTACGAGTTCAATGGCTTTTCCATAATCAGAACCATATTCGAGCCCGACTGTGAAAGTTTGAAGAAGAAACCCTTCGCTGTTGTAATTGATAAGCGTATTTTTAATTAAAAGTGCGTTGGGAATATAAATGATTTTGGAGTCGCTTTTTACTTCGGTGTCGCGGAGGTTGAGGTTAATAACTTCGCCTTTTACGCCGTTGCTTTCGATAATATCGCCAATAGAAAACGGACGTTTGAAAGCGAGCAGAATTCCGGCAAGAAAATTTTCGCCAATATCTTTAAGCGCAAAACCAATAACAAAAGCTGAGATTCCGGCGCCGGCAAGCATGCTTTGAGCAATTCCGTCAAGGCCAATAATTTTGAACATGAACAAAACCCCAATAATAATTAAAACCGATTTAATTAAACGGGCAATAAAAGTAGCGAGAAGTCGGTCATGCATTCTGGCTTTGAGTCGGTTGTAAAAATGCCAATTCGGGTTGCAATAAACCACGAAACGAGGATGACAATAATGGCGAGAATAAATTTTGGCGTAAGATCGACAATGCTGTAATAATAGTTTTCTAAATGTTTGAAGACGTCCTGAACGAAATTTTCCATAATAATAAGGCGTAAAAGTAAATTATTAAAATTACCAATTTCGCTATTTCAGCACCTTACAGAATTTGGCTTTAATTTTATAAAATGTTGGCGTGCAGTTAAGATAAATTGGCATTTTACGCATTTTAACCTGCTATATTTTTATATTTGTTGTCTCAGTTTTGAGGAACTATTTTTTAAGAAAAGCACCATTTACATGTTGACCCAATCTCATTTAGAGCAATTAGCCGGCGAACTCGAAGGCACACTTTTATACGATGATCTTCATAAAACACTTTATTCGACAGACGCATCGGTATATCGGATTCGGCCAAATGCGGTGGCTTTGCCTAAATCTACGGCCGATATCAGCAAGTTAATTCGCTTTGCGGGAAAACATGGTATTTCGATTACGCCAAGAACTGCCGGAACTTCATTGGCAGGACAAGCAGTTGGCGACGGACTTGTGGTGGATGTTTCGAAATATTTTACCAAAATATTAGGTTACGATGCCGAGAAAAAAACGGTTACGGTTCAGCCAGGCGTTATTCGCGATGAGTTGAATTTATTTCTAAAACCTCATGGTGTTTTCTTTGCGCCAATTACATCAACTTCAAACCGTGCGATGATTGGCGGCATGGTGGGAAATAACTCCTCTGGAACAACTTCCATTCGGTATGGTGTTACGCGTGATAAAATTGCGGAGGTGAAAGCGATTTTGAGCGACGGCACGGAAGTGGCTTTTGGTGAATTGACTTCGGCAGAATTTATCGAGAAAACCAAAGGCGATTCTTTAGAAAATAAAATCTACAAAAGCGTTTACGACGAGCTTTCGGTAAAAGAAAATCAGGAAGAAATTATAAAAGAGTTTCCGAAACCGGAAATTCACAGACGAAATACAGGTTACGCGGTTGATATTCTGCTGAAATCAGAAATTTTTGGCGGAACTGAACCAACAATAAACCTCGGAAAATTACTTTGCGGAAGCGAAGGAACTTTGGCCTTTACAACTGAAATTACTTTAAAAGTAGACGATTTACCTCCGGTACATAATATTATGGTGGTGGCGCATTATCATACGATTCAGGAATCTTTAGAATCTGTTGTGGTGGCGATGAAACATCATTTGTATACTTGTGAAATGATCGACGATACGATTTTGGATTGTACCAAAACGAATCGGGAACACATTAAAAACCGTTTCTTTTTGGTTGGAGAACCGAAAGCAATTATGTTGTTTGAAGTAGCTTCTCACACTTTAGAAGATGCCGAAAACCAAGCCAATGCTTTAATTGCCGATTTGGAAAAAAACAATTTTGGCTACGCGCTCGTAAAAATTTACGGTCCTGATATTGACAAAGCCAACGAGCTGAGAAAAGCTGGACTCGGACTTTTAGGAAGTATTGTAGGCGACAACAAAGCTGCGGATTCTATTGAAGATACAGCAGTAGAGTTAAGCGATTTACCAGCTTATATTGCAGAGTTTTCGGCAATGATGTTACATCACGGTCAGGAAGCGATTTATTATGCGCATGCGGGTGCTGGAGAATTGCATTTGCGTCCCGTTTTGAATTTGAAGAAAACGGAAGATTTAAAATTATTCAGAACCATTGCGACCGATGTGGCGCATTTGGTAAAAAAATACAGAGGTTCGCTAAGCGGTGAACATGGCGACGGAATCGTGCGCGGAGAGTTTATTCCGTTTATGATTGGCGATAAGAATTACGAATTGTTGAAAAGAATCAAATTAGCGTTTGATCCGAATTCGGTTTTAAATATCGGAAAGATTGTCAACGCCTTAAAAATGGACGAAAATCATCGTGTGATTTCAGGAAGAGTTGAGCCGGATATTAAAACGTTTCAGGATTTCTCAGACAGTTTAGGGATTTTGCGTGCAGCAGAAAAATGTAACGGTTCTGGCGATTGCCGAAAAATGCCTTCGGCAGGAGGAGCGATGTGTCCGAGTTATCGTGCGACCAGAAACGAGAAAGAAACCACTCGTGCGAGAGCAAATGCATTGCGTGAATATTTGACGTATTCTGAAAAAGAAAATAAATTTGACCAGAAAGAATTATACGAAGTTTTTGAGTTGTGCGTAAGCTGTAAAGCCTGCGCCAGCGAATGTCCGAGTAATGTAGACGTCGCAACTCTTAAAGCGGAATTTTTATATCAATACCAAAAAGCAAACGGATTTTCGACTAGAAATAAGATTTTTGCTAATAATGCGAAACTGAACAAAATGGGAAGCAAATTCCCGTCGATTACGAATTTTATTTCGAATCAATCTTTGGTGAAAAAAACAATGGGAATTGCACCAGAAAGACAGGTACCGCTTTTGGCGAAAAAGACGTTTAGAAAATGGTATGAAAATAACAAACCTAAAAACGCAGATTTCCCAAACGGAAAATTGTATTTGTTTGTAGATGAATTTACCAATTATTACGACGTAAATATCGGAATAGATGCTTTTGAATTATTAACGAAATTAGGTTACGAAGTTTTAATCGTAAATCACGAAGAAAGCGGCAGAACCTATCTCTCTAAAGGATTTTTGGAAGAAGCGAAGAATATAACGGACATCAATGTCAATATTTTCAAGGGTTTAATTTCGAGCAACACGCCGTTAATTGGAATTGAACCTTCGGCAATTTTGACTTTTAGAGATGAATATTTGCGATTGGCATCGGATAAAGAAAATGCAGAACGTATTTCGCAAAATGCTTTTACAATAGAAGAATTTTTCAAAAAAGAAATCATCGACGGAAAAATAACGCCGGATTCTTTTTCTGAAGAAGCGAAAGAAATTAAAATTCACGGGCATTGTCATCAAAAGTCATTAAGTTCTGTTGAAGCGACTTTCGCGATGCTGAATCTTCCTAAAAATAATACGGTTACGATTTACAATTCGGGTTGTTGCGGCATGGCGGGTTCTTTTGGTTATGAAAAAGAACATTACAAAGTGAGCATGCAAATGGGAGAGGATACGCTTTTTCCAAAAGTGCGCAATACTGCCCAAAACGTAAAAATTGCTGCTGCAGGAACCAGTTGCCGTCATCAAATTTATGACGGAACAAAACGAGAAGCTCAACATCCGGTTAGTATTTTGAGAAGCTGCCTTAAATTTTAGATTTTAGACTGTAAATTTTAGATTTTTGCCACTCCCGATAACTATCGGGATAAAAGGATTAGAATGATTTTGTTTCACGCAGATTTGGCAGATTGAGCAGATTTAATTTAAAATTTTTAATCTGTGAAAATCCTTTAATCTGTGGCAGAAAAAAACTTTGTGGCTTAGTGTCTTCGTGGCAAAAAAAAACTTCAGCGAAAACAAAATCGTTTTATATATTTGAAATAAGGATAATTTTTGCATTATTTGCAAAATAAAACAAAAACGACTGAATTAAATTAATTTATAACAGTAAAACATATATGGCATTATCAAGTTTATTCCGAAAAAAAACAGTGCAGGATATTCTGAAGCAAGTTGCTCAGAACGAAACAGACGGTCATAATGCATTAGGAAAACATTTGACTACAAGAGACTTAACTGCATTCGGGATAGCGGCGATTGTTGGAGCGGGAATTTTTAGTACGATTGGAAAAGCCAGTGCAGACGGCGGACCAGCCGTTATTTTCCTATTCTTATTTACAGCTTTGGCATGTAGTTTTGCCGCTTTTGCTTACGCCGAATTTGCTTCGATGGTTCCGGTTTCAGGAAGTGCCTATACGTACTCTTATGTTGCTTTTGGAGAATTAATTGCCTGGATCATTGGCTGGGCTTTAATCATGGAATATGCCGTTGGAAACATAACCGTCGCCATATCGTGGAGTGATTACTTTACCGGACTTCTCAAGAGCGGCGGTATTAATTTACCGCAATGGATTCAGATGGATTATTTAACTGCTTCAAATGGATTTAAAGATGCCGAAGCTTTAATGCGAGGCGGAAAATCATTCGGAAATTTAAGCACTGCTTTACAAGATGCACATACAGCCTGGACAACGGCGCCAACATTTGGTTCTTTTCATTTTGTAACCGATATCCCTGCATTATTTATCATTATTTTGATTACAGCTTTGGTGTATAGAGGAATGAAAGAATCTCGTAACGCCAGTAATTTAATGGTTGTTATAAAACTTTGTGTAGTACTTCTGGTAATTGCAGTTGGAGTATTTTATGTCGATACAGCAAACTGGGATCCGTTTGCTCCAAATGGAGTTGGAGGAGTTTTAAAAGGAGTTTCTGCCGTATTCTTTGCTTATATTGGTTTTGA
>Ga0157370_10004743_pt1 | contig 15487 bp, 14 predicted proteins | sample C35metaG_FD_113463 | JGI IMG/M metagenome (GOLD analysis project Ga0157370, IMG submission 113463) | Corn rhizosphere microbial communities from Kellogg Biological Station, Michigan, USA - C3-5 metaG | ecosystem: Host-associated > Plants > Roots > Rhizosphere > Soil | place: USA: Michigan...
CTCAGCCCGCCCACCGCACGTGCGGTTCCGCATACGGCGGTTCAGTTGATACGCTGAAGGCGATCCACAGTAGCGCGGATCGAGATCTGAGCTTGCCCCTGATTCGCGAATCCCATAGCTGAGAGGTTTATGCGGCTCGCCCCTGTCGAGCGGCGAAAGCGGCGTAGAGGGCGGCCATCGTAATTGACAATCCACAGCCCTGCGAGTATCACAGTGCTAGCGCGGGCAGAGCGCTGCGGGACCATGCCAGGCAAGCTGCGTAGCCAGCCGGCGCCTCGAACCAGACCGCATCGAACGCCGTGACGGCCGGGAGCGAGACCTCAGCGGACCCACCTGGCGTGCCAATCAGGTGGACGTCCGGCGCGGCGGACGAGTTGCCCAGTACCGAGAAACGCGTCATTTCTGTCGCAATCCCTACCCCGAGCGCCTTCAGTAACGCTTCTTTGGCGGTCCAAGCATCGTAGAAGACATCGCGGTGACGATGCTCGGGTAGCGCCCTCAGATGGGCCTCGTCTGCGGGAGCGAGAACGGCAGAAGCAAGCGATTGCCAATCGAGGCCCGTCCGCCGCGCCTCAATGTCAACGCCAACGCGGCGTTTGCGCGAAAACGCCAGGAGCGCGTGTTCTCCCGAATGCGACACGTTGAAATCGACGCTTTCCCGGGCGAGCCTGTGCGCGAGCCGTGGCCGACCATGGATGTCGCACTCGAGACTTAGCGCTCGGGCGGGCGCTGCCAGGCGGGTGCCGAGTAGCTCGCGAAGCGCAGCGCGCGTTGCCGCATACCTCATTGCGTCCTCGTGCCGTACAAAGCGTGCGGCGCTTGCGCGTTCGTCGTCGGTGAGGACATCGAACGCTGACGAATCAAGGCGTGCCCGAAACTCAAACGTGACGAGGATGACTTCGACGCCAGCCGCGCTCGCGCGCGGCACGTCAACAGGACTCGTCCAAAAGGCGGGTCGATCAGAAAATTTGGTCAATGCAGCTCGGCATGAGTCGGCGTGAGCGCCGATTACGGGCTAACAGAATCGCGTCGCCCGTTATCCCTGAAGAAGGTCGGCCGGGATTCGCAAATATGCCAAGCATCGCATATAGCAGGGGCGTGAACAAGGTAAGCGCAATTTCCTACCATAAGCATTGAAGTTATGAAATTCCCGGAGGTTATGCCGACAGCGCCATAACGGACCTGCCAACCTACCGTCCCGCGAGCGAAATCCCTGATCGAACCGGCGGGTTCGCTGCACTTCGTCGCTGTGCAGAAACGTCGACGTCGTTGAGACCGACGCGTGTCTCAAGTTGTCCCGCACCATGATCAGTTCGGCGCCGCGTGCGAGCGCGTGCGTGTGCCGCTTCCAATGCGGGCTAGCACAACGCAGCTTCTCAGCGGTCTCCGGTACTTCATCCTGAATCGCGTTGGCCGCCAGCACAAAGAACTGGCGCGGCACGCGCCGGAGCCGCGTGCTTTCGATGCGCGCACCATCTTGCTCCAGACTCGCAACGAGCGGCGTCGCCGGACTCCAGCGCTCCGGCGTGATTGGCAGGCCGCGCGGCATGAGATATTGATCGAGCGCAGTTCGGGCCAGCGACGGCAACGCTGCCTATTCTCTCCCCGGACCAAAAGGTACAACTTTTCCGGCGCCTGTTTCGCGGCCGCAAGTTGCTTGAGGACTACCGGATGCGCCTGGGTCTCACGGACCCGGCGGGGTGAAAGCGCCAGATTTTGCATCAAACGGATGCGGTTTCGCGAAATCGATGTGCATCCAAGTCATTGATGTTTTTATGGGATTTCAAAACAAACCGCCAGATTTTGCACGAAAAGGACGATTACCCCTTCACCAGCGTCGGTGCAACGACCGACGGCGTGTTGCGTGCAAGGGCCGAGCAAGCATAGACGCTACGCGCGAGCCCGCGCCAGCGCATCCAGATTGCCTTCGCCGAATCCGTGATGGCCGCGCCGCTCGACGATCTCGAAGAAGATTTCGCCGGCCCGCCGCCTAATAAAAGTTTGCAGAAACAACTGCGCAACGCCGTCGGCGGCGATCTCGCCGTCGACCAGAATACGGCGGCGGCGCAGCGCATCGACGTCGAGCCCGTGGCCCGGCAGCCGCGCGTCGATTTCCGTGTAGTAGCGCGCCGGCGGTTCGACGAATTCGACGCCTTTCGCTGTCAGTGCGTCGACGGTCGCGACGATGTCGGCCGTCGCCAGCGCGATGTGCTGAACGCCTTCGCCCGGATGGTCCGGCAAATAGTCGTGCAGCAGATCCGTGCGGCGCGTGCCCTCTTCATACAGCGGAATGCGGATTGAACCGCACGGCGAGACCATCACCCGCGATTCGTCCGCGACGTGCCAGTTGGCGTTGAGTTCGTGGATTTCGCGAAATTGCAGCAGCTCGCGATAGAAATCGAGCCATTCCTGCATCCGTCCCGCGCCGACCGTCTGCGTGAAATGGTCGACCGCCTGCAGCCCCGTGCCGGCGTGGTCGAGATCGGCTTGCGCCGTCTCCATCTCGATCGGCCGGAAATCGATATCGAAGATGGAAATATCGCCGAGGCCGCCGCACTGCCCGCCCCGGCCGCGCCAGCGATCGACGAAATAAAGATGCGAATCTCCAATGCCCTGAATGGCCGGGATGACCAATTCGGCCTTGCCGATCTGCTCGCCCTCGAATGCCCACGCACCCAGTTCAGTCGCACGCTCGAACGCGCGCCGCGCGTCGTCGACGCGGATGCCGATCGCGCAGACGCCGACACCGTATTCCTGCGCATAGCGCGCAGCGAACGAATCGGATTCGGCGTTGACGAGGAAATTCATTTGCCCTTGCCGAAACAACGTGACCGCCTTGCTGACGTGTCGCGCAATCGCCTTGAAGCCGAGCTGTTCGAAGCGCAGCGCCAGCGCTTCGGGATCGGGCGTCGCGAATTCGACGAATTCGAGCCCGGCGATGCCAAGTGGATTGACGGCATCGGATGCGTCGGCCGTGCGGCTTGCAGGGGTGTCGTTCATTGAGTTCGTGCGGAAAAACGGGGTAGCGAAATTTTAACCAACTCGTACGTTCAGCGACAGCGCCGACGGGAATCGAAGGTTAGCGCAAACCCGCAAACCGTTCGATAAACGCACTTCGGCGTGCGACAATCGCACAAAATTTCGTCCAGCAGATTGTTCCCGCTCGCTTCGCCCCCTATGCTCGGGTCACTTCCGTGACATGCACGGAAATGCCGATACGAGGCAGGCGCGATTCGGATCGATCGCTGCCGACGATCATCGCAGAATACAGGAGACTCCAGCATGACCACCGCGCTTCACGCTTCGGTAATGCCGTCCGGCGACGCCGCTCAACGGCAGGCCCGCCAGGCTCGCAAAGCCGCTCTCGGCAGTTTCGTCGGCGCCGTCGTCGACTGGTATGACTTTCTCCTGTACGGGATTGTCGCCGCGCTGATTTTCAATGGCGAATTCTTCCCGAACGTCAGTCCCGCGATGGGCACGCTCGCGGCGTTCGCGACGTTCGGTGTCGGCTTTCTGTTCCGCCCGCTCGGCGGCGTGGTGTTCGGCCACTACGGCGACCGACTCGGCCGCAAGCGCATGCTGGTGCTGACGGTTGTGATGATGGGCTTATCGACCGCGCTGATCGGCCTGTTGCCGTCGTTCGCAGCGATCGGCTGGTGGGCGCCGGTTCTGCTCGTCACGTTGCGTGCGATCCAGGGCTTCGCGGTCGGCGGCGAATGGGGCGGCGCCGCGTTGATGGCCGTCGAAAGCGCACCGGCGCGCAAGAAGGCGTTCTACAGCTGCGGCGTGCAGGTCGGCTATGGCGTGGGATTGGTGCTGTCGACCGGCCTCGTCTCGCTCATTAGCCGATCAATGGACGACGCTGCGTTCCACGCGTGGGGCTGGCGCTTGCCGTTCCTCTTCAGCGTCGTGCTGGTGCTGATCGGTGGATGGATTCGTTCGAGCATGGACGAATCGCGGGAATTCGTCGAAGCGGTCGGTCAAACCGCGCATCGCGCCCGTCTGCCGGTCGTCGAAGCGCTGCTCGCGCATCCCGGCGCGTTTTTGCTGATCATCGCGCTGCGTCTCGTCGAGCTGTTGACGATGTATATCGTCACCGCGTTCGCGTTAAGCTATTCGACCGCGAATCTTGGGCTGCCACGCGCGTTATTCCTCAACATCGGCTTGCTCGTCGGTGCGCTGAGCTGTGCGACGATTCCCTGCTTTGCGTGGCTCGCCGACCGTTTCGGCCGGCGCCGGGTCTATCTGACGGGCGCGCTGGTCGGTCTTGCTTGTGCGGTGCCGTTCTTCATGGCGCTCGAAGCGCGCTCGGTCGTGTGGATCGTGATCTTCGCCGTGATGCTCGCCAACGTCGCTCACGACATGGTCGTCAGCGTCCAGCAACCGATGTTCACCGAATTGTTCGGCGCCACCTACCGCTACAGCGGCGCGGGCGTCGGCTACCAGGTCGCGAGCGTGATCGGCGGCGGCTTCACGCCGTTCATCGCCGCCGGTCTGGTCGGCTTCAGCGGCGGTTCATGGCATCCGGTGGCCGCTTATCTGGCGATCGGCTGCCTGATCTCGGTGCTGGTCGCATTATTCATGAAAAAGCACTGACGCCGACATGAAGAAGAGCGTATGAGTCCGGCCCCGCTGGACAAGCGCGACTGGATCGCCGGTCTCGAAAAGGGTCTGGCGATCCTCGAAGCGTTCGACGACCAGCATCCACGCATGACGCCGACCCAGGCGGCCGCACGCACCGGTCTCACGCGTACCGCGGCGCGGCGCTACCTGCTGACGCTCGAACATCTCGGCTATTTGTACACCGACGGCAAGCTGTTCGGACTGACGCCGCGCGTGCTGCGCGTCGGTTGGTCGTATTTCGATTCGGCGCGATTGCCGCGCACGGTGCAGCCGTATCTGCAGCAATTGAGCGCGACGCTCAACGAATCGGTCTACGTCAGCGTGCTCGACGATTGGGAACTGGTCGTCATCGCGCGCAACGGCGGGTCGCGCGTGATGACGACCGGTTTCGTGCTCGGCGCGCGCGTGCCCGCGCCGCTTACCTCGCCGGGCGTCGTGCTGCTCGGCTACCGGCCTGATCAGGACTCCGTGCGTGCGTGGCTCTCAGGAGCCGAACTGACGCCGTTCACGCCGTATACGCTGACCGACAACGCGCGCCTCGAAGAGAAAATCCGCCAGGCGCGCGCCGACGGCCATGCCGTCATCGAACAGCAATTGCAGGTTGGTGTGCGGGGCATTGCGGTACCGATGAAGAATCGGCACGGCGACGTGGTCGCGGCGCTCAGCACCAACATGCCGATCGGCAAAGAGTCGACCGACGCCGCGCTACGGCGCGTGCTGCCGCATTTGCAGGAAGCGGCGCTGGCGATGCTGAACGCGCTGTAACGGTGCTCGGTATGCCGCAAAGCCGGCGAGCCGCACGTGATGGATCGTCAATGCGCCACTTTCAACGAATGCTTGTCTCGCTAGGCCGCCCTGACCATTTCTTCGATCACCTTTTTCGCATCGCCAAAGACCATCATGGTCTTTTCCATGTAGAAGAGATCGTTGTCGAGACCGGCGTAACCCGCCGCCATCGAGCGCTTGTTGACGATCACCGTGCGGGCCTTGTACGCCTCGATGATCGGCATGCCCGCGATCGGCGACTTCGGATCGGTCTTTGCGGCCGGGTTCACCACGTCGTTCGCGCCGAGCACCAGCACCACATCGACCTGCCCGAACTCGCCGTTGATGTCTTCCATCTCGTGCACGATCTCGTACGGTACCTCTGCTTCGGCCAGCAGCACATTCATGTGACCGGGCATGCGGCCCGCGACGGGGTGGATCGCATACTTCACGCTAATGCCCTTCTCGACGAGCTTGTCGGTGAGTTCCTTCAGCGCATGCTGCGCGCGTGCCACGGCCAGGCCATAGCCAGGGACGATCACGACAGTTTCCGCATTGCCGAGCATGAATGACGCGTCTTCCGCCGAGCCCGATTTAACGGGTCGCTGTTCCGCCGCGTCGCCTGCCGCTGCCGCGCCTGGTTGGGCGCCAAAGCCGCCGAGAATCACACTGAAAAACGAGCGGTTCATCGCGCGGCACATGATGTACGACAGAATCGCACCGGAGGAGCCCACCAGCGAGCCCGCAATGATCAGCATCGCGTTGTTTAGGGAGAAGCCGATGCCGGTCGCCGCCCAGCCCGAGTACGAGTTCAACATCGACACGACCACGGGCATGTCCGCGCCACCGATCGGAATGATGATGAGCACGCCTAGCACGAACGCGCTCAGCGTCATCACAATGAACGGCAGCCACGATTGCGTGAGAAAGAAGGTCACGCCGAAACCGATCATCGCGAGCGCGAGCAGCAGGTTGATAAGGTGCTGGCCCGCATAGACGACAGGCGCGCCCTGAAAGAGCCGGAACTTGTACTTACCCGACAGCTTCCCGAATGCGATCACCGAACCGGAGAACGTGATCGCGCCAACGAAGGTGCCGATAAAGAGTTCGACCCGGTTGCCGTACGGCAGGAATCCCGCAATGTCCCCTTCAGTGCCCAGCCCGAACGCAGCCGGCTCCGACACCACCGCATACGCGATACAGACAGCGGCCATACCGATTAGCGAGTGCATCGCCGCGACCAGTTCCGGCATCTTCGTCATCTCGACGCGTGCGGCGACGAACGCACCGATCGCCCCGCCGATAATCAGCGCGGCAAACACCAGCGACAGGCCGAGCACGAGGCTCGAACCGAGCAGCGTGGCCTGTCTTGCAATCAGTGCGACGGTCGTTAAAATCGCGATCGCCATGCCGGACATGCCAAACACGTTGCCGGCGCGCGCGCTTTTCGGATTAGACAGTCCCTTTAGCGCCTGAATGAAACAGACCGACGCAATCAGGTAAAGGAGCGTAACAATGTTCATGCTCACGAAGTTCAGGCTCGTCATGCGCCCTCCTTCAGGCCCGGGCTCTTCTTCGGTTCCTTCTTCTTGAACATCTCCAGCATTCGTCTCGTGACGAGGAACCCGCCGAACACGTTCACAGCGGCCAGCGCGACGGCAACCGCGCCAAAGAACTTACCCGTGCCGCCGACCGTAAGGCCCGCCGCGAGCATCGCGCCGACAATGACGATGGCCGAAATGGCATTCGTCACGGCCATCAGCGGCGTATGCAGGGCCGGCGTCACATTCCAGACGACGTGATAGCCGACGTAGATCGCCAGCACGAAAATGATCAGGTTGATCACGGTATGGTTGATGACTTCCATCACCCGGCTCCTTTTATGCCTTGCGCGTGTATGGCGTGACTTCGCCGTCGCTGGCCAGCAGTGTGGCCGCGACGATGTCATCCGAGAGATCGATATTGAGCGCGCCTTCCTTCGTGACGATAAGCTTCATGAAGTCGAGCACATTGCGTGCGTATAGTGCGGAAGCATCCGACGCCACCATCGAAGCGAGATTCGTATAGCCCGCAATCGTCACGCCGTGTTTGACGACAACCTTGTCTGCTTCCGTCAGCGGGCAGTTGCCGCCGCGCTGGCCCTGGTGCTCCGAACCGCGTCCCGCGGCGAGGTCGATCAGCACGGAGCCGGGCTTCATCGCCTGTACGGTTTGAACGGAAAGCAGCGTGGGTGCGGCACGGCCCGGGATCAGCGCGGTAGAGATCACGATGTCGGCCTGCTTCGCCCGTTCGTGCACGAGCGCCGACTGGCGCGTGAGCCATGAAGGCGGCATTGGCCGCGCGTAGCCGCCGACGCCTTCGGCAGCTTCGCGTTCTTCATCGGTTTCGTAGGGCACATCGAGGAATTTAGCGCCCAGCGATTCGATCTGCTCTTTCACGGCAGGCCGCACGTCCGACGCTTCGATCACGGCGCCAAGGCGCTTGGCTGTCGCGATCGCCTGCAGACCCGCGACGCCCGCACCCAGAATCAGGACACGCGCGGCCTTCACGGTACCTGCTGCCGTCATCAGCATCGGCATGAAGCGGGGATACAGGTCGGCCGCCAGCAACACGGCTTTATAACCCGCGATATTCGCTTGCGACGACAGTACGTCGAGGCTTTGCGCGCGCGTCGTGCGCGGCGCAGCCTCCAGTGCGAACGCCGTTATGCCCGCAGCCGCAAGCTTTACGGCGTTCTCGGTATTGAACGGCTCCAGCATGCCGATCAGCACCGCGCCGCGTTTAAAAAGCGGGCGTTCCGCATCCGTCGGGCTTTGAACCTTGAGGACGATGTCACCCGAAAAGGCGGTAGCAGAATCGACAATTTCCGCACCCGCCGAAACAAAGGCATCGTCGAGGTAGCTTGCCTGTGAGCCGGCACCGCTTTGCACTGCAACTCGGTGCCCCTGCGTAACAAGCTTTTTGACCGTTTCGGGCGTGGCGGCGACTCGGTGCTCATACGGCTTCGCCTCCTTTGGTATTCCAATTAGCAACGACATCTCCTTTGCAATTCCCCGATCGCGTTCGCGCAACAACGCCACCTCGAACCTTCCCAGGTCGAAAGCAACGGTGAATCATGCGGTGAGGTAATAGAACTTTCCAGACTTGTGATCAGGCGCAATCGCCGCCAGTCATTAGCGCACGACTGAAATGCCGCAACTCAAAACTTCGAGCGAATCCCCACGACCGAGGCGAGCTGATTCTGCGACGATGAAGGAGACAAGGTGGTGATCTGCGCGGTAGCGTTCGCGCCGAACGAGTTGGTTCCCGACGCATGCTGATAGATACCGACCGCATAGAGGTCTGTCCGCTTCGACAGCGCGTAGTCGAGCCCCAGCATTGCCTGATGAATCTTTTCGCTGGTGACGCTGTACCCCTTCGTGTAGTCGTACGCAACCGCAATCAGCAATGCCGGTGTAAGCCGATATTTGAAGTTCGCTTCAGCGTTATGAAACTTCGCGTTGCCTGACCTGGGCGATCCGCCTGGCTGACCGGTCACCGCGGTCTGACCCAGCCCGCGGAACTGCGTATTGCTATAGGTTGCCCCGACAGTCGCCGCACCGAGTGTATAGGCCGCGCCGGCTGTGATGACCTGCTGGGTCTTGGCCGACGCGAAACCGGAGTACACCTGCGATCCCGACATGTTCGTCGCCGTGGTGGACGATGACGCGTTGTCACCGAAGAGCGAGAAGTTCGGATTCTTCACGTTCAGGTAGGCAGCACCAAGCACAAGTGGGCCTTGGGCATAGTGAATCCCGCCCGACCAGATCTGATTGCGGTTGTAGTTGCCCGCGACTCCGCCAAGACTATAGAGTCCGCCAAAGGTCAGGCCGCTATAGTTGGCACTAGCGAACTTGACTGCGTTATTGATCCGGTTCGTGTTGTTCATGTTATCGAGGTCGCCGGGGTGCCCGCCATAGAAGCTTGCCCATTGACTGGCTGCCTCGAGCTGGCCGGTGTAATCGACCACCGAGTCGTACTGCCGACCCAGCGTGACCGAGCCATACCGGTCCAACTGAATGCCGACGTAAATCTGCCGTCCGAACTCGTCACCGCCCTGATTCAGACGCCCGGTGTCAGGGTTGAAGCCGTTTTCGAGCAGGAAAAGCGCCTTCAGTCCCCCGCCGAGATCTTCGGTGCCGCGCAGCCCCCAGCGGCCACCTTGGATATTGCCCGAGCTTGCCGCAAAGAGTTTTTGTCCGCCTACGTTGTTCGCGTAGGCGAAGCCGGCATCAACCAGCCCATACAGCGCAACGCTGTTTTGCGCCCTGGCCGTTCCTGCGATTGACCCGATTACTGCGAGAACAAAGATTGCCTTCTTCACGACGTCTCCTTTACTGTTTTGAATGAGTGCATGACTTGTACTGCTTTTATCGAACCCAATAGGGGTCCCCGTGCGTTGCACGTACGGTAATTTCTTATGCAGGGGATCCACGATCATCGACGCATTGCCAGATCGCGGTATGCCGCGCCGGCATCAGCCAGCCTGATCGATGACCGCCATGAAATCGCACTGGACCAACGAAGGCCCTTCCACCATTAAAAGCTGCGAATGTCGAGCGGGTCGCGTATCGGGGTCCGGGAACATGCGCACCCATTCGTCGTTCAGCGGCCCTCTGTTGTTGCGGTCGCGCAGATAGACCGTCATCTTGATGATGTCGCGGGTGCTGCCTCCGGCAGCCTCGACGATCGCCTTCATGTTTGCGAATACGAGCGCACACTGGGACCGTAAATCCTCCGGCATGACGCGGGTTACCGGATCGACCGCGTGAATCGCACTAGAGACGATGATGTCGCCGATTCGGCACGCGTTCGGTACCGGGAACTTGTGGGCAAGACCTTCAACGGTGATGCTCTTGCGGCGGCTGGCGACGACCGCTTCGTGTGCCGCCACGTCGCCGGGGCTGTGCGTTATCGATTGGTTCACCTGTTTTCTCCTGTCATTTTTGCGCTGGCCCCCGGCGTGCACGAGGCGCGGTGATGGCCTGCCGCGAGCGGGTACGCCCTCGCGTCAGTGGATCGATCGCCCTGCTCCGGGTTTTGACCAAAACCTGGCGCAAGGCTGATCCCTTTCGTTTCAGGAAGCAGCAGCGTCGCGACGATTGCAACGCCGTAGCCAAGCAGCGCGATCGACCCGATGGCCTCGGCCAGGGTGATCCGCTGCGCGAGGATACCGATGCAGGCTACCGCGACGGCGCCTGCCGCCTTACCGAAGTTGTACGCGAAGCTCTGGCCGCTGCCGCGCACCGCTGTCGGGAACAACTCGGTAAAGAACGGGCCTAATGCGGCGTAGTTGCCAATCGTGAAAAAGCCGAACGGCACGCCCATTACAACAAGCGCCCAGCCCGATAGCGGCAGGAACATATAGGCAATCGTCATCAGCCATGAGCACACCAGAAAGAGTTGGAAGGTGCGGCGTCGGCCCAGCACATCGGATAGATAGGCACTTACCAGAAATCCGAAAAAGGAGCCGCCGGTGACGAGGAAGATGTAGTAGCCCGAAGCGCTAGGCGAGAGATGACGGACCGTTTTCATGAAGGTCGGCAGCCAGTTGACAATCGCTCCGCCGACACCGATTACGCCAAACGCCAGTAGCGATGCAAGAATAGTCAGATGCCGCATGCCAGGACGGAAGATGGCACCGAGGCCTGGGACGTTGCCGCCTGCTTGGATCGCAGCGCGGGTCTGCTGATAGAGTTCCGGCTCCTCGATCTTTCGACGCAGGTACAGCACGAGGAAACCCGGCAGCACGCCGATCATCAACAACGTTCGCCATGCATATTCCGCGCGCACGTGAGCCAGGACGACTCCGGCCAGGAGCGCCGCCGCGCACCAGCCGATGCCAAAGCCACTTTGAACGCTGCCCACCGCTTTGCCGCGATGAGCGGGCCGAATGATCTCGCCCATCAGCACGGCACCGGCTGCCCATTCACCACCGAATCCAAGTCCCTGCAGCACTCGCACGGCGATGAGCTGTTCGAAGTTCTGCGTGAACCCCGCGATGAACGTGAAAACCGAAAACCACAAGATGGTGAATTGCATGATGCGGACGCGGCCAAAACGGTCTGCCAGATAGCCGCATGCCCAACCGCCTACGGCTGCCGATATGAGCGTCGCCGTGGCAAGGTAGCCCGCTTGCGCCGTGGTCATGCCCCAGACGGCAATCAGCACCGGCAGCACAAAGCTGAAAAGCTGTGCGTCCATCGCGTCCACAGCCCATCCCGCAAAACATGCCCAGAACGTGTTTCGCTCCCGTCTGGTGAGCTCACGATACCAGTTGAACATCTCGTCTCCTTTTTCTTTGCTTTGCCTGCTTCAACCGGTCACACGACGAGTGGTGTCAATCCGCCATCCATCGTTAGTGATGCGCCGGTCACATAAGATGCACGTGCGCTTGCCAGATAAAGCGCCGCGTCGGCCACCTCCTCCGGTGTGGCGTAGCGCCCGAGCGGTATGCGCTTCTGGTTCTGGCGCAGCAGTTCCTCGGGCGGAGTTCCGGTAGCGCGCGATTCCGCCTCCAGCGACATCTGCACTCGGCCGGTCATGGTGGCGCCGGGATTGATGACATTGACCCGTATGCCGGCGTGTCCCCAGGCCGCCGCTAGACCTGCCGAAGCCAGCATCAGTGCCGCGTTCGCAGCGCCGCCGGGAATGTGAATCGGCGAGGCGATCTTGCCTCCGGTCCCGATGATGTTGACGATCGATCCTGCTCGCCGGGAGACCATGCGCGGCAGCGCGTAGTCCATCACGTTCATATACGTGAAGAACTTCGCGTCCATCGCGACGCGCCACTTCTCCGGTGTGAGTTCGGTCGGAGGCACGCGCACGGCGCCGCCTGCCGAATTGACCAGCACCGAAATCGGCCCGACCTGCTCTTCGGTTTCAATCACGGCGCGTTCGGCCTCTGCTCCGTCGGCGAGGTCGGCCGCGATGGGCGTAACGTCGATGCCGTCCTTCGCGAGTGTTGCCTGAGCGGCGGCCAGGTTGTCAGGACAACGTGAAACGATAGCCACGCGAGCGCCTTCTCGCGCGAATGCCCGGGCGCAAGCTAGGCCGATGCCTTTGCTGCCGCCGGTAACCAGAACGACTTTTCCGTCAAGCTCGAGGTTCATTACAGTGTTCCCTGTTTCAGCACAGCCGGGTTGAGGAGGTTGATCGGCGAGCCGTTGGCAAAGGCCACGATCTGATCGAAGGCGTTGCCGTAGGCAAATTCATAGTTGTCACGCTCGACATAGCCGAGATGCGGCGTGCACAAGGCGTTCGGCTGCAACAGCAATGGGTCGTTCGGATCGGTCAACGGCTCATGCTCGAACACGTCGACCGCGGCTTTGCCGGGCCGGCCGGCGCGCAGCGCCGCGACAAGCGCGCCGGGCCTGATCAGCTCGGCCCGGCTCGTGTTCACCAGCAATGCCGTGGGCTTCATGAGGGCAAGGTCATCGGGGCCGATGAGGCCGGTCGTCTCGCCATTCAGGCGCAAATGCAGACTAAGCACGTCTGATCGGGCAAAAAGATCCTCTTTGCTCGATGCAGCCGGAATGCCTTCCGCCCGCGCCCGATCCAAAGATCCCTGCCGCCCCCAAACCAGGAGTTCCATGCCGAAGGCGGCGCCAATCCGCGCAACCATCGAACCGAGCCGGCCAAAGCCATAAATGCCTAGCGTCCGACCGCGCAACCCAAGCCCGACCGTGCTCTGCCATATGCCTTGGCGAAGCGCGTGACTCTCGAGCGGGATGTTGCGCATCGCCGCCAGAATCAAGCCCCAGGTGAACTCCACTGTCGGGTAGGAAGGGCGTTGCGTCAGAGCCGAGGAGACAACCACGCCGTGGCGCGTGCATGCGGCGAGGTCGATATGCGGTATGTGCCCGTTCTGGCTGATGAGCTTGAGCTTCGGCAGGCGGCTTACCAGCGCTTCGTCCACGCGCGTCCGTTCGCGCAGCAATACCAGCACATCGGCATCGGCCAGTCGCTCGGCCAGCACGTCGACGTCGGCCACCGCATCGTTCCAGACCGTGACATCATGGTCCTGCAGCGTGGCGAAGCAGTCGAGCGTGCGCACGACGTCCTGGTAGTCGTCGAGGATTGCAACACGCAGTCTCGAAAATTGATCGGTCATGAAGTTCACTCTTTGCTGGGCAGATCGGCCACGGCAGTGCCAGCGTCGATCGCAAGACACTTCTCGATTTCGAATTTCGCTTTCGCCAGCGCTCGCTCCGCCACCTCCGCCGCCCGCGCGATCGGGATGAAACAGACCCCGGTTTCATCAGCGACGACGATGTCGCCGGGTGACACCCGGATACCGGCGATCTGGATATCGCCGTTGATTTCCACGGTTTCAATGCGCCATTTGCCGGTGACCGGCGTAATTTCGGTCGCCCAGACCGGGTAATCCGCTCGACGCGAATGGCCGACATCACGGATGCCACCGGAGACGATCGCGCCCGCCTCGCCCTGGCGCTTGCCCGTCTGCGCGGAAATGCCACCCATGTTGGATACGCCGGCAACACCTTCAATCACAACGACGTCGCCAGGCAGCGCCAGATTGTGCGCCTCGAACTCGGCCATCCGGTTCACCCCGCGACGGGCAGTCTCATAGACGTGCTCCCGCTGCATGACGTTGCGCACGGTGAGCGCCGGCCCAACGATGCATGCGTTCGGCAAGGTCGGCTTGAGAACCGATGTGCCAATCGCACCAGTGATGCCCAGTTCGTCCATCACGTCAGCGATCACGCTGGTGGCATCGGCGATGCGCTTGAACTTCTCCATCAGACCCTCGGGGGGGCGGGGCGTGCGCAGCAGACGAATATGGTCGGGACTGATCTTTCCGGTCAACTTCGGCATCGCATCAACGGCGCGGGCATCATTCATGAGAAGAATCCTGGTGATATATTGAGCGGTAGGATTGAAGCCGGGCGTTCGAGCCCGGCTGCGGTACACAATAATTGCCCAAAAGATTCGGGCCGTCTAATTCAGATTTGAGGGGGACGGTCATCATCCAAATGAATAACCATGCGTCTCGATCTGAACCTGCTCGTCGTCATTGAGGCCATCATGCTGGAGCGCAACGTGACGCGCGCCGCGGTCAGTCTGTCGATGAGCCAGCCGGCCGTCAGCAACGCTCTTCGGCGCGCCCGGGACCTGACGCACGACCAACTGTTTCTGAAAACCGCGGACGGTGTTCGGCCAACCTCCCGAATGCTGGCGATCTGGCCTGAGCTTCATCGCTCGCTGGCGGTAATCCGGGCGTCGATCGCGCCCGCGCAGTTCGATCCCCGCTCCGACCCGACCAGCTTCCGAATTGCCGTGACGGACAGCCTCGCCGGGGAAGCGGTCAGCGACATAGCACTGCGGCTGCATTCGATGTCGCCCTATGCCCGCGTGGCATTTTCCTTCCACACCAATTCAAGTTCTCTCGAGGCAATCGAGCACGGCACACTCGACTGTGCCGTCGGAATGTTCCCGTCGCTTCCCCGAGATATACATGTGCAAGGCCTTCGGACGGATCACTATGTCTGCGTCATGCAGGCTGAACATCCATTGAGGAAAGCGATGAGCCTGGAGCAGTTCGTTGCGGCGTCGCACGCGCTCGTAACCCCATCCGGGATGGATCTCGGCGTCGTGGATGGCTGGCTGAGCCTTCACGGGCGCACAAGGACGATCGCCGTGGTCGTCAATCACTTTGTCGATGCGCTGCGGATCGTCGCGGGAAGCGACCTGCTGACCTGTGTACCCAGCGGCTTCCTGAACGGACATGGCCGGGCGCTCGTTACTGAGCACCGGCTGGTCGTTCGCGAACTGCCTTTCGAAACGGAGAGGCTGATCTACAAGCTCGTCTGGCACGAGCGGCTTCATACCCACCCCGCTCACCAATGGTTCCGCTCGCTCGTTGCCAACGTTTGTGGCATCTCGGAAGAGACAACGGCAACGGAAGTTGCCACGCCGCGATCGCAAACTTAAGTCGGCGCGCGCGGCCAGCCAAGCAGTGCCGCAACATGATCCATACCCGCGTAGCGTTCCTGACCGATACGATCGCCGACCGTCAGGTTGCGCTTCTGGCGGGCGC
>Ga0157370_10004745_pt1 | contig 15476 bp, 14 predicted proteins | sample C35metaG_FD_113463 | JGI IMG/M metagenome (GOLD analysis project Ga0157370, IMG submission 113463) | Corn rhizosphere microbial communities from Kellogg Biological Station, Michigan, USA - C3-5 metaG | ecosystem: Host-associated > Plants > Roots > Rhizosphere > Soil | place: USA: Michigan...
CCGGACTCGCCGACGACGGCGACCGTGGCTCCTTGGCCGACCATGACCGAAACATGGTCGACGGCCGTGACAGGTCGCGAACGGCGGAGACCGCGCACGCCGAAGACCTTCAGGAGCTCGCGGGCCTCGAGCACCGGCGGGAACCCCAGCGCGACCGGGATCACGCAGACTCCCTCGCGCTCGGCGTACGGATCGATGTTGACGACGCAGATCACGTCGTCCTTGGCGTACGCGACGAGCTGGTCGTTCTCCGTCTCGAGCCAGCGGATGTTCTCCACGCGCTGCAGCGCCGGCTCGGCGCGGCGGATCTCGTTCAGCCGCTCGACGAGCGGCAGGAGCGGGCCGTCGAGCGCGCGCTGCTTCACCTCGTACTTCTCCGAGTCGAGGTACTCCTCCGATCCCGCGTGCACGGGATGGTTCTCGAGCGACTCGAAGCCGGAGTAGATGCCGTAGCTCGGTGCGAGCGTGGCGGCGAGCACGAGCCGGGCCTCGAACGCGGGCCGGCCGCCGAGCTGGAGGTACTCGTGCAGGATGTCCGGCGTGTTCACGAACGCATTGGGCCGGTAGAAGGGCGACCACGTAACGAGCTGCGCCATGTACTCGGCAAGCTCCGCCTTCGTGTTCTTCCATGTGAAGTAGGTGTAGCTCTGCGCGAACCCGAGCTTCGCGAGCGTCGTCATCATCGACGGCCGCGTGAACGCCTCCGCCAGGAAGATCACCTCCGGGTGGTCGCGGCGGACCTCGGCGATCAGCCACTCCCAGAACGGCGCCGGCTTCGTGTGCGGGTTGTCGACGCGGAACACGGTGATGCCGTGCGAGACCCAGTGGAGGACGACGCCGAGGAGGGCCTGCCAGAGCTCCTGCCAGTCCTCCGACTCGAAGTTGACGTTGTAGATGTCCTGGTAGCGCTTGGGCGGATTCTCGGCGTACTTCAACGTCCCGTCGGGCCGGCGGTTGAACCACTCCGGATGCTGGGTGAGCCATGGATGGTCGGGCGAGCACTGGATCGCGAAGTCGAGCGCGATCTCGACGCCGGCGGCGCGCGCAGCGGCGACCATCGCGTCGAAGTCCTCCCACGTCCCGAGCGAGCTGTCGATCGCGTCGTGCCCGCCTTCCTCGGAGCCGATCGCCCACGGCGACCCGACGTCGCCGGGCGCGGCCGACTCGGCGTTGTTCCGCCCCTTGCGGTTCGTGCGGCCGATCGGATGCACCGGCGGCAGGTAGACGACGTCGAAGCCGAGTTGCGCCAACTGCGGCAGCACGGCCGCGACCCCGCGGAAGCCGCCCCACGAGCGCGGGAAGAGCTCGTACCACGCGCCGAAGCGCGCGAGCTCGCGGTCGACGTCGACCGCGAGCGGCGCCGAGGCCGTCTCGCCGTGACGGTCGCGCGCGTCGGCTGCGAGCCCTTCGTCGACCGTGACCGGTCGGCCGAGGAGCGCAGCACCCTCGGCGAGCTCGCCGGCGAGGTCGCTCTGTCCCGCGTCCACCTTGCGCCGGAGCTCGTCCTGCCAGGTCGCCACGCGGTCGGTCCAGGCGGTGACGGCGAAGAGCCAGCGGCCGGGCCGGTCGACCGCGAAGGATCCGCCGAAGCGGTCGTTGCCGAACGGCTCGAGCGACGCCTCGTGCCAGCGGCGGTCGCCCGGCCCCTTGATGCGCACCGCGCCGCGGAGGGCGTCGTGTCCGTCCTTGAAGACCGTCGCCCACACGTCGACCCGGTCGCCGACCGTGCGCTTGACGGCGTAGCGGCCGCAGTCGAGCAACGGCTCGACGGCCTGGATCTGGATCCGGGGTTGGGGGTTCTTGGGAAGGGGCACGTTGCGTGAGATTCTCAGTCGGCGGCTTCTCCTAAACGCATGAAACTCGAACGCTCCTCTGGAATCCTCCTGCATCCGACCTCGTTGCCGGGCGGGAACCTCGACGAGCACGCATACCGCTTCGTCGACTGGCTCGCGGCTGCCGGGCAGCGCTGGTGGCAGATGTTGCCGCTCGGGCCGCCGGAAGGCGACACCGGCTCGCCCTACATGTCGCCCTCGGCGTTCGCCGGCTCACCCGCGCTCCTCGCCGAGCCCGGCGCGGCCGTCTCGGCGGCGGAGGCCGCGCGGTTCGCCGAGCGGAACGCCTACTGGCTGGCCGACTGGCGGGCCTACGGCGGCAGCATCGAGGACCAGGTGCGCTTCGACCGCGAGTGGGCGGCGCTTCGCTCGTACGCGGCGGCGCGCGGCGTACGGATCTTCGGCGACATGCCGATCTACGTCGCGAGCGGGAGCGCCGACCACCTCGCGCATCCGCGGCTCTTCCAGCGCGGCGTCGTCTCCGGCGTGCCGCCCGACTCGTTCACGGCGACGGGACAGCTCTGGGGGAACCCCGTCTACGACTGGACGGCGATGCGTGCCGACGGCTACCGCTGGTGGATCGAGCGGTTTCGGCGCGCGTTCGACCTCGTCGACCTGACGCGCGTCGACCACTTCCGCGGCTTCGTCTCCTACTGGGCGGTGCCGGAAGGGAACGACACCGCGATCGTCGGCACGTGGCGGCGCGGCCCGGGGGCCGACCTCTTCCACGCCGTCGAGGCGGAGCTCGGCCCGCTCGCGGTCGTCGCGGAGGACCTCGGGAAGATCACGGAGCCCGTCGTCCGCCTGCGGCGCGAGCTCGGGTATCCGGGCATGGTCGTGCTGCAGTTCGGACTCGGCCGCGGGCCGTCGAACCCCCACCTGCCGCGAAACCATCCGACGGAGGCGGTCGTCTACACCGGCACGCACGACAACGACACCGCGCGCGGCTTCTGGGACTCGCTGTCCCCCCACGACCGGGCCCGGACAGGGCTCGATGCGGCCGACCCGGCCTGGTCGCTCCTGGAGACCGCGTGGGAATCGCGCGCGGCTCTCGCCCTCGCCCCGCTCCAGGACGTGCTCGGGCTCGGCTCCGAGGCGCGGATGAACCTGCCGGGCACGAACGAGGGCAACTGGCGGTGGCGGTTCGACCCCGACGCGCTCACGGAGGAGCTCGCGCACCGGTTGCGCGAGCTCACGCGGCGGGCTGGGCGCACCGGGCGGCTCCGCCCGGGATCAGTTGCCGATCAGGAGTGAGAGATGCCGGGGGAGGGAGTCGAACCCCCATGTCCCGAAGGGACACTCGGTTTTAAGCCGAGCGCGTCTGACCAGTTCCGCCACCCCGGCGGAGGTCACGGTAAGAGCGAACGCCTCACTGGGTCGGCCCCATCCCGGGCTTGTCGGCCGAGAGCGGGATGCCTTCGGGGCCGTGGCCGCGGTAGGCGTCACGGAACGCCTCGAACGCCTTCTTCGTCGTCGCGTCGTAGCGCGGACAGGTCGCGATGTGGCCCGTGCCGAAGTCGCCGTTTCGCTGATAGGTCGACGGGTTGCCCGTCCAGGCGGTGATGGCGATCTTGCTGTCGAAGTTCGCGAACGGCGTGCCGAACGTGCCGGTCGACTGCTCGTCGTAGAACGCGCGCAGCTTGTCGACGGTCGCCTGCGGGGTCTTCGTGCCCCACCAGAGGACGACGCCTCCGTGCTCTTCGTTGTGAACGACCATGCGCGGGTTGACCGGCTCGGTGTAGAAGCCCCAGACGGCCCAGAGCGGGTAATGCTGCCCGTTCGAGGGAGGCGTCGTGTTCCACGGGAACTTCGCGGTCAGGCTCTGCACGTGCGTCTGACCGCCCGGCACCGACGCCTTCACGCTCTTGAAGGTGCAACCGGCCGCGGTCATCAGCCTGGCGACCTTCGCGTCGTCGATCTTGCTCGAGCCGCCTCCGATCACGACGATCGCCACGACGACGATCAGCGCGACGATGCCGGAGCCCGCGACCGCGTAGAGGATCGCCCGCTGGCGCATCCGCAGGTCGTCGCCCCCACGCGCCGCGTGGCGGCGCTGCGGCGCCTGCACACGGCGCGGCGGCGGCGGGGTCTTCGGCTTGCGGTTCGCCATAAGGGCGCCATTCAAGCGGAAACGGCAACGACGCTGCCGAAAAACGCCGCGACGGCAGCTGGATCCTCGATCACGTCGCAGCGGGGAAGCGCCGCGAGGAACGAACGGCCGTACGGCTTCGTGCGCAGCCGCGGATCCAGGATCGCGACGACACCGCGGTCCGAGTGGCTCCTGATCAGGCGGCCGAATCCCTGCCGCAGCTGCAGCACCGCTGTCGGCAGCGCGTAGTCGCGGAACCAGTCGCCGCCCGCCCGCTCGACCGCCTCGCAGCGCGCCTCGTGCAACGGGTCGCCCGGCGCCGAGAACGGCAGCTTGTCGATCACGAGCAGCGACAGCGACTCGCCGGGGATGTCGACCCCCTGCCAGAACGTCGAGGTGGCGATCAGCACCGAGTCGACCTCGTTCCGGAAGCGCTCGAGCAGCCGCTCGCGCGGCGCCTCGCCCTGGACGAGCACGTCGTACGGCACGCGGCCGCGGACGTGCTCGCGGTAGACGTCGAGCGCGCGATAGCTCGAGGTGAGCACGAGCGCGCGCCCCTCGGACAGAGCGAGCAGCGAGACGATCTCGTCGGCTGCCCGCTCCGTGAACCCCTCGCTGCGCGGGTCGGGCATCGAGCGCGGCAGGTAGACGAGCGCCTGCTCGGGGAAGTCGAACGGCGAGCCGACGACCGCCTCGCGCGCATGGTCGAGCCCGAGCCGGCGGCGCACGAACGTCGCGTCGTCGCCGGTCGTCAGCGTCGCGGAGACGAGGATCGCCGTCGGCCCCTCGTCCCAGAGCCGCTCGCGCAGCTCGTCCGAGACGTCGACTGGCGCCCACGCGAGTGCGTCGGGCTCGGCCCAGGCGACACGCTCGAGCTCCCCCTGCTCGAGGCACGACTCGACCTCTCCGGCGGCACCGAGCGCGCGCCGCGCGAGCGCATCGAGATCCTCACCCTGGCCCTGCAATGCGTTCGAGAGATCCGCGAGCGCGTCGACGAGGACGAGCGCGGGCTCGGCCGGCACGGTGCGCAGGCGCTTGCGGCCCGAGGCGGGCGCGACCGCACGCAGCAACCGCTCGCCGGCTCGCTCGACCCGGTCGAGCTGCCGCGCGGGAAGCGCCCGCTGCGCCTCGCGGCACGCACGCTCGACGTCGGCGGCGAGCCGGCGCAGGCCGGCCCGGGAGACGCGGCCGCCGAGCCAGGACGCCGCCGACTCCTCGAGCCGGTGTCCCTCGTCGAAGATGACCGCGTCGTGCTCGGGCAGCACCCCGCCGCCCGAGGCGAGGTGCGCGAAGTAGAGCGCATGGTTGACGATCACGAGGTCAGCCTCGGCCGCGCGCCCGCGCGCCACCTCGGCGAAGCACGCGGAGACGAACGGGCAGCGCCGGCCCGAGCAGCGGTCGGGGCCGACCGCGAGCTCCGACCAGAGCGCGTCCGAGGGCTCGAGCTGCAGCTCGGCGCGATCGCCGGTCTCCGTCGCGTCGAGCCAGCCCTGCATCGCCTCCCAGGCGCGGGCGTCGTGCCCGTCGGGAAGGAGGAACGGCTGGAAACCCTGCAGCTGACGCCGGCACAGGTAGTTGGCGCGGCCTTTCAGCACCTCGACGTGGACGCGGCGGCCGACCGCGGCGGCCGCGATCGGCACGTCCTTGCCGAGGAGCTGCTCCTGCAGCGCCTTTGTCGCGGTCGCGACGACGACGCGCCGGCCGGACTCGAGCGCCGGGACGAGGTAGGCGAGGCTCTTCCCCACGCCCGTCCCCGCCTCGGCGACGAGGTGCTCGCCGGTCGCGAGCGCCTGCTCGACGGCGGCGGCGAGCGCCGCCTGCTCGCGCCGCGGTTCGTAGCCGGGAAGCGCATGCGCAAGCGCGCCTCCGGGACCGAAGACCTCCTCCATCACCGCCAGCCTACGCGAGCGAACGGACGTTCCACCCGGCGGCGCTCCCGGCGAAAAGATCGCACGTTGCGAACTTCCGTCCGGCGGGTGCTTGACGATCGCCGGGGGCGCCGTTAGGTTGCGCTCGTCGGATCCGGTAGCTCTTCGGAGTCGTCGGATCCGGCACTCAGCTCCCGTAGGTCTTCGGACTCGCGGGGGCTGATTTTTTTTGCTGTCCGACGGGGTCTCTAGCGTTCGTCGGCCCATGGCAGCGATCCTCTCCCTCGGGTTCCTGGCGCTCGGCCTCGCACTGGGCGCCGGAGCGGTCTACCTCTGGAGCCGGGAGCGCCTCGGGCGCGCGCTCGACAAGCTGACCGCGGTCGAGCAGAACGAGAGCCGGTGGGAGGACCGGCTGAAGGCGGCGACGGGCGACGCGCTGCACAAGAGCCAGACGTCGCTGCTCGAGCTCACCGAGCTGAAGCTCGCGCCGATCAAGGAGACGCTGTCGAAGTTCGAGCTCCAGGCGAGGCAGCTCGAGGACAAGCGCGCGCGCGAGGTGACGGCGATCGGCGAGCGGCTCCGGCAGGTCGCCGAGGGCCAGGAGAAGCTGCGCTCGGAGACCGGCAGCCTCGTCACCGCGCTGCGCGCACCGCACGTCCGGGGCCGCTGGGGCGAGGTGCAGCTGAAGCGCGTCGTCGAGCTCGCCGGCATGCTCGACTACTGCGACTTCCGCACCCAGGAGAGCGAGCGCACCGACGAGGGCCGCCTGCTCCGGCCCGACCTCGTCGTGAAGCTGCCGGGCGGCAAGTGCATCGTCGTCGACTCGAAGGTCCCGATCGAGGGATACCTCGACGCGATCAACGCCGACGACGTCGAGCTGAAGCGGGTGCACCTCGCGCGCCACGCGCAGCAGGTGCGCGACCACATCAAGAAGCTCGGCCAGAAGCGCTACTGGGACCAGTTCGACTCGACGCCCGAGTTCGTCGTGATGTTCGTCGACGAGGGCCTCTACCGCGCCGCGCTCGACCAGGACGGCTCCCTCTTCGAGGCGGGCGCCGAGGCCGGCGTGATCGTCGCCTCGCCGGCGACGCTGATCGGCCTCCTGAAGACGATCAGCTACGGCTGGCAGCAGGAGACCGTCGCCGAGAGCGCCCGCGAGATCTCGAACCTCGGCCGCGAGCTGTACGACCGGTTGGGCGTGTTCGCCGGCCACTTCGCAAAGGTCGGCCGCGGCCTCGACACCGCCGTCGGCGCGTTCAACCAGGCGGTCAGCTCGTTCGAGACGCGCCTGCTCGTCACCGCCCGCAAGTTCCCCGAGCACGGCGTCACGAACGACGAACTGCCGGAGCCGAAGCAACTCGAACGCAAGCCGGTCGTCGTCAGCGCGCCCGAGCTCGTAGCGCTCCCGCAGCCCGACACGCCGCGGCGCGACGCTGACGCCGCCTGAGAAAAGTCCACCTCACGCGTAAGGACGCTCGCGCAGCCGAGAGGCTACGTCTCGGTTTCGGTTTCGTTCGGGTCTGTGATCCACGGCGCTATGTCGTCAACCTTGCTGCTGCGTTTCACGACCATGTCTACTGCGTCGTCGGCAGTCCAAACCCCCACCAGGTCGGAGTCGGGGTACACGACTGCACCAACCGTCGCGCCTGAGGACGAGAACATTGCAACGCGGGCGGTCTCGTCGCCGTTGTTCCTCACGAGGTGCGCACCCGCGGGCCCGGCAGGGAAGAAGACAAGGTCCCACGGCTCGAGCTGCGCCTCGCCATCGGGGTGCCGCAGCGTCGGGGTGCCAGAGACGACAAGGAGCCATTCCTCTTCCGGTTCTTCGTAGTGGTAGGGGCTCACAGCTTGGCCGGGAGGGAGCTCATACACGCTGAGCCCGGAGCGCTCCGCGCCCAAGGTCGCTCCGACTCGAACGCTGTCTCGCCGAAAACCATCAGGAAGCTGCGGACGCGGCGCACAGGCAATCGCGCCGAGATTTACTCGCCGCACCGGGTCGGTACTCATCAGGTTCTCCTTCGTAGAGATGCCACGCACGTACGAGACTCTCCGGGCCGCCGAAACTCATCGGGGCGGAACCTCGATTCGTCTGCCGTCATTCCAGCATCTCTGACCGAGTCGAGGGCCTGCACCCGGGCTGGCCGGTTGCAGGCCGAAGCCGCGGGTTACTTGTTGGTCGGCTGCCCGGCTTGGAGCGGCTGGTTGGTGGGTTGTGGTTTCTGGGGGAGTTGTTCCGTTGCAGTGATGTTTCCGTTCGTGTCGAGGGTGCGGATCGCCGTGGCAGCTCCGGCTGGTAGCTGTGCCGGCGATGCGAACAGGTTGTTCTCGACTGGCGTGGAGTCGAGGACGGTCCCGTTTGCATCGAGTGCTTCGACGGTGGCCACTCCGTCGGCGGCGATTCCTTGCAGTCGAGTGAGAGCCGGGAAGGTGAGTGCCTGGACGGTTGCGGACGGGAAGTTGGCGGCGTTCAGGTCGCAACCGAAGCCTTTTCCGAACTGCTGGTCGACGCGCACCATCGCCAAGCAGAAGTCCCCGTCAGCGTTGCGGGTGGCGTAAAACGCGACACGGTTGAGCGTGCCGAGCGACTGCATCGTTCCGCTCACCTTCAGCTCCTGCATTGCGGCGTCGAGCTTCGTCTCGCCCGGAAGGACCGAGCTGACCGAAACGGTCATTCCGTCGTTCGAGATACCTAGGAGGTCGCCGAGCTTGCCAGCGAAGGCGGTGGCGGGAACGGCGACTACGGCCGCAAGCGCGACCGCAACGACGGCGCGGTGCGGACGGATGCGGATCGGTTCGGGAGGCTGGAGCGGCCGGTTGTGAGGCACGGGGTTCGCCGCCGCCAGGCGGGCGATCACGTCATCGCTTGTCATCTCGTCACTCCTTTTGGCTCTGGATGAAAGGACGCACGTTCAGCGAGGTTCGAGGCGAGTCGAGACTTCGCACGGTGGTAGCGCACTCGGCATGCGACGCTGGAACAGCCGAGCACGGTTCCGGCAGCGGCAAGCGATAGACCCTCCCACGCGACCAGCCGGAGAATCTCGCGATCGCGGTCGCTCAAGGCGTTGAATGCCTTGGCGAGTTCGCCGTCACCGGTCGGTGCGGGCTCACCGCCAGGGATTCCCTCCCCGAATACAGCCCTCGCATGCTTCCGCCGGTGGTTCGCGAGCGTCTTCCGTGCGACGGCGTACAGCCATGGCAGCGGCTCCTCGGGCACACGGTCGATCTTGCGCAGGCAAATCAAGAACGTCTCGGAAACGACATCGTCGACGACCGAAGCCGACGCTCGGCGCCTAACGAAATCCGCGACCGCGTCACGGTTTTCGACGTAGATCTGCTCGAATCGCTGCATCTACCTTGTCTATGTCATGAGGAGGGCTAGCGTTACAGCTCCTGCAGGTACCCCCGCGTTCTGGCGTCATTCCCGAACACTGACCCAGCTCAGAGTCTCGATTCTCGGCGCGCTGTCGCTGACGTCACGCCGGACGCATCGACCCGCCAGGGCGGCGCCGGCGCGTCTTCATTCACTCGACGTGGACGACGTTCGTCCACAAGCGTTGCTTTGCCCATGGGTATAGGGTCGCGCAGAGATGACCCGGGATCGGCAGCAGATTGAGCAGCTCGCGCGGGGATACACCGAGGCGTGGTGCAGTCGCGACCCGCGGCGAGTTGCTGCCCACTACGTCACCGGTGGGACGATCGCCATCAACGGCGGGGAACCGGCCCCGATCACGGGCGTTGCGGAGTCGTTCGTCGCCGCCTTCCCCGACATCGAGGTGCTCATGGACGACCTCGTCGTGACAGAGGACCTCGTCGAGTACCACTGGACATTCACCGGCACGAGCGCCGAGACCGGCAAGTCTGTGCGCATCCCCGGCTTCGAGGAGTGGACGATCGGTGCCGACGGCCTGATTGCCGAGTCGCGGGGTCACTACGACCAGGCCGAGTACGACCGACAAGTTCGCGCGGGTGCCGCACCCGCTTAGCGCTGCGGCGCGCCACGCGATAGAAGCCCGGGATGTTCGTCGACGTCCCGGGCGCCGTGAGGGCAGCACCAGCTTTCCGGATCTCTGTAGCACCGACTTATCCGGCTGCAGTGGCCGCCTTCGTCCAGCGTCGCTTTACGCGATGCAGCGCCGGCCGGCGCCCGAAAGCTGCGCGATTGGCGCCTCCCACACATCCCAGCTCCCTGTCCACCCGCCGACTGGTCCGGCTCCGCTCGCAGCAGCACGTTTCGCGCTGCGGGCCGTCTCGTTCGGTGACCGCCCTGGGCACCCGCAGCCTCCGCAACCGACGATCGGGAATCGAACCGCCACGCGGCGCCTCCTCAGAGGTCAGGCGTGAACTGTGGCGCCCTCGAGCGGCTGCTTGCGATTTTCGTTCGTCGCGGTCAGGATCGATGTGAAGTGACTACACCGACCGACACGACGGCCGCGGTCGACGAGATGGAAGTCGCGGCAGCGTTGCAGTCGTTCGTGGCCCTTCTCGAAGACGATGACCCGAGGAAGCGGGCGGACATCTACACCGAGGACGCAACCTTTGTCATGCCGGGCACCCCCTTGATTCAGGGCCGCGCGGAGATGCTCAGGCAACTGGAAAACGGCACGCTGCTGAGGTCGGTGACGCTCACGCCATCTGCGATCGAAGCGCGCGACGACCTTGCATACGCCTACGGGCTGTTTACCTGCATTCAGAACGACAGCCCGGTGACGCTCCGGTTTCTCATGGTGTTGCGCAAGCAGACTGACGGCGCCTGGCGCATCGCGCGCGAGTTCCTGGCTGCGGACTCTCCGTCCTCTTGAACCGAGTCGGAACGCGGCGCCGGTCAGGCGTCTGTGGAGCGGTGCGCCTCAGGGTGTCGTTACGGACGCTCGCGCAGGCGAACTGGCACTTTCTCGATATGCCGACCTACCGCGAAGAACACGACCGTCGCGTGCGCGAGCTACTCGCCGCCGAGTGCCCGAGGCTAGTCGTGGTTCCTCCAGAGCCACCTGAGCGCGTCGGGCAGGATCGTCGCGCCGTGATTGCCGCCGGGCCGGAGCGTGTGTTCTCCATCTCCGACGACGAGACGAAGGTCATAACCGCGCTCTGCAAGCGCGACCGCCACGCGCAGGTTGCTGCTGAACCAGTTGTAGAGCGGCTCGTTCCAATACAAATCACGCGTCTCAGCGTTCAGGAATATCCGAAGCGGCTTGAGCGGTGTCTTCGGAATGAGCCGCGGGAACGGGTTGCCGCCGGGGATCTGCTCGAAGCTTCCTTGGAAGCAAAGGACGCGGCGGAACCGATCGGGACGATGCCAGGCGACGGTTAGCGCGCAGTTGCCTCCAGAGCTGCCTCCGCAGATTCCCCAGCGGTCTGGATCGTTTGAGACGGAGCACTCCCTCAAAACGTCGGGCAGGATCTCCGTAAGCAGGAACTCGGCATAGAGGTTGTCGAAGGCGTCGTACTCCGCGTTGCGGTTATCGGGTTCTCCGGGATCGACAAAGACTCCTACGGTCACCGGCATGTCGCCGCAGTGGATGAGATTGTCGAGGACGGTGCCTGCCCGGAAGATTCCGTCGGGATCTAGGAAGAGCCACCCGTCTTGGAAGACCATCAACGACGCTGGAGCGGATTTGGTGTGTTGCGCAGGGACGTAGACCCAGTAGCGCCGAGTCGTGCCGGGGAAGACATCGCTTTCGCTCCATTCGTATTCCTGAATGACGCCGGATGGAACACCCGGCTGCGGCGACGAGTCAGGGCCGTACGCGTAGGTGACGGGCAACTCGGTCGGTTGACGAACGTACGGCATTTCGACCACATCTGACCTCCGATGACGCAGGGAATTAGCCGCGCGGTGAATGATCGCGGAGTTGGAATACGAGTGCCTGCTCGAGGGCGTCGTCGAAGGCGAGGCTTTGTCCGCTGCGAAGTGCTTGTTCGTAGCCGTCGTTGCCGAGCGCCACTAGCCCGGAATCCAGGGCCGACACAGGCGCAGCGAGCAGCCCCGATCCTCCGCTCGCCTTGGGGGATGTCGGCCGGCTTCGAGTGGTGGATACTCGCCCGATGGCACGGTTCGTGCTCGTACACGGAGGCTGGCACGGCGGCTGGTGCTTCCGGCGGCTTGCCGAGGAGCTTGCGGATCGCGGCCATGACGTCGAGACGCCCGACTTGCCGTGTGAGGAGGTCGGTCTCACCCCACTCGACTATGCGCAGGTCGTCGGGCGCCAGCCGGACGCGATCGTCGTCGGCCACTCGCTCGGCGGGTTCACGATCCCCCACGTCGAGGCTCGCGCTCGCGTCTATCTCGCAGCGCTGCCGCCGCTGTCCCGCCGCGAGATAGACGAGTGCTTCGCAGCTGGTTTCGGCGGAACCGTGCGCGACGCCCTGAACCGCTCCTACTGGCCCGACGCGGACACGGCCGCGGCGCGGATGTATCCCGACTGCTCGCGCGACCAGTCCGACTGGGCCTTCGCGCAACTCCGGCGCCAAGCGCGGCTCGAGCCGGTGCCCGCACCGTTCGGGAAAGGCGACGTCGTCATCGCGACCCTGCGCGATGCCGCCGTCGACCCCGGCTGGCAGATTCGCACGGCGAGAGCGCACGACGCGCGTGTGATCGAGCTCGACTCGGGCCACTCGCCGTTCTTGACGCAGCCGGACGAGCTCGCAGACCTGCTCAGCTCACTCGCCTGAGCTCGGAACGAGGGAGGCATTCGACAAAAGGTCTACGATCGCGACATGAGCGCGGTCGATGCCGCGGTCGCAGTCGCCGCTGCGCACGGCTTGCGGTGCGACAAGCCCGTTGTGCTGCGCGAGGCGTGGCACGTTCTCGTGCACCTGTGGCCGTCGCCTGTCGTGGCCCGCGTGACCAGCGGCGCTCCCGGTGTGGATCCGGCCGACGTCGAACGGGAACTGACCGTCGCCGGCCACGCAGCTCGCGCGGGTGCACCGGTCGTCGAACCGAGCGACCTGCTTCCGCCTGGCCCGCATCGCCGGGACGGGCATACGCTCGTCTTCTGGCGCTACCTCGTGCGGACCGGCGAACTCGACCCGTCCGCCGCCGGCCGAGCGCTACGCGCGATCCACGACTCGCTCGAGGACTACGACGGCGAGCTTCCCCGAGGCGGCCGGGCGGAGGAGGTGCGCGCCATGCTCGCGCCGCTCGCGCCCTCCGATGATGTCGAGCTCCTCTGCGAGCTCGCCTCACGCGAGCTTCCCGAAGGGCAGGCGCTGCACGGCGATGCCCATCTCTTCAACTGCATCCAGACCGCTACCGGGCCCGTCTGGCACGACCTGGAGACCGCGTGCCGCGGGCCACGCGAGTACGACCTCGCAGCGCTCGTCCTGGACGACCGCTCGCATGGCCCGGACGCCGAAGCTCGCGCGGCCATCGCCGCGTACGGGTCCTACGACGAGGGAATCCTCGAGCAGGCGCTCCCGGTGTATGCCTCCTGGGTGGCAGCGTCGTTCATGGTCGCAGTCGCGCGGCGCCCGGACGCCGCGGCAGCTCTCGAGCGCCAGATGCAGTTTCTCCGTGGCTTCCGCCGCCGGTTGTAGTCGTCTGGAGGCACCCGCCCCGCGGCCCGAGACGGGCCGTTCAGTCGGCGATCAGACGTTGGAAGGCAGCCTCTTCGCGGATCGGGTCGAAGTCGGCGTCCTCTGCCGCCATGGCGCGAAAGCCCTCCGACAGGTCGAGCGCCCGACCCAGATGCACGAGCGCGTCGGCGGTCAGGCCGGCAAGGCTCTCGCAGCACGCGACGTTGTAGAAGAGGTCGGCGTACCCGGGATGTGCCTCGAGAAGCTCACGTCCGCTGTTCGCCGCCTCGGCGTACTCACCGGCCTCGTAGAGAGGATGCAGCGGCCCCCACAGTTCCGGAGCGTTCGGTTGGATCTCGGGCGACAGCGTCACCCAGGAGTGCCGGCGCGACTCGTAGACGGAGACGGTCGGCGCCGGGAAGGAGGGATCGGCGAAGGCGCCGATCGGGACCGCGATCACGTCCGGCGCGTCCGCGGTGGTGTAGAAGACCGTCGCACCGCAGTCGGGGCAGAAGCGGAAGGTTCGCTCTTCGCCCAGGTCGGAGGTGCGCGTGTACTGGGTGCAGCGGCCGACCACGTGCACCTCGCTCGCCGGGTACCGCGCCTGCATCGCGAACGCGCTCCCGGTCCGCCGCTGGCAGGCGAGGCAATGGCACACCGAGATCCGGACCGGATCGCCCTGCACGGTCAGCTGAAGTTGCCCGCAGCTACACGCGGCATCCCGGGTTGCCATCGCGCGAACCTAACCAAAACGCCGTACCCGCCGGCTCGGTCGCCGACGAAGGCGCGACGGGTCCTGAACCGCGACGGGTCCTGAACCTGGTTCCGCTCTTCGAACCAGGTTCAGGCCTTTCGCACCGCGGGCCGCAATCCGAAAGACGCAGCCTGGTTCCCGGCTTCGCCGGGCGACCAGGTTGCGGCGACACGGCCCGCTGCTGGGTCAGCCGGCCGCAGGCGGGCTGTCTGCGATCGGCCGGCCGACGACGAGCGCCTCACGCAGCTCCGGCTCGAGGTCGAGGTAGCTCGAGTCGGGCCGGACGCCGAGCGCGTCGAGCGTCTTCGAGAAGAAGCACCGGGCGGCCGCTGCGAGCACCACGTCCATGATCTCCTCCTCGGAGAGGCCGAGGTCGCGTAGCGGCCGCAGCTCGGCGTCGCCGATCGCCGTTGCGTCGTCGACGACGCGCTCGGCGAGATCCATCACGGCGACGTCGACCGCGTCGAGCCCCGCCGATCGGTGATCGCGCGCGATCTGCAGCACCGGTTCGTCGAACCGCTCTCTGAGGACGGTTCCGTGGGCGAGGCAGCAGTAGCTCGAGCGCAGGCGCCTCGCGGCGGCGAGCGTCGCGAGCTCGTAGCGGCGGAGATCCATGCCGCGCTTGATCGCGCCGTTCAGCTCGGCCCACGCGCCGTAGACCTCCGGTCGGCCGGCGAACGCAACCTCGTAGTTCGTCGTCACCCGCGCATTAATAGCGAAGGAGCCCGCCGATCCCGTCGGCGCCGGCGAGCGCGCCCCGGCCGATCCGGATCACGGTTCCGCCGCCTGCGAGCGTCTGGTGGATCGCGAGATCCGATCCGTCCTCACGCTGCTCGAGCTTCGTCCCGTCGAGGGGGCACTTGCCGCCGTCGGCCGAGGCTCGCCCGCACTCCGGGCAGCGCCACGCCGCGCGCTGTGCGCCCTCGCCGAGGAGGAGCACCTCGACCCGCGCATCCGAGGCGGCGTCGAGCGTCTGCTTCCAGCCGCCCGCGGCGCGGCCGCCGCGGCCGCGCTCCTCCTGCCAGCGCTCGACGAGCGCCTGCTCACGACGACCCCGCGCCTCGTCGAGGAGCGGGCGGACGAGCGTCAGCAGCTCGGACGGCCCGGCGTGCGACTCGGCGGCCGTCCAGCCCGCGAGCGCCGCACGCGCTTCGTGCGAGAGCTTCGCCTCGAAGTCGGCGCGCACCTCCTCCGGTCCCACCGCCACGATCGTCAGGTTCGCGCCGTCCACACGGACGCGCCTGACGACCTCCTCGCCGACGTTCTTCAGGTGCTCGAGCACGAGGTTCTCGATGTGCCGCTGGTAGCGGGCCTGAGACCAGCCGCCCTGGTCGTGCCGTCCGGGCACCTCGTCCGACTCGTCGACGACCTCGACGAGCCTGCCGCCTGCTAGGCGGTAGACGGTGCCCCGCTCGCGTGAG
>Ga0157370_10004746_pt1 | contig 15475 bp, 16 predicted proteins | sample C35metaG_FD_113463 | JGI IMG/M metagenome (GOLD analysis project Ga0157370, IMG submission 113463) | Corn rhizosphere microbial communities from Kellogg Biological Station, Michigan, USA - C3-5 metaG | ecosystem: Host-associated > Plants > Roots > Rhizosphere > Soil | place: USA: Michigan...
TCGCCACTCCACACTTCCAGCCGCTTGGCGCTGGGCAGCTTCATGGCGTGCGCCAGAATCTTGGCGCGCTGATCGTCGTCGCAGGTTGCGGAGAACTTGTAGGTGAGGGACCCGTCTTGGTCGAGATAGCAGATTTCATATGCAGGCATGGTCGGCTCCGAGAAGCTCTTTACGATTCCTACCCCGCTTGTTTGCTTTTTGCGCGAACGTGGCGCGAATGTCGAATGACATTTGGGTTACAGCCATCACGAATTGTCGCCGCAAAAAAGATTCGGCTGCGGCCTCTTGCAGCGGAGCCTTTACGCGCCACATGCGTTAACGGGAAACCGCGATTTTTTCATGTGTAAAGGAGTTGTCATGGCCGCCCCCTTCAAGCTCGCGCCTCTGCCCTGGGACGAGGATGCCCTTGCCCCCACAATTTCCGCCAACACCATCTCGTTCCACTACCACAAGCATCACCAGACCTATGTAGACACGCTCAACAAATTGGTGCAGGGCACAAAATTCGCCGACATGAAGCTGGAGGAGATCGTGCGGGCCACCGCCGGCGCCAGCGAGGCGAAGGACAAGCAGCTTTTCAACAATGCCGGCCAGGTATGGAATCACGATTTCTACTGGCGCAGCCTTACCCCGGCCAGGACACAGCCCTCCGGCAAGCTTGACAGCGCTATCGCCGCCGCCTTCGGCTCGAAGGACGAATTGATCGCCCAGCTGGCGGAAGCGGGCAAGACCCAGTTCGGCTCCGGCTGGGCCTGGCTGGTGAGCAAGGATGGCAAGCTCTCGATCGAGAAGACCCCCAATGCCGAAACGCCGATGGCCAAGGGCGTCAACTGCCTGCTCACTGTCGATGTGTGGGAGCATGCCTATTATCTCGACTATCAGAACGCCCGGCCGAAATATCTGGAAGCGGTCCTGGGCAAGATCATCAACTGGGAATTCGCCGCCGAGAATCTGACCAAGGAAAGCCAGGCTGTTCGAGCGGCCGCTGAATAGCGGCCGCTGCGCACCCCCACCGGCCTTCGCATCGCAAGCGCTGCTACGGCCACCTCCCCCTCATGCGCTCCGCGCGAGGGGGAGGAGAGCGGCCGCGGAATAGGCCAGCGTTAACGCTGACGCTTTACGGAGCGGAAAGCCCGAAATCCTATCCTCACGGTTCCTTGAGCCGTGAGGATGCTTGTCCAGCCCCAGCTTCGGAAAACGGGACATCGCTGCACCCACGGTGCCACGTGCGGCGCCGCGCTCCGCGCCGGCGCCTTCGCCCCCGGCTGAATCCAGTCCGGCATTGGCCAGCCGCTTGGCGCGCCGCATACCCTGGTTCACAACTCCTTGGTTTACGTTGGCGCTCAGCCTGGTGCTGGCGGCGCGCTTTCTGGAAGAATTGCGCCGCGCCACCGATTACATCGCGCCTTATTCGCCGGGCCATTACAGCCTGCTCGCCATGGGCGCGTCCGACAGCGCCCAGGTCCTGGGGCAGGGCGAATGGTGGCGGCTGTTTACCGCCACCGTTCTGCATGGCTCGCCGATGCATCTGATCGGCAATCTGATCACCTTCGTGATGGTCGGTTTTCTGCTGGAGCCGATGATCGGCATCGGCTGGTTCGCGGCCATCTATTTCACCGGCGGCTTTGCCGGGGCGCTGCTTTCAACGTTCTTCAATCCGGCGGACAGCCTCTCGGTCGGCGCTTCGGGTGCGATCATGGCGACCCTGGCCGCCCTGTTCACGCTCAGCTTTCATGCCGGCGCAAAACGGCCGGCCCTGATGCGCCGGATCGCGTCCGGATCGCTGTTTCCGGCCCTGATCCCGGCCATGGCGTCGGGTGGCGCGGTGGTGGATATCAATGCGCATTTTGGCGGCTGCCTCGCCGGGACGGTGATCGCCTTTGGCATGCTGATCGCCTGGAATGACGAAGAAGACAGCCCGCCGGCCCGCCGTGTCGCGGCAGTCGTGGCGGGCCTGTGGCTGGCGCTGACCGGCACGGCTTTTGCGCTTTCCGCGCCCGGCTACGCCACCTATGCCCGCCCGGGCCTTGATCTCATCCCGCCGGAAAAGCTGCCCAAGGAGGCCGAAGCGATGAAGGCCAGCAGTTTGTCGCTGGTGGAGCAATATCCCAAAGATCCGCGCGCCCATCTCTATCGCGGTCTTTATCTGCTGGAGCAGCAGGATGCGGCCGACGCCGAACCTTATTTTCGGGATGCCGCACGCCTCAATGCGACCAGGCCTGCCATGAGCCGCGCGGCGGAGGATTGGAACACGGCCCTGCTGGCCTTCTCGGTCAGGGCGCAAAGCCGCAGCGATGAAGCACGCGCGATCGTGGCGCCGCTTTGCGCTGGCCGTGACGCGCTGGATCTGCGCACGCGGCAAACCTTGGAAATTGCAAAGCTCTGTGAATATTAAAGCCCGCGCGGCCGTCCGCCATTGCCCGGATTCATGTCGGGAACGGGGGACGTGGTCCCCGGCAAGGCGCCGCCGTTATAGCCGGTGCTGCGGCAGGCATTGAGGCCGCGGTCCCAGCCCATGCGATAGGCCTTGTTGTTCTTGTACTGGGTGTCGTCGCGCACAACGGTGTCGTCATGGCGCTTGTTGGCGTCGGGGCCATAGGCGCTGTTGCAGCCGTCCTGATAGCCGGCCCGGTAATCCGGGGTTTTGCGCAGGGCCCGGGTTTGCCGGCTCTCGAACAGGCCGCAGGCCACGAGCGGCAGGATCAACAGCAGAACAAAGGCGCGCCGGAACATCTTACCTCGCTTTAACCAACTGTTTTTACCCCGTCTAAGCAAAAAAGGGGCAGATTTTCGTGACGGTGGGGAACAACATGGATCAGACGGAATTTTCCGGCCATCGCGTGCTGGTGCTGGGGACCAAGACACATAACATCCAGATCTTGCGGTCGGTATTGGCCATGGTCGGTGTGGGCAAGATCGTGCAGGTCGAAGATGGCGCCGCTGCGGCCCGCCTGCTTTCCATGGAGAATTTCAACGCGGTCTTCTGCGAACTGGATGCGGAAGCCCAGCTCTCCTTTGTCCGCATGGCCCGCCGGCGCGAGGGCGTGCTCAATCCCATGATCCCGATTTTCCTGCTGCAGAGCCAGATGCGCCACCGCCATATCGAGAAAGCGCGCGACAGCGGCGCCACCGATCTTCTCACCATTCCGGTCAGTCCCAGGACCGTGGCGGGCAAACTGAGGACCGCGACCAAAATGCCCCGGGCTTTCATCGTGGGGCAGGATTTCTTCGGCCCCGACCGCCGGGCGAGAATCCGGCCTGGCTATATCGGTCCCGACCGGCGCAAGAAATCGCCCAAGAAAACCCGAGTGGATCTCGTCCATATCTGAATAAAGAGCCGGTCGCCCGGCTGACGGCAGACCTTAGAGGCTGCCGAGCCGTTCCGCGCGCGCGCGCTGGTCGGCGGCAATCTCAGCTTTCACTTCCGCCAGGCCCCGCACCACATCGCGATTGACGTAGAGATGCAGGGAAGCAGGAAGACCGAGGCCGCCGGCACATCCGGAGCCGCAATCCTTGTCCGTCCGCCAGAGACTTTGGATGGTGGACTTAAGGGTTGCGGAGGAGACATTCGATGTGCCGGCGCCCGGGCGTCCCAAGCCGAGATCTGGTTCGTGCGGCGCCAGCAGCGACACAAGACCGATCCAGAAAATGGCCCGGAAAATCATGACAACTCTTCAGGTTGCGACGCGAGAAGAGTGGCCCGCCGCCCATTGTTGCGCGCTGAACTCTTTCTTTAAATTTGAAGCTATTTTGTGGTTCCGGAGGCCAGCGAAAATGAAACGCGTATGGCCTGCAGCGGTTTCAATTCAAACTCGCTGTGTGATTGAATCACATATCACTAAAATTTGCCGCAAATGCCCGCGGAACCTAGGTCAACGCCGCCGGGACCGTGATCGAGGCGCGGAATCCCTGACCCGGCTGGCTGTCGAGTTCCAGAGCGCCGCCCTGGAGTTCCGCAAACGCCTTGACCAGGGTCAGGCCCAGCCCGGCGCCCTTGGCATGGTCGGCGCCTTCGCTGCGGCCGGCATGCTCGAAGGGTTCCTGGATGCGGGCCAGGTCTTCGGCCGCCACGCCGGCGCCATTGTCTTCCACCGTCAAGGTGACGTTGCCACCGCCGCGCTTGACGGACAGGACAATCTGGTTGCCGGTGGTGAAGGTGATGGCGTTGTCCAGCAGGCTCTGAATCATGCCGGTCAACACCGTTTCGTCGGCATCGGCCAGGAAACCGACGGGACAGCGGTCGGCGTCTATTTGAATCCCGCGGCCGGTGGCGCGGCTCAACGCGGCTTCGCGCAGCTGCCACATCAGGCCGCCGGCATCCACGGGACCGCGATGAAGCTGATAGCGGCCGGCCGAGATCTTGGTGAGGTCCATGATCTGGTTGATGATCTTGAGCAGGTTCTGGCCGCCCTGATGCACCAGCCCCGCATATTCGCGAATCTGCGCCGGGCTCATGCGCTCGGCCATGCTGCTCATCAGATCGCTGAAGCCGAGAATCGCGTTCAGCGGCGTCTTCAGTTCATGACCCATGGTGCGAAGCAGGGTGGTCTTGGCGCTGTCCACCTTGGCGCTGGCCTGGTCCAGACGCGTGGCGAGATCGGCGAGATAGGATTTCTGCTGCTCGGCCTTGGCATGGGCGTCGGCCAGGGTGCTTTGCTGTTCCTTCAGGGCGGTTTCGGCCCGCACGCGGTCGGTAACGTCGGTGAAAACCATGATCCGGCCGCCATCGGGGCTGGCGCGGTCGCGCACCAGATAGGCCTCGCCGCTACTGGTGCGGATGGTCACTGCACCCACTGGATCGCGATGGCCTTTCAGCCGGCGCTCCAGCCACTGTTCCGGCGGCTCATCCAGCAGCAGCCGGCCGCCATGAACCACCAGCGAGACGATTTCGGGGAAAGTCTTGCCCAGCAATTCGTTCAGGTTCTTGACGCCACAAAGCTGGGCATAGAGGTCGTTGGCCAGGATCAACCGGTCCTTCGCGTCGTAGAAGGCGAAGGCTTCCGCCGAGAGGGCCACGGCGTCCTGCAGCCGCGCCATCTGGGCGCGGGCGGCCGTGACATCGGTCCAGAGCAGCACGGTGCAGCCGTCCTCGCCGCCGCGCGCCTTGATCTCCACGACCCGGCGGTCGGCCAGGCAAATATCGCGCGGCGCGAAGGATTTCTCCCGCAGCTGGTTCAGGCGCTGGGCGATGAAGGGCACATATCCTCCGGCCAGCGCGGAAGGGGCGATTTCCCCGCCCTCGATCTCCAGGCGGATCAGCTCCTCATAAGTTTTGCCGATCAGGGTGTGGTGGGGCGGAAAGGAGCGGAAGAGATAGTTCAGATGCGCGTTGGCATAGAGCAGCCGGCCGTCGGGGCCGAAGATGGTGATCACCGAGCGCAGGCCGTCCAGGGACGAGAGCAGGGAACTTGCGTCGGCCCACGCTTGCGCGCGCGCATTCTGTGCTGCCTGAGGGGCCACGGTTTTCTCGTTCTGAGCGCCTGATCGCGGCGTCAATACTGTGCGGTTTTCTGTTGCGGATTGGTTAGGGATTGCGCCCGCAAACCCCGCTATCTCTCGCCGCTGTCGACCGAATCGGCGCATCTTACGGGAATGCTTGTGGAGAACTGAACAGAGTCGGGGCTGCTTCAGCTTTCGTTAAGCCTGTCCCACCAGACTTCGGCCTGGTGTCGTGGTTTCGACGTTCGCAACATCCTCGATATCAAGTGCGAGGCGAACGTCGAAACCAAAACGACACCAGGAATCAAAGATTTACCAGTGTCCTTCGATTCCGAAATTCGCCTAAAAGCCCGATATAGATCTCGGGCGAATTTCGGAATCGGGACACTGGCATAAGAGAAATGGCCGAACCTTAATGGCGATTAACGATTGCCCGTCTGTTGCTACCGGAACGGCCGGGCTCAGCCAAAGCGGAGCCCAGCGCCGGGCCTTCATGCTGGTGCAAGCCGCCAAGGCCGGCGTGGGCGTCGCCCTGGGCGTGGCCTTTTTTGGCGTGGTTGGCCGGCCCGATCCGCTGGAATGGATCGCGCTGGCCGGTCTGATCGCGCCGGCGGTGTTGGCGCTTCTGGGCCTGACCGCCATTCCGCTCGCCGCGCTGGAACAGGCGGGGCTTGCCGGTCTTGCCGTGCTGATCGGCTATCTGGCGATTTTGACCGGGGGCGTGACCTCGCCGCTGGTGGTGTGGTTTGCCTTGGTGCCGGCGGAAGCGGCGCTGTCGGGCGGCCGCGTGGCGGTCGCACGCGCCGGGTTTGCGGCCGGGCTTGTCCTGCTTGCGGTGATCGGCATTCAGGCCGCCGGTCTCCTGCCGGCCTCCCGCCTCACACTTCCGGTGTGGGAAGTCTATGCCTGCTCCATGCTGGCGGCCTTGGTGCAGGCGGTGCTGATCGCGGCCGCGGCCCAGGATCGCCAGCGCGCCGCCGACGCCGCGGCGGCGGAAGGCGCGCTGCTCTATCGTTTCCTGGCCGACAACGCCATGGACCTGATCACGCGCCATTCCTCGGACGGGCGCATCCGCTTTGCCAGTCCCGCCGCGCTGGCGCTGCTGGGCTATGCGCCGGAGGAGCTGGAAGGCCATACCTTCACGACCCTGGCGCATCCCCAGGACGCGGACGCGGTGCAGGCGGCGCTGATCGCCTCCAGCTATTTCGGCCGCGCCGGCACGGCGGAAGTGCGCCTTGTCCGCAAGGACGGCCATCATGTCTGGATGGAGATACGCTGCCGTCCGGCGCAAGCCGGGCTGGGCGCGCCGTCCGAGATCGTGGCGGTGACGCGCGATATCGCCCAGCGCAAGCGCCAGGAGCAGGCGCTGGTGGAAGCGCGCGACCAGGCCCTGGCGGCCTCGCGCGCCAAGAGCCGCTTCCTCGCCAATATGAGCCATGAACTGCGCACGCCGCTGAACGCCATCATCGGCTTTTCGGAAGTGACCATGCGCGAGATGTTCGGCGCCATCGGGCCGCGCTATCAGGAATATGCCCGGCTGATCCATGAATCGGGCACCCATCTTCTGGACTTGATCAACAGCGTGCTCGACATGTCCAAGATCGAGGCCGGCAAGTTCGACCTGTCGGAAGAAGTGTTCGATCTGCAAGAGGCGGCTGAGAGCGCGGTGCGGGTCCTCAAGCTTCCGGCCGAGCGCTCGGCGGTGGCGCTGCGGCTGGAAATCGCGCCGGCCGTGCGGCGGATCTTCGCCGACCGCCGCGCGGTGAAACAGGTCCTGGTCAATCTTCTGTCCAATGGCGTGAAATACACGCCGCCCGGCGGCGAAGTGGTGATCAGCGCGCGTCTTGCGCCCGACCGCGCCGTGGAAATCTCGGTGCGCGATACCGGCACCGGCATTGCGCCCTCCGACCTGCAGCGGCTGGGCAAGCCGTTCGAGCAGGTGGAGACCGCGGCGGTGCGCGCCAAGGAAGGCACGGGGCTGGGCCTGGCGCTGGTGAAATCCCTGACCCAGCTGCATGGCGGCGAGGCACGCATTTCCTCCGTGCTGGGCGAGGGCACCACCGTGACGGTGCGGCTGCCGCACGCGGCGGTGGATGCCAAGGGCGAGCCTTTGACAATCGGTAAAGTTCTGCCTTTCCGCGCGGCCTAGGCCACCCTCATTCCCATCGCGCCGGGAAATGCATCATCGCCGCCGCTCGGACCGGGCACCATCTCATAGTGGTCGAAATCCATCACATACGCTGCGCGACCTTGGCACATCGAGCGAAGTGTTTTGTGATAATTGAACATATTGGCGAGTGGGATGTGCGCGGAAACGACTTGATAAAGCTGCAGGTCCACAGTTCCCTGGACCTGACCCCGGCGCGAATTCAGATCGCCGATAACCCCACCAAGAAATTCCTCGGGTGTTATAACCAATATTCTCATCACAGGTTCTACTAACCGCACATCATGCCTTGCCAGTTCGCGAAAGGCAGCGCGGGCGGCAATATCAAAGGCCAGTGGGCTGGAATCAACTTCGTGATATGCGCCGCCCTTCAACGTTGCCTTGAAATCGATCACGGGAAAGCCAGCACGCAGGCCGAGTTCCTTCTGGGCCGAAAGACCTTTCGCAACGGAGGGAATAAATTCTGCAGGTATGCTGCCGTCCGTGATCGCATTCTCGATCATGAAGCCGAAATTTGGCGCTTGCGGAATGAAGTCGATCTCAACCTTTGCGAATTGCCCCATCGAACCGAGATGCTTTTTGTGGGTATAGGTAATGGTGACCGGCTCTGCCAGAACCTCACGATAAGCAACCTGAGGTGCGCCGAAGTTGAGTTGAAGGCCTGTCTCGACAAGCTTAGCAGCAGCGTCTTCCAGAACGGGTTCGCTGGTGCCGCACAAGATGCTTAGCCCTGATTCCGAATCAATCTTGGTATCCAGATGCGGATTATCGAAGGCTAGTTCTTCGAGCGCCGTGGCGAGCTTGGCGGCATCGCCCGGTGTCTTCGGTTTGACGGCGACTTCCAAAAGAAGTGGTAATTTTTCGCGCACGGCTTGCCTCCGCTGGCTATAGTAGTTCCATGATCCCCCGCCTCAAAGCCGGCATCTTTGTCCGCGCCCTGATCCGCCGTGTGCAGGTGGCGGGGGCCTCCGCCTTTGTCGTGCGCATGGGCTCGGAAGAGGCCGGGGCGCTGATTCTGAAGGTGAACAAGCTCGACGGCAACGTGCTGGTGCTGAACCAGGTGCGCGGCGCCAAGGGCGAGCTGTCCTGGGCGCAGGCGCTGGGCGGCTGGACCGAGGAGGCGCGGGCGTCACAATGGTGCGACAAACAGGTCTCATTCGATCCCGATCTCTGGATCGTGGAGATCGAGGACCGGGATGGCCGCGCCTTTGTGGACGAACCGATTATCTGATCTTGTTATCGAGCGAGCATCCAAGGCGGGAACGGGCGGCCAACAGCAGACATGACCCAGCAACAACTCCTGCAACTCTTTCTGCCCATCCTGATCCTGCTGCCGGTGCTGTATTTCCGGATGCGGCGGATAAGCCGGGCCCGGCCCCTGAAGCTGGAACGCATGTGGGTTGGCCCCGCCATTTTCCTGGCTATCACTGCACTGGTGTTGATTGCGCCGGGGCCGCATGGCGAGCAGCATCAGTGGACCCTGCAGGCCTGGATCTGGCTGGTCCCCGCCGCCATCGCGGGCGCCGCCGCCGGCTGGTACTGGGGCCGCACCATGAAGATCGAGGTGCATCCCGAAGACGGCACCCTGATGGTCAAAGGTGGACAGGCCGCGATCATGGTGCTGCTGATCCTGATCCTGTTCCGCACCGGTCTGCGCACCGGGCTGGAGGTGGAAGGCCGGGCCTGGCACCTGGACATGCTGCTGATTTCCAATGCCTCGATCGTCTTCACGGCGCTGCTGTTCACGGTGCGCAGTGTGGAGATGTACATTCGGGCGCGGCGGGTGATGGCCGCCCCAACGACCCTATCCTAAGTTCCGGTTGCCGTGGCGGGCCTGCCCTGCTACGCCCCCGAAACCATGAGCCGTACCCCCGCGAGCGAAGCGGCAAGACGCCGGACCTTCGCCATCATCTCCCATCCCGACGCCGGCAAGACCACCCTGACCGAGCATCTTCTGCTGCTCGGCGGGGCCATCCATGCCGCGGGCCGGGTCAAGGCGCGGGGCGAGGCGCGGCGCGCCAAATCCGACTGGATGAAGATCGAGCAGGAGCGCGGTATCTCCGTCACCTCCGCGGTGATGACCTTCGAATACAAGGACGCCGTCTTCAACCTGCTGGATACGCCAGGCCATGAAGATTTTTCCGAAGACACCTACCGCACCCTGACGGCGGCGGATTCCGCGGTGATGGTGATCGATGCCGCCAAGGGCATCGAGGCCCAGACCCGCAAGCTCTTCGAGGTCTGCCGGCTGCGCGACATTCCCATCATGACCTTCGTCAACAAGATGGACCGGGAAGCGCGCGATCCCTTCGAACTGCTGGACGAGATTTCCGACCAGCTCCAGATCGAGACCGCGCCCATGATGTGGCCCTGCGGCATGGGACTGAATTTCCGCGGCATTCAGGATCTGTCGAATGGCGGCTTCATCGCCTTCAATGACGCGGTGCCGAGCGATGCGGAAGCGGACAAGCTGGAAGAGGATGTGCTGCTGGCCCGCGACGGGCTGCCCCAGTTCGATCTTGCCACCTATCGCGAAGGCCATCTGTCGCCGGTCTATTTCGGCTCGGCGCTGAAGAATTTCGGGGTGGCGCCGCTGCTGGACGCGCTGGCCCGCTACGCGCCCAGCCCCCGCGCCCAGGCCGCGGTCGGCCGCGATGTCGAGCCCGGCGACAAGGAAGTCGCCGGTTTTGTTTTCAAGGTCCAGGCCAATATGGACCCCAACCACCGCGACCGCGTCGCCTTCCTGCGGCTGGCCTCCGGCGAGTTCAAGCGCGGCATGAAGCTGAAACAGTCCGGCACCGCCAAGACCATCGGGGTGCACAATCCGATCCTGTTCTTCGCCTCCGAGCGCGAGACGGTGGACGAGGCCTGGCCCGGCGACATCATCGGCATTCCCAATCATGGCGTGCTGCGGGTGGGCGACACCTTATCGGAATCCGGCAGTGTGGTTTTCACCGGCATCCCGAACTTCGCGCCGGAAATTCTGCGCCGGGTGCGCCTGGGCGATCCCATGAAGCAGAAGCACTTGGCGCGCGCCCTGGAATCCCTGGCCGAGGAAGGCGTCACCCAGGTGTTCAAGCCCGCCATCGGCAGCCAGTGGATCGTGGGTGTGGTCGGCGCCCTGCAGCTCGACGTGCTCAAGTCGCGGCTGGTGGCCGAATATGATCTGGATGTGGATCTGGAAGCCTCGCCTTACGACAGCGCCCGCTGGCTGCAGGGCTCGGAGGCCGAGATCGAGAAATTCGCCGCCGCCAACCGTGGCGGCATGGCGTCAGACCGCGACGGCGCGCCGGTGTTCCTGGCGAAAAGCGCCTGGGAAATCGGCTATGTCGCCGAGCGCTTTGCCAATGTGAAGTTCCTGAAGACGCGGGAGCGTCACGAGGTTCACGCCGAAAGTTAAGCGCCAGCGGTTAAGCGGCTGCCCGGCCTTCACGCCAGCCGCGCACCACGCGGGTGGCTTCGCTCACCGGCACGGTGTCGAACGTATCCAACATCGCAAAGGCATGAACGCGGTCGCGGGCCGGCCAGGTCAGCAGCGCCAGCGCGGAAAAGGCCGCGCGGTCCAGATGCGCGCCCTTGCAGGCCAGCGCCAGGGTCGCGCCGCTTTCATCGGAAAGGATGTGCGCCGCCACGCGCCGTTCCACGGCCAGATTCTCCGCCAGCGCCGTCACAAGATCGCCGTCCTGACGCGCCGTCGTCACCAGCGGATGGCCGGCGGATTCGCGCGGCAGTACGCGATGCGCCAGTTCCGGATCGGAATAGAGCTGCACCCGCAGGCGCGCCCGGGTCGGCTGGTCCACGTCGCGCGCCGCCTTGGCCAGCAGCGCCTCGCAGATGCCGCGCATGCTTTCCGGATAGCCTTCCGGCCAGTGGGTGAGAAGTTCAGCGACCTCTTCGGCCAGCGCCGCGCGCAAGGTGGGTCCCTGGTCGGCGAGTTGCAGAAGATGAGTCAGTTTTTGCGATGCGGCCATCGGATGCTCCTCTGGCCTATAGTGGGACAAGAGCCTTAATGATCAGTTGGGCAAAAGTTACCGCGCTCTTAATGGCGGTGTTCGGCGCGCGGAACTAAAGCTTTAAGCCGAATTCATTTTATCGGTCTTGCATCGCGGCCCGCGGTTTTTAAATTTTCCTGTGTCTCAGAGCAGAAAGGAGACAGATGAGATGCACAGCTTGAAACCTCTATTGATTGCCGGCGCTGCTATTGCCGGTTTCGCGGTTCTGGCGCCGGCAGTGGCGCGGGAACTGAATAGCCACCAAATGACCGTGCCGGTGCCCGGCGGCGGCGTGGCCACCATCGAGTACAGCGGCGATGTCGCGCCGAAGGTCAGATTCCTGCCGATCGCGGGGCCGCGCTTGGCCGATCCGTTTGCCTGGTCGGCGGCTTTGGATATGCCGTCCTTCGCGGCGCTGGATCGCATGGCGGCCAACATGGACCGGCAGATGGACCTGATGCTGCATCGCGCGGAACTGCTGAGCCGGATGCAACAGGATGGCGGTCTGCGCAGCGCGGTGATGCAGGGTTTGCCGCCTGGCACCAGCTTTTCCATGGTCTCGGAAACCAGCAGCAATGGCGTCTGCACCCACGTCACGCGGATCACCCAGGGCGCGGGCGATGCCAAGCCGCACGTGGTGTCCAATACCTCCGGCAATTGCAGCGAGAAGCCCTCTGCCGCCCTTTCCGCCGGCAGTGATCCCAACCTGAAGCGGATCAACGGCTATATGCCGGCGGCGCAGGCGCCGCGTTCGGCGCTTTAAGAGTGAGGCCGGATAAACGAAAGGTCCGGTGGACCTTTCGTCCGGCCGAACGCCCGCGAAGCGGGCAGCGGATCAGGCTATAACTGCCCAGGAATCCGGATAGTACCCGTTGAACGGCGAGCGCGAGGACACGGTATAGGCGCCCATGGCGTCGAACAGGATGTAATCGCCATTGGCGATGCCATCAGGCAGCAACACCGGCCGCGGCAGCACGTCGGCGGAATCGCAGGTCGGACCATAGGCGCGGAACGGCCGTTTCTCGCCGCTCACCGCCTTGGCCTTGCCCTTTGGGTCCAGGGTGATGGCGCTGGGCGGATAATCCTCGTCGAAGCTGGTGAAACGCTGCTCGTCGAAGCTGCCGTAAATGCCGTCATTCAGATAAAGCCGGTCGCCGCGCCGCATCACCACCTGCGCCACCAGCGAGATGCCGGGGGCCGAAAGCGCGCGGCCGGGCTCGCACATGACATTCAGATTCGGGCGGCCCAGCGAATTGAGCGCCTCCTTGATCATGTCGAAATACCAGTGATAGGGCGGCGGCTCCTGGCCGGAATAGGCGGCGGGAAAACCGCCGCCGACATCCAGCGCCGCGATCTCCACGCCGGCCAGGGCGATGGTGCGCTGGGCGATCTCGATCGCCTGGGCATAGGAAAAAGGCGACAGGCATTGCGAGCCGACATGGAAGGTCAGGCAGGGCCCGGCGCCGGCCGCGCGCACCCGCTTGAGCAGCTGCGCGGCTTCTTCCGGGCGGCAGCCATATTTGCTGGACATTTCCAGCAGCGCGCCGCCCAGCTGCGCCACCAGCCGCACGAAAACGCGCAACTTCTTCGGATTGCCGGTTTCTGCCAGCAGCTTGTCCAGTTCGCTGTCGCTATCCACCACGAAATCGGTGACGCCATGCTTTTCAAACGCCGCCTTGGCCTGGCCGGGCAGCCGCACCGGCGCCATGAAATGGCAGATGGCATCGGGAAACAGGCCCTTGACCGCTTCGATCTCGCCCAGGCTGGCGGTGTCGAAATGGCGGATGCCGGCATTCCAGAGCTGTGTCAGCGCGATCGGATGCGGATTGGCCTTCACCGCGTACAGAACGTCACCGGGAAAGCCGTCCAGAAACTGTTTGGCGGCAGCCGCGAACTTTTCCGGATGCACCAGATACAGCGGTTCGCTGGGCTTGAGGCTCTCGATCGCCTTCAGCACGCTGGCAAAGCGCGGCAGGGTCTCAAAAGTGGTGGGTGCGTTCATGCGGGGTTTTTGAGGCTTTGCCGCCCCCGCTGCAACAAAAAACGCTGGGCCAGCAAAAAGGGCGCCCGCAGGAGCGCCCTTGTCGCCTTTGATGACAGTTCCGTGGCGGCTATTGCGGCGGCGGAGGAGGCATCGGCGGTCCCTCATCCGGGCCGCGGCCCAGACGCCGGCCCATTTGCGGCGCATGGCGCATCATGTCCATCGCGATGTGCATGCGTTCGCCCATCCCGTGCCGGGCGGCGCGCGCAAACTCCTGCTTCTGGGTCGCATTGAGGGCGCCATAGAACGCCTTGAGCGCCGGGCGCTCGGCCTGGATGTCGGCCAGACGTGTCTTGAGCATGTCCTCTTCGCGATCGAGCCGCTGCATCATGTCGGGGCGCTGGCCGGCAGCGCGCGCCTTCTGAACGCGCCCGCTGCAATCGCCTTCATGCCGCTTGGCGATGTCCAGGCTGACGCCCTTCCAGCGCGCGAACAGCGGTTGCTGGCTGGCATTGAGCTGCAGCTTGGCTTCCAGGAAGGCCATCTCGCCGGCCTTGTGGGCATACATGTCCTGGCAGAACTGGCCAGGCTGCCGCATCATCGCGTGGTCCATGCCGGGCGGTGGCGGCGGACCTGCTTCGGGCTCGGCGGCAGCTTCCTGGTTCTGCGCCATCGTCAGCATCACGGGACGGCGGTTGCTCTGATCGGCATGCGCGTTGTTGGCGATCAGGGCGGCCGTGGCGGTGCCGCAAATCAGCAGCGAGGCCAGGGCCGGAAGAAGGGCTTTGCGCATCAAATCATCCTTTTCAAAAGGGCCCCAAACCGCCGGGGAGACTAGCGGGCCTATGGAACCGGCGCCGCTGAATTAGGCGTAAGGTAGATGAACCCTGGATGAACAGCGGCCGGAAGGCCCCGGATAACAGCCCTTTTCGCCGCGGGACCGCGCCGGCCGCGCCTAACAATCAGCAGCGATGCGTCAGGACTTGCGGGCCGCGGCGCGCAGCTGGCGGATGGTGGTGCGGCCATCCGTGGAGGGCTGATAGACGTTGGTCATTTCCGTCAGGGCCCGGTTGAACATCTCGATGGTGAAATGGTCCGGCACTTCCCAGGCGTCGAAACCGACGCGGTGCTGATAATTGACCTGGTCAAAGAGGAAATCGCCGACCGCGCGAATCTCTCCGGTATAGCCCAGCCGCGTGCGCAGCATCCTGGCCCAGGAAAAGGCCCGGCCGTCGCGGAATTTGGGGAATTCCAGGGCGATCAGGGCGAAATGATGGACGTCCGCGCCCAGCGCTTCCGGATTTTCGCTCGCCTGCAGCTTCACGCCGACGGGCGTGTTGCGACCCAGAAGCGCGTCGCGTTCCTTTTGGAAACGCGCCAGCGACACCAGCACCGGCCCTTCCGGCAGGGCTGCGTCGTCGGCCACGCGCGCATACACATCCTGCGCGTAAGCGCCGCTCTTGATGAGTTTGGTCACGCCGCGGCCGCCTCTTGATAGGCGGCAGCCTTGAACTTCTCCATGCCGATGCGGCGGTAGGTGTCCAGGAAGCGTTCGCCGGCCTTGCGCTCGGCCAGATAGACATTGATCACCCGCTCCACCGCGTCGGCGATCTCATGCTCGCCAAAGCCGGGGCCCATGATGGCGCCGATGGAGGAGTCTTCCGCGCCCGAGCCGCCCAGCAGCAGCTGGTAGAATTCCACGCCCTTCTTGTCCACGCCCAGAATGCCGATATGGCCCGCATGGTGGTGGCCGCAGGCATTGATGCAGCCGGAGATCTTGATCTTCAGCTCGCCGATCTGGTGCAGGCGGTCCAGATTCTCGAACCGCTTGGCGATCTTCTGCGCGATCGGGATGGAGCGGGCGTTGGCCAGGTCGCAATAATCCAGGCCGGGGCA
>Ga0157370_10004748_pt1 | contig 15468 bp, 10 predicted proteins | sample C35metaG_FD_113463 | JGI IMG/M metagenome (GOLD analysis project Ga0157370, IMG submission 113463) | Corn rhizosphere microbial communities from Kellogg Biological Station, Michigan, USA - C3-5 metaG | ecosystem: Host-associated > Plants > Roots > Rhizosphere > Soil | place: USA: Michigan...
AGGCCGTGAAGGGACCGGTGCTCATCAAGGCGGCGGCGTTCGGCGAGAAGAACATGGTGCTCGCGCTGCTCTCCCGCGCCGTCACGTCGGTACCGTGAGGCGCGCCTAACGATATCGGCGCGGATCGGTCAGACGCGAGCCACATCGTTTTCCCCCTCGGCTCATCACGACCATTTCGCCGGCGCGGCGTCGAAGATCGCTTTGTGAGCGTCGATACAGAAGTAGTAGGTCACCCCATGGTATGCAGAGCTCTGCGCCGTATGCGCATCCACGTCCATGCCGCAGATCAGACACTTGGGATGATCCGGCGTCGATTGGAACGACTTCGCATATTCCGCGTTCGAGTTGGCGTCGAGCCACCCGCGGCCCTGATACTCCATCTGATACGCCGTCGTCTGCGCGACGCCGCGCCCGAAATACCGCTCGACCACGTGGAGCGCGAGATCGATGCCCGACGAGAGCCCACCTGAGGACGCGACGGTGCCTTCGTCGACGAAGCGCGCGCCGCGCTTCAGCTGAATCTTTGGATACTGCATGGCGAATTGGACATACGCGGCGTGGTGTGTCGTCGCTGCCTTGTCATCGAGCAATCCGGTTTGGGCCAGCAGGAACGCGCCCGTGCACACAGACATCGTCACGTCGGCCGATGGCGCCGCATGTCGAATCCAATCCAGCATCGCGGCGCTAGGCTGCTTCTGTGCCGGAATGACGACGACCTTGGGCGCCGGTGCGTCGGCAAACGAATAGTTAGGCACGATCAGCATGCCGTCGGATGCTCGGATGGGATTTGTCGCGTCGGATACCGTGTACAGCGCGAAGGGCGTTTGATCGGCGCGCGTCGTACCGCGTGAGAGGATGGTGACGTCTTGAAAGACTTCCCACGGCCCCGCAACGTCGATCATGACGGCTCCATCGGAGATCACAAAGGCCACCGGAATCTTGTCGGCGGGTGGCCGGCGCGACGGATTTTCCGCGGCGCTGCTCCGGCCCGGCGTGCGAGCGATGCTGCCGAGCATGTTGGCGAGATTCCCGCCCATGACGGCCGCCAACGCACCTGCGGGCGCCGAACGAAAGATCAGGTCTCTGCGCTTCATCGATCCCCTCCTGCGTGAAAGGCCCGCGCGTCATGTCGCACGCAGTTGCGGGCGACCGGTTCGCCGACACGAGCCAAGGTAGAGGAGTCGTCAGTTAGGCGGCAATCCCCGAGGGGACTGACGGTCGATCGTTCGTGCGGAACGGTCCGGCGTCGCAGCTGATGTGCGCGGCGACAGTCCGCCGGCCGGCATCCGATCAGGGACGGAGCAGCGCTCGCAAACGCCGTGCTCGCCGTCGCGATATTTCGATTCGCTCACCGGTGCGCAACACGGCGTCCAGTCCGCCCTGTGCACGAACGTCGAGCGACGCGATGCACCGCAGGTTGATCACGTGTGATCGGCTCGCGCGAAAGAACACACCAGGATCGAGAATCGCCTCGAACGCTGCGAGCGATCGGTACACGAGTACTCGTTCGGAATCGAAATAGACGCGTGTGGAGTTCCGCACCGATTCGAGCAATCGGATGCGGTCCAGGCCGACCACCCAGCATCGCTGCCCCTCGCGCAGAAAGAGCTGCCGTGCGCTGCCCGCCGAATCGCCGGACGAGGCTAACACGCGCCGTATTCGCGCGAGGGTTACCGCGAGCCGCTCGGCTTCGATTGGTTTGACGAGGTAGTCGATTGCGCTCAGCTCGAATGCCTGCACCGCATACTCGGAGTATGCCGTAGTGAAGATGACGGGAGGTGTCACCGCGAGATCCGCGAGCAGCTCGAGGCCTGAGCGTCCGGGCATCTCGACATCGAGGAACATCACGTCGAGCCGTGTGCTGCGCAGCCACGCTGCGGCCTGGTCGGCGTTTGCCGCCTCGGCCACGATCTCGACGTCGCGATGTGTCGCCAAAAGGCGGCGCATGGCGGCGCGCGCCAATCGCTCGTCGTCCACGATCATGGCCCTCATGCATGCGTCTCCACGTGTGCGAGCGGTACCGTCAATCGCGCGCGCACTCGTCCGTTAGGATCGTCGGTCACGGCGAGTTGGGCACGATCACCGAACAGCAGGCGGAGGCGCTCGCGCGCGTTGCGGAGTCCCAGGCCCGCCGCGGCGCCCGCCGGCGAGAGAGGTCCCGCGTTGGTCACATCGATCACGACGGAACCATTGTGTGCGCGCGCCGAGATCGTGACCTCATCTCCGTCGGGGCAGCGAGCGACGCCGTGCTTGACTGCGTTTTCAACCAGCGTCTGCAGCACGAGCGGAGGGACGTGCGCCGACAGGGCCGCGGCGGCGATGTCCCAGTGGATCCGAAGCCGCTCCTCGAAGCGGACCGCTTCCACAGCCAGATACCGGTCTACGCCTTTCATTTCGTCGGCGAGGGCAACGAGGTCGTGTTGGTTGGCGCGCAGTGCGTACCGCAAGAGGTCGGACAGCTGCGTCAGCATGACTTCGGCGCGATGGGGATCCTCGTTGGTCAGCTCGCGAACGCTGTTGAGTGCATTGAAGAGAAAGTGCGGGTTGAGCTGGGACCGAAGGCCATGCAGCTGTCCTTCGCGCGCCGCGATCTCGAGCCGCAGGGCGCGAATCTCCTCGCGGCGCCGCGCGCGCACCTCGTGCACGGCGAGGTACAGCGCCGTCCATGCGACAAGGAGCACGACCCATGTGCCAAAGCCCGTTAGGAGGACGCGGCGCGGCATCCCCATGCTGGGCATGAGCGCATAGGTGGTTGCGGCGCGCGCGGCGTCGAGCGCGGCCGCCCACAGCAGGATCGCGGGCGCGAGCCTGACCACGAGCGCGGCGCCGTGCCGCGCAAGCCATGCGCGTTTCCGAATGAGGAGATGCAAGACGTGCGTGCCCGCCAACCCGTACGCGGGCCCGAGGAACGCCTGGACCAGTGCGGTGCCGATCGGCGCATCCGGAACGTTCGCCAGCCACGTGAGCAGTTGAAAGACGCCGAGTGCCGACCAACCGCCCAGTTGGCACAGCCAATAGCACGTGCGCCAGGACCACCGCCGATCCAGTCCGTTAGGCATGTCCGTTCGCAAGGGTTGCCTGCCGCCCGAGTGACCAGTCCCTGGTATAGTAGCGTCGATCCGTCGAGCGCGCGCTCCGCAGGCCGCTCATCCTGCCCGTAGGCCGGTCATCCCGCGGCACCTTGTGGCGAAACGTCGTCGCGCACGATCTTCGCGCCACACCGGCCTCGAGGGCGCTGCCATGAACGAACGCGTGACATCGGATGACGTTGCGTTGCTACTCCTCAGGATCGTGAGCGGTGGCGGTATCATCGCGCTGGCCGCCATGCCGTTGCCGGGCTCGCCGCTGATCAAGGGCCAGGCGTGGGCCGCGCTCGTGCTGGCTGTCGACGCGGCGCTTGTCGTTGCGGGGGTGCGGACGCGGGTCGCAGCGTTGTTGGGCGGCCTCGGTTCACTGGCAGTGATGTGGGCCGGCATCGCGGCCGGACAACGCCTGAACTTCGAGCCGGCACGCGATCTCATGTTCGCCTGCGTGTTCTTCACGCTGGCGATCGCGGGCGGCGGCCGCCTCACGCTGGTCCCGTCGCGGGCGCGGGTGGCGTTCGGCAACCGCGACGCGGCGATCCTCGTGCTCCGGCTGCTCGCCGGCGTCTCGTTGTTCGCGATCGACGGCTGGCTCAAAGCGCGCATGGCCCTTCACGCCGCGACAGCCCATACGCCGTGGGCCTTCGAGTTAGGCATCGCCCGTTGGGGGTTTCCGATGCCGATGCTCGCGGCGACGCTCGCGGTGCTGAACGAAACGCTGCTGCCGCTCGCCGTCGCCGTCGGCGTGTTCGCACGCCCGCTATCGATCGCCATCGTGGCACACATGCTCATCGCCTATACGATCAGCGCGCACTATGCCGCGGAAGACGCCGTGACCGCGCTCTTGTACGCCGCGAGCTATGCTGCCATCGCCTTGAGCGGCCCCGGCCGCTTTGCGCTCAAGACCGGCCTTCGATGGCCGGACCGCCTGGCGCCGTGGCGCAGAGCGGTTCCTTCGGAGGTGCACGCCTGAAGCCGTTGCGCGCGTAGTCCTCGCTACTGGTCGGCTCGCACTTGGCCTGGGCGGCCCTCGTCCACTACCGAAGGGCGTCGAGCATCGATCGGAGCCGGTCGCGGACCGCGCGCCTAACGGTCGCCGGCTCCAGGATCTCCGCCTCCGACCCGTATTGCAACACGTGGCGCAGCGCCCAGTCCACATCTGCCAACGGATGCTCCACGACGTACGATCCATCGGCCTCGACGTCGCCTTCCATGCGCTCGCGAATCCAGCGCGCGATCGCGGGCGAATAGCGAACGCGAAGCGTGGCCGGCGCATCCGATTCGAAAACGGGGCCGTTGTCCAAATTGGCGGACAGCGCCTCCGGCGCCGGCGCCGCATATCCTTCGCCTAACATCTGCGCATCCTCGATGCGATCCACGCGAAAGACGCGCACACCGTTGCTCCGGTCGCAGTGAGCGACCAGATACCAGCCGGGGCCGGCGAGGATCAAGCGGTACGGACACACGACGCGCGTGGTCGCGGCCGTCGCATCGCCGCGCCGGTACACGATACTTAGCTTGCGACGCTTGGCCAGCGCGTCGCGCACGACGGCCAGCTTATCGTCAGGCCCGGCGCCTCCCGCCAGTGCATAGGGCCTATCGGATGGTGCTTCGGCCGGCAGTTTGGCCGCAACGGCTCGGACCCGCTCGCGCGCCTGATCGATGGCCGCCCACTCCTCCGCCGGGCGTTCGGACCGGATCATTCCCAATCCCAGGTCGAGCGCGCGCAACTCGGCGACGGTGAGGCGCATGGGGCGCAGAAAATGGCTCGTCCTCACCGACACCTTCTGCGCTTCGATGAAAACCTGCAGTCCCTCGACGAAACCGCCCGGCGTGTCGTAGCGCTCGCCGAAAGAGACCAGGTCATTCGCGATCGTGTCCGGCGTGGCACCCAACATGGCGGCGATGGACGCCATCGAGTGTTCTTCGCCGTCGGCGATGCGAGGCACCATCGCGAGCAGGCGCTTGAGCTGCGCCGATGCGTCTGCCGAAGGCGCTTGTTTCTTCTTCACGAACCGGCCTCGTAGCGTCGCAACGTCGCGCGCAGCGAGTTGCGATACGCGTCGACGAGTTGCGGCGGCGATACGGGCTTCGCGGCGCCGGCCAGCGACATCAGCCATCGTATGAACCGCTCGGGCGACTTGACACGGTAGGCGCGCCGCGCGGGCTCGCCGGGAACGGGCGCGCCTAACTGGAGCCAAGGTGCCGCCGCGCCGGAATGCGCGGTGAACTCGACGACCGCGTCGACCGCATCCGCATCGCCCAACTCCCAGGCCTGGCGCGAGCGCGCGTGGTCGCGCAGATCGAAGTCGTCTGGCGCTGCAAAGTCGGCGCTCTGCGGCCGCGACCGGTTGGCGGCTACGCGCGTCATTCTGCTCACGCGGAAGTTCTTGACCACGTGGGCGTTCAATTCGCGCGCCGCCAAGTACCAGTGCGAGTTGAGAAAAAACACGCCGAGTGGCTCGACCGCGCGCGCCGATGTCGAGTCGCCCGACATGGACCGATACGTGAACGTGATGCGCTTGCGGCCGAGCAGCGCCTCGTTGAGCACCGGGAACACCGCCGGGTCCACGCGCTCCGCCTGCACGATCACATCATCCTGGTCGTCGCCTTCGATGCCCGGGATGTCGAACGCGAGCTTGCGGGATGCCGAGCGTGCGTGCGCCGCCAGCAGCGGGTCGCCTAACTTCACCGATATTTCTCGATCTCGTCTTCACGGCCGATGGTCTCGATAGGCACACCGAAGGCGAGGAGCTCCGCCTTGTCGCGCTCGAACATGCGCTTGACGGTGGCCTTCTGGCGTTCCGTTGGGCGCCTGGGAAGCGCGTACGCCGGAACGTCCTCGGCGAGATCGGTGAACGTCGCGCCTAACCGGTGACGGAGCAGGCCCACCAGGAGATCGGTCCATCGCTGGAGCTTGGGCGTGGTCACGCGAGCCCGGCTGCGCGCCGCCAGTGCTCGAGGATGAGCACCATGCTCAGGGTGTCGAGGCGGCAGTACTGTTTGAGCAGCGTTGCCCAACGATCGCGAATCACGGCGTCGCCTTTGTGCTCGCCGTACATCATTCGTTGGTATGCCTGCATGGCGCCGGTGCCCTCGTGCACGCGCTCCGGCTTGCCGTCGATCTCGACGGGCGGCAGCGCGGTGTACGGGTCATCGGCCGGCGCTTCCGTTAGGCCGCTCCACTCCAGAAACTGGCGGCGCATGATCGCATCGCTGCGCCAGAGCGCGTCGAGCACCACCTTGATCGATGTGCGGCCGCCCATGCCGGGGTGGTAGTAGTCGCACCGGGCCCAGTCGTGCAAGTCGACGATGCGCCGCTCGAACACATCGGTCATCCAGTGCACGAGGTCCGGGACGTCGCGCCCGAAGTGTGCGAGGTCGGCCACGATTTGCTTGAGCGTGCTTTCCTCGAAATGGCTCCAGGTGAGCACGGGGCCCTCGTCACCAATCGCTGCCCGCAGCGACTCGGCGAATGACTGGTTGGGCCAGATCTCGACGTTGTTGAGCCACTCGCGATGCTCGAGCGGTCCGCCTAACGCTCGCGCTGTGTGCGCGCTCCACTGGAACGTCACCAGCCCGTAGGGCCGCATGCCGCGGTGGTACGGTAGGGCGAGGCGCGAGGTCTCGAAGTCGATGAAGTGAAGCGGACCATCGAGCGTCTCGATCTTTCGGCGGAGCTCCGGCCCAACGAATGGGACGCCCAAGCGAGTGTACTCGATCTGCCGGCGTTGGCGCGCCGCCGTGCCGCCGGGATTGTGGTCCTTCTGGATGAGCTCGTCGACCGGCGCCTCGAGGAGCGAGGCCGAGTGGCGGTCGAGCATCCAGGGAATCATGCGTGAGGCGCCAGGCGCCTTGGCCGTGCCGACCGAGTACAGCTCGAGCACGTGCGGCTTCACACCCGCCAAATCACCCCAGCACTCGGCGAACCCGTTGCGCGGTTGGCCCGGTGTGCGGAACTCACAGTCTCGACAATGCGAGCCCAGCTCCACGCCGTCGCTGTGTGTCTCGAGCGGGGCATCGAGACGCGACTCGAAGATGAGCGCCGCCTCGGCCACCTGGTCGTGCATGATCGCGACCTCGCGGGCGACATCGACCTCGGTGACGAGGTCCAGTTGGGCGAGGTCGTCGGCCGAACCGATGAAACGCGCCGTATGCAAGCGCAGGGAGCCGTCCGCTGCCGGGCGCCTAACCAACTGAAAATATCCCGGGACGTTGTCGAGCCCTGTCGCCTTACTCTTGTCGACCAGAGCCAGGACCGGCTGGATGACACACCCGGGCATGAGGTGCTCGAGCAGCACGATCTGGTACGTGAGGTCGGCGATTTTCTTGTCCCAATTCGCGTCGACGCGGTAGGGCCGGCGGGTGGTGAGAAATTCGCCCGACCGGTTCTGCGCCAGCTGGCGCGCGTGTTCGGTGCCGTCGAACGACTTGGCTTTGATCTCGATCACGCGGAGGACGTTCCCACGCTTCTCGAGGATGTCGACGCGCGCCTGTCGCCGCCCAACGAGCAGCGTCGCCTCGAAGAGCGTTACGTTAGGCGCCTCGAGCGCAGCGCGGGTGCGGGCGAAGTCGCGCGTGACGTCGCGGCCGTAGTCGAGCTGGATGCCGTCGGGGTAGCGCGCCTTGGCGAGCGCTTCGACCATGTACCCGCCGTCGGCCAGCATGGCGAGGTACGCGTCGCCCTGGCGGGTGTCGGGATAGCCGTTCTCGCGGAAGTAGAGTTTCGCCGGGCAGTCGCGGGCGAGGATGAAGTCGGACTTGGAGAGCGTTCGCGCGCGGGAGACTGGCTGCGGGTTGGGCGAAGACACGGCGGGACTGGTCATTGAGTTAGCACGTGAAGAGGTCACGGGCTAATCTGCACGGGGGGTCTGACAGCGGCTGGCTACACTACTGAATGGCAGGGCATCGCGGAGTTCTTGCCTACAAAGTAGGCAGGAACCCGAGATACCGCAGCCCCGCTATTGTTTGCTCGCCATCGTCGTATCCGGACGTAAATCGCGATCGCCTCACCCTTTCGATTGGCGCTGGTGCCTAGCAGCGCCTTCGCGACCTTCGCCCCAGTGCCGGTGTTGCCAGCTTGTTCACGGCGCCGCGGCGCCGCATCATTCTGTATATCCTTCACGCGACGCCCCGTCGGCTGCGGCCGCACGGGATTGCGACGCCGACTCCTGGAGAGATTGTGAGCGATACCAGTCCGGTCGCCGACACGTTGCAGCTGGCAGCGCAGCGTTCGTGTCGGAAGGCCGTACTGGCGAACTGCCGTTACCGATCCGGTGAGCGATAGCGGTGCGGACGCGTTCCGGCGCATCGTCGGGGCGCTGGAGCGAACACCGACCGTCGAGCGCGAGCCCGCGGACCTGAATTCTTACCGCTCATGAACGGCCCCTCCCCCTCGGCCCGACTCGACGACCATTGGAACGACGGACCGCCCGGCGCATCCGGCGCCGATGCGCTCGACCAACTGGTCTACCTCTCGAACCTCATCGGACGCGAAGCCCGGCTCGTGCAGCCGGGCGGTGGCAACACGTCGACCAAGATCGGCGATGCGCTGCTCGTCAAGGGAAGCGGCACCGACCTGCTCACGATTGGCCGGTCGGGGTTCACGCGCCTTTCCCTCCCCGCACTCGCTGCGCTCAGAACCGCCGAGTCGATGCGCGACGATGAGATGATGCGGTTCATGGCGCAGTGCATGACGGAGCCCGGCGGCCCAACGCCGAGCGTCGAGACGCCGTTGCACTCACTTCTTCCGCACCGGGTGATCGCGCACACGCACGACGTCGCGACGATGAGCCTCACCAACGTGACCGACGCGACGGCCGAGCAGCTCGTCGGCGATGTGTTAGGCGGTGAGATCGTGTACGTCCCGTACGTGCGGCCGGGGTTTCCGTTAGCCCAGGCGGTGAGTCGCATGGTGGACCGATTGCCGCCCGGAACGATCGGACTTGCGCTCGCGCATCACGGTCTCATGGTGTGGGCCGATGATGCGCACGAGTGCTACGCACGCCTGCTGCGCGTCGTGAACCGCATCGAAGACTTTCTGGCGACGAAGCGGCGCGGCCGCACAGCGCCGGCCCTCGTTGCGGATCGGCTCCCACCGGCCGATCTACGCCGTCGCTGTGCCGAAGCCGTACTGCCGGCCGTGCGCGGCGCGCTCGGCTCGGCGAGCCGCGTCATTCTGCACTTCGATGATGGCGACGATGTGTTGAGCGCGCTCGCCGATACGCGTATGCAGGAGCTGACGCGCCGCGGGATGGCCACGCCCGAGCACATTCTGCGCGCCGGCCGGCTGCCGCTCTGGTTAGGCATCGACCCGTTGGCGGCGCCGGACGCGTTGGCCGCCGCCGCTCGCACGCAGCTGGCGAGCCAGCGCGCGGAGTACGAGGTGTATCACGCCCGGCACGCCGCGGCGGGCGAGCGGCCTCTCGACGATTGGGCCAAGGTCGTGCTCGTTCCGGGGCTCGGCATGATCACCGCGTCGCGTGACAAGCGCGGAGCAATCATCGCAAGCGCATGCTACCGCGCCACGTTCGAAGCGATCGCGAACGCCGAAGTGATCGATGCCTTCCGGTTCATCGCCGAGTCCGAGGTATTCGAGTTCGAGCATTGGCCGCTCGAGCGGCGCAAGATCGACGAGCAGGATGCACGCGAAGGCGCCGCCCTGCTCTTGCCGCGCCACGTGGCCGTGGTGTTAGGCGGCGGGAGCGGCATCGGGAAGGCCGCCGCACACCGCTTCGCGAACGAAGGCGCGCACGTCGTGGTGGCCGATCTCGATGGGCCGGCCGCCCAAGCCGTCGCATCGGAGATTGGCCTAACGCACAAGGACCGCGCCATCGGCGTCACGCTGGACGTGAGAGACGATGCGAGCCTCGCGCACCTCGTGCAGGAAACCGTGTTGGCGTTCGGCGGCATCGACTCGTTGTTCTACACCGCCGGCCAGGCGCCTCGATTCGCAGCTGTGACCGCGCTGCGTCGCGACGATCTCCAGCGGCAGTTGGACGTGCACTACCTCGGCGCCGTTCTCGCGATGGGCGCTGTTGCCTCCGTGATGCAACGGCAGCAACTCGGCGGATCGATCGTCGCGTCGGTGTCGAAGGCCGCGCTGGCGCCCGGCCGCGATGCCGCCGCGTATGGGGGAAGCAAGGCGGCGCTGCTCCAGGCGATGCGGGTCGCCGCCCTTGAGTTAGGCGGCGACGGCATTCGCGTCAATGCGATCAACGCCGACCAGGTGGAGACGCCGCTCTTCCTACGGTTCGTGCGCGAACGGGCCGCGATGCGGGGCGTCACTCCGGAGCAGCAATTGGAGACATACCGCAGTCGCAATGCGATGGGCGTATCGCTCATTCCGGCGGAATCTGTGGCGGACGTCGCGGCGCTGCTGGCGAGCGAGCGGTTCCGCTACACCACAGGCGACATCATCACGATCGACGGCGGCCTGTCCGACGCGTTTCCGCGATAGGAGCGCCGAAGGCGGCATCATGGAGTAGCTGCCTACAAAGTAGGCAACTACTCTCTGATGCGCCGGCATACTCACCTAGCGAGGCTGGACAGCCCTCGCGCCGGCACGTTCGAGCGCGGCGCCGCACGAGCGGCCGGGTCCACAGCTGAATCCAGTCGCGCGCGCCTGATGACGGCGCGTCAACGTCAGCAGACTGTCAGCAACAGGTGAAGGACGCGACAACTTCACCGCTCCGCCGCATCCGCCCGAAATCGGCATACACAAATCCTTGACAGTATCGCATTCTATATCGTATACAAAATCCAATATGCCGGATCCAACCGTTGCTTTCACCTCCGGAGGGCACCCGATCAATGAAGCGCGGTTTCTTCTTCCTCGTTGGCCTCTGCTCCTGCGCCTGTGCGTCCGTCGCCAACGCCCAACGAACGGTCACAGGACGCGTCCTCGAAACATCCACCAATCAACCCGTCGCCGGCGCCCAAGTCAGCGTCCTCGGCACGCTCGCCGGCGCCCTCGCTGACGACGCCGGAAAATTCTCCGTCCGCGTGGCCTCCGGACCCATCACCCTGAGCGTTCGCCGCATCGGATACAAGCGCAAAGACGTTCCCCTCCCCGCCAACCAGGACACGATCACGGTGATGCTCATCCGCGACGTGCTCAACCTCGAGCAGGTGATCATCACGGGACAGGCCACCGGTGTCGAGCGACGCAACCTGGCGAGCGCCGTCTCCGTCGTGAACGGGACCGACCTCAATCGCGTGCAGTCGCAGACGGTCGAGTCGGCACTCCAGGGCAAAGTCGCCGGCGCCAACATCTCGGCGAACAGCGGCGCGCCCGGCGGCGGCCTGCAGATCCAACTCCGCGGCACAACGTCCATCATCGGCAACTCGGAACCGCTCTACGTCATCGACGGCATTCCCGCCAGCAATGCCGCGGTGCCCGGCGGCACCAACGCGATCTCCGGCGCAAGCACCGGCATCTCGAGCGACGAGGATAACGCCGCCAACCGCCTCGCCGATCTCAATCCGAACGACATCCAAACGATCGAGATCCTGAAGGGCGCCGCCGCCTCGGCCATCTACGGTTCGCAGGCGTCTAACGGAGTGGTGCTCATCACCACCAAGCGCGGAGCGCCGGGGAAGACACGCTTCGACGTCTCCCAACAGATCGGGTTCTCCGAGGTGAGCAACCTGCTCGGCATGCGCCGCTTCAATAGTGTCGACCAGGCGGTAGCCGCGTTTGGCCCACAGGCCGCCACCGATTTCCAGCCGGGTGTGTTCCACGACCACGAGGAGGAGCTCGCCGGCCACAAGCCCCTCAACGCGCAAACATCGCTGAGCTTGAGCGGCGGCAGCGACAACACGCGCTACTTCGTCTCGGGGCTCTACGAGCACGATGGCGGCGTGGTGACGAACACGGGCTACGACAAGCAGTCGTTGCGCTTCAACCTCGACCAGCAGCTGGGGCAACGCCTAACGGTGACCCTGAGCTCGAGCGTTGCGCACACGCGCACGCGCCGCGGCGTCACGGGAAACGACAACAACGGCGTCGGCTACTGGGAAGCACTCTCGCTCGAGCCCACGTTCCTCAATCTGACGTCGGACAACGGCTCGTTCCCCGACAATCCGTTCGGCCGCAGCAACTCGAACGCCACCGCGGCCATGCTCAAGGACCAGACCGGTGTGTACCATGTGCTCGGTTCGGTGAACGCGTCCTGGCAAGTGCTCAACGGCGACGTCAACAACCTGGTCGTGCGCGCCATCGGCGGCATCGACAACTTCTCGCAGAACGACGAGGTGTTCTCTCCCTCCATCCTGCAGCAGGAACAGGAAAGCGCCACGCCGGGCACCTCGGTGCAAGCCAACACCGGCGCGCTCAACCTGAACATCAACCCCAGCGTCGTCTGGACTCTGTCGCCTAACGGTCACCACTTCTCGTTTACCACATCGGTGGGCGGGAACCGCGAATCGGTGCAGCTCAACACCGTCCGCGTGCGTGCCCGCAACCTCATCGGCGGCGAACAGAACATCGATCGCGGCACCGTGCTCGACGCGGATCAGAACCGCGAGCGCACCGAGAATTTCTCGCTGTTCGGGCAGGAAGAGTTCAAGCTGAACGATCTCTACCTCTCGGCCGGTGTGACCACTGACCGCAGCAGCGCCAACTCGGACGCGGGCAAGTACTTCGTCTACCCCAAATTCTCGGGGTCATACCGCTTCAACATTGGCAGCTCGCTGCTCGATGCGTTGAAGGTGCGCGCGTCGGTGGGTGAGGCCGGCAATCTGCCGCTCTACGGACAGAAATTCACGGAGCTCATTGGCAGCAACGTGCTCGGCGTCCCGGCGGAGAACCTGGGGGCGGTGACCGCGAGCCCCGATCTCCACCCCGAACGGGAGCGCGAGATCGAGGGCGGCCTCGATCTGTACCTGTTCCACAACCGCGCTACCATCGGGTTGACCGGATACGACAAGCACATCACCGAGCTGTTGCAGCAGCGCCAGCTGCCTAACTCCAGCGGATACACCACCGCCATCTTCAACGGCGGCACGATGCAGACGCGCGGCTTCGAAGCCGAGTTGACCGCGGCACCCGTGGCGTCGACCGACCTGCAGTGGACCACGGGCGCGACGTTCTCGCTCAGCCGCGCCAAGATCCTCAGTCTTCCGGTTCCGCCGTACTTCTCCGGCGGTTTCGGCGGGTTAGGCCAGCCGCGCATCCAGGTCGGCGTCTCGCCCACGGCGCTCTTCGGACCCGACACGCTCCCCGACGGCTCACAGACCATTCGCCAGATCGGCGAGCTGAATCCCACGTTCATCATGGGATTATCCAATGAGATCCAGTACAAGAAAGCGCACCTGGCCTTCCTGTTCGATTGGCATCACGGCGGCGACATCGTCGACCTGAACCACTGGCTGTGGGATCTGGCGCAGAACACGCCCGACTTTGCCGATCCGATCACCGTGGGCGGTGTGGAGACGACCGTTGGGCAGCACCGTCTCGATGCCTACCAGAAAACCAAACGTGTCTACGTCGAGCCGGGCGGCTACGTGAAGCTGCGCGAATTGACCCTGTCCTACGACCTGAGCCCGGCTCTGTTTCAGCGCATCTGGGGCAACGTCCAGAATGCGACGGTGAGCGTCAGCGGGCGCAATCTCATCACGTGGACCAAGTACCAAGGCTTGGACCCGGAAGTCAGCAACTTCGGAAACCAGGACCTCGCGCGCGGCATCGATGTCGGTCCGTACCCGCCGAGCCGGACGTTCTGGTTCGAGCTCAACCTTGGCTTCTGACCACGAGCGACCAATGAGAATCTCAATCACACTGCCACGCTCCCCGCGCCGGCTGCGCCTAACGGCGCTCGCTGCATGCGCGATGCTCACGGCCCTGAGTGCCTGCGGCGTTACCGACGTTACGGACCTCAACAACTCGAGCATTCAAGACTTGACCGGCAACCCGACGCCCGCGGGCATCGCCGCCGCCGAAATCGGGCTCGTTCGCACGGCGCGCGGCGACCGAACCACCGAGATCAACGTGCTCGGCATTTACGGGCGCGAAAGCTACAACGTGCAGACGAGCGAGCCGCGCACGGTGACCAACACGCTCATCGGCCCGCTAGTCCAACAGAACGGCGGCGGACTGTTGTTCGGCGGATACGTCACCATCCGCGAAGCCAACATCATCATGAAGGCCGTCGACAACGTCAGTGGCCTAACGGATGAGCAGAAGGCCGCCGTCCGCGGCTTCACGCAAACGTGGAAGGCGCTGGCCTACCTGCGAGCCATCGAGGTGCGCGAGCGACTCGGCATCCCGCTCGATGTCGACGTGGATCCGAACAGCGCGCCGGCGCCGATCGCCGACCGCGATGCCGTGTATGCGCGCATCGGCCAGCTGCTCGACTCGGCGCGGGCGAATCTGGCTGCCGGCGGGTCGGGCTTTCCGTTCACGCTGCCCACCGGATTCGAGGGCTTCGACACGCCGGCCACGTTCGCCCAGTTCGCCGCCGGCCTCGAGGCGCGAGCACATGTCTATCACGGGGACTTCGCCGCGGCGTTGACCGACCTTCAGGGGTCGTTCATCGACACCACGGCGTCGTTCGACAACGGCGTGTATTACGGCTTCAGCAACAACGCCGGCGATGCGCAGAACCCGTTCTCGGATGCGACGCAGTTCTTCGCGCACGATTCGGACTGGGCGCAAGCGGAGCTGCGCACGGACGGGTCGAAGGATCTGCGCGCGCAGAAGCTGCTCGTGAAAATGGCGCAACCGTTCTCGCTGCCGACGTACGGCATCACGACGAACTACCAGTTCGTGATTACCGCGAACCGTGAGACCACCGCCCCGCTGTCGGAGATGCGGAACGAGGAGCTGATTCTCCTGCGCGCCGAAGCCAACCTGGGCGCCGGCAACAACGAAGATGCGCTCAAGGACATCAACACGGTGCGCGTGAAGTCGGGGGGACTGGCGCCGCTGCCCGATCCGTACTCGGGCGACATGCTACAGGCGCTGCTGTACGAGAAGCGGTACTCACTGATGTTCGAGGGCCACCGCTGGCTCGACCTCCTGCACTACGGTCTCCTGGCGACGCTGCCTAAAGCGGCGCCTAACCACAAGATCTTCGATGCGAACCCGTACCCGGTGAACGAGTGCGTGGCGCGCAATCCGCAGCCCGCAGGGTGTGATCCGATAGTCGGGTTCTAGGAGAGACAGAGACGGGGGAAGCGATCCGCTTCCCCCGAGTACCAAAACCGAGTAAATACCGAATTACTATAGTATATGATGAGCCCGCCAGCGCAGCGGGCGAGTCGTCACTTCGCGAGCCGCCGGCGGATCGACTGTAGTTCCCGCCGGCGCGCCGCGCTCACTTTGGGATACGACATCTCTAATCGCTCGAGCGTGTCGACCACGATCTGCGACACGATCAACCGG
>Ga0157370_10004750_pt1 | contig 15463 bp, 13 predicted proteins | sample C35metaG_FD_113463 | JGI IMG/M metagenome (GOLD analysis project Ga0157370, IMG submission 113463) | Corn rhizosphere microbial communities from Kellogg Biological Station, Michigan, USA - C3-5 metaG | ecosystem: Host-associated > Plants > Roots > Rhizosphere > Soil | place: USA: Michigan...
AGCGACCAACGCCTTCTTGCGGCCAAACTCCTTTTGATCGAAATCGGCCGACTCTTTGGCCGATTGCAGTTCCGCCTGTTGCTGGCGGTAGCTGGCCTTGAGCCCATCGATGCGCAACCGGGCAACGCTCAACTGCGCTTGTGCGCGGTCAACGGCGATTTGCAATGGCTTGGGGTCGATGCGGAACAACACCTGGCCCTTGCGAACCGGCTGGTTGTCCTCGACTGCAATGTCGATCACCTGGCCGGACGTGCGCGCATTGATCGAGGCCTTCGCCACACGGGCGTAGGCGTTATCGGTCGACATGAAAGGCTGGCCGGCCATGTAGTGTGCGTAGCCAATCACCGCAAAGAGCGCCGGCAGGCCCACCATCAGCAGGGGACGCAGTGTCGCTTTAAGCAGTTTCCTGGCAGGCGTGCCTGTCGGGTTCGGCCCTGGGTGCTCAAAGGTTTGTGTCGCTGGAATGTCGAACTGTTTGGTCATGATCGAATACACCTTTAACCGGGAAGTCGGGGGCTAATACCCACAAAGAAACAGCCATGCCGTGCGCAGTCAGAAGGATCGCTCCGCCGCACCGTGTTTCGTCGCCGCAATACCCAGTTCGAGCTCCGCTACAACAAACCTTGAAATCAGGAACTTCTGGTTCCTTAATTTTGTGCGATGGTGTAAGAATATTCCTCGACTCACCTCCGCACAAGGATTTTGTACGCCATGGCACAAAAAAAGATTACCGAAGCAAAAGTCCGGGGAAGACCCCGCGCCTATGACCCGCAGACCGCATTGCAGCAAGCGCTTGGTGTGTTCTGGAGTACCAGTTATGCCGCCGCTTCCCTGGACAGCATCGCCACCGCGGCCGGCATGAATCGCCCCAGCCTCTATGCCGCTTTCGGTGACAAACACGCGCTCTACATCAAAGCGCTTGAGCAATATTGGGAATTTGCCGCCGCCGCCATGCACGAGGCGTTGACGGACCAGCAACTGACCCTGCGTGAAGCGTTGATGCGTTTCTATGAAGGTCAGCTGTCGATCTACTTCTCGGGCGAAGGCCAACCCCGTGGCTGCTTTGCGATCGGCACAGCAACGACCGAAGCCGTGGAAGATTCTGAAATCCGTGAGGTGTTGTCAGATCGCCTGAGCCGACTCGATGCCGATCTCGAAGCACGCCTGCAAACCGCAATCACCACCGGAGAATTGAAAGACGACGTCGACCCGACAGCCCTCGCCGTCCTCGCCTCCTCCCTGCTGCACAGCATTTCGATACGGGCACGGGCGGGAAAATCCCGCGAAGAACTGACTGAACTGGCACGCAACGCCGTCAACGTGATCTGCGGTTGAGAGATTTTATGGCGGGCGAAAGACTCGAAGACATTCTGGCCGAACAGCTCGACGTGATTTTTTGCGGGATCAATCCGGGTTTGACGGCCGCCGCCCAAGGGCATCATTTTGCAGGCCGGGGCAATCGTTTCTGGCGCACCCTGCATCTCGCCGGGTTCACCCCCGAGCAGGTGCGCCCGGAAAACGACCGGACGATTTTGCAGTATCGCTGCGGCTTGACCGCCGTGGTCGAACGGCCTACAGCGAGCGCAGATCAGCTGTCGCGCGATGAGTTCATGGCCGCCGCGGCAAGCTTCGAACAGAAGATCGCCCGCTACGGGCCGCGCGTTGTGGCGTTTCTCGGCAAAGCGGCGTACTGCGCGCTATCGGGCCGGCGCGACATTCCCTGGGGACTACAACCCGACACCTTCGGTCATGCACAGGTCTGGGTCTTGCCCAATCCGAGCGGGCGAAATCTTGCGTTCTCGCTTGATCAACTGGTGGGCGCGTATCGCCAACTCCATCAAAACTTGCACAAATCGACAGTAGGCTAAGCTAAGGGCAGCTTATTGCGCACGATGCTCGCTCCGGCAGGGTTTGGGTTTTTCTGAAGAGCGTCTGCAACAGCTATTTCAGACAGGCCCACACTATTCACGCAGGACTGACGTGATGACCGAGCCCCAACTCAGCTTTGATGAACTGAAGCGTGCCGCCGCGTCCGGCGAAATTGATACCGTCCTGGTCTGCATGGTCGACATGCAAGGCCGATTGGTCGGCAAACGATTCCAGGTCGAATTTTTCATCGACAGCGGCCATGAAGAAACCCACTGTTGCAACTACCTGCTGGCCGACGACATCGACATGGAACCCGTGCCGGGTTACGCCGCCGCCAGTTGGAGCAAGGGCTATGGCGACTTCGTGCTCAAACCCGACATGAGCACGTTGCGCAAGGTGCCGTGGCTGGAGTGCACGGCGCTGGTGCTCTGTGATGTGCTCGATCACCACCATCGACGCGACTTGCCGCACAGCCCGCGGGCGATCCTGAAAAAGCAGGTCGAGCGCCTGCGCGAGCGTGGCTATACCGGCATGTTCGCCTCGGAGCTTGAGTTCTATCTGTTCGACGAGACCTACGAGTCCATCCACAAGCGCAACTACTACAAGCCCAAAACCGCCGGCCACTACATCGAGGATTACAACATCCTGCAGACCACCCGCGAAGAGCCGGTGCTGCGGGCGATTCGCAAGCATCTGCAGGCCTGCGGCATCCCGGTGGAAAATTCCAAGGGTGAATGGGGCCCGGGGCAGGAAGAGATCAACATCCGCTACGCCGATGCCCTGACCATGGCCGACCACCACGTCATCATCAAACACGCCTGCAAGGAAATAGCGCAACTGCAAGGCAAGGCGATCACGTTCATGGCCAAGTGGCGCTATGACGCCGCCGGTTCCAGCAGCCACATCCATAACTCGCTGTGGGACAAGAACGCCAAGAAGCCGCTGTTCTTCGACGCCAAGGCCGAGTTCGGCATGTCGACACTGATGCGATCCTGGGTGGCCGGGCAGCTCAAGTACGCCAACGACATCACCTGCTTTCTCGCGCCCTACATCAACTCGTACAAACGCTTTCAGGCTGGCACCTTTGCTCCGACGCGGGCCGTGTGGAGCCGCGACAACCGCACCGCCGGCTTCCGGTTGTGTGCCGAAAGCAGCAAATCCATCCGCATCGAATGCCGCATCGGCGGCGCCGACCTCAACCCCTATCTGGCCTTTGCGGCCCTGATCGCGGCGGGCCTGGCCGGCATCGACGAGCAGCTCAACCTTGCGCCGCCCTTTGAAGGTGACGCCTACCTCGACGAACACCTGCCTGAAGTCTCCAAGACGTTGCGCGAAGCCAGCGCCGCGCTCCAGACCTCCACCATGTTGCGTGAAGCGTTCGGCGATGAGGTGATCGACCACTACGTGCACACCGCCGAATGGGAGCAGAAAGAGTACGACCGGCGGATCACCGACTGGGAATTGCAGCGCGGATTCGAGCGCTATTGAGCAGAGCATGACCGCCATGATCCAACTCATCTCACCGGTCGATGGCCGGATTTATGCCGAACGCCAATACGCCGACGCGACGCAGATCGAACACACGCTGGCGGCTGCCGCAAACGCTCAGGCGCACTGGAAACGCCGGCCTCTGAGCGAGCGCGCCGCCCTGTGCAGCGCCGTGGTGGACGCAATGCTGGCGATGAAAGACGACATCGTCCCGGAACTGGCCTGGCAAATGGGCCGCCCGGTCCGATATTGCGCTGGGGAATTGCGTGGTTTCGAAGAACGCGCCCGCCACATGATCGCCATTGCCCCCGAAGCGCTGGCCGCGATTGAACCCACACCGGTCGCGGGGTTTCGTCGGCTTATCCAGCGTGAACCGCTGGGTACGGTGCTGGTCATTGCACCCTGGAATTACCCTTACCTGACGGCGGTGAACACGATCATTCCGGCGTTGATGGCCGGCAACAGCGTCATCCTCAAACACGCCTCGCAAACGCTGCTGGTCGGTGAACGCTTTGCGCAAGCGGCGGCCCGCGCCCATCTGCCCGCCGGCCTGTTCAATAATCTGTTGCTGAATCACGACCAGACCGCCGCGATCATCGGTTCCGCACGCGTGCAGCAGGTGAACTTCACCGGCTCGGTGGGCGCCGGCCAGGCGATGGAAAACGCGGCCACCGGGCGCTTCCTCGGCCTGGGCCTGGAGCTCGGCGGAAAAGACCCGGCCTACGTGCGGGCAGACGCCCACCTCGACCACGCGGTGGAAAACCTGGTGGACGGCAGCTTTTTCAATTCCGGGCAGAGCTGCTGCGCCGTCGAGCGCATTTATGTCAATGAGAAAATCTACCCGGTATTTGTCGAGCGCTTCGCCGCGCTGACTCGCCAATACGTGCTCGGCAATCCTCTGGACGAAGCCACCACCCTCGGCCCACTGGTGACACCGGGCGCTGCGGTGTTCGTTCGTGGTCAGATCGCCGAAGCGCTGGCCCTGGGCGCCAAGGCACTGATCGACCCGACCACGTTCCCGGCTGACGCGCCGGGCAGTGCTTACCTCGCGCCGCAGGTTCTGGTCGACGTCACCCATCAAATGTCGGTGATGCGTGATGAAAGCTTCGGTCCGGTGGTCGGCATCATGCCGGTGGCCAGCGACGACGAAGCCATCGCCTTGATGAATGACAGCGAGTTCGGGCTTAGCGCCTCGATCTGGACCCAAGACCTCGCCGCCGCCGAACGTATCGGCAACGAAATCGACACCGGCACCGTATTCATGAACCGCTGCGATTACCTGGACCCGGCCCTGGCCTGGACCGGGGTGAAAAACAGCGGGCGCGGCGTCACCCTGTCGCGCCTCGGTTATGAACACCTGACCCGTGCCAAATCCTTCCATTTGCGCCATGAGATCTGAGCCATGAGCCTGACCGGGAATTGGAATTACCCCACGAGCGTCCACTTTGGTGTCGGCCGCATCGCCGAACTCGCCGACACTTGCCGCAGCCAGGGTATCGAGCGACCGCTGCTGGTCACCGACAGCGGCCTGGCGCGTGCGCCGATGACCATCGCCACACTGGATGCCCTGCGCGCTGCCGGCCTCGGCGTCGCGTTGTTTTGCGACCTCAAGCCGAACCCGGTGGAAGCCAACCTGGCGGGGGGGCTCGACGCCTGGCGCGCCGGCAACCACGACGGTGTGGTCGCCTTCGGCGGCGGCAGTGGCCTGGACATGGGCAAGCTCATCGCCTTCATGAGCGGCCAGACGCGCCCGGTCTGGGATTTCGAAGACATCGGCGACTACTGGACCCGCGCCGACGAAAGCCGCATCGCCCCGGTCATTGCCGTGCCGACGACCGCGGGCACCGGTTCGGAAGTGGGCCGTGCGGCGGTGATCATTGATGAACGCACCCACACCAAACGCATCATCTTCCACCCGAAAATGATGCCGCGCGTGGTCATCAGCGACCCGGCCCTGACCGTCGGCATGCCGGCCAAAATCACCGCCGGCACGGGCATGGACGCGTTGGCCCACTGCCTTGAATCCTACTGCGCCCCCGGCTTTCACCCGCTGGCCGATGGCATCGCCGTGGAAGGCATGCGCCTGGTGGCCAACGCGCTGGTGCGCGCCGTGCACATGCCGTCCGACCTTGAGGCGCGCGCGCACATGCTCGCGGCAGCGGCGATGGGCGCCACCGCGTTCCAGAAAGGACTGGGCGGGATGCATGCCCTGTCGCATCCGGTGGGCGCGCTGTACGACACGCATCACGGCATGACCAATGCGACCTTCATGCCGTATGTCCTGAAATTCAATCGCCCGGCCATCGAAGAACGCATCACGCGCTTAGCCGCGTATTTACGCCTGCCCTCCCCCAGCTTCGACAGTTTTCTGGCCTTCATCCTCAAACTGCGCAAAGACATCGGCGTACCACACACGCTGGTCGAATTGGGGGTGGATGATCAACAGGCCGACCTGATCGCGGACATGGCGATTGTCGACCCTTCTGCCGGCGGCAACCCGCTGCCATTGACGCGGGCCGGTGCGGCGGAAATTTTCGACGCGGCGTATCACGGCCGCCTGTAGAGCAGTTGACTGTCGGCGCCCGACTTTTGAATGCAGCGCACGGACAGGTGGGAGACAGGAGCAGTACGACAAGGGGTTGAAAGCCAGACCGTCCGGAACCCCGGATGGATGCGTATCAAAACCTGATGGGGCACACAACATGAATCCAGCAAGCCAACCCGGCACCGACACGCCGCATGACGACGACGTCAAGGTGCTGCACAGCATGGGCTACGCCCAGCAGCTCTCGCGACGAATGGGGGTTTTCTCCAACTTCGCGATTTCCTTCTCGATCATTTGCATCCTCTCGGGCGGGATCAACTCACTCGCCCAGGGCACCTCCGGCGCGGGCGGCGCGTCCATCGGCATCGGCTGGCCGATTGGCTGCCTGATCTCCGGGGTGTTCGCCATGGCCATGGCGCAGATTTCCTCGGCGTACCCCACCGCTGGCGGCCTGTATCACTGGGGCTCGATTCTCGGCAACCGCTTTACCGGATGGCTGACCGCGTGGTTCAACCTGTTGGGGTTGGTCACCGTGCTGGGTGCGATCAACGTCGGCACCTATTACTTCTTTTTCGGTGCCTTCGGACCGGCACTGGGCATGGAAGACACGACCACCGTCCGGGTGATTTTCCTCGCGGTGCTGACGGGCCTCCAGGCCTTGTGCAACCACCTGGGGATCGGCCTGACCGCCAAGCTGACTGACTTTTCCGGGTATCTGATTTTCGCCACAGCGCTGGCGCTGACCATCGTTTGCCTGATCTCGGCGCCCAGCTATGAAGTCGCGCGGTTGTGGACCTTCAGCAATTACTCCGGCGATGCCGGCGGCGGTGTCTGGCCACAAGTGTCGAACGGCTGGATTTTCATGCTCGGCCTGCTGCTGCCGATCTACACCATCACCGGCTATGACGCCTCTGCGCACACCTCCGAGGAAACCCGCAATGCGGCCGTTTCAGTGCCACGCGGCATGGTCATGTCGGTGGTCTGGTCGTTGCTGTTCGGCTGGGTGATGCTCAGCTCGTTCGTACTGATGCTGCCGAACATGGACGAGGCGGCCAAACAAGGCTGGAACGTATTTTTTTGGGCCATGAACGCGCAGGTCAGCCCGACGCTGAAAATCGCGCTGTATGTGGCGATCTTCATCTCGCAGATCCTCTGCGGCTTGGCGACGGTAACCTCGGTTTCGCGCATGATCTTCGCGTTCTCACGTGACGGCGGCCTGCCCTGCTCCAAAGCGCTGGCCTCGGTCTCGCCGACCTTTCGCAGCCCGGTGGCCGCGATCTGGACCGGTGCCACCCTCGCCGTTTTGTTCGACTGGGGATCGTCGGTGATCTCGGTGGGGGCAACGCCGGTCTATACGATCGTGGTGTCCTGCACGGTGATCTTCCTGTTCTTCTCGTTCATCATTCCCATCGTGCTGGGCCTGTTCACCTACGGGACCTCGAAATGGCCAACCATGGGCCCGTGGAACATGGGGCGCTTCTGGTACACCGTGTTTGCCCTGCTCTCGGTGCTGTCGATGATCATTATTTTCGTCATCGGTATCCAGCCACCGAACGATTGGGCGCTGTACATCACTATTGGTTTCCTGGTGCTGACGGCCATCGTCTGGTTCGGCTTTGAAGCCCGCCGCTTCCAGGGGCCGCCGGTGGGCGACATGATCGTCAAGCGTCAGGCAGAAATTGCAGCGGCTGAGGCGGCGTTGAACAAGCGCGCTTGAAACTAATCGCCTTCGCCATAAAAAACGGGACGCTGAACGTCCCGTTTTTTATGCGAGTAAATAGATCAATGACTAAACGAGAGGGAGGCAGCTGTACGCAGGTTAGTCGACCGGGGAAACTAGCAAAGCCGGCGGATTCTGGCGTACCCGTAGGCAACGTCGCAAGGGTGGTGGTGACGTGGTCTCTGTATCAGCCGGCTGCCGGTCAATTGCTGCCGGTCAGCACGGGCAGAAAGCGGCCGCGACCTTGCCGATCAACTCCACACACCCGGCATCAATCGCGACGCGCGCCCTGACTGGAACTACTTACCACCCCAGGTGGTGTCCGTCACGATGTACGCAAGCCGTTGCGTCTGGCCTTGATGGTCAATGTATTCCATGGTCACCGGATAAACTGCATCCTCGACGGGTGTTGCCGTCACCGAGACCACCTCGGCGATATCCAGGTGCATCCCATACTTATACTGAGTGTCGGCGACAGGTGACGGGCTGACGGCCAGCACCGGACCTGTAGTCAGCACCAGCATGACGAAACACAATGTTTTTTTCATTTTCGTTTCCTCAGTATTTCTGTAGCGCTTCGCATTCCCTGTCCAGTTGATCGAGTGACTGCCTGAGTCACTTTTGTGGTCGATGCAATCAACCAGTATGGACCCGTGATGGGTAACGCGCCCCATCAGGCGCGACTATAGATAAGCCGCGATCTCCTGCTCCGCCTCCTGGAAGTACGAACGGATGATACTGAACGACTGCTTCGCAGCGGGTGTCAGTGTCCGATGCCGGATCGTTACGATGCCCAGGGTCAGGTCTAGTTCAAAGGGTGGCTGCACATTAAGGATTGCGACGGACTTTTCCCTGAGCAGTTTGATCATGGCGAGGAAGGTGGTGGGAAAAAGCACGTCGGTACTGAGAATCAGGTCGTGCGCCGTCTCGATGTTATTGATGCTCGCGGCAAAGTTGGTCTCGATGGGCAACTGCATGCCATAGAGATGGGCCATCTTCAGTGCCAACATCTCACTGATGTATCCCGAGCCGATCAGCGGGTACTCTTTGAGGTCATCCATGGTCAGGCCCTTGCGCCCGGCCAGTGGGTGCCCGGCCCGGGCGAACCAGCCAAAACTGCATGTGTACAAAGGCTCGGCCATTAGCTCCGGGTAGCGGGCTGCCGCACCAACATCACCAATGAAGAAGTCGAGCTTTTCCTTTTGCAGGGCGTCCAGCAGCACATCGGTACTGTGTACCTGAGCCTGGATCTTCAAGCCCGGGCCCGTAGCAAGCAGTTGCCGGATTAGCGAGGCCAGGAAGTCAAGGGCAACCGAGGAGCCCAAGCCGAACGCGAGCGGACCATAGGCCCCATTCTTCATCAGATTCAGCGTTCGCGCCCCGTCACGCTCTTCGAAAACGATGCGCTTTGCCCGCTCGAGGTATTCCATCGCGAATGGCGTGGGATGCAAGCGACGATTAGTCCGGTCAAAGAGCGACACCCGCAGTTCGTCCTCCAGCGCCTTGATGCTTCTGGAGAGCGCCGGTTGACTCAGGTGCACCGCATCAGCCGCGGCGCTGAGCGATCCGGTGTTCATCAGGGCAAGAAAGTGCTGCAACTGTCGGGTGTTCATGGGTTTCTCACTTGCAGTTAATGCATGAAATCTGAATTTATTATGCAATTTACCATGATTTAACCATCTCATAGACTGGGTTCTCGTTTACCCCTACGGGACTTGACCATGACCAGATCGCCACTATTCGCGGACGGTGCCAGACCACTTGTTGCCATCGCCACCGATCGCGTGGATCGCTATGGCCATCCTGCGCATACCTTGCTGCACGGCTACGTGGACGCAGTGGCGAGTACAGCTCGCGCATTGCCCTTGGCGCTGCCCGCTGATCCCGATGCCATCGACTTCGACAGCCTGCTGGCCAACGTCGATGGGCTGGTGCTCACCGGCAGCCCGTCAAATATTTCGCCTCTGCGTTATGGCGGCACCGCTACGCCGGACATATCGACGCTGGACCTGGCCAGAGACGCAACGGTTCTACCGCTCGTCAGAAGGCTGGTGGATGCGGGTGTCCCGGTATTGGGCATATGCCGCGGCTTCCAGGAGATGAATGTTGCCTGGGGTGGCACGCTGGACAGTGCCGTTCATCAGCGCCCCGGGGCCATTGACCACCGCGAAGGTGACCATTCCAGACCCATTGTCGAGTGGTATCAGTACAGTCACGGCATCAAGGTTGCTGCGGGTGGACTACTGTCCCGACTGCACGCCGCGGATGATGCGCAAGTCAACTCCTTGCACCATCAAGGCATCGCAAGGCTTGGGACTGGCCTGACTGTCGAGGCCACCGCACCGGACGGGCTGATTGAGGCGTTTTCGGTCACTGGCGCCAGCAGCTTCGCCCTGGCGGTGCAGTGGCATCCGGAGATGCGCGTGCACGATGACCGACTGTCCCGCGACATATTCGAGGCATTTGGTGATGCCTGCCGACGCCGCCGCGAAACGCGCCTGCGTTCAATCGTACACGCTGCACACGTCGAGACTTTGACTTCATGATGAACGCAGAACACATCGACGATCTATTCAGTGATTCGTATGCACAAGCACGCGAAAAGTTTTTTGCGGCTGCCAACCAGCGAAGCCTGTCGATCGACAGCTATGAGCTGAATCTCAAGGGTGGCAGGGACGAAACGCTGGCAACGGATGTCGTGTTCGACGGTCCAAGGGACGCTTCCAAGGTGCTGATCGTGCTCAGTGGCGTCCATGGCGTGGAAGGTTTCCCTGGATCGGCCGTGCAGACTGGCGCACTACAGCTCGATCCGCCCAAGCCGGACGACACGGCGATTCTCTATGTTCACGCGATTAACCCGCACGGCTTTTCCCACCTGCGCCGAGTGACCCAGGAAAACGTAGACCTGAACCGTAACTTTATTCAGTTCGACGGTCCGCTTCCGGAAAACGAGGGTTACCACGAAATTCATGAGGCCCTGCTTCCTGCGCAATGGCCCCCCGAGGATGATCAGGTATTGCAGCAATACCGTATGACCCACGGTGACAAGAAGTTCCAGTGCGCCATCTCCCTGGGCCAGTACCATTACCCGGATGGCATGTTCTTTGGTGGACTGACGCCGACCTGGAGCAACACCACCTTCCGGCAGATCCTGCGTACCTATGCGGCAAACGCCACGGTCATCGCTTCTGTGGACGTCCATACCGGACTCGGCCCCTATGGCTACGGGGAAAAAATATTCGCCACCCGCGACATCTGCACCCTGGAGAAAGCCAGGAACTGGTGGGGTGAGATCACCGACGTACATGCCGGCAGCTCTACCAGCGTGCCGATGAGCGGCCCCATTCAGGTGGCCATTTCGCAGGAATGCCCAGCGGCTAAACACATCGGCATCTGCCTGGAGTTTGGTACCTACCCGATTGAGCAAATAATCACGACGCTGCGGGCTGATCACTGGGTTTTCCGTCACGGCAAGCAGAACACGGCGCAAAGCAGCGAGATCACCCAACGACTCAAGGATTTGTTCTACCCCAACCACGCGGACTGGAAAACACCCGTTTGGACGCAAGCCAGCCATGTCGTGACTCAGGCACTACAAGGGCTGGAAAACTGGTAAGGGCAAACATCGGAAAACAGGGACTTGTTTAAGATTAATTCTAATAAATACAGAGATCTTGATCTATGAACTACTCGACAGTATCGATCACTGAGAACCCGAGTGAGGAAAGTCCTGAAATGGCAATTCCACACCCCACCCTCAGCAAGAAATCAGTTGCCGCCGCGGTGGCTGGTAATGCGCTCGAGTTCTATGACTTTGTCATCTATGCGTATTTCGCAATCTACATCGGCAAAGCCTTTTTCCCGGTGTCAGGCGAGTACGGCAGCCTGATGGCAGCGGCAGCGACCTTTGGCGTCGGCTTTCTCGCGCGGCCACTGGGCGGTGTGCTGATCGGCACCTTTGCCGACAAGGCCGGGCGCAAACCGGCAATGATCCTGACAGCGGCCCTGATCACCCTCGGCACGCTGGGCGTCGCCATCACGCCGAGCTACGAAACGATCGGTATCGCGGCCCCCATCTTCGTGGTTTTTTGCCGTCTGCTGCAGGGCCTGGCCCTGGGCGGCGAGCTGGGTCCTGCGACCTCACTGTTGATTGAAGCTGCACCCCCCGGCCGCCGTGGCTTCTACGCCAGTTGGCAAGTCGCCAGCCAAGGCTTGGCCGTTGCCGTGGGTGGCATGCTCGGGGTGGTGCTGTCCCTGAGCCTGAGCACTGAGCAATTGGCGAGTTGGGGCTGGCGGATTCCGTTCCTGCTGAGCCTGGTGCTGATCCCTCTGGTGGTGTACATGCGCAAGTCCCTGCCCGAAACCCATCAGGACACGCAAGAACGCAGCGGTAGCGCGATAGTCGGCGAGGTGCTGCGTAACCACAAAAAGATTTTGATCCTCGGCATGATGCTGTTCGCCTCGATCGCGGTCGCATCGCAGATTGGCAACTACATGGTGAGCTACGCGGTACAGGTCCTGAAGCTGCCGGCAGCGGTTGCTCAAAGCAGTGTACTGATCGGTGGGATTGTGACCTTTGCCTTTTCCCTGATTGGTGGGCACCTGAGTGATCGTTACGGACGGCGCCTGACCAACATTTTGCCTCGGGTCGCGCTGACCTTGCTGATCGTCCCGCTGTTCCTGTGGCTCACGGGTTCACCAAGCCTGGTCACGTTGCTAACCGTTAATGCGGTACTTGCAGCCCTGACTGCCATGTTTGGCGCGGCGGGTATCGTCCAGGTACCGGAGCTGTTGCCGATCGCTGTGCGCAGCACCGGCCTGTCAATTACCTATGCCATTGGTGCCGCGATATTTGGTGGCAGTACCCAATTCATCGTCACTTGGCTAATTGCTGCAACCGGCAGCCCCATGGCCCCCGCCTGGTACTTGGTCGGTATCAGCATAGTTAGCCTTATTGCCATGCGGATGCTGCCTGAATCACGCGACACCAACGTTCAGGAATAACCGCTGGCACCCCGTGGAAGATTGAATTTTTGCGAAGAGGGAGTTTGAAAAGCGCTCAAAAAGCGCCTTCGGCCTCCCTATAAAACAACAACAATAATTTCAGACGTTTGTCTGTTAACACCACAGTTATAGGCACAGTCAATGTACCGCACAGAAAAGTTGCCAGTATGGTCGGCGGGTATGCTCGCGGCTGTTATTTCAGCGTCGCCGGTTTATGCAGAGGAACATGGGTTTGCCAAAGACAGCACCCTGACGCTCAATACCCGTCAGTGGTATTCCCATGAAATCGGCAGCAAGGCTGTGCACTTCCGCGCACAGACCAATGAAGGCCCCCGCGCGGTGCGAGACCGTACTGCCTGGGTGCAGGGTTTCAAGCTGGATTACATATCCGGTTTCACTCAAGGCCCCCTGGGGTTTGGTCTCGACGTCTCAACCTATTCGGCAGTGGCGCTGGAGCGCAGCCAGCTGGCAACGGCTGGCGGCAGCAACCGCGTGCTGGTGGACAAGGACGGCAATGTGGTCGACGACTGGAGCAAAATCGGCGTGGCGGCGTTGAAGGTAAAACTCGCGCAGACAACGCTCAAAGTCGGTCGGCAGCAGATGTCCAGAACGCCGGTCATGGGTTACGCAGACACCCGGACTCTGCCTGCTTCCTTCGACGGTGTTTCGCTGGAAAGCCATGATATCGACGGTCTGACGGTCAAGTCCGGGTACTTTGACAGAGCATCCCCCAGGACCGGCGCGGGCACTCAGGATCTGACCCCGACCTATACGTACAGGCACGTCACCGGCGATTTCATTGCCTACGGTGGCGCAGACTACGTGACCAAAGGCGGATGGCGCGCCAGTGCCTACCTGTCGCGCTTCGACGATATCTGGGACCGTGAATACTTCGGTCTGGGCAAGAAATACCAGTGGGGCCCGATCAGTACCGACATGCAGTTGGATGTCTATAACACTCAGTCGAGTGGAGCCGAGAAAGGGGGTTATATCGACCAGCAGGCCTACGGCCTGAGCGTCGCCCCGACCTGGAAAAACCATACGCTGAAGTTTGGACTGCAGAAAATCGATGGCGACGAATTCTTCGACTTTGTCGGTGAGTCGAATGCGATCAACCTGCCCAACCTCGGGCTCTCGAACTATAACGGGCCAAACGAAAAGTCGTTCCAGGTTAATTATATGACCGACTTTGCCGCTTACGGCCTGCCAGGCTTGAAGACCTCTATTTGGTACATCAAGGGCTGGGGCATCGATGCTACCCACTACAATGGTGGCTCAAACGGAATGTATGCCGACTTTAAAAAACAGGACAACGAAAACGAGTATGAAGTCGGCACGCTGGCCAGCTACACCTTGCAGTCTGGTAATTTCAAGGGTGCGAGTGTGATGAGCGGCTATGTCTGGCACCGGTCCAGCCCACTCCAGCTGGAAAACAATATCGAAGAGTTCCGCTTGATTATCAACGTTCCCTTCAAAATTCTGTAACCCGAGCAAATGCCAGTAATCAGCAATACTGGAGGAGAATAAGGCGCGTACGGACTTATTCTGGTTTTGTATAAACAGGGTAGCTTTTGATTCAAAAGCACTCACTGCTTTTGGCCGTTTTCTGTCTCTCGCCAAGGGCAGCAATCGGCCCAGAGTGTGTCAAAACGCCTTCGCGAACCCTTGCTATGATTTCTGAGGATTTCATCGCAGGGATCGCCCATGAGCGCGTTATCCGAGGTGAACATCGAGGCCAAGGCACCTTACTTCCAGAGAGCCTCGACGACTACATCAGCGATACCAATCCGGTGCGCGTAGTCGACGTCTTTGTCGACGAACTTGATCTGGTCAATCTGGGTTTTGAAGGTGCCGTTCCAGCCGATACTGGCCGGCCCGCTTACCACCCCGCGATCATGCTGAAGATCTACATCTATGGCTATCTCAACCGCATCCAGTCGATGCCGACGTTTGGAGCGAGAAGCCCAGCGCAACGTCGAACCAATGTGGCTGATCGGGCGTATTGCACCCGATTTCAAGACCATCGCCAACTTCCGAAAAGACAACAGCAAGGCCATCCGAGGCTTCTGTCGCCAGTTCGTTGTGCTGTGTCAGCAGTTGGGACTGTTCGGAGAAAATCTGGTCGCTTGTCACGATGCCGGCATCACCGCCTATGTGCCCAAACCGATGACCTCTGGAGCCAAGGCTGACGGGCGTTTTAATAACGATGCGTTCATCTATGACGCGGAAAAAACCAATACATCTGCCCGGCTGGAGAGGCGCTGATCTGGTGCGGCGCACTCCCTGACCCGAAAACGGGCCGGGGTGAGCGCGGTGATGAGTTTGAATGTGCTCGCCTACAACCTGAAACGGGTCATGAAAATCAACGGTGCTCACGGTTTGATGAAGGTGCTGTTGGCATAAAAAAGGCTGGTTTTGGCCCATCCCTGAGGCTGTAAAAACAGCGTTGACGTGTTCTAGGTCGAGACTTATGCGACCCACGGCGTTGACTGCGCAATCGCTCAGCCAACGAACGTCGATGATCGAAAGCGATGAGGCCATGAGCGTTTTTACACACTCTGGGCCAATAGCGGACGTTGACGGAGGTCTCCTTTCGCAGGGTTGTCCGTCAGATTTGTCCAGGAAACCCGGGGCGCTCAGTCCGTCGGCTGGCGTGGGGGGGTGGACAAGGACGCGGCCTGTCAACCCCGGTGGCTCAGTCGCTGATGTCTTCCGCGTAGTGGCAAGCCACCTGGCGGTTATCGAGAGGGCGCAGGGCTGGCTCTTCGGTGCTGCAGCGCTCGGTGGCATACGGGCAGCGCTTGTGGAAGGCGCAGCCGGACGGTGGGTTCAGCGGG
>Ga0157370_10004752_pt1 | contig 15462 bp, 13 predicted proteins | sample C35metaG_FD_113463 | JGI IMG/M metagenome (GOLD analysis project Ga0157370, IMG submission 113463) | Corn rhizosphere microbial communities from Kellogg Biological Station, Michigan, USA - C3-5 metaG | ecosystem: Host-associated > Plants > Roots > Rhizosphere > Soil | place: USA: Michigan...
CCTATACCGACAAGCTGTCCGGCATCGTCAACCCGCGCACCGGCCGCGTGCACACCAGCTACCACCAGGGCTCGGTGGCCACCGGGCGGATTTCCTCGTCCGATCCGAACCTGCAGAACATCCCGGTGCGCACCGAGGAAGGCCGGCGCATCCGCCAGGCGTTCATCGCGCCGCCGGGCTGGCAGGTGATGGCGGCGGACTATTCGCAGATCGAGTTGCGCATCATGGCCCACCTGTCCGGCGACGAAGGCCTGCTCAAGGCGTTCCACGAAGGCGGCGACGTGCACCGCGCCACCGCCGCCGAGGTGTTCGGGCTGAAGCCCGAGGAGGTCAGCGCCAACCAGCGCCGCGCCGCCAAGGCAATCAACTTCGGCCTGATGTACGGCATGAGCGCGTTCGGCCTGGCGCGCCAGCTCGGTGTGGACCGCGGCGAGGCCAGCGACTACATGGCGCGCTACTTCGCCCGCTATCCCGGCGTGCATGCGTTCATGGAGGCGACCCGCGAACGCGCCCATCGCGACGGCTACGTGGAAACCATCTTCGGCCGCCGGCTGTACCTGGAGAACCTCACCTCACGCAACCAGGGCCTGCGCCAGGGTGCCGAGCGCGCCGCGGTGAACGCGCCGATGCAGGGCAGCGCCGCCGACATCATCAAGCGCGCGATGATCGCCGTGGCCGATTGGCTGAAAGACCACGACGATGCCCACATGCTGATGCAGGTACACGACGAACTGGTGTTCGAGGTACGCGCGGACGCCGTCGACGAAGTGCGCGCGGCGGTGATCGCACGGATGTCCGGCGCGGCGGAACTGGCGGTTCCGTTGCTGGTCGATGTCGGTGTGGGCGCGAACTGGGACGAGGCTCACTGAAGCCAGTCGCCGCCATAACGTTAAAGTTTCATCACATGAACCTGCATTAAATTTATTTGGCGGGACTTGAAACTTTCCCGGCGAATCCGCATCAAAGTCATCGGATGCACGCAACGGCATCCATGGCTGGCTCACCTCCCTGAGCCGCCACGGTCGCGAACCTCTCCCCTGGGTCTTCGCTTCCGCCCGGCCCCGAAGGTTCCCCCTAACCTTCGGGGCCTTTTTTTGTCCGACGCCGGCGCCCGCGCGGCCGCGAACTCCTCGCGATTGCCGCCATCCAGCGCGCCCCCGGCCAGCCTGTACATTTCGTGCACACTTGCGCAGGCCATACTCGGGCCACTTACGACAAGGGGTACACCATGCGCGCAGGACTGATCGTCATTGGCATCATCTTGCTGGCCGGCGGCATTTGGATCGTGGCGGGCCATGCCTCCTACCAGGACACTGACACCCTGGTGCAGGTTGGTTCAGCCAAACTCACCGCCACCCACGACAAGGGGGTTCCGCAGTGGATCGGCCTCGTCGGCATCGTGGTCGGTGCCCTGCTGGCGATCGGCGGCTTCATGCGCAAGCGCTGAACAACTCCATGCGAACCGGGAAACCGCCGCTTGCGGCGGTTTTTTCCGGTGTGGGCGCAACGGCCACGAATCGGGCCCATCGACGCCGGGCCCGTTACAATCGACGCGATGGATGTCTCGTACCTGATCGACCCGCTCAATGCCGCGCAGCGCGAAGCGGTCTGCGCACCGCCCGGCCACTACCTGGTGCTGGCCGGCGCCGGTTCCGGCAAGACCCGCGTACTCACCCACCGGATCGGCTGGCTGACCCAGGCCGAGCGCGTGCCGCCATGGGCGATCCTCGCCGTCACCTTCACCAACAAGGCGGCGGGCGAGATGCGCGCGCGCCTTGGCGCTCTGATTCCCGGCGGCACCCAGGGCCTCACCGTGGGCACCTTCCACGGCATCGCCCACCGCCTGCTGCGCCGGCACTGGCGCGAGGCCGGGCTGGTCGAAACCTTCCAGATCCTCGATGCCGACGACCAGTTGCGGCTGGTGAAACGCGTGGTCGCCGGACTGGGGCTGGACGATGCGAAGTTCCCGCCGCGCCAGGCCTGCTGGCAGATCAACCAGTGGAAGGACGAGGGCAAGCGCCCCGACGGCATCGAGCACCGCGACCACCCGGTCACCCACACCTTCGTCAACATCTACAAGGCCTACGAAGACGCATGCCGCCGCGCCAGCCTGGTCGACTTCGCCGAACTGCTGTTGCGCGCACACGAACTGTGGCTGAAGAACCCGGCCGTGCTGGAACACTACCAGCAACGCTGGCGTTATCTGCTGATCGACGAATTCCAGGACACCAACACGCTGCAGTACGCATGGATCCGCGTGCTCGCCGGCAGCACCGGCCAGGTCTTCGTGGTGGGCGACGACGACCAGGCGATCTACGGCTGGCGCGGCGCCAAGGTGGAGAACGTGCAGCAATTCCTGCGCGACTTTCCCGGCGCGAAAACGATCAAGCTGGAACAGAACTACCGCTCCACCTCGACCATCCTGAAGGCCGCCAACAGCGTGATCCAGCGCAACGGCAGCCGCCTCGGCAAACAGCTGTGGACGGCAGGCGACGATGGCGAGCGCATCGCGCTGTACGCCGCCTACAACGAGCAGGACGAAGCGCGCTTCGTGATCGAGCGCATCCGCGAGTACATCGACGAACACGGCAACGCGCGCGATTGCGCGATCCTGTATCGCTCCAATGCGCAATCGCGCAACTTCGAGGAACAGCTGGTCCAGCACCGGATCGGCTACCGCGTATACGGCGGCCAGCGCTTCTTCGAACGCGCCGAGGTGAAGGACGCGCTGGCCTATCTGCGCCTCACCGCCAACCGCCACGATGACGCCGCCTTCGAACGCGCGGTGAACACCCCGCCTCGCGGCATCGGCGACCGCACGCTGGACGTGCTGCGCCGACGGGCCCGGCTGGACAACACCTCGATGTGGGAAGCGGCGCTGACCGAATTGGGCGGCGGCAGCGAACTGGCCGGCCGGGCGAAAAACGCGGTGAAGGCGTTCCTTGCAATGATTGACGGGATGGCCAGCGCGTTTGGGGGAACGGGGAACGGGGAACGGGGAACGGAAGAAGCGGTTCCCGGCACACTGGATGCTGCAGAACCGGCCTCCGCCTCTGTTCCCCGTTCCCCGTTCCCTGTTCCCCAGCTCTCCCTCACCCTCGCCGAACAGATCGACCACGCCATCACCCACAGCGGCCTGCGCGACTTCTACGAGAAAGACAGCCGCGGCAACGCGGAGACGCGGGTGGAAAACCTGGACGAACTGGTCAACGTGGCCAGTCGGTTCGAACGCAGCCAGGAAGACATCGATGCGGGCCTGGGCGAGCTCAATGCCTTCCTCTCCAATGCCGCACTGGAGGCGGGCGAGAGCCAGGGTGAGGAGGGCGACGACTGCGTGCAGCTGATGACCTTGCACTCGGCCAAGGGGCTGGAGTTCCCGATCGTGTTCCTGGTCGGCATGGAGGAAGGCCTGTTCCCCAGCCAGCGCTCGGTCGACGACGAAGGAAGGCTGGAAGAAGAACGCCGACTCGCCTACGTCGGCATCACCCGTGCCCGCGAACGACTCGTCGTCAGCCATGCCGAATCGCGCCGCATGCACGGCACCGAGATGCTGGCACGGCCCTCGCGCTTCCTTGGCGAGATGCCGGCCGAGCTGATCGACGAGGTACGCCCGCGCGTGCACGTCACCCGGCCGATGTACGCCGGCCGGTCGCGTGAGACTCCATCCTCGCTGGAGGAGTCGCTGCCGGTAAAACTGGGCCAGCGGGTCAGCCATCCCAACTTCGGCGAGGGCGTGGTGCTCAGCGCCGAGGGCAGCGGCGCGCACACGCGACTGCAGGTGAACTTCGAAGGCCTGGGCAGCAAATGGCTGGTCGCGGCGTATGCGAATCTGACCGCGCTTTGAGGAAGACTCCAGCGGCGACCTGAAAGCCGATCGCCATGGCTCTTGAACCGGAACCGGCACATGCCGCCCCGGACGGTGCATGCGCCGGCGATGATGGCGAGTTGCGGGCCGGTGCCCGCGAAAGCAACGCATTGCTCACCCCGGTCGTGACCGCGACCCGCAAAAAATGACGGCCCGTCTTTCCTGCCGCGCGATGCAAATCCCGCCATCGCATGTCAATATCGACAGCGGCCGGCAGTTGTCAGCATTCGCAGGGGATACTCAGCTGACGGCCCCGAATCCAGGGAAATCTATGTACAGCTTGCATGGAGTGGCTCGCCGGATTGGCGGCAACGGGAAGAACATCCCCTGGCGGATCCTGCTGCTCGGCATCGGCTTGGGCGGTCTGGCGGTCGCCCACGCGGCCACGCTCGATCCCGCCATGCTGCCGAAGATCGAGGCCGCCACCTTCGAAGTGGTGCAGGCCAAGCCCCTTGCCGATCCGCTGAGCTACGAAAAACCGCTGCCGCTGGAATTGCTGCCGTACCAGGAGCGCACCGACAAGTACTACTCGATCGGCACCGCCTTCGCCATCGGCAACAACCGCTATGTCACCGCCGGCCACGTGCTGCTGGCCGGCGTCGACAGCCTGTGGGGCGCCCCGGAGCTGCGCGATTCCAAAGGCCACGTCTACGCGATCGACAAGGTCGAGAAATTCTCGCTGCGCAAGGACTTCGTGGTCTTCTCGCTGGCTTCGCCACCGGTCGAAGATGCGCTGAAGCCGGACACCAGGCCGGCCTTGAACCAGGTGGTGTATTCCGTCGGCAATGCCCTGGGCACCGGGATCGTGATCCGCGACGGCCTGTACACCTCCGACACGCCCGAGCAGCAGGATGGCAGTTGGAAGTGGATGCGTTTCTCGGCCGCCGCGTCGCCCGGCAACAGCGGCGGGCCATTGCTGGATGCCAGCGGCAAGCTCATCGGCGTGGTGCTGATGAAGTCGGCGAACGAGAATCTCAACTACGCACTGCCAATCGGCCAGGTGCTGGAAGCGCCCGATCATCAGGCCATCATCGACATCCGCTCGTCCTATCAACTCGATATCTTCGATGCGCGCCAGAACGGCCTGTTCAAGGCGCAGTTCAGTCTGCCGATGACGCTCGGAGATTTCTATCGCAACCTGCAGGATCGCACCAATGCCAACTCGGAGGCCGAGCTGAAGGCACTGCTCGCCAAGGAATCGTCCAACCTGTTCCCCAACGGCGAGGGTTCCTCGCGACTGCTGTTCCAGCAGACCCAACTGGATGGTTTCCCCACGCTGATCGTGCGCGGCAGCAACGGCGAATGGGACCGTGTGGGCAGCAGTTCGCAACACTACTCGCTCAGCGGCAATGGTTACGTCGACGTCGGCGCGGCGGGTCGCAATGGCCTGGTGCACCTGCGGCGGCCTGACGACATGGACGCTGCCAGGTTTTATGGCGACGCCAAGGCCCGCATGGACCTGCTGGCCAGCACCGGCATGTTCCAGCGCGCCGTCGCCGGCGAAAAAATCAAGATCACTTCGCTCGGCAAGCCGATCCTCGACACGGTGCACACCGACCGTTGGCAACGTCCTTGGCGCGTCGAGGTCTGGGCGCTGCCCTACGCGAACGGATTCGGCGTGGCGTATTCGCTCCCCGTACCCGATGGCAGCGTGATACTGAGCCGGATGACGCAGCCGGCGAACCTGCACGACACGAAGCTGGACATGGACCAGCTCAGCAGCTTCATCTACGTTACCTACGAAGGGACCCTGAAGCAGTGGACCAGCTATCTGGCGGACTCCACGCTGCAACCAGCCGCATTCAAGAACATCCATCTCGACTTCGACTACGGGCATCGCTTCGGCTATGCGTCGTCCCGGGTGTCTTTCGCCTATGGTCCCGACGTGCAGGCGATCACCCCGGACAGCCTGTTGTGGCTCGGCTTCAGGTTTTTCATGGACGGCGGCAAGGCGGTCTGGGACGTGGGTGACATCGACATCTGGAAGGATTCGATTTCCGACAACCACGACGGCGTCAACATCCAGCGTTTCATACCGCCCCCACCCGGCCTGGACAAGGACATGAGCAGCCGCTGGCAGCAACTGACGCAGCGCCAATTCCCCTACAACGCCGTGGCGCGGCCCGACGGTGATCTGATGAAGATCGACGCCGTCAGCGCACCGGCCAGCGTGGACGGCAAATCACCCGCGGTCCTGTACACCGCGTACTACGGCGTGGCGGGTACACCCTCGCAGGCCGAGATGAAACGCAAGCTGGATCTGCTGATGAAAAACCTGCAGGTCAAGGAGCATTGATGCAGCTTTCATCCCGACCTGATTCGCCGGAACGCCGACAGGCGTCGATGCCGCAACCCCGGCGGCATCGGCGGAACGATCACTCGCGCAGCCGCGGCACGCCGTGCTTGTCGCGTTCCTCGATCGCGATCGGCTGCGTATCGGGTTGCCCGGACTGGGCGCGCTGCGCCAGCGGCACAACCGCCTCGCCGCGGCCGAGTGCCAGCGCGTTGCGATAGCAGCGCTGCGCCTGCGCCGCGTCGCCCTGCCCGGCGAATGCGTCGCCGAGCGATTCCCAGGCGGCCGGGCCGGGCGCAAGCGCCAGCGAACGCTGCAGGTACTGATGGGCCTTGCCCCACAGTTTCAGCCGCACGCACATGCGTCCCAAGGTGAGCAGCAGGCTGGCGTCGTTGGGATGGGCGTCGAGCCAGCCTTCGGCGCGACGCAACCGCGCCTCGACATCGTCGCCGGCCAGGCTGCCGTAGGTTTCGATCAGACGTGGCGACCACTCGCGGCGCAGCGCGGACTCCACCTCGTCCATCGCCGGCAGGAGCAGCCCGAACGACGATGCACGGCGCGCATAGGCTTCGACCACGGCGGGAATGCGCCGCTGTGTCCTTGGCAGCTGCGACCACAGCGTATTCAGGGCGGCGCCATCCGGCGCGGCACCGAGGGTCGCGGCCAGAACCTGTGCCTCCAGCGCCGCGTATGCGCGCGCACCCAGCGCACCGCTCTTGTGCAGTGGTTCGAGTGCGGCGCGCGCGCGACGCAGATCGCCACTTTCCAGCGCCGCCCGGGCCAGCTCGCGCCAGCCGCCGGGCGTCAGTGTGCCCTTGTCCGACTCGGCTGCCAGCAGGGCCAGCGCCTCGGCCGGCTTGCCTTCGCGCCGCAACAATCGGGCGCGCAGCACGCGCGCGGCCTGCGGCGCGGTCTGCGCGGCCTGGTTCAGCGACTCCAGCGCGCGGCCATGTTCGCCGCGACGCGACGACGCCTCGGCAGAAGCAAGCAGGGCAGGCCCGCGCAGGCTTTCCATCTGCGCCGCGCGATTGAGGTCGCGTTCGGCATCGCCGTGGCGACCTTCGATCAGGGCGACCAGGCCTTCGCCCAGGCGCTGCCGGCTGAGTCGCCGATGGCGCCGCGAGAGTGCCCCGAACGGCCAGCGCAGCAATCGCCACAGCAGGACGAGCAGCGCCCACGCCAGCAACAGGATCACCACGATGGCGACGACCGTGGTCTCCACCCGCCAGCCGCGCATGCGCAGCAGCACATAGCCCGGGTCTTCCGCCACCCAGTGCCAGCCGAACGCCGCCAGCGCCGCCACGATCACCAATAACAGCACCCAGCGCCACAGCCTCATGAGCGGGCTCCACCCTTGCGTGGGGGCACGCCGCTGGCGGGCGCGGGTGTCGAAGCGGCGGGTGCCGGGGCGAGCGCATGCACGGCGCGCAGGTTGCGCAGTTCGGTCAACGCGGCACCCAGTTGTACCGGTGCCTTGGCCGGCAACTGGCTTTCAAGTTGCTTCAGCGTGTCGCGCGCCTGTTGCACGGCGGGCATGCTGTCGTCGAACTGGCTGGCCAAGCCGGCATCCACCCGCTGCAGTGCCGCGGCGTAGCCTTCGCTGTCGTGCGCCAGCAGGGCCGCTTGCGCCTGCGCCAGATCCAGCGCGGCCAGCTCGCGGGCGAAGCGCGCATCGGCCACCGCCAGCGGTGCGCCGTTGTCGCGCTGCACGGTGACCACGCTGGCCAGCGCGTGGCGAATGCGCGACCACGCATCCCTGGCCTGCCCGGCCGCGGGAACGTCGAGGGGTTTCAGCGGCAGGCTGTCCATCGCGCCGCGCAGTGCCTGCAGCTGCTGCAGTGCGCTGGCCTGGTTGGCCGGTTGGCTTTTCAGCAACGCCTCGCGTTCGGCCTGGACACTCTGGCGCACCCCGCTGAACGCGCCATCATTCACCGCGGCGAGGGTCTGGTCGGCCAGTGCGTACGCCGCGGCCGCCGCCTGCGCATCGTGAAACAGCGCGTAGCGTTCGGCACCCATGCGCAGCAGCGAGTCGGTCTCGTCCAGCAGCATGGCATCGTGCCCGGACAGGCTCTTCTCGGCCAGTCTCGCCACGGCGTCTTCCAGGTTGCGCGTGCGCTCGGCCTGGCCGAGCAATTCTTCGCGCAGCGAGCGATTGACCGCTGCCGCATCGTCAAGCCGCTGGTCGAGGCTGGCACGCTGGTCGCTGAGTCCGCCCAGTCGGGTTTCCAGCGTGTCCACGCGTTGTTGCAGGCTGGCCACGCCCTGGCTGTCGGCGGCGCTGCCGCGCTGCAACTGCCACTGTTGCCAGGCCACATAGCCTGCGGCCGCCAGCGCCAGCAGTGACAGCAGCAAGGCCAGCGCCAGACTGCCGCCACTGCGCGGCCGTGGGCCGGGGCGACTGGTGGGCCGCACCGGACGGGACAGCAGTGAATCGACTGCCGCAGGGTCGGGGCGCGCACCCTGTGACACGTCTGGCGTTTTCGGTTTGTCGGCGGGCTGATCTGGCTGGTTCATGGCCGCATGCTAGCAGGCCATACGCCTGCGTTCGTAGCAACGGTGCGTGAAAATCGGGCCTAGCGAGCCGCGGCAGCCAGCAAGTCGTCGGCCAGCGCCGAGGATGCGAGTTCGATCCTTGCAAAGCCGGCGTTGCGTGCGGCCGCGGCCATGCGCTCGCTGCTCACCACGGCGATGGCCGCCTGCAGCCGCGTCAGCGCCGGCAACGGCAGCAGCCGGCACAGGTTCTGCAGCGCTTCGTTGCTGGACAGCAGCACTCGCGCGGAACCCGGCAAATCCAGCAGCGCCTCGACATGGCGCCGGTCGAGCCGCGGTGGCACGCGCCGATACACCTGCACTTCGCGCAAGCGCGCACCGCGCACTACCAACTGACCGCGAAGGACACCGCGGCCTGCGGGCGCACCCACCAGGGTCACGCGGCGATCACGCAGGTCGCGCAGCAGCGGGAGATCAAGCAGGCCCTCGCTGTCCTGCCGGCCGGGTACACACGGATCCTGCACCCCATGGCGGCGCAAGGCGCGCGCGGTTGCCTGCCCCACGGCCAGCACCACGGCACGGGTATGCAGCGGCGTGACCGCCGCCGCATGGCGCACCGCGGCGGGGCTGGTGAAAATCACCAATTCGTCGGCCAGGCCTTCGCGCAGCACGGCTCGCACCGCGGCGACATCGTCGGGCCCGCGCAAGGCCAATCCGGGCAGCAACACGGGCGTGCCGCCAAGCGCGCGCACCCGCCGCGCCAGCGCGCCCGCAGTGCCCACCGGACGCGTGATGACGAGCACGCGCCCGTGCAGGGCACCATCACGCAGGGATGTATTCAGTTGCATCCGCACACCACGTTCGCCAATCCGGCATGGCTCAAGTGTAGCGGTGGCCCTACACTGCGGGGTCTTCCCAACCCTATCGAGCCACGTGAGCACAACCGACGACAACACGAAAGACAGTGACGAGGCGCAGCGACTGATCCGGTTCATCCGCGACGAAATTCCGCTGGCCAGGGCGATGGACCTGCAATTGGGCCGCCATGACATGGACACGCTGAGCCTGCATGCGCCGCTGGCGCCAAACGTCAACGACAAGGGTTGCGCCTTCGGCGGCAGCCTGGTCAGCCTGATGACCCTGAGCGGCTGGGCCCTGGTCGAGCTGGCGTTGCGACGACGGCAGCTGGATTGCGACGTGTTCGTGGCCGAGTCCGGCGTGCGCTACCTGGCCCCGCTATGGCAGGACTTTCGCGCCGAGGCACGACTGGCCGCCGAGGCCGACTGGAGCAGCTTCTTCGGCACCCTGGCCGCGCGCGGCCGCGCCAGGATCAGTGTCGATTGCGTGGTACCCGGCGAAGACGGCCAGCCCGCCGCGACCCTGGCCGCACGTTTCGTGGCCAAGCGCCGCGACCGGACCCCGCCTGCATGAATGAGGCAGAATGGCGCGGTACCCGTCGACGAGGAACACCCATGCACCGCATCCCGAGCATGCTGCTGATGCTGTCCATCCTGCTGCTGGCCGCTTGCGCCACGCAAGATCGCAGCCAGTCGCTCACCACCACGCTGTCCGCCTACGGCGGAATATTGCGCTGGGGCGATTTCGCCAGCGCGGTGCAATTCATCGACCCGGAGGTACGCGCCAAGCACCCGCTCACCGAACTGGACCTGGCACGCTACAAACAGGTGCGGGTCACCGAATACAACGACGACGCCGGCCCCGTGCCGATCAGCAAGACCGAAGTGCAGCAGACCGTGCGGATCAGTCTGGTCAACATCCACACCCAGGCCGAACGCAGCGTCATCGACCACCAGACCTGGCATTACGACGAAAAGACCAAGCATTGGTGGCTGACCAGCGGACTGCCGAACATCACCCAGGAATGACGGGGTCGGCGGCGGTCACCTGACGGCCGGGCACAACCCGTATAATCGCCGGTTTACCCGGATCGGCACGCGTTGCGTGCGAAGTGGACCCCCATGAACGATTTCCTGCACAAGCTGCCGCAATTCATCGGCAACCATGTCGCCTTGTCGGCACTGTTCGTGATCCTGCTGGTGGCCTTGATCGTCATCCAGGCCCAAGCGCTGTTCAGCAGGATCAAGGAACTGAGTCCCGCCGGACTGACCGCGCTGATCAACCGGGAGAGCCCGCTGCTGATCGACCTGTCCGCGCTTGCCGACTTCGAGAAGATGCACGTGCCCGGGGCGAAACATGTGGCGATGAGCCAGTTCGACCCGGAGAAGAAGGAACTGGCCCAGGCGAAATCGCTGCCGGTGGTGGTGATGGACAAGGATGGTCGCGGCAACTCGGCCAAGGCCGCGCAACGCCTGCTCAAGTCCGGCTTCGAGAAGGTCTATACCCTCGGTGGCGGCGTGCTGGGCTGGCACGCGGCGCAATTGCCGGTGGCCAAGGGCAACCGGTAGGAACGCGAGCGATGCTTTTGCCTTGATCTTCCGATGCGGCAAATGGGGCTGGATAGAACACAGTTGCTACAGCGGGAGATCGTGGATGCCGGCGCGGCCGGCGATGATCTCGGCGAGCACGTCCGGCGCATATTCGAACGAGTCGTAATACAGGCGATCCTCCGGCAAGCCGGCATCGATGAACGCCTGACGGCCGGCATCGACCATGGCCGGCGGCCCGCTCATGTACACATCATGCCCGGACAGGTCCGGGTAATCGGCCAGCACCGCCTCGTGCACCAGTCCGACGCGCAGGCCTGCAGCCTGTTCCGGATCGGACACCACGGCGTGGAACTTCAGGTGCGGCAATTCGCGTACCCAGTGTTCGGCCAGTTCACGCAGGTAGAAATCCGACGCGCTGCGCGCGCCCCAGTACAGGTGGATCGGACGGCGCGTTCCCAGCGCAATGAAATGCTCCACGATCGCCTTGATCGGCGCAAAGCCGGTGCCACCGGCCATGAAGATCATCGGGCGCTCCGAATCCTCGCGTGGCACGAAGGTACCCAGCGGGCCTTCCACCCGCAGGCGATCGCCGATCGCCAGCTGGTCATTGACCCACGAGGTGAAACCACCTCCATCGACGTGCCGCAGGTGCAGCTCGATCGCACCATCCGGCTGCGGGCCGTTGGCGATCGAATACGGGCGCCGCTTGCCGTCTCCCAGCAGCACGTCCAGGTACTGGCCCGGCAGGCGTTTGAGTGGTGCGTGGCCATCGTCCGGCAGCAGGCGCAAGCCGATCACGTCGCGCGCCAACCGCCACTTGTAGTCCACCAGCACGCTCAGCTGGCGCCGCGCGACATCTTCCACCGAGGCCACTTCGCGCGCCTCCAGCAGCAGGTCACTGGCAGGCACGGCCTGGCAGAGCAGGACGGCGTGGTGCGCCACCGCGCTGGCATCCAGGCCCAGTGGCGGGTTGCGCGGATATTCGCAGCGTCCCTTCAGCAGGATCGCCTTGCAGCTGCCGCAAACCCCGGAGCGGCACGAATAGGGCAAGGCCACGCCCGCCCGTTGCGCCGCCTCCAGCACCGTTTCGCCCGGCGCCACCGGAAACTGGCGGCCCGAGAATTTCAAGGTGACTATGTACACGTGGGGTTGCCCTGTCTGCTCCTGCGCAGGCGTCATCGACGTGTCCTCCCGCCTGTCGCGGATGCCCCGAAAAGCCCGGCTCTCCCCTTGCGGACAAGCCATGTGCCCGAGGCTCGCGAACCGACCCGATCCACCGCCAACTCGGCACCGCTTGCCGAAACGACGCCCGGCACGCCTGCAGGCTAAGGCGCGCACCATGCCAATGCAACCGGCGGCGCGGCAGATGTCCGACCCATTCCGACGCAAGCATTGTCCCGCCGCCGCCCGCGTTCGACAATGCGCCTTTGCCCCGCAGGACAATCCCGTGAGCATCTGGAAACAGGATCCCGATCTGGCCCGCATCAATGGCTGGAGCGCCAATACCATGATGGAGACGCTGGGCATCCGCATCACCGCCGTCGGCGACGACTGGCTGCAGGGCAGCATGCCGGTCGACCATCGTACCCACCAGCCGTACGGCCTGTTGCACGGCGGCGCCTCGGTGGCGCTGGCCGAGACGCTGGGCAGCACGGCGGCGATGCTGACGCTCGACCCGGACAAGGAGTTGGCGGTGGGACTGGACATCAACGCGAACCATGTCCGCGGCGTGCGCAACGGCATCGTCACCGGCACCGCGCGGATGCTGCACCTTGGCCGAACCACCCAGGTGTGGGAGATCCGCATCGAGGACGAAAACGGCGCGCTGGCATGCATTTCCCGCATCACCATGGCGGTGGTGCCCGCGCGCGTCATGGGCCCGCGTTGAACGACGCGCCCTATGCCAGCCTCACCCCCGACCTGGTGCTTGATGCGGTCAGCGCCTGCGGGCTGTGGCCGGATGGGCGCCTGCTGGCGCTGAACAGCTACGAGAACCGGGTGTGGCAAGTCGGGCTGGAACGCTCTGAATCGGAGCCGGCCGCACCCGTGATCGCGAAGTTCTACCGCCCGGGCCGCTGGACCGATGCGGCCATCATCGAGGAGCACCAATTCGCGCAGGAGCTGGCGGATGCCGAGCTGCCGGTGGTGGCGCCGCTGGCGTTCGAGGGCCGCACGCTGCTGCACCACGAAGGCTTCCGTTACGCTCTCACCACGCGTCACGGCGGGCGCGCGCCGGAGCTGGAGGCAAGCGACCAGCTGCAATGGCTGGGCCGCCTGATCGCACGCATGCACGTGGTCGGCGGGCGCCTGCCGTTTGCCCATCGCGGCCGGCTCGATCAGGCGACCATGGTCGAGCAACCGATGCAGGCGGTACTCGACTCGTCGCTGCTGCCGCTGTCGCTGCGCACCAACTATCGCGCTGCCGCGACACGACTGGGTGGCGCCATCGGCGCGCGACTCGCCGCCATCGGCCCGGTGCGGCAGCTTCGCCTGCACGGCGACTGCCACCCCGGCAACCTGCTGTGGACCGAGGCCGGCCCGCACTTCGTCGACCTGGACGACGCCCGCAGCGGGCCGGCGGTGCAGGATCTGTGGATGCTGGCCAACGACGAACGCGCACTGGATGACCTGCTCGAAGGCTACCGCCAGTTCCGCGACTTCGACGACGACGAACGGGCACTGATCCCCGCCCTGCGCGCCATGCGCCAGCTGCATTACGCCGGCTGGATCGCCGCGCGCTGGCACGACCCGGCCTTTCCCGCCGCTTTCCCGTTCGCGGCCGAGTCGCGCTGGTGGGAGCAGCACGTGGCCGATCTGCACGAACTGTCCGACGAGCTGGAATAGCCCGCACCCTCTAACCCCGCAGACGAATCAGCAAAAACCGAACACCGCGCCCACTACAATCGCGTTCAATCCCCGGAGCCCTGCATGCGTACCATCCTGTTCCGCCTGATCGGCATTCTCGAAGTCGCCGGCGGCCTGTACGGCGTAGCCGCGATGCTGCGCCGCCTGCTGCCGCTGGGTTCGACCCACGACAGCGTGATCGCGCTGATCGGACTGGCGTTGTTCGGCTTCGTGCTGGCTGCCGGCGTGCAGCTGATCGATGGCAGCGACCGTGGCATCCGCATGTCGCTGTGGGCGCAACTGCTGCAGGTGCCGCTGATCGCCACGCCGGTGTTCAGCTATGCGCTGCACAGCGGCGCCTTCGTCGACGTCTTCGCCACCCTCCACAGCACGCCACGGCCGGGCATCGACTGGCGCCTGGGCAGTCAGGGCTTCGTGCTGGCGGTGGCCGGCCCGTCGGTGTCGCGACTGGGCATCAACCTGCTGGCGCTGTTGTCGTGGCTGGCGCTCAGGTTTCGCTGACCCCTGGCACAATCGCACGAGCTGGCGCATGCCACCGGGATGAGCGCACCAGCCGCTATCATGCGCGGATGAATAGCCCCGTTGCCGTCCCCGTCATCCGCCTGAAATCCGATCGCAGCCCCGGCCACCCATGGGTGTGGTCGGCGCAGGTCCACAAGCCGGCATCGAAACTGCCGCCGGGCAGCGTGGTCGAGGTGCAGGACGCCAAGAACCGCTTCGTCGGCCGCGCGTTCTGGAACGGCCACGCACGCATCGCGCTGCGCCTGCTCGACACGCATCCGGACGCCGCGATCGACGCCGAGTGGATCGCGGCACGCATCGCTCGCGCCGTGCAGCTGCGCCGCGACTGGCTGCAGCTCGACCGGGTCAGCGATGCCTGGCGCGTGGTGCACAGCGAGGGCGACGACCTGTCCGGCCTGATCGTGGACCGCTACGCCGACATCCTCGTCATCGAATATTTCGCCGCGGGCATGTGGAAGTTCCGCGAGGCGATCCACGCCGCGCTGCTCACGCACTTCCCCGGCACGCAGCTGTACTGGTTCGCCGAGTCGCACGTGCAGAAACAGGAGTCGTTCGACGTCCGCAGCCCCGACGTGCCGGCACCGTTCGAGGTGCACGAGCACGGCCTGCGCTTCCACGCCGCACCGGGCTCGGGCCACAAGACCGGCTTCTTCGCCGACCAGCGCGACAACCGCAAGCGCTTCGCCGAACTGGCGCAAGGCCGCCGCGTGCTCGACCTGTGCTGCAACGCCGGCGGCTTTGCCGTGCACGCGATGGCGGCCGGCGCGCGCGAGGCGGTGGGTGTGGATCTGGACGCTGGCATCCTGGAAGTCGCCCGCGCCAACGCCACGGCCAATAACGTGGCGGTGACGTTCGAGCAAGCCGACATCTTCGACTGGGTGCGCGCGGCGGTGGCCCGCGGCGAGCGCTACGACGCGGTGATCCTCGACCCGGCCAAGCTCACCCGCGACCGCAGCAAGGTGATGGACGCGCTGAAGAAATACTTCGCGATGAACCGCATGGCGCTGGACATCATCCCG
>Ga0157370_10004754_pt1 | contig 15460 bp, 13 predicted proteins | sample C35metaG_FD_113463 | JGI IMG/M metagenome (GOLD analysis project Ga0157370, IMG submission 113463) | Corn rhizosphere microbial communities from Kellogg Biological Station, Michigan, USA - C3-5 metaG | ecosystem: Host-associated > Plants > Roots > Rhizosphere > Soil | place: USA: Michigan...
CGTCATGCCGGTTGAAACCTAAAACTTTAGTGATACCAATGACAGAGAAAACAAACAGAAATAAGGAAACTTTCAGAGTTGAACTCTTCAGCGATGGAGTATTTGCTATTGCCATTACCCTTTTGGTACTGGAATTAATTCAGATATTACACCCTGAATCAGATGCAAACCTCTTAACAACCTGCCTCAACCATTGGCAATCTTTCCTGGCATATTTTATAGGCTTTACCACCATTCTTATCTGCTGGATAAATCATCACGTAGCTTTCGAATTTATTCATAAGGTGGACACAAAATTTTTATGGGTAAATGGTTTTTTACTGTTTATTGTAACTCTCACACCTTTTCCTACAGCCGTTTTAGCGGAATACCTTCAAAAAGAAGGAACCATTGCTATGGCTTTTTTTGCATTTAACTACATATTAATATCCATTGCTGCGTATAGCATTTGTGCGTATGCTTATAAACATCATTTAATTCCGGAAGATGAGCGTACTTATTTTCAATCTTATAAATTAATTTATTATTATGCTATTTATTATACAGTGATAGCATTTTTTATTTGTTTTATTTCTCCATGGATTTCTATGGGTTTATATATTGTGCTGTTTGCACTGTTTGCTGCTCCAAAAGAGTTGACAGTAAGAATAGAAAAGCTGCGAATGAGGAAAATAAAAAACGTAAAATCGAAAGAAACAAAACCAGGTGAAAAAGATACGCATGCATAATAAATTCATCCTAAGTAAAGCGTTATAAGAAGGGTAATATGAAATAGTTTTAAAAATCAGTTCCGCATCCGGTTTTTATTCCTCTTATGTTTGCACGCCTCATGGCAAGGCAATTCACACGTAAAAGTTTCCTCTTTTCCCGATGTGTAACAATTTAACTAATTTAGAAAGTTGTTATCGCTAAAATTATATTTGCGCGGAATTAACCATTCAAACAAAAAATTTTATGTGCGGAATTGTAGGGTACATCGGCTATCGCGAAGCTTATCCAATTATTATTACCGGCCTGAAACGCCAGGAATACCGCGGCTACGACAGCACGGGCATTGCCATTATTAACAATGAGGGTTTATCTGTTTACAAAAAGAAAGGAAAAGTTGCCGAGCTGGAAAATTCATTGCTCGGTAAAAATGTACATGCCAACATTGGCATCGGGCATACAAGATGGGCCACACACGGCGAGCCGAGTGATGTGAATGCGCATCCGCACCAAAGCGCCGGTGGTAAACTTGCCATGATACATAATGGCATTATTGAAAATTATGCACAATTAAAAAAAGAATTAATCAGCAAAGGATATGTTTTTAAAAGTGAAACAGACACCGAAGTGTTGTTAAACTTTATTGAAGAGATTCATAAAAACAGTAAAGGCGATTTGGAAGAAGCACTGCGTATTGCTTTGAAAAGAGTATCGGGTGCGTATGTAATTCTGTTGCTTGACCAGGATAATCCTGATACAATTATTGCTGCACGAAAAGGAAGCCCGCTGGTAATAGGCATTGGCAAGGGCGAACATTTTCTTGGCTCCGATGCCACGCCCATGCTGGAATACACAAAAGAAGTGGTGTATGTAAACGATTATGAAATTGCCATCATTAAAGCAGATCAGTTAATATTGAAAAACCTGGGCAATGAAAAACAAACTCCCTACATCACCACGCTCGACCTTGAATTAGCAGCAATAGAAAAAGGTGGTTACGATCATTTCATGCTTAAAGAAATTCATGAACAACCTGCTACCATTTACGATTGTCTTCGGGGCCGCTTAGATGCGGAAGCGGGAACGATAACGATGAAAGGTGTTGAAGAAAATATTAATGCATTGATGAATGCACCACGTTACATCATCATTGCGTGTGGCACCAGTTGGCATGCGGGTTTGGTGGCGGAGTATGTTATTGAAGAACTTTGTCGCATACCTGTTGAAGTGGAGTATGCATCAGAATTCCGCTACAGGAATCCAATCGTAAATAAAGGTGATGTAATCATTGCTATTTCGCAAAGTGGCGAAACGGCTGATACATTAGTAGCGATAGAAAAAGCAAAAGAACGGGGTGCCTTTATTTTTGGAATTGTAAACGTTGTTGGCTCTTCCATTTCGCGTGCATCTCATGCAGGCGCATACACCCACGCAGGTCCCGAAATTGGCGTTGCATCTACCAAAGCATTTACCGCACAGCTTGCCGTGCTGCTAATGATTGCATTAAAAGTTGCCAAAGCAAAAGGAACCATTAATCAATCGCGCTATGCAACACTTCTTGCAGAGATGGCGGCGCTTCCGGAAAAAGTAGCAGCCATTTTAGAAAATGGCAAACAACTTCAATCTATCGCAGTAAAATATAAAGATGCCATTAATGCATTGTATCTTGGCCGTGGATACAACTTTCCTATTGCACTGGAAGGTGCATTAAAGCTGAAAGAAATCTCGTATATCCATGCAGAAGGTTACCCGGCTGCTGAAATGAAACATGGACCGATTGCATTGGTAGAAGAAACATTACCCGTCATCTTTGTGGCTACCAAAGATGAATACCATGCAAAAATTGTAAGCAACATACAGGAAATAAAAGCACGCAAAGGAAAAGTGATTGCGGTGATTACAGAAGGTGATGAAACCATTCCGACAATGGCTGATGATATTTTCATTGTGCCTCCTGCAGATGAAATAGTGGCGCCGGTATTAAGTGTTATTCCGTTGCAATTGCTTTCCTATTATATCGGCATTGCCAAAGGCTGTGATGTAGATAAACCGCGCAACCTGGCCAAATCGGTAACGGTGGAGTGAGATGAAAAATGCAGAATGCAAAATGTAAAATGCAAAAAATAAAATGTAAAACACAAATCACAAAATACAAATCACAAATAAATCAGGAAATAAATCACAAATTCCAAATCGCAAATCACAAATAAATTCTATGAATTTTTAAATTCTAAATTTTACATTTTTAATTTTTAATCAAGTTCCTAATCACTACTCTTCATGAACAAAATCACCAAACACCCGGTAAATAATTTAGGGTACAATTTTGTAGATGAAAAATATTTACCTAAGGGAGAAAATGAATATTATTTACGCAATAAACAAAATAACACGGGCATCGTTTACCGAAAACTTTCCAGCCGCGAAAAAGAAATTTTAATACGCAGTGATAATAACTCCGATGACTGGAACCAGGTGTATGTATCCGATGCCTTTGATCCGGTATTGGTAAAAAACTGTAAGTTCTTTGGATTAATCCGCATTGGCAAGCTGGAACCTTATTATCTTGAGTTTAATAACCTGCGGATGCCCGTGGGTATTTACAACAGCACCATCATTAGCTGCGACCTTGGTGATAATGTGTGCGTGGATAATGCACATTACCTGAGCCATTATATTATCGGCAACGAAGTAATGATTGCCAACGTGAATGAACTTGCCACTACTGATTATGCAAAATTTGGGAATGGAATTTTAAAAGAAGGTGAAGAGGAGCAGACCCGCATCTGGATGGAACTTCGCAACGAATCGGGCGGCAGAAAAGTAATTCCCTTCAACCGCATGCTGCCGGGTGATGCTTATTTATGGAGCAGTTTCCGCAATGATAAAGAGCTGCAAAAAAAATTTACAGAGCTTACACAAAAAGAATATGATGCAAAACGCGGTTATTATGGTACGGTGGGTGATCGTTGTGTAATTAAAGATTGCGATATTATTAAGGATGTATCCATCGGCAGTGATGCATACATTAAAGGCGCCAATAAATTAAAAAATTTAACCATCAACAGCGATGAAAATCGCAGCTCACAAATAGGCGAAGGTTGCGAACTGGTAAACGGCATTATTGGGTTTGGCTGCAGAATTTTTTATGGAGTAAAAGCAGTACGATTTGTGTTGGCTTCTCACTCTCAGTTAAAGTATGGAGCACGCCTTATCAATTCTTATTTGGGAAATAACTCCACTATATCCTGCTGCGAAGTATTAAACTCATTAATATTTCCTGCGCATGAACAGCATCATAATAATTCTTTTTTATGTGCATCGCTGGTGATGGGGCAAAGTAATATGGCTGCGGGTGCCACCATTGGCAGCAATCACAACAGCCGCAGCGCAGATGGCGAAATTATTGCCGGGCGCGGGTTTTGGCCGGGCCTGTGTGTGAGCCTTAAACACAATTCCAAATTTGCATCTTATACCATTTTGGCAAAAGCCGATTTTCCATTTGAATTAAATATTTCTCTCCCTTTTTGCCTGGTAAGTAATGATGCGGCAAATGATAAACTCGTAATTATGCCGGGTTATTGGTTTATTTATAACATGTATGCGTTGGAACGCAATGCATGGAAATCGATGGACCGTGATAAGCGAACTGAAAAAATTCAGCAAATTGAATATCACTACCTCGCGCCGGATACTATTAATGAAATGTTTACTGCAGTAACATTTTTAAAAAAACTTAAAGCCGATAAAGATGGAAAATATTATTCATCCGGTTTTGAAAACAGCGACCGGGAAACAGAAATTGTAAAAGTGCCGCAGGCCATTGAAGTATTTACCAATCTTATAAAATATTATGCCGACACTCTAATGGTGGATCACATAGGCAAGAACAATTTTATATCATTTGATGAATTTAAAAAAAGCATTCCAACGAGAATTCAGCGATCTGAATGGATAAATGTAGGCGGACAATTGATAACCGCTCCTGATGTAGAACGTTTAAAAAATAAAATCAAATCGGGGAAAATTGAATCATGGTCAGCGGTGCATGAACAATATAAAACTTTGGGAGAAAGTTATGAAAATGACAAACTCATTCATGCATATTCTTCGCTGCTGGAAATAAAAAACATTACTTCAAAACAGTTGTCTACAGGGCTTTTCAAAGAATTGCTGGAACAATCCATTGTTATGAAAAATCAAATGAGCAAAGACATTTATGAATCAAGAAAAAAAGATTATACCAATCCCTTCAGAAAAATGGTTTATGAAACAACCCATGAAATGAATGCAGTAATTGGCAGGCTGGAAGATAACCAGTTTATACAGGATCAGTTAGCAGAAGCTGACCGGTACAAAAAATATGTAAAGTCAATCATTAAAAATTTGAAATAAACATCTGTTTGCATCAAACCAGGAACGACTGCACGGCCAGTTCATATCCTTTCAATCCAAAACCAAAAATGGTACCAGAACATTTTGCCGAAATATGAGAGTATTTTCTGAACTCTTCCCGTGCTTCTATATTGGAAATATGTACTTCTATCACCGGGATTTTTATTGCAGCCACCGCGTCGCCAATGGCAATGGATGTGTGCGTGTATGCGCCCGCATTTAAGATGATACCATCATTATGTTTTGCGGCATTCTGTATTTCATTCACCAGTTCACCCTCCACATTGCTTTGAAAATAATCAAACTCTATCGTTTCATATTTTTTTCTGAGCTTGTTGAAGTAATGTTCAAAAGTTTCTCCTCCATAAATATCTGTTTCCCTTGTACCGATAAGATTCAGATTAGGCCCGTTGATAATTGCAAGCTTCATGTTTTATTTTTTATTACACGAATTAAACCAGGTTATACCCATTAATAGTTACACTAAACCTCTAAACCAATTAACTAATTAACTAATTAAGCAATTAACTAACCTTCATTAACTTAAAAAATTCATCAAACAAATAGCGGCTGTCATGCGGACCGGGCGTGGATTCAGGGTGATATTGCACGGAGAATGCCGGGCGATCTTTTAGCCGTATTCCTTCAATGGAATCATCATCAAGGTTTACGTGTGTTACTTCTAAATTTGGTGATGCCTTTACTGCTTTTGCATCTACACCGAAGCCATGATTCTGTGTGGTGATTTCGCATTTGCCCGTTACCAAATTTTTAACCGGATGATTTAATCCCCTGTGGCCATGATGCATCTTAAAAGTAGGAACACCATTTGCAAGCGCCAGCAACTGCTGCCCGAGGCAAATACCGAATAATGGCTTTTTTGCGGCAAGAATTTTTTTAATAGTAATCACTGCATCATGCAAAGGCTCAGGATCTCCCGGGCCATTGCTTATAAAATATCCGGTTGGTTTAAACTTTTCCAGCTCTTCAAACTTTGTTGCTGCATTAAACACTTTTATATATGCACCGCGTTCTATCATGCAATGAAGAATATTTTTCTTAGTTCCAAAATCCAACACGGCTATGCGTATTTTACTTTTTTCGTCGCCTATTGTATACGCTTCTTTTGTAGAAACTACAGAAGCGAGCGCCAGCCCGTTCATTGATGGCACTTTTGTCAATTGTTTTTTCAAATCCTGCACATCATCATTGTCGCTTGATATAATGCAGTTCATCGCGCCTTGCTGGCGAATATGTATCACCAAAGCACGTGTATCTATGCCATCAATGGCCACGATATTTTGTTTTTCAAAATATTCCTGCAACGAATCGCTGGCCCCAAAACGTGAATATTGAATCTCGAGATTGCGGCCAATAACTCCTCTTACTTTTATTGAATCACTTTCCACGTCTTCATCCTTCACACCATAGTTGCCAATATGCACATTATTCATGATGATGATTTGCCCATAATAACTGGGATCGGTAAACACTTCCTGGTAGCCGGTCATGCCGGTATTGAAACATATTTCGCCGGTGGTAGTACCGGTTTTTCCAAATGCTTTGCCGTGGAAAATTGTTCCGTCTTCTAAAATCAGTATTGCGGATGGTATGGATGAAGATTCAGACATGTAAAAAGTTTTGCAAAGAAAAGAAAATGTGAGCAAAAAAATATTTGAAGTTGCTATTAATTACTAACATATCATCCGGCCTCTATATTTTCAAACTGGTTACTTCTGGTGCCGTTCTTTTAATATATCAATCACTTCGTCCAGTTCCACGCTTTTTTCGCGCAATAACACCATGTAATGAAATAATAAATCCGCTGCTTCGTTCAGAAAAAGTTTTCTATGATTATCTTTTGCTTCAATAACCAGTTCCACCGCTTCCTCGCCCACTTTTTGTGCTATTGCATTCAATCCTTTTTTAAACAAGGTGGAAGTATAAGAGCCGGAAACGAGATGTTTCTTTCTGCCATAAATAATTTTTTCCAGCGTTCGTAAAAAATCATCAGAAGTATTTTCTTCATTAAAGCATGTATCAGCACCCGTGTGGCACACTACACCATCAGGTTTAGCACTTATTAATAATGTATCAAAATCACAATCATGTTTTAAATCTACCAGGTGAAGATAATTCTTACTGGTTTCGCCTTTTACCCACAACCGTTTTTTACTCCTGCTGTAAAAGGTTACCAGTTCCGTTTCTATGGTTTCCAACAATGCTTCCTTATTCATATATCCCAGCATCAATACTACTTTTGTAGAAACATCCTGGATGATGGCAGGAATCAGTTCATCCGGGTATTTGGAAAAATCAAGCCTCCTGGCGAGTTCTGAATAATCTTTGGTCATAATCGTACATTAATTTTTTTTTCTGATAAAAATTTTTTCAATGCCGGTATTTCAATTTCTTTATAATGAAACACACTTGCCGCCAAGGCTGCATCTGCATGAGCGTTGATAAAAACGTCGGCAAAATGTTGCATAGTGCCGGCGCCACCGGATGCAATTACCGGCACATCAAATGTAGTGGCAACTAAGGAGGTAATATCTTCTGCGAAACCATTTTTTGTTCCATCATTGTTCATAGAAGTAAGCAATATTTCTCCCGCACCAAGATTTACTGCCTGCTTTGCCCATGCAAAAGTTTTGGTTTGCGTCTTTATTCTTCCTCCATTCAAATACACATACCATTCATCATCATCTTCTTTTTTTGTATCAATGGCAAGCACCACACACTGGCTGCCGAATTCTTTTGCGAGTTCTTCAACTAACTTTGGATTACGAAAAGCCGCAGAGTTAACTGAAATCTTATCAGCGCCGTTTTTTAATAAAACCGATGCATCTTCCACTGAACGAATACCACCGCCAACGGTGAAAGGAATATTAATATGTGCCGCAACTTTTTTAACCAGTTCCACCAGCGTTTTTCTTTTTTCAATCGTAGCCGTTATATCCAAAAACACAATTTCGTCTGCGCCTTGCCGTGAGTAGTGCATTGCAAGCTCAGCGGGATCGCCTGCATCGCGTATATCCACAAAATTGATTCCCTTAACGGTTCTTCCGTTATCAATATCAAGGCAGGGAATAATTCTTTTTGCAAGCATCATTAATTTTTTATGAAACTGCTTATTTGTTTTATCGAAATATTTCCTTCATAAAAGGCTTTGCCGATGATGGCTCCGCTGCATCCCGCTTCTTTCAATGCAATCAAATCATTATAGCAGGAAATACCACCGCTTGCAATTAAATGCAATGAAGAATATTTTTCAATAATTTCTTTATATAAATCTATTGATGGCCCCTGCATCATCCCATCTTTTGAAATATCGGTACAAAAAATTGTATCAATGTTTAACTCCATTATGCTTTTAATAAACCGGAAAATATCCACGCCGGCATCATCTTCCCAACCATGTATTTTAATTTTTTTATCAAGCACATCTGCGCCCGGTAAAAATTTATCTGCGCCAAATTGTTTCACCCATTCTTCAAACAACTTAGGAGCAATAATGATTACACTTCCCACGCTTATCATGGAAGCACCTGCATTAAACACGCTCATGGCATCCGGTGTATTTTTTATTCCGCCGCCAAAATCAATAATCAACGAAGTGCTTCCTGCAATCTTTTCCAGCACGGAAATATTTTGCAAAGGTTTTCCTTTTGCGCCATCGAGGTCCACGATATGCAATCGTTTCACTCCTGCATCTTCAAATTTTTTTGCAACCGACAACGGGTCGTTGCTGTAAATTGTTTGTTTTAAAAAATCTCCTTTCTGCAAACGAACACAATTTCCGCTCATCAGGTCAATTGCCGGTATCAGTTCCATCAGATAAGTTTTAAAAAATTTTCTATTATTCTTGCGCCTGCTTCCGCAGATTTTTCTGCATGAAACTGCACTCCATAAAAATTATCTTTGTGAATGGCCGCTGAATAAGGCGTTGTATAATCAGTAGTGGCAATGGTTTGCGGCGAAAGCGCTGCACAATAACTATGCACATAATATACATACGAATTTTCAGGAACCTTTTCAAACAGCGATGAAGACAACTGGTAAATGGTATTCCATCCCATCTGCGGAATCTTTAATGAATGGTCATTTTGTGGTTTTACAAACTTCTTTACGTTCACTTGAAATATTCCGAGGCAGGTGGTATCATCTTCTTCGCTGTGTGTACACATCAGTTGCATACCAAGGCAAATGCCCAACATCGGTTGCTTCAATGATGCAATCAGTTTATCCAACTTATTTTTTTTCAGGTAATCCATTGCAGTGCCTGCGGCCCCCACTCCGGGGAAAATCACTTTATCAGCAGACCGGATTTGTTCGGGATCGGCAGTAACAACTGCGTCTATGCCTAACCGTTGTAAAGCATATAGAACGCTCTGTACATTACCCGCATTATATTGAATTATCGCGATACTCATAAAACTCCCTTGGTGGTGGGTAATGAATTATTTTTCGGATCACGCTTTATGGCCATCTTTATTGATTTGGCAAAAGCTTTGAATATTGCTTCTATTTTATGATGTTCATTTTCTCCATTGGCCTTTATGTTCAGGTTGCATTTTGCTGCATCGCTGAAAGATTTAAAAAAATGAAAAAACATTTCCGTAGGCATCTCTCCTATCTTTTCGCGCTGAAATTTCACTTCCCAAACCAACCAGTTACGGCCCCCAAAATCAATAGCCACCTGCGCCAGCGAATCGTCCATCGGCAATACAAAACCATACCGCTCTATTCCACGTTTATTATCCAATGCAATCATAAATGCTTCACCAAGCGCAATACCCACATCTTCTATAGTATGATGTTCGTCAATATGTAAATCGCCATTACAATTTATTGCAAGATCAATGCCCGAATGTTTTCCTACCTGGTCAAGCATGTGATCAAAAAATCCGATACCGGTATTATTCTTAGTATATCCGTTCCCATCGAGATTTAATTCAACAGTAATCTTTGTTTCGCTGGTATTCCTTATGTGATGAATTTTTCTTTGTGGAAGTTTTAAATAATTATAAATGTCTTCCCATTTTTGTGTTTCTACAGCAACAACTACTTTTAATTCATCCACAGTCATTATCGCTTCGCCGGCGCCAAGGTTATCATAATTATTCAACCAGAATGCACGGCAGCCAAGGTTTTGCGCCAGCTTCACATCGGTAATGCGGTCTCCAATTACATAAGAGTTTTTCATATCATACACTTCATTATTTAAATACGCAGTAAGCATTCCAGTTCCGGGTTTCCGGGTTGGTTTGTTTTCATAAGGAAAAGTTCTATCAATACAAACCTGCGAAAAAATAATTCCTTCGTTTTGTAATGTGCGCATAATAAAATTCTGAATGGGCCAGAATGATTCTTCCGGAAAAGAAGACGTTCCCAATCCATCCTGGTTAGTTACCATCACCAGTTCAAAATCGTGTTCCTGAAGAATCTTCGAAAGAAATTCAAAAACATGCGGATAAAATTCCAGCTTATTAAAAGCATCCAACTGGTAAGTGGGCGGCGCTTCTTTTATCAATGTTCCATCGCGGTCAATAAATAAAACTTTTTTTCTCATGCATATTTTTTTAAAGCATCTAACAATATTAAATTTTCTTCGGGTGTGCCAACTGTTATACGAATACAATTTTCACATAACGATTCCTTTGACCTGTTCCGGACTATAATTTTTTTATTGGTTAAATACTGGTACAATTTGTTAGCATCATCCGTTTTTACTAAAATAAAATTAGCATCGGAGTGATACACTTTTTTTATAACGCCGAATGCCGGCAATTCTTTTTCCAAAAAAGTTCTTTGCTGAATTGTGAGTTTTATTTTGGCATTTACTTCATCTACATTAGCCAGTGCCTGCGATCCCAACTGTTGCGAAGCAAGATTGATATTATAGGGTGGTTTTACATTATTGAATAATTCAATAATTCTATCCGAGGCATAAGCAATGCCAAGCCGCAATGCAGCCAGGCCCCAGGCTTTTGAAAGCGTTTGCATCACGATTAGGTTTTCATATTCGGTAAGCTCCTGAATAAATGTTTTTTGAGCGGAATAATTAATATAGGCTTCATCAATTAAAACAATACCGGGAAAATTAGCAATCAATGTTTCCATATCAAGCCGGTTAAGATTGTTACCCGTCGGATTATTGGGCGAACAGATAAAAATAATTCGTGTATCCGTATCCGTTAGTTCAAATATTTTATCAAGGTTGAGCTGGAAATCATTGGTAAGATTAACTTCTTTTACGGCAATATCATTAATATTAGCACACACTTTATACATGCCATACGTAGGCGGGCAGGTAATTACATTACTTTTACCGGGTTCGCAAAAAATTCTGAATGCAAGATCAATTACTTCATCGCTGCCGTTGCCGATAAAAGTATTTTGTACGGGCACTCCTTTTATTTTAGATAATTCCTGTTTTAATTTTATCTGCAATGGATCAGGGTAGCGGTTATAATCTTCATCCAGCGGCGAACCAAAAGAATTTTCATTGGCATCAAGAAATACCGATGCATCGCCGGTATATTCACTCCGCGCAGAAGAATACGGTTTCAGGGTTTTAATATTCGGTCTTATTAATTTCTCCAAATCAAAATTTTTCATGATGCATGGTTTTCCTTTTTCAAACGGATACTTACCGCATTGCGGTGTGCCTGCAATCCTTCAGCAGCAGCCATCTGTTCTATTACATGACCAATGTGGCGAATTCCTTTTTTGCTTATTTTTTGAAACGTAACTTTTTTTACAAAACTATCCACCGACACACCACCGGTTACTGCCGATGTTCCGTTTGTTGGCAATGAATGATTGGTGCCCGATGCATAATCGCCGGCGCTTTCAGAAGATAGGTTGCCCAGGAACACACTGCCTGCATTCACCACATAACGGGCAAGGCTCGCTTTTTTAGATGCGATGATTAAATGCTCCGGTGCATACGTATTCAAAAAATCAAAAGCAGTTTTCGGATCATTTATCACCACCAATCTTTTGTTCTGCAAACATTTTTTAATAATATCTTTTCTTTCCAGGTAAGGCAACTGCAATTGTATTTCGTTCATCACTTCGTGAACAATTTTTTCTTTTGATGCCACCAATACCACCTGGCTGTCTGTGCCGTGTTCCGCCTGGCTAAGCAAATCTGCTGCTACAAACGAAGGCACACAAGTTGCATCTGCATATATCGCCACTTCACTTGGCCCTGCGAGCATATCAATAGCAACGCCATCTGCATTCACTATTTTTTTGGCACAAGTAACATACTGGTTTCCGGGCCCGAAAATTTTATACACTTTATCCATCATTTGCGTACCATAGGCCATTGCAGCAATGGCTTGCGCTCCGCCGCTTTTATAAATTTTATCAATATCCAGCAAACCGGCAACAAACAAAACCACTTCGTTTATGCCACCGTTAGTTTGCGGCGGCGTAGTTACAATAATTTCTTTGCAACCCGCAATGCGTGCAGGAATACCGAGCATCAATAAAGTTGAAAACAACGGTGCGGAGCCGCCGGGAATATATAACCCAACTCTTTCAATCGGGATGCTTTTACGCCAGCAAACTACGCCTGGCATCGTTTCTACTTTTTTTATTTTTTCAAATTGCTGCCGGTGAAATTTTTCAATATTTTTTTTTGCAGTGATGATTGCCTTTTTTAAATCTTCATCAATGCCCGATGAAGCAGCAATGATTTCATCTTTTGTTATCCAAAGATTTTCCGGGGCAAAACCATTAAACTGTTTTGAATAATTCCTCACTGCATCATCGCCGTGCTGTTTTACGTTATTAATAATTTCCAAAACCTTTTCATCAAGTTGTGCTGCGTTAATAACAGGCCTTGCAGTCAATCGCTGCCATTCACTTTGCGGTGGATTTATAATTATATTATCCATTTTATAAAATCATTTTTTCAATCGGCACCACCAGGATTCCCTGGGCACCGAATGATTTTAATTTTTCAATAATATTCCAGAAATCACTTTCGTTTACTACACTCTGCACGCTGCTCCACCCGCTTTCTGCAAGAGGCACGATGGTAGGGCTTTTCATGCCGGGCAATACCGATGAAATATTTTTTAATTGGTCATTCGGTGCATTCAGCATAATATATTTATTATTTTTTGCCGCCTTTACTGCATCAATGCGCAACAATAATTTCTGAAGGATGGATTTATTTTCTGCCGATAAACTTTTATTCGCAATCAACACCGCTTCTGACTCCAACACCACTTCTGCTTCTTTTAATCCATTCGTGAATAGCGTGCTTCCGCTGCTGACAAGGTCGCATATTGCATCTGCAAGACCAATACCCGGCGCTATTTCTACCGAACCACTTATTTCATGAATCTCTGCATTTACTTTTTTACTGGTTAAAAAATTTTTTAATAACCGCGAGTATGATGTTGCTATTTTCAAATTCTCCAGATCAGCAACCGTTTTATAATTCATCCCTTTGGGTACTGCAATACTCAACCTGCACCTGCCAAAGCCCAGCTTTGTTAACACATCAATTTCTTTACCGGTTTCATACACCACATTTTCACCAACAAACCCAATATCGGCTACTTTATCAAATACGTACTGCGGAATATCATCATCGCGAAGAAAAAAAACTTCGAGCGGAAAGTTGAAAGCGATTGCTTTTAATTGCCGGTTGCCATTATTAATTTCAATGCCACATTCCCTGAGCAACTGCAATGAGTGATCATAAAGCCGCCCCGATTTTTGAATTGCTATTTTTAGCATAATAGATATTTATAAAATTAAAAAGGCTCACTTTTCAGTAAGCCCTTTTGAAAATATGTTCATAACATACCAATCAACATAGCCTACCCGCGGGTAAAACATGATGATGTATGTGAAATGTTTTGCTCATTGCGATGCAAAGTAAAGGCTGAAAAATTATTATTCCAAAAAAAATTTTATAAAATTACCATTCGTTTATGGAAACCCCCGTCCCTGCTGCATTTAAATAAATGATTTTACCATAATCATAACTAATGCCGGTAGCAACATCTGCTGCCAGCAATAAAGGCCCATCCGCATCCGCATAATCAACCAGTGGCATCATCTGTGCAATAGCAGCAGTGCCTACGGTACTTTCATTCATGCTGCCAATCATTAACTTCATACCGCTTTTGCGGGCATGTTCTATCATACGCAATGCGGGTGTAATGCCACTGCACTTGGTAAGTTTTATATTGATACCATGAAAATGCTGATAACATTTTTCAACATCTTTTTCAAACACGCAGCTTTCGTCTGCTATCAGCGGAAGCGGTGAATGTTCATACAAAAACTTCATTCCATCGAAATCATCTTTGGCAAGTGGTTGTTCAATAAACTCAACATTCAAATTTCTGAAAATATTTATTTTTTCTAACGCTTCATCTTTTGTCCATGCAGCATTGGCATCTATCCTGAAAACCGATGATGTATGTTTTCTTAATTCTGTTATAATCTCAATGTCTCTGTCCGTACCAAGTTTTATTTTATAAATTGGCCATGGTTTTTCTTTCATTTTGCCAATCATCTTTTCAATAGAATCTATTCCAATGGTATAATCTGTAAAAGGGCTTTGGGAAGTATCAGCATTCCATAAAGTATGCAAAGATTTTTTTTGAAGTTTACCATACAAATCCCATCCTGCAATGTCCAATGCACAAACTAAAAATGGATTATCCGGAATAAGATGATGCAGAAAATGCCAGAACCGTTCGGGTTGTGTAAAAGAAAATTTTTCGATACTATTTTTTTTTGCTTCCAGGTCGGCAATCATTTTCTCCACAGAAATATTATAGTAAGTAATTGCCGGCGCTTCGCCATAGCCCTTTGTTCCAAAAAAATCAATGGCTACCAATAAAGACGGTTGGTGCGTTTTAGTTCCTTTCGAAATGGTAAATGGATATTTGAAAGGTAAATTGATGGCTTTATAAGAAATCTTCATTTTAAAAATCTACACTAACCTGCGGCTATCGGTAATATGTTTTTTTAATTCGTTGTTGAAATTATCTTCTTTCAATAACTGTTCCAGCGTGATGTGCATGCGATACGACCAGATGTGATGCGGATCGGAAGGCACATTAATTCTTTCGTCTTCGGGGTTTTCCCTCCTGATCTTTGCATCCATTCCCATTAAATCCTGCAACAGGAAAATGCTCCACATAGCAGGTGAATATAAATGCTGCAAAATAATTTCGCGGCAAATCCAGGGTTCACAATAAAAAGGTGCCTCGCCATAATGGCCCAGCATATTGTTATAAAAACGCTGTGTCTTGGCCCGGTCTTCTTCCCACCAACTGCGGATGGTGCTCATATCATGCGTGGATGGAGTAACCAC